>Ga0315274_10000101_pt1 | contig 122679 bp, 95 predicted proteins | sample YL17G02_20_MG_FD_203700 | JGI IMG/M metagenome (GOLD analysis project Ga0315274, IMG submission 203700) | Sediment microbial communities from Yellowstone Lake, YNP, Wyoming, USA - YL17G02_20 | ecosystem: Environmental > Aquatic > Freshwater > Lake > Sediment | place: USA: Wyoming | collected...
GGCCGGGGGCGACGGATTGGCGATTGTGAAGGAAATCTACGCACAGGCGTTTGCCCGGATTGATGAGTTGACCAAGCCTTATGTGACAGTAGTTGATATTAACCGGAGCGGATTACCCAGACCAGAGCAGGTTGCGCGATGGGATGGCCGGATGTTTGCGTCGGTGCTTCGGCATGATCAGTCGTGCGAGTTGTACAATCCGCACTTTCGCCAAGTTTTACACTTGGCATACAAAATCGCGGCCCAGATGGGGCCGCGATTTTATATTGCGCTGAAAGACTATGAAGACGTAATAATGCAGAACGTTACCGATAATATCTACAATCGCCACATACGTTCTATACTGATGTGTATGTGATAAACTGTCACCTATCGCACGAGCACGGATTATGCTTTCTTTGTGAGCGTAGGGCGCAAATTATTTTGGATTCCGCTCCATAAATGTGGTACACTTACAGCGAATAACACTTGGTCAGTCTGTCCTTAATTGGCTCATTTGGAAGGATATGCAATGGAATGTCGAAAATTCATCACCGCGGGGCTTGCCGCATCCACAATGGCGGCTATCAGAGCTAAAAAAGGCAGCAGCGCTGCGGACTAAAAAGTAGTAACATCATTTTTTGAGGTATAAGTATGAGTGGAAGAACCAGAAAGACATCACGCCGTCAGTTTCTGAAGACAACTACCGGGGCCGTTGCGGCATTTACGATTGTACCGCGGCACGTGTTGGGGCAGGGGGCGACCCCGCCAAGTGAAAAACTGAATATCGCCGGCATCGGCGCCGGCGGCATGGGAGGCGGTGACATCGATGCCGTGTCTGGCGGCAACAACATCGTGGCCCTTTGTGATGTTGACTTGCGACAGGCCTCCGCAATCCAGAAGTTTCCAAAGGCCAAGGTGTACCGCGATTTTCGCAAGATGTTCGATGAGATGGAGAAGAAGATCGATGCGGTGGTCGTTGGCACGCCCGACCATACCCACGCCGTAGCGGCCATGGCCGCCATCAAGCGGGGCAAGCACGTTTACTGCGAGAAACCTCTGGCTCACTCCGTAGGCGAAGTTCGCGCCCTCATGAAGGCCGCCCAGGAGTACAAGGTGGTGACCCAATTGGGAAACCAGGGCCACTCCTTCGACACTATTCGCATGTTATGCGAGTGGATCTGGGACGGCGCTATCGGCAACGTCCACACGATCCATTGCGGCTGCTCAGCCGTCAACTCCGGCATCGACGCGCTACGGCGTCTGAGCGAGAAGCACAACGTTCCGCCCGAACTGGAGTGGGACCTCTGGCTCGGTCCGGCCAAGGAGCGGCCGTACCATCCCGCTTACCTGCCAGGAGCATGGCGCGGCTGGGTGCCGTTTGGCAACGGCACGCTTGGCGACTGGGTCTGCCATGTAGTCGACCCCGTCTTCTGGGCTCTCGACTTGGGCGCACCCCGCACCATAGTGGCCCAGGCCAATAACTACGACCTGAAGACACAGGGTGACGCCTACCCGAAGGGCGACATCATAACCTTCGAGTTCCCGGCCAAGGGCAATCGCGGGCCAATCACCCTCATCTGGCACAGCGGCACCGAGAAGATTCCGCGGGCGAAGGAACTGGAACCGGATCGAAAGGACATTGAGACGGGGGCCTACGTTTATGGTGACAAGGGCGTCATTATGTACGGCTCGCATGGAGCTGGCGGCGTCCGGATCATCCCCGAGACGGCGATGAAAGCTTACAAGTTGCCGGAGAAGAAGATCCCCAGGGTCAAGGAGCATCACGACGACTGGCTCCTGGCCATCCGCGAAGGCCGGAAGGCGGGGTCCGACTTCTCCTACGGCGGGCCGTTGACGGAAATCGCCATGGTGGGCGTAATCGCTCTGAAGATGCCGGGCACGAAACTGGAGTGGGACGCCCAGGCTATGCGGTTCACGAACTGTCCCGAGGCCAATGCGTTTGTCAATCCTTCATATCGAAATGGATGGATGCTGTAGTTCCCGTTTTGGACCTCAGAGCAGTTATTGATTGTGCCTATTTTGACTTCTTAAACAAGTGATTCTTTAGGTGATTACATACAAATAATGCACCCTCGGGACATCCATTATGGTCTGACCGCTGTGCCATCGGGTCTGCGAACCGGCTCCCAGTAACCTGGTTGCTCGGGTAGTGGAAACTTGGCGGCCATTTCTTCATTGATATCGACGCCGAATCCGGGGGCCTCGTTCACGTGCATGTAGCCGTTCTCCACCATGGGACAACCGGAGAAGACTTCCCGTGTCTTGTCACTGAAGCTGACACATTCCTGAATGCCGAAGTTCCAGATGGACAAGTCCAGATGAGCATTTGCGGCATGGCCGACCGGCGAGACGTCACCGGGTCCGTGCCATGCGCTGCGCACGTTGAACCATTCGCCCAACGCAGCAATCTTGCGAGCAACACTTAGGCCGCCCACCTGCGAAATATGAACCCTGATAAAGTCAATCAACCTCTCCGAAATAAGACCGACCCACTCGTGCGGACTGTTGAAAAGCTCTCCCATTGCAATTGGAGCACAGGTCTGCTGACGAAGCAGCTTGAAATAACCGATGTCTTCGGGGGCGAAAGGGTCTTCGATGAAAAACGGCCGATACTGCTCCAGCCGCTTGACCAAATTGATTGCTTCTATGGGTGGAATCCGTTCGTGAATATCGTGCAGAAGCTCGACCTCATCTCCGCACGTCTTGCGGATATGCTCGAACATCTCTATAGTTGCCTTTACGTATGGTCTGACTTCCATAAGTGAATCCGACCGCAGTCCAAACCCGGCATCTTTGAAGTGGGCCTGCTTCGACAGTTGCGGCGAGCCGTATCCGCCTCGCTGTATCCTGATATGACGAAATCCCCGCTCCATCGCCTTCTTCACGCTCTCTTCAATCTGCTTGGGGTCATTGCCGCCACAATGCGTGTAGCAATCCACCGCGAAACGACACTTGCCCCCAAGCAACTGATAGACCGGCATATTCGCTCTCTTGCCTTTTATGTCCCACAGAGCCTGGTCAAGTCCGCTGAGCGCATTGTTTAGTACCGGCCCATTCCGCCAATATGAGCTTGTATAGGCGTTCTGCCAGATATCTTCAATATTGTCGGCGTCCCTGCCCTTTGCGAAGGGGGCCAAATACTCGTCAACTGCAGCGGCTACCGCAAGCGGCCGTTGATTGAATGTGGCACACCCAAGACCATAAAGGCCAGGCTCGCTCGTCTCAACCTTCACAACGCAAAGCCGTATTCTCTCAGGCGCAGTTAGAATCGCCCTGACACGCTCAATCTTCAAAGGCGGAAGTCCTTTGGTCGCTTTAGAGTACGTCTGCGACAAGGCGTCATCGTAGGGCCTTAACAGACCCAAGGCTCCCGCAGCCGCGCCGAGGCCGAAACCTTTTATAATTGCACGTCGGTCCATTCAAACCTCCTTTTTCTGTTCTTCGTTGTTTAGGCTTAGGTGCGGCCGTGGCTCGACACACTAACCGGTTTTCGGTGCCACCAGGTGGCCAGGATTGATCCGGACACATTCTGCCACGGACCAAAGATGGCGGGCGCCAAGGCTGTAGCCGAACTCTTAATCACATTCATAGCCAGTCCCGATGCCATTCCACCGTTCTGCATCCCGACTTCAAAAGCCACCGCTCTGCATACACGCTCATTCAAGCGGCCCGCACGAGCCATCCAGTACCCCAGCAAATAACCTACGGCGTTATGAATCATTGTGGCCGCAAACAGGTAAGGCAGTACACCTCTGAGTTCTTCCCCGGAGATGTCATGAATGGAGCGGGCAGTAATAACTGCAATTATGCAGCAAATCCCGAGCATAGATACAATCGGCAACACCCCATCCATCCAACGCTCCGGTCCTTTTAGCCATACCCGTATCACTAATTGCGACAGCGCAACCACGCTGAGTAGTGCCATCCCAAAGATAATACCGCCTCTGGGAAAAGAGGCTTCATAGGGTTGGCCTTTACTAAATGTGAATATGGCCGTTGGCACGAAACGCATTGCAAGCACGGTAGAAAGGATGCCTGTTGCCGTAATGAAGGACAATACCCAACCGCGATGAAACACCTTGTGTCCACTGTAAAGGATACGATTTGCGAGAAGACCAGCAATTATAGGGACGATTATCATGTTGATGATTTCAAACATCATTTTCAGTAAATAGACTTCAACTAACTTGCCGCCCAATATTTTCATCAGCACGGGCGTCATAAACGGCGCGGCGAGAGTCGTGCAGGAAGTAACCGTAACTGATACGGCCACGTCGCCGCCCGACAGATACGTCATAACGTTTGAAGCCACGCCGCTCGGACAGCACCCGATTAGTACTATGCCCGCCGCTATTTCAGGTGTAAAACTCTCCGGCGTAAAACCGGACGCCTTGCCAAGAATCAGGCTATTGGCAAGGGCCCAGCCGGTTAAGGGCATTATAAAAAACTGCGCAGCAAATCCCACAAATATAGCCCAGGGTCTCTTGAATACCTGGCTGAAATCCTGCAGGCTTAAGGTCGTTCCCATACCAAACATGATTATCTGAATCAGCGGGGTAATCGAGTTTTTCAGTTCATAATTGCCCCATTTAATGAAACTGCCATGATAGGCTATTGAGACAGACACAAATGCGAATACCCATATCGTAAAGGCGAACCTTCTCAGAAATGGATGGCTCGTAAAATACAGGGCCAACGCTGTGAACATCGCAATCACCGGCGGCCCCAGCCAGACCCGACGGCCCGTAGCTATCATGAGGACCACCACCGCCAGGCAAATCACGAACACGAACTTGAAGTACCCCAAAAATGAATTTTTTTTCCTCATGGTTCTCACGTCCGGAAATAAGCTGTAACCTAAATACCTTTAGCTCCACAGTCGGTCGTTAGAGCGGTCCGAATTCCATTCGTCGGTCGGTGCAAAAAGTTCCTTACCTCGTTCGAGGTGCTCCTTCACGACGTCAAGGTTCAATTCTATGCCCAGGCCAGGCCCTTCCGGAACACGGGCGAAACCATTGACGTGAAGTGGTTTCTCGACGCCTGTTATCAGATCCTCCCACCAGCCGATGTCAACCGAGTGGTGCTCTAAAGCAAGGAAGTTTTCAGTGGCCGCTGCACAGTGCACATTGGCCATGAAAGATACTGGCGTGCCTGCGAAGTGCATAGCCATCGCAATCCCCGCTCGTTCTGCATAATCTCCGATCTTTTTTGTCTCCAAAATACCACCCGCGGTCGCCAGGTCGGGCTGCACCATATCGACCGCACGTTCATCTATCAACGGCTTGAAACCATCGAGCAGGTAAATGTCCTCGCCCGTCAGCAGCGGCACATCAATCGCGTTTTTGATTTCCTTGAGCATATCCGTGTATTCCCACGGGACCATATCCTCCAGCCAAGCTAATTGATATGGTTTCAATGCCCTGCCAAGCGTGATACAGCTATTGACGCTGATATGCCCGAAGTGATCCGATGCTATCGGAACCTCCCATCCAACTACTTCACGTGCCTCTGCGAAACGCTGACCCATAAGAGCAGCACCTTTATCCGACAATTGAATACCCGTGAAGGGATGTTTACCTTGCCAGTCGGTGTCTCTCGTTGGGTAGCTCAGTGCTCCCGGCACTTTTCGGATACTCTCGATACCACAATCCATTTTCAAAAAAGTGAATCCCTGGTCCAGTCTTTTCTTGAGACCGCTCACGCTCCTATCCGGCGTGTCGGCATACAGCCGTACCTTGTCACGATACCGACCGCCTAACATCTGATAGACAGGGACGCCGTACGCCTTGCCCGCCAGGTCCCACAACGCCATCTCCACACCCGAAACGCCGCCTCCCTGGCGGGCATGACCTCCAAACTGTTTTATTCTCTTGAATATCCGCTCCACGTTGCACGGATTTTGGCCCAGAAGTCTGCTCTTGAGCATCAAGGCATACCGCTCGCTCGCCCCATCGCGAACCTCTCCGTAACCCGATATGCCCTCGTTTGTGTCAATGCGAACTATAGGGCAGCGCATGGGTGCTCTGGCGACAATCGCCATCCGCAAGTCCGTAATCTTCAATTGCGATGGGCTTGAGCTTCGCTTGACACCCTGCGTTGCGTACGCTACCTGCTCTTCGACAGGTGCACCGACTATCCCTGCCAGGCTCAGACCTGCAAAGCCGCTTAAGCCGCCTCCGATCAAAGACCTTCTCGAAATCAAGCTCCGCCTAAGAGAGATTTCCTTGCAGTTTCTCATAATGTGTCTCCAATTCACTACCAGTTCCGCATCCGTGAATTCAGAACCTCCTCAATCACTTCTTTGGACACCGGAAGTTTGTCGCCATTTTCTTTCAGCCAACTGCGAAAGTCATCTTGAATCGCGGGTGTCCATCTGCTGTCGATTTGTCCTGGTGTGTACTTACCCTCCCGCAGGCGCTGATGCCCGAACATATCCCGCAGCGTCATAGCCTCGGATTCTGTGACAACTTTTTCGGCCAGATGGGCGGGGATAAAAACGATGCCTTCGCGTTTGGCCAGCACAACGTCACCGGGACACGCTACCGCTCTGCCGATGCGGATCGGGACATTTATCCCGGTCAGCATCACTTCACGGAGATAGCTTGGGTCGGCGCCCTTGCACCATACGTTGAATCCTTTGATCTCTTCAAGGCCTTCCAGATCACGTACACCGGCATTGAAAATGACACCATTGCCGGATCTGGCGTAGATGGCGTTACCCAGGTTGTCCCCCATGAGGGTCCCGTCGATGACCTTGCCGAAGCCGTCCGCGACATATACATCCCCCTTCTGCAGCATGTCAATCGGCCATGAATTGGAGTTGCCGATCCGGCCTTCGGCCTTTCCCTGGCGCATAATCGCCGCACTGTAATCAGGATGAGACGGCATGTACTGAGCCGTCAGCACACGCCCCACAATCGCCTCATCTGGACGCATAATCATCCAGCCGTCAGCGCCCTCGTAACAATTACGGTAGCCTGCACCTGTAACAATACCCCAGGCCATTGTGACGGGTACATTCTTCATTCTCTTGAGAATATCATCCGAGACGTATGGCCGACCGTCTTCCGTCCGTTTTCCGGTCCATTGTGATGTGCAATGCAGGACGCACTGCCGGTTGGAGATCACAGGCGGCGCAATTACTTCTTTCTCCTTTTGAGCAGTGGCAAAGCAGAAGCCGGCTAATACAACCAGCAAAACAATTAAACAATGAATCCTGCTGCGGTTCATGTGGTACTCCTTTCATTAACAAGTCGATAATCCCTGCAGTTTCACACACAACACGTAACGGATAGGACCGTCACACAAGTAAAAATAACCTCTGTCGGCGGACCTGCATAGTGAAAACCGGCATTCTTACCGGGGGGTAAGGTTAGATTTTCCGGCAAGACCTTTCTGACCCGCTGGCGTTCTGCTTTGAAGGGTCGGTCCATAACACATTGTTCCGTCAAATGTTGAAGTGGCAGGCTGGCTGAGCCGGTTCATTGGACATTCAGAGGGCGTTTTTATGGCCACCACGGTTCTGAGAACACACCTTGAATCCAAAAGGCCCAAAGGGTATCATAAGTAGCTAACTTGGCAAGGAATCATTGAAGATTTAGTTTATATTGCAAATAACCATACTCCATGCAATATCAAAAAGAATGTTGATTTGAAATAACAGCAATCCAATATAGCAAAGACACATAGAAAAAGGAGTCAATATGGCAAATTCAAATGAATCCAGGAAAGAAGTCGGCACAACGCGGCGTGACTTTTTGAAAGCTTCGACCGTTGTGGCTTCGACTGCCATGTCGGGTGCCCTGGATATTCGTAGCAGTGTGTTTGCCGCCGGTAGCGATGTGATCCGCGTTGGCATGATTGGTTGCGGTGGGCGCAACGCCGGCGCTGCCGCCCAGGCGCTTACCGCGGACTCCGGCGCTCGGCTGGTGGCGATGTGCGACATTTTTATGGACCGTGTCAAAGAGAAACGCGATATCCTAAAAGGCCAGAAACCAGGTCAGGTCGTAGTGGACGACGATCACTGCTTTACCGGGTTTGATGGCTACAAGCACGTGATCGAGTCTTCTGACGTGGTGGTGATTGCCAACGCGGCCAAGTTCCATCCTCTCCATGCCATGGCCGCGATTCAGGCCGGAAAGCACGTGTTCGTGGAGAAACCTCACGGCATCGATCCGGCCGGGGTCAAGCTGATACAGCAGGCATCCGAGCTGGCAAAGCAGAAGGGCCTGTGTCTCGTTTCCGGTCTGCAAAGCCGCTATCACACAGGGTACGCTGAAACGATCCGCCGTATCCATGACGGCGCCATCGGTGATGTGGTCGCCATTGAAGAGAACTTCCTCCGCGCCCCATACGTTATCATCGAGCGTAAGCCCGGGCTTTCGGAGCTCCAGTGGCAGTGCAGCACCCAATATCATTTCCGTTGGCTCTCCGGCGATGATGTCCCCCAGTCGCTGGTGCACAACATGGACCGTGCCAGTTGGGTAATGCGGGATCGAGCCCCCGTGAAATGCCACGGTCTGGGCGGGCGGTCTTCGATGGTCAAGCCGATCTATGGCGATGTGTTCGATCATCATTCGGTCGTTTATGAATTTGAAAATGGTGTGCCTATCTACGCCTTCTGCCGCACCACCAACGGATGTTACGACAGTAATTCCAGCATGGTGTTCGGCAGCAAAGGCACGGCGGACATCCTGCGATGCAGGATATCGGGCGCAACAACTTGGCGATGGGACGGGCAATGCGACCCTTACCAGAGAGAGCATGATGTGCTCTTTTCGGCGATTCGCTCCGGCAAGCCCGTCAATAACGGCGACTACATGACCCGCAGCACGATGATTACCGTAATGGGACAAATCTCCTGTTACACCGGCAAAGAGGTAACATGGGAGCAGATCAATCAGTCCGATTTCTACTACCCGCCCAAGCCGGACCAATGCCGCGATGACATGGAATCACCAAGCAAACCTAATGCCGATGGAATCTATCCTGTACCCATACCTGGTTCAACAAAAATGATTTAAGGAGAAGGGACGTGAGCAAGAGTATCATTGCGTTGATGCGGGCTGCCGCTCTGGCGATTTGCCTCGGCACCATGACTGCTGCCAGAGCCTCGGCCTCGCAAAATGAGCTCCCCAAGGGGTATATCGAAACTATTACGACCAAAGATGGTGAGAAGTTCTCTTTTGAAATGGTTCTTATCCCCGGCGGCAGTTTCTTGATGGGTAGCCCCATCGGTGAGGCTGGCCGCGGGAACGATGAAGGGCCGCAGCACACAATCCGCCTCGACCCCTTTTACCTTTGCAAGACAGAGACAACCATTGAGCTTTTTATGGCCTACTATCAAGAGACAGTAAGTGCGAAAGAAGATTTTATTGAGGTGCAGCAAGCAAAGAAAAATACAGAGAAGGCAAGCAAAAACGATGTTGATGCGATTACGGGTCCCACTCCTGTCTATGGAGACATGACGATGGGGTACAGCAAGAAGAATCCCGCTATTGGAATGACCTGGCACAATGCCTCGACTTTTTGCAGGTGGCTTTCAAAGAAGACCGGCAAGAAATACCATTTGCCGACCGAAGCGGAATGGGAGTATGCCTGCAGGGCCGGCACCACCTACGCCTTTGGCTTTGGTGACGACTTTACCCAAATAGAGGATCGAGCTTGGTACAAAGCCAATTCCGACACTGAGCCTCATGAGGTGGCCAAGAAGAAACCAAACGCCTGGGGTCTCTATGATATGTTTGGTAATGTCCGGGAATGGGTTTACGACTTCTACAGCCCCGCGGCCTATGAGGAATCTGCCAAAGCAAGCCCGTCTCTAAATCCGACAGGGCCGAATATCGGCAAGGTACATGTAGCTCGTGGCGGCGATTATCGTAGCTCAGTCGAGGAATTGCGATGTGCGGCCAGAGCCTTCGAAGAGACGTGGTGGCGTATGAAAGACCCACAACTACCCAAGAGTAAGTGGTGGCTGCCCGAAATGGACTTTATAGGCTTTCGGGTGGCCCGCTTCATAAACTAAGGACACTCCGTAAATCATAAATCTTAAATCTCAAATCTTAAATTAACAGTGCCTATGGCATGGTCTGATGCTCTGTCGTAAACTATTTGAGGGATTGTCATGCTGAGCCGACTTTTGTTGTCATGCTGAGCCGAAGGCGAAGCATCTCGGCTGAGAGCCGGAATGCACCGCACATCATTACCCAGATTCTTCGCCCGCCTTTGGCGGCCTCAGACGCCGTCCTGAGCACAGCGAAGGAATGACAGTCATCATTTATCCGTAGACAGAGTACTAGCCGTTATAAATTACGGCGCCACGCCCATTAGCCAGTTCTCGGCCAACACCGCAAGGTCGAGAAAGTTGACACTCCCATCCTGGTTGACATCCGCTGCTGAATACTTGCGTAGATACGGGTAGGTCTGATTCTCGCCGAGTCCCCAGACGTTGACGAAGTCCCAGCCGGCATCAAGGAATGTCTTGGCCGTCTGCATCTGGACCGTGGTCTTGCCCGTACCGCCAGCACTGGTAGGCTGGCCTGAGGTCTGGATGGCCCAGAAAGAGCCAGTGACGCTGCCCCAGACTACGCCCACCAAGCCGCCGACCAACATGCCGCCGGTGACCGCACCAGTGCTGTAGGAATGGGTCACATGACCACCAGAAGAGTTGTCACCCACCAGCCCACCAACTTGGGAAAAGCCGTTGACCGCACCAGTGCTGTAGCACGCGGTCACATCGCCAAAGTTCATGCCCACCAGGCCGCCTACTTGGTGACCGCCGCTGACCGTACCAGTGCTATAGCAGTGGGTCACAGTGCCATTGGTGGAATTCAACCCCATCAGCCCGCCGACTTCTTGATGGACGCCGCTGACCGTGCAGGCGCTGTAGCACTGGGCCAGATGACCGACGTTGGCGCCCACCAGCCCACCGACATCCCAAACTATTCCGCTGACCGCACCCGTGCTGTGACAATCGGTCAAGACACCCCGGTTGATGCCCACCAGGCCGCCGACATAATCACCTGAGGCGGTTATGTTGACCTCGATCATGCCGAGGTCCCTGACCAAGCCCCCAGATTCCAATTGGCCGAACAATCCAAGATAGTCCTTCCCTGTGACGGTCAGATGGGAGATCGTGTGACCATTGCCATCAAAGACACCGCTGAAGGGAGTCCCCTGAAAACCATACTGGTTTGTCTCGGTATCCGGCGCAATAATGTTGAATGCCGGTCTGCCGTCGTTACCGTCAAAACCCGCCAGATCGATATCAGCCATCAGCTTGAAGTGCTTGTTCCAGTCGTTCGGCTTGGCCCCGATAGCATTAAGATCCTCAGCGGTGTAGATCAGGTAGGGATCGTTGGACTCTCCCGTCCCACCGCCATACTTGGGAGGTTGTTCCCACCAAAGTCGTGGATAGTCCTTGCCTTCGACAATCCGCCAGATGTCGTCCGTGCCGTTGGCCGTCTCGCCCACGAGGTCCCAGCCGGCCGCTGAAAATGTGCTCGCCATCTTCATCTCGGCTGTCATCTTGCCCGTACCACCGGCACTGCTGGTTTGGCCTGAGGTCTGGATGTCCCAGAAGCAGTGGATCACAACACCCAGGTTGTATGCCACCAGCCCGCCGTCCCAGCCAGTACTCCGGACCGGGCCGTTGCTGTAGCAGTTGCTCACAGTGCCGTTGGAGTTCGCCCCCATCAGCCCGCCAACCCCATTGCCGCCGCTGACCGCGCAGGCGCTATAGCACTGAGCCACAGTACTCCAGTTGTCGCCCACGAGCCCGCCCACATCCGTCCGACCACTGACCAGCCCGGTGGTGTGACAACTGGTCAAGGCACCTCCGTTGATGCCCGCCAACCCGCCGGCATAGTCGTCGGAGGCGGTTATGTTGACATCTGCGATTCCCAGATTCCTCACCTCGGCCCCAGTTCGTAGCTCGCCAAACAGGCCTATATATCCCCCACCCTTGATGGTCAGATGCCAGATCGTGCAACCATTGCCGTCAAAGACGCCGGTGAAAGACGCGATGACGGCCTTGTCGAAAACCTTTCCGCCAAGCAGATTGGGGTCCATGTCGATGTCGGCTGTCAGGATGAAGTGCTTGCCGTAATCTGCGGGATTAGCACTAAGTGCGATAAGATCGGCTGCCGTAGCGATTCTGTACGGATCGTTCGCCGTCCCGCTACCCCCGCCATATTTGGCCTGGGCAGGTACGCCGATAAGGCAAACCGCGATAAGTAAAGGGATTATCCGCAGGATTCGTGAATCTTTCATCGCCTTCATTTTTTGTCCTCCATCCCCCCAACAGCCCACCTTCGGCGGGGATTTCGAATTTCGAAATTCAAATTTCGGATTTTCCACCGCTGGCCCTGGACTGGCTGATAGATAGTATACAAGATGTCGATTGTTCATGTCAACTGCAAAAGTTGTGACGTACTTCTGTGCCAAGACGTGAGAAAATGCTTGTAAAGTGGACAGCCGCGAAGATAATAGATGCGAGTGTACCGGGAAGACGTTTGGCCCAAGAACAAACGGCGCCTCCTGGAACAAACGTAGCACTTTGACTTGAAGTGGACATCGGTAGGTTAGGAGAATACCCACAATGAGCGAAAACACGAGAAAGAACACATCGCGTCGCGAGTTTTTGAAGAACACCGGTCGCATTGCCGCGGCCTCGGCTGTGATGGCGGGGGTAGTTCCACGCATCTATGCTGCAGAGAGCAATACCATTAAGGTGGCCTTGGTTGGCTGCGGTGGCCGTGGCGCCGGCGCAGCGTCAAATGCCCTCTCTGTAAAGAAAGGTCCAATTAAACTCGTTGCCATGGGTGACGTATTTGAGAACCGTCTTGCTCGCGCTTATGAGGCTTTGAAGGAGGAGCACGCTAACCAGGTGGATGTGCCCGAAGACCGCAGGTTCATCGGCTTCGACGCCTACAAGAAGGCGATGGATTGCCTCAACGCAGGTGATGTGGTCATTTTTGGTACGCCTCCGGCTTTCCGCTGGGTGCATTTTACATACGCTGTCGCCAAGGGTCTCAACGTCTTCATGGAGAAACCGGTAACCGTGGATGGCCCCTCCACCCGCAAGTTCCTCAAGCTCGCCGAAGAATCCGTAAAGAAGAACCTCAAAGTAGGAGTGGGATTGATGTCCCGTCACAGCCGGGCATTCCAAGAGCTGGCTCAGCGCATCCAGGACGGCGAAATCGGCGACCTCATTTTGCTGCGCGGCTACCGGATGCATGGACCGGCTGGCTTTTTCTCGTCGCCGCCCAAGCCCCCTGGCATCAGCGAGCTGCTCTACCAGGTGCAGCGATTCCACAGCTTTCTGTGGGCGAGCGGCGGAAACTACAGTGATTTCTACATCCACCACATCGACCATCTCTGCTGGATGAAGGGTGCCTGGCCGGTCAAGGCCCAGGCGCTGGGTGGCCGTCATTATCGCCAGAGTCCCCAAGGGATCACTTACGTGGACCAGAATTTCGATGTGTATGCGGCGGAATACACGTTCGCCGACGGGAGCAAATTCAATTTCGACGGGCGCTGTATGGCAGGTTGCACCGACATCTACTCCAGCTACGCTCACGGCAGCAAAGGCATGGCGATCGTCGCAAGCAGTGGCGACTGCGGGCTGCCCTCCAGCACTTACAAGGGCCAGACTCCGAATCGCTCAAACTTGCTCTGGGAATCCAAAATCAGCCCTGACCAGCAGGATCCATATCAAAACGAGTGGAACGACCTGGTTGATGCCATCCGCAGCGACAAACCCTACAACGAGGCAAAACGCGGTGCCGAAGCCAGCCTGGTGACCTCTATGGGCCGCATGGCCGCCCATACGGGCCAGGAAATTACCTACGAGAGTATCCTCAACTGCAAGCATGAGTTCGCTCCCGATCTCGACAAGCTGACAATGGATTCTCCTGCGCCTCTGCGGGCTGGGCCCGACGGCAAATATCCCGTCCCGAAACCAGGTATCACCACACAGCAGGAATACTGATATTGCATTTGGCAAATGTAGAGTAAAGTGATTCGTTTCACAAGTGCTCTGTCGTAGGTTATTTGATGAGTTGTCATGCTGAGCCGCAAGGCGAAGCATCTGGCTTTCGTAAAGGAGATTCTTCGCTCCGATCAGAATGACATCCATCATTTGGTATGCGACAGAGTACTAACCTCTGCCTTAAGCTGCATTGGTGAAGAATAGAGGTAAAAGAATGTTCTACAGTTTTTCTTCAGCACAGATCTTTAGACAATACTGTATGGTCTTTCTCGGCCTATCATTCTTATGTTCCACGGGAGCTCCTGCTGAAAAAGCGACAGAGGTCGCTATTTCGGACCATTTCGATGTCCGCCATTTCGGTGCGGTAGGGGATGGAAAAACGGATGACACAGCAGCATTTCAAAAAGCGTTAGATGCCGCAGAAAAAGCCGGCGGTGGGGTGGTTTACGCCTCTCGAGGCAGCTACTTCTTTGCGGGCCATTTGAATGTGCCCAAGGCGGTTACGCTGGCCGGTATCTGGCAGTCGGTTCCGGCCCATAGCGGCATACGTGACCGGGGCCTTCCCAAGCCAACCGATGACGGCACTACTTTCCTGGTGACAGAAAGTGCAGAGAGCGAGGATGGACCAGCTTTTATCACTCTCAACACAAACAGCACCCTTAAAGGAGTTGTCTTATACTATCCCCAACAAAATATGGAAAACAAACCCAAATCTTATCCCTGGGCAATCGCCATGCGAGGTAAGAACCCGGCCGTCCTTGCAGTAGAGATGCTCAATCCATACAACGGGATCGACGCCACGCGAAATGAACGTCACTTGATTCGTGACGTATACGGTCAGCCGATCCGGCGGGGAATCATGGTTGACGCCATCTACGACATCGGACGGATTGAGAATGTTCATTTTAATCCCTGGTGGAGTACGAAGCCCGGGCTGTTTGGGTGGCAAATGGAAAATGGTGAGGCATTTATCTTCGGTCGTTCCGACTGGCAGTATGTATACAACACCTTCTGTTTCGGTTACAAAATCGGCTATAAATTCATAAAAAGTAAGGCTGGCGTATGCAACGGCAACTTCCTTGGTATCGGGGCCGATGATTGTCATACAGCTCTTGTCGTGGAAGAATGTGCCCCATTCGGTCTTCTAATCACAAACGGTGAGTTTGTGTCTTTTCATGGTCCGGACCCCACGATGATCGAAGTCAAAGAGACCAACAAGGGAAGTGTTCGTTTTGTCAACTGTGCATACTGGGGGCCTTGTAATCAGATAGCCAGGATTGCCGGGGTCGGAACTGTTGGATTTTCGGATTGTACATTTGTCCAATGGGGTGGCAAAGAGGGGAATCGTCCGGCAATCCAGGCTCAAAGTGGCACCGTTCTTATCCGTGGTTGTGAATTTCGACAAGACCTGCCGCAAATTCAGCTTGGGAAAGATATTGACCGTGCCATAATTGCCGAAAACGTATTCACAGGCCCGGAACGCATCATCAATCAATCCAAAGGAAACGTGCAGATCGGACTGAACGTCAGTAACAAGCCTCCTCAATGAGTGGAAGGCAGTGGGGCGAGGGGTGATAAAAGCTGCGGATTTAGTTGCACGAATTGTCTTTCCCATCGAAAGGAAATGGCCGACCGCATCGGTCTATATCAAGATGTCTTTTCCCTGTAGTCCACCCACGTCTGTCAGTTCAAGTGCTCATCCGTTTAATACCCATCCCTCACGATAAGTCTTGCGGATATACCGATCGGCCTCTGGGCAGTTGGTGGACTTAAGGTTTGCCGCGTCCCACTCCAGTTTCTTACCCACGCGGTAGGCGACCAGTGCCAGCAAATTGTGCTCAATGAGGGCGCCGGAGTAATCGAAGTTGCACAGTGTTGGCTTGCCTGTCTTGCAGGCGGTAATCCATTCCTCATGATGGCCCGGCGAAGGAGGGATCAGCTCCTCGCTCTTGGGTGAATGGTAGTGAGTCATATCTCCCTTTGGCATGACGATTCTGAAGTCGTAATCCGCCAGCAGCCAGCCCTTGTCTCCATTATAGAGGACGCCTTTGAAGAGTTTCTCGCGGTTGAACACCTCCGAAGGCATGCCCGGCTTTTTGCCTCCGTCATACCAGTTGACCGAAACGGCCGGCCTCCAGTCATTGGCTGGGTGGTCCCAGCTTGCCGTCAGCCACTGTGGGCACGTGTCGGGATGGACGGGTGTTCCGGAGGCCTCACAGCTTGTAGGGAACCGAAGGTCGAGCGCCCAGTATGCCATATCCATCATGTGGCTGCCCATATCCCCGATTTGTCCGCTGCCGAAGTCCCAAAAGGGGTTCCAGCTCAGGCATCCGCCCAAGTAACCCGGATTGTATGGGTGGAACGGTGAAGGACCAATCCACAAGTCCCAGTGGATATGCTCCGGGACAGGTTTGACATCGGGCAAGTAGTTACCACCAGTTGGCGTACGGCTGCACCAAATGTGGGCGGTTTTGACTGTACCAATGGCGCCACGCCGTATTAGTTCCACCATACGTCGGAAATTATCCGTAGCATGCATCTGTGTACCCATCTGAGTTGCGAGCTTATCTCTGTTCTTGAGATACGTCTCACGGACTACGCGAGCCTCGTGCACTGAGTTGGCTAACGGCTTTTCACAGTAGACATGCTTGCCGCGGTTCATCGCCCAGGTGTTGATGAATGCATGAGTATGGTCTGTGGTCGAACAGACGACGGCATCGATGTTTTTCTGATCGAGGCACTTGCGCCAGTCGATGTAGGACTTGGCATTGGGGAACTCCTTGACTGCGGCAGCCAGAGCTTTTTCGTTAACGTCGCACAAGGCGACGATATTCTCGCTTTTGACACTCTTCAAGTTGTCGGCGCCGCGTCCGCTGACTCCGATGATAGCAATGTTGAGTTTCTCATTCGGCGACTGGCCAGCCTTGAGAATGCCCGATTTCAGAACCACAAGCCCGACTCCAACCGTTGCACTTTGTTTGAGAAATGTACGACGTTCTATCTGGCGGATCATAAGCTCACTCCAGGAATCATAATCCATAAATTCACAGAGAACCCATTTTTCGCATAGCAGCAATCTAAATGAAAAATTGGCTATCTTCAAGGATTTTCTTGTTCACAAGTAATGATATAGGAAAGTAGACCCGCGCGAGGCTCGTTTCGTCCTGCCGGTTCGCCAAGAACGTGGCAAGCGATTTCAAGAACCATAAATGCCAGATTAAGATTTGTCAGAGCCTGTGATCTGATGGTTTTAAGCCCTTTTTGTGCCCACCCGTACCAATCCGATTAGGACTGTACGGGCCTACAAAATCTACCCTGTTCTTGGCCGGAATTTTATCTTCCATGCCAATCGCCCAGTAACATGCGTTTACAAGAAGACGACGGAAGCCTTCATTCTTGAAATCAAACGCGTGGCCCATAGTGGTGGTAAAGACGCGGGCAGCTTTCCCTCGTTCACCCGTATAGGTCTTAGTCCAGGCCACTGGCACCAATTTCTTTTCTGGGTTGGGTTCAGCGTTTGGATCCATGCTCACGAGCACCTGCCCCATAATCAAAGGGTTGCTGTCACCACTAAGTGTTGTAATGCCATAAACATCAGATTCACCCCAGATATCTTTGACACCTTTCACAATGGGATGGTTCTCCATGCCTTTGGCAATTAGCCCACGTGTACTTTCCTTTTGGTGGTCTCCGTAGTGGTTAATCCAGGTCTCACCCAGAACTTGGCGTCCATAGCCACCGTCAAATTCCTTGTCTCGAAAACTGTATTTTGCATACGGACTTTCCTTGTGTTTGGTGTAATTGAACGGATGCGTTGCTGTTCTCAATCCAACGATGGGTCTGCCCGAGTTAGTGTAGTCAATAATATATTTCATCTGTTCATCATGAAGTTCACGGAATCGGATGAATAGCACCATCAGGTCTGCTGTTTTAAGAGCCTCCAGGCCGGGGATGTTGTCGATTGTCTCCGGGTCGATTTCCTGGGTCTGCCTATTGATGGCGAATAGCACTGTGCACTTGAAGCCGTGGTGTACAGACAGGATTTTGGCGAGCATGGGCATCGACTCTTCTGAACGGTATTCCTCGTCACCTGTTATGAAAACAATGTGTTTTCCTTTACCCGGTCCCTCGTTACCTTCGAAGACAACCCAAGGTTCGGCGTTTACCCGTCCACCCAGAAGGCAGATAAGTTCGACGAAGATGAGCATCCAGAGCCTAATTGCTTGTTTCCGCTCAGCCATGTCTGACCCTTTCTTCTTTTTAGTAATCTGTATAACCGATGGCTATCAAACATGTCAATCTGACAAAATCTTTTTCGCTTCTTAATCCTATTAGCGAGACCACGCACTTGAGTAAGGTGTCTTTGGCCGGCTTGGACAACAATGAGCTTCTTTATCTCACCAGAACTTCAACAACGACGGAAAGATACAGTGGATTGAAACTTAAGCTTGCTAAAAGGGTGGCGATTTATTAAGGTGGGGGAAATGATAAACGACTTGAACGATGTTTTTATTAGGAGGAAACCATGAATGAGAAACGAAAATCTGGCAAAACGGGTAATTTGTCGCGGCGGCAGTTTATGCAGGATAGCGCTATGGCTGCGGCGGGCATAGCCGTAGGTCTTGGCGCTGCGGGAAATCGCAGTGCATACGCCGATAATGCGGCGGTAAGGAAAACCATCAATTACAATCCCGAAATGGAATATAGGCGGCTCGGCAAAACCGGACTTTGGGTGTCGGCTATTTGCATGGGCGGGCACTGGAAACGGATAGAAAAAATGGTTCCGGAACTTTTTAAGGGTGACAACTGGTTAGGTGCACAATTAGACAGTGAAGCCTTTAAGAAGAATCGCCACGATGTTGTGACACAATGCATTGAGTCTGGTATTAACTACATAGATGCCTGCACCGGAGAGGAGGTGCAGACTTATGCTGAGGCGCTTCGAGGCAGGCGGGAGAAGATGTACTTAGGATTCTCGTGGTATCAGGAAGAGATGCGTAACGAAAAGTTCCGGACAGCTTCGGCGCTACTTGAAACACTTGACAAGGGTATGAAAAAGGCAAACCTTGATTATGTTGATCTATGGCGGATTACGATGCATGAGCAAAGCGGGCAGCACACGAAGGCTGAGGTGGATGAGATGATGAAGGCACTTGAGACGGCTCGTAAACAAGGCAAGGCACGCTTTACGGGATTGTCTTCGCACGATCGGCCACATATAAAGTGGATGATAGAGACATATCCGCAGATAATTCAGGTGGTTGTCACGCCATATACGGCGAAAAGCAAGGTCAGGCCAAGAGATAGTCTTTTTGACGCGGTCAAACAGTTCGACATCGGTGTTTTCGGTATAAAGCCATTCTCGAGTAATGCGCTATTTCAGGGCGATGGCTCGCTCAACAGTCCCCATGCGGAGGAAGATGACAAGATAGCTCGCATGGCCATCCGGTACATACTATCTACAGATGCGATTACGGCACCTATTCCCGGGCTTATCAACACGCACCAGGTTGATAATATGGTAAAGGCCGTAAAGGAGCGACGCGAGCTTAATGCGGCAGAGGCGAAGGAGCTCGAAGAGGCTATGGACCAAGCTTGGGCGAAACTGCCGGCGGATTATCAGTGGCTCAAGGACTGGGAATACGTATGATCGGCACTAGTGCTCTGTCGTAGGTTATTTGATGAGTTGTCATGCTGAGCCGCAAGGCGAAGCATCTGGCTTACGTAACGGAGATTCTTCGCTCCGCTCAGAATGACATCCATCATTTGGTATGCGACAGAGCACTGGTGCCCAACCGCGTGGAAGGTTGACATGACAACAAGGATGTAGCAGACAATGAATGTAGTTAGAGTGAGGGCGGACTCAACTATTGGGTTTTCGATAATCAGCCTTGCGCTGTTTTGTGCAGTGAGCTGCTCTTTAGAAAAACGAGTTGAAAAGACCCCTGCCAGGCAGGCGAAAGACAGTTCCTACCAGAAGTCAGATGAGCAGCCTGTTCTCAATTCTTTTTGCAGGGTGTGCCATTTGGATTTCGATGAGGAAGAGCTGGCATTAAAACATGAACTAATGGGAATCGGATGTGAGAGGTGTCACGGCGAATCTGAACGGCACCGTTCTGATGAAGCCAACGTGACGCCACCTGAGATTATGTACCCGAACGCGAAAATCAATCCGACTTGTATGATGTGTCACCCAAGACATGAAATCAACGGAACAAAAGACCATGAACCGTTGCTTGCGGGGGCCAAAACCGTCTTCGACAAGAATGTTCAAGAAATTGCCTCGCGCGATTCCGGGGCGAAGAAGTTCTGCACCGACTGTCATGGCAAAGACCACCACATGAATGTTCGCACAGTGCGGTGGGACAAGGCAACCGGTGAGCTGATTAAGACCGAATAAGACGTGGGAGTGTCAAGAGATTTTCTGTTTCGATAAGGATGTGAGTAACGATGTTCAGGAGTTTCTGTGACAGAAGATTCGGAGTAGATGTCACGGCGGAGTTGATAATAATGTGTTTGGACTGAACCGGTGGGAACTATGACTTATCTTAGAAAAGTTGGTGTTTTCCTTGTTGGTCTTTGTGGCGTATCGGCCGGGATTGCTGCTTTGGTTTCAGATAGAGCTATAGAGGCCGGCCGCGGGGCGGACGTATTGATCGTAACCGGGATAGACCATCCCGCTCACGACTGGCGGCAGACCGCCCCGGCTCTTGCTGAAGTTTTGGGAGGTGATCCAAGAATGCGGGTGCGTGTGGTCGAAGACCCGCACTTTCTTGATTCGACCGCGTTAACCCGCTATAGCGTTGTTGTGTTGCACTTTATGAACTGGGAGCAGCCTGCTCCTGGGCCGGCGGCACGGGCAAACTTATCCGAGTTTGTCAGAGCGGGCAAGGGCTTGTTCATCGTTCATTTCGGCTGCGGAGCTTTTCAGGATTGGCCGGAGTTTGCGAACCTGGCGGGGCGTATCTGGGACCCGAAGGCCAGACCGCACGATCCCAAGGGGGTGTTTCGCGTTGATATTGCCGATGCTAATCATCCGATTACTCGAGGGATGCGACCTTTTGAGACGGACGATGAGCTTTATACGTGCCTGACAGGAAATCTGAAAATAAGGGTGCTGGCAACGGCGCGTTCTAAAGTGGATGGATTGGATTACCCGGTGGCTTTTGTGTTCGAATACGGCAAGGGTCGCGTATTTCATAGTTCGTTGGGCCACGATGTCAAGGCTATTCGCAATCCAAACGTCGCCGAATTATTCCGGCGGGGTTGTGCGTGGGCCGCGGGGCTGCCGGTGGAAACGCCGGAGAAGATTTCGCCGAACAAATAGGGTGCTTGGATCTATATGAAGGTATCAGGACTATGAAAATCGGATTTCACACAGACGCCTTCAACAGCGCGTACTTCAGTTTCGAGGCGTGCCTTGAGTGGGCTTGGCGCAATAATGTTCATTACATTGAGTGTGGTTTGATTGACGGCGTCAGTTGGATACACGGTCTTGGTTATCAGCCGCATGTCGCATTGTATGAAGACCCGCTGCTATTGCGGCAAAAAATGGATGGTTATAGCGTGCGATTCTCGCAAGTGGATGCTGCTTATCCGCTTTCCGGCAAGGATGGCCCCTTGCGCGGCGTGCCTTACGTGATGAAGGCGATTCAGTGGGCGGATCTGATTGGCTGTCCGTGTGTGGACACCACCGATGGCATGCACCAGCCACAGGGGCTTACCGATGCAGAAGCTATGGAGCTTATGAAACGCAGCTATGAACAGATAATTGAGGTTGCGCAGGCGCACGGAGTTACCGTCAACATTGAGCCGCATGGATATTTCACGACTAAGCCTGAGCTTATGGAAAAGATGCTTGCGTTCTGTGACAGTCCTTATCTAAAAATGAACATGGACACCGGTAATATTTTCATCGCCGGTCAGGACCCGGTTACGTTTCTGGAGAGGTTTGTTGATCGAGTAAGTCATGTGCATGTCAAAGATGTGTCGGAGTCGTTGGCGACGAAGGTACGAGGCGAGCAGACCGGCATCGCTGTCAGCCACTGTGCGCTCGGAGAAGGGATCAATGCAGATAATATTCGACGGTGTCTCAAGTTATTGCGAGACCATGGGTATGATGGTGTACTCAGTATGGAGTGTGAAGGGCAGGCAGGGCCAATGATAGAAAGGTCGCTGCAATGGCTTCGCGAGACACTCTCCGAGCTGGGCATTGCTATGGAGAGCTGACGCGGTCGGTAAGTTGGTTAGTGCTAAAAGTGTTGAAAAATCCTCTGGGCTATCCCAATTCTGTTCCCCCATCGCCACCATGATATGGAATAGCCGCCGGCAAATCGATTTCGCTATTTTCCCGCCGACTTCTTCACCTTGCCTAATATCGCCTTTGCACTGCGAATTAGGTCTTCGTTGTCGGTCACTTGTATCACCTTCTGCAGGGCGGCCGCAACTTTTTCTGGTTCTTGTTCGAAGGTCTTCTCACCGATTGCCACGGCTGCGAGGCCCGCCTCGTTCTTGGTCGCCGAGTCGTCTATGTACGTCATTACAATTGATAGCGCTTCGGCTGCTGGCACTGTGCCTAAGGCGCCGAGCAGAAATCTCTTTTCTTCGCTGCGCTGAACCAGCGCGGTTGCCTCCCTGCACATCGCAAGTTTCTTTTCAGTCGAGAGGTTTTCATCACGAATGAGGTTGATATAACCGCGCAGAGCGGCAATCTTACGTTGTGAATTGGACGAGGCCTTGGCCATTTCAAGCAGATCGGCCGCCGCATCTGCGGTTGGCCACTCGCACAAGGCACGAATTGCCGTCTCCTGGATTTGTGTATTGGTATCTTTGGCTGCTGCGCGAATAGCTTGCAGCGCATCGGAACCACCGGTCACACGTAGTAAACGCAATAGTGCACACTTAGCCTCCGTATTCGCCCGCGGCATGACAGCCAGCAGTATCTCGGCGCAGGCCTGCTTGCCGGATGACCTACCACAAATGGCTCTGGCCGCATCCTCTGCAGCCCTCAACTCCCCCGCGTCCTTACGATTAACCAACATTGTTACCACGCCGGTCAAGTCCTGGGTTTGTCCGGTCTGCCCCAGAGCTTCGATGGCAGCAATGCGAATGCGCTTATCTGGGTCATTCGCTACCTTAAACAAGAGCGGATTGCCTGTCGGGGTACGACGTTGCGCCACTACCTCGATGGCAACGAGGCGAGCTTTAAGATCACCCTCCGCGACCATAGCCAATATCGCCGCATCTGCTTCCTTCGTGTTCGCAAAGCCGGTTAGAGTAGCTTTCGCAGCTCCGGCCACGTCTGCGTCAGATTCAACTGCTGCCTCGAACAACGTCGGCACAGCAGTGGCACTACCCAGTTGTGCCAAAGCCTTCAGGGCTGCCACACGCAATGCAACCTCGCCGGTCCTGGCTGTTTCAACAATCGTCGGCAGGGCTGCAGTATCTTGCCGGTCTCCCAATGCCTGCACAACCAGAATACGCTTCGCAACCGGCAGCTTGCCAAGTTCAGCTACCAGCGATTGCGTAACCTCCGTGTCCGGCATTTCACGCGCCACCCGCAACGCTATGGCAAAGGTGTCCACATCATTGCTGTGTAGCTGCTCGATTAGTAGTGGCACACCCGCAGGACCACGCTCGAGAATCGCGCCGCGCAGAGCCCCAGCATGAATCTGTCGCGGTGCCTTCAAACTCCGCAATTGGTCGTAAATTGCGATGGCCGCGTTGCGATCGCCCTTGGCGGCAAGGGCCTCAGCACAACGGAACAAGCCTTCACATAGTGCAGGCTGATTGGAGGCTGGGGAATTTGTTAGAGCACTCTGCAGCGCCTTAGCGGCAGCCGAGCTGCTGATTCTACCCAACGCTCTCGCTGCCGCCTGGACAACTTCCGTATCAGAGTCCTGCAGCATTTTGGTCAAGGGTCCGACTGCCTTGGCATCGCGCCGCACGCCGATGCTACCGATCACACCGACCAGCGGCCGGCCTTTGAGTTTGCCGAGAGCATCGCGAAAGACATCGTCCACGGCTGGGTCCGGGATCGGTTCCAGAGCATAACGGGCCATGTGCGATAGTTTTTCGTCAGCGAGTAATGTAGATAGCGGTAGAATGGCGTCTTTAGTGCCAATGACGGCAAGTTGACGGCATGCATCGGCCTTTTCCTTTTGTGAGGCGTCCGACTTGAGCACCTCAATCAGTTTATTCTCCTGCTCATGCGTGGCAGGTGGGATGGTCTGTCCGAACGACTGCATTGTGCCGACTAACATTAACGCGATGACCAGAGCGAAGTTCATTTTTGACTTTGACATGACTTGGTTTCTTTCAAAATTAAAGGGGCCTCAGATTATCCACGGCTCACGCATCGCGCGGCAGCGCAGGCGATTAGCCTGTGGATCGTTGATGAATTCCTCTTTGACTGGGTCGTAGCGCATATTGCGTTTGAGCCACATGCAGATGTTGGCTGCATGCACTGTAGACATGGAGTGGTGCATCACTTCCGGATTGGCTACAGTTTGCTGGCGCGACTTGACGCAATTTAAGAAGTCGCGCACGTGGCTCATAGGACGCTGGGTTCGGCTGGTGTAATCCTGGACCAGTTTTTTGAAGTCAGCCATCAAGGCAGGCGGTGAAACATCTGGTTTCGAATAACCGTCGGCCACAGAGACCCAGCCCTCTGTGCCTTCGTAGCGGACACCACACGAGCCACGCCAACCTTCGCGCTGAAGGATCATCTTGATTCCATTGGCGAACCGTGTAACCATGCCTTCGCCGTAAGGATTATTTACATACTCGTATTCTATCGGTGAAGTATCAGCGGCGCCAATGGCCACCTGGCACTGGGCGAACGTGTGGGCGCCCCATTCGCCGATGCAACTGGTGTGGAAATCGTAATACCCCCGCCAGCCGCCGCGAGTATAGGCGGAGTTATAAGGCCGCCAGGGGCATGGGCCCAGCCATTGGTCCCAGTCAACCTCATCCTTAGGTGGTTCGGGCTCGGCGGGCAGCCAGTTGTGGCTCAATTCGGCTGCATCCCACGGGGCGATGTGGGCGCGGACGGTGTGCACGTTACCGAGCCGACCGGTGCGTAATAGTTCATTGGCGAATGTGAAATTACCCTCGCTGAGCCGTTGCGTGCCGGTTTGATAGATGCGTCCAAAGCGTTTTGCGGTTTCTACTACTCCTTGGCCTTCTGCGATGGTCATAGAGGACGGCTTTTCTGAATAGACATCCATGCCCGACCGCATTGCCATAATGGAAGCCAGGGCATGCCAGCGGTCGCCGGTGGCGATAAGCACCGCGTCGATGTCCGTCCGCGCAGTCAGGAACTCCCGGATGTCGCGGTAAGTGGCACAATCCTTGTTGCCATACCTTGTGTCCACAATTTGCTTGACGGCAACACGCTGCGACTTCTTGGCGTCGCAGACCGCAACAAATTGCACATCCGGCTCCGGTAGCATCCAGTTTAGATCGCCGGAGCCGCGGCCTCCAATGCCAATTCCCCCCAGCACGATGCGTTCACTGGGAGCGGCCCTTCTTTCACGTCCTAACACTGAAGCTGGAACGATGTACGGTGCCGTTGCCGCAACTGCCGTGCATTTCAAAAATGCGCGCCGGGTAAGGTTCAGTTTCCTTGGTAACATGCCAATCTCCTACATTTATTCAGCAAATCGTGTTCACTCGAGCCTGCCAAAAGAGACGCCGCCTATAACTGCACATCTCTATGGCAGCATCCTTAGCATACCATCATGAGCAAACCATGTCTATTGGTGAAATTGTGCATTCCTCGGGATTGGCACACTCCCATTGCTCTTTCCCAGCTTTTACAGGAAAAAAGTTGACATCAGCAGCCATACTGAGTACAAAGGCGGCGTAAATACCGTTGTTTTTGCTTTATCTGCAACCGAGATGGCGGCAGTAAATGTACATTCAGTTGAACAATTCGTCTAAGTACCCCACGGCAAACAACCACGACAATGCTATCCCAGGGAGCTGATATGAAAATCGGAATGAATCTTCTGCTCTGGACTCCCTTTGTAACTGAGGGACATTTCCCAATCTTGGAACAATTAAAGGCGACAGGGTTCGACGGCGTCGAGGTCCCATTGTTCAGCGGCAGTGTCGAGCATTACCACAAAGTTGCCAAGGCTCTGAGGGATAACGGCCTGAAGTGCACAACCTGCACCGTCATCCCTGACGAACAACACAATCCTATCAGCCCCGACTCCAAAAACCGCCAGGGTGCAGTGGACTATCTCAATAGGGTGATTGATTATGCCGCTGCCCTTGGAGCCGAGATTTTAGCCGGCCCCTTTTACCAGCCCCTCGGCGTCTTTACCGGCCAACCACCAAGCAATGAAGAAAAGAAGCGGGCTGCACAAGTCCATCGCCAGGTCGCCGATTACGCTGAGCGAGTAAATATCCGACTGGCAGTTGAAGCCCTCAACCGCTTTGAGTGCTATTTCCTTAATACAATCAAAGATGCTGCTGATTACGCCCGACAGGTTAACCACCCCAACTTCGGCATTATGTACGATGCCTTCCATGCAAATATCGAGGAAAAAGACCCCGTCGGTTGCATAACTGAACACGTCGATTTAATCCGCCATGTCCACGTCTCCGAAAATGACCGTGGAACCCCCGGTAAAGGACATGTGCCGTTTGCCCAGATTTTCAAAATACTCCGCCAGGGTGGTTATGACGGCTGGCTGACAATCGAAGCTTTCGGCCGAGACATGCCCGAACTGGCAGCAACTACCCGAATCTGGCGTGATGTATCAGCAAGCCAACAAGAGTGCTATACGGAGGGTTATCGCATGATAAAACAATTGTGGGAAGAGGCCGAATTAGGTGCTTGCCGTAGATCGACTAATCGGACTAAGAAGACAAAATAACACTGAATAGTTCCTCACAGACCTTGTGCAATTTAAGGACGAATATTATGAAAAAAATCTCAATCGGCTCCTGGGCGTATGCAATCGGGCCTTACCAGAAAAATCCCGTTCCCTGGGATCAGGTCATCACCAAGTTGAAAGAACTAGGCTTCGATGGCGTTGAGCTCGGCGGCTTCCATCCACATCCCAATCCCGATGACATGCCCACAAAAGAGCAACGCCAGGCTTGCAAAGAACAGTTGGCCAAGGTTGGCCTGGGCTGGTCCGGCATGGCCGCAAACCTCTGGAGCGAACACCTTATCGACACTGAAGATAACACACCCTATCTAAAAACCTTCCGAAAGAACCTCAAATTCTGTACGGATGTCGGCATCCCTGCTATCCGAGTTGATGCAGTCCAGCCACCGACAATCTTTTCAAAAATAGACCCTGACACCGCGCGCAAACGTGTGGTCAAAACCTGGAAGACCTGCGCGAAAGAGGCTGCCGACGCTGGAGTCCGCCTGACATGGGAGTTTGAACCAGGCTTTGCCTTCAACAAACCCTCCGATATCCTCCGTATCCTCGAAGAGGTCAACCACGACAACTTCGGCGTCATGTTTGACTGCTGCCATGGCTACATGGTTGCCGTCGTTGGCGCCCGCCAGAGCGAACCTAAAGAAACGCTCAAAGGAGGCGTACTGGAGCTTGCCCGCAAACTGCGCGGCAAAATCAATCATCTCCACCTCATCGACTCAGATGGCACACTCCACGATGAAGAAACCTCAACCCACGCGCCCTTCGGTGAAGGAAAAATCAACTTTGATGAGCTTATTCCTGAATTAACCAAAAACAAAATGGGCCACGACTGGTGGACCATCGACTTATGCTTTTGGCCAGATGCATGGGTAGTCACCGAAAAATGCAAAAAATACATCGACAAACTCAATAAGAAATATGGTTAACTACCCGACATATTGGTAAACCTTATTTTGCGAAGGTAACGAAATGAAGAAAAACCTCAACGTCGGCATGATCGGTTACGGCTTCATGGGTAGAGCTCACTCAAATGCCTATACAAAGGTCAACCACTTCTTCGATCTGGCCTATCGTCCTATCCTGAAGGCTGTGTGCGGCCGAGATGAGGTAAAAGTCAGAACCTTTGCTGACCAGTGGGGCTATGAATCGGTCGAGACGGACTGGCGCAAACTCGTGGCACGCAAAGATATCGACGCGGTGGATATTTGCACGCCGAACGATCTGCATAAAGACATCGCAGTTGCCGCAGCCGAGGCCGGTAAAATAGTACTTTGCGAAAAGCCTCTGGCGAGAAACGGGGCCGAAGGTGAGAAGATGGTCCATGCCGTCGAGGCCGCCGGCGTGCCCAACATGGTGTGGTACAACTACCGCCGGGTACCTGCTGTCACGTTGGCCAAGCAACTCGTGGACGAGGGCCGCCTCGGCCGCATTTTTCACTACCGAGCGATGTTTCTGCAAGACTGGACAATCTCGCCTGAGTTACCGCAAGGCGGCCGCTCGCTGTGGCGACTCGATATTGCTGCAGCCGGCAGCGGTGTGACGGGCGACCTCCTATCCCATTGCCTCGATACAGCCCTGTGGATGAACGGCCCAATCGAACGCGTCACCGCCATGACCGAGACGTTCATTAAGAATCGCATGCACAACCTTACCGGCAAGGTCGAGCCGGTCGGAATCGACGATGCTTGCGCACTACTTGCTCGATTTGCCAACGGCTCGCTCGGCACATTTGAGTCCACACGCTATGCACGCGGTCACAAAGCCCTCTATACATTCGAGATCAACGGTGAGCACGCCTCAATCGGCTGGGACCTCCATGACCTGCATCGACTTAGTTACTTTGACCATAACGACGAATCAATCGTGCGCGGCTGGAGGTCGATTCATGTTACCGACAGCGATATGCCATATATGGGCAAGTGGTGGGTGCCGGGCTTGCAGATCGGCTATGAACACTCGTTCGTTCACCAGGTAGCCGATTTCTTGGAGAACCTGGCCAAAGATGAGCCAACATCGCCGACTTTTCGCGATGCCCTTGCGACGCAGTATGTCTGTGATGCTGTCCTGAACTCAGCAAAGACCAGTAAGTGGGAAAAAGTCAAAAAAACATAAACCGAAGTCGCCGGATTTGGACCGGCTTTTTAGAATTCTATTCGAAAAATCAATAAGGGGATGTTATGTCCGTAAAATCCATAGCGTCCAAGGCTCTTGAACAGGGCAAAGGAATCATGCGCCTTGCCCCCAACTGGGTACCGCGTTCGTTTTGCGTCCCGGGCCGGCGAATCAAATTGCACCCCGACGACTATTACGCCCTCGGCGGCGAACGCGGCGGCATCGACGAACGGTGGTTTTCCTCCACCACACCCGCAGACAACGGCCCACTAACCGCCCCTAACGAAGGCTTGAGCTTTATTGTCTTTGAAGATGGCCCCAAAATCCACCGGATACTTCTGCGAGAGGCCATCGAGGAGCTAAAGGCCGCTATCATAGGTGAGCGTATCTGGAAAGAACACCGTCGTTGGCCCATGTATTCGAAATTCTTCGACAATAAGGGCGCACTACCTCTTCACATCCATCACCGCGACGAGCACGCTAAGCTAACCGGCCAGCTTGGTAAGCCTGAAGCCTATTACTTTCCGCCGCAAGCAAACAATCACGGCGGCGATTTCCCTTACACCTTCTTCGGCCTAAACCCCGGCACAACGAAAGAACAGGTTCGCCAGTGCCTCCTCGACTTCGTTAAAGGCGATAACAAAATAACGAACATCTCTAGAGCATATCGGCTCGAAGTCGGCACCGGCTGGGATGTCCCTCCGGGTGTGCTTCATGCCCCAGGCAGCCTCTGCTCCTACGAACCTCAGAAAGCATCCGATGTTTTCGCTATGTACCAATCCCTCACAGGTGACCAGATTGTCCCGCAACAGCTACTCTGGAAAGATACCCCACCGGACCGTCTCAATGACGTTGACCACCTACTCGAAGTGATCGACTGGGACTTAAACCTCGACCCCAACTTTGCTGCCAATCGCTTCATGCGTCCAAAACCTGTCCGGCCAATCGCGGATATGAAAGCCGATGGCTACATCGAGAACTGGATCTGCTACAAGTCCACAACCTTCAGCGCCAAAGAGCTAACAGTCCTGCCGGGCGCTGCTGTAACAATCAAAGACAGCGCAGCTTATGGCATGATAATGATGCAGGGCTACGGTAAAATGGGCGACTGGGATATCGAAACTCCAACTATGATCCGCTACGGCCAACTGACTTATGACGAGTTCTTTATCACTGAAGACGCTGCTCGCGCCGGCGTCAAAATCACAAATCTATCGAAAGCCGATCCGATCGTCATGCTCAAACACTTCGGCCCCAACAATCCCGATTTGGAACTCTGACATCCCGTAGGGTGCATTTACTCATACGAACCAAGTTGGTCGGAATTGACCTTCTCTGCCAGGTATTCCTAACATCACGCCTTGTACTTTTCCCAATAGTCAGGGAAGAACTCTTTAGCCTTAGCCTCAAGCTCTTGGTCGCTGATTGGGGTTAGCCGATCCTGTTGTTCGTATTGGTCGATGACCCAGCGAGCCAACTTGTGCACCCTGATCTTGTTGATACGGTCTTCGCCTTTAAGACCGAAGAACTCGTTGATCCAATGAGCAACACCATCAGCGCCGCTTTTGTCGGTTATGGCAACACGAGGGGGCCTGCCAAGCAGCTTCTCAGTGTCAAATATGTTGTATATCCGTTCATCTTGACGGAGACCGCCGGCATGAATGCCGGCTCGCGTAGTATTAAATGCTTTACCTGCGAACGGATAGTTGTCCGGGATAGGCAATCCAATGGACCTCATATAGTCGGCCAGTTCGGTAATCGCCATAGTGTCAATTCCCTGCAGATTCCCTTTGAGTGCTATATACTCAAATATAGCCCCTTCCAGAGGTGGATTACCGGTACGCTCGCCGAATCCAAACAGTGTGGTGTTGACTGCATCGCATCCGTACAGCCAAGCCGTTGCTCCATTGACATGGACCTTATGGAAATCGTTATGGCCGTGCCATTCCAGCCGGTCGCTTGGCACTCCGCACTGCCTGTTGAGCTTGTAAATAAGCTTGGGAACGCTCCTCGGCAGCTCCGCCCCGGGATAGCTGACTGCGAAACCCAGAGTGTCACACAGGCGGATCTTGACAGACTGTTCGTCCGGCACTTTCTGGCTCATTTCCATAAGCCGATCGACAAACGGCAGGACAAATCCTTCGATGTCGGCACGAGTGACATCCTCCAGGTGGCACCGGGGGCGAACACCAGCCTCGAATGCCGCATCGACCACCTCACAATATTTATCAATGCACTCCTTCCTGCTGCGGAATTTCAGCTTATGAAAGATGTGATAGTCGGAGCAGCTTGTCAGCATACCTGTCTCTCTCAGACCGGCTTCTTTGACTAATCGAAAATCACCCTTGACCGCGCGTATCCAGCCGGTGCACTCGGGATATTTATGGCCCAAGGCCCGACATTTATCCAACGCTTCTCGGTCATTCTTTGTGTATAGAAAGAATTCGGTTTGCCGTACAACCCCATTAGGTCCGCTGATACGCGAGAGCAGGTCGTATATACGCACAATTTGGTCAACCGTATATGGCGGTCCAGCCTGTTGCCCGTCGCGAAAAGTCGTGTCGGTTACTAACAATTGTCTATCCTTAACAGTTCTGAAGTCGAATTCCACCGGCCTGCCATCAATATATTCGACTACAGAATTCTCAAAACGAATCAGCGGCGGAAGACTATACGTGAAAACATCCTCAAGCAAATTAGGCACCTGGGCATCTACAAGTTGATGTCGCTTCTTCGTTTTATTCATTGAAGGCCCTTTCGTCCGTCGTATTATGACTTACTGCACCGGTTCAACACCCTGTTCCTTGCACAGCCCGGCAATAAACTCCACCGCACCACCAACCGTCTCCACCGCCAACGCAGCATCTTCGTCCATCACGATGCCGAATTCCTCTTCAAACATTGCAACCAGTTCGATTGACTGTACGCTCTCAGCTCCCAGGTCCTCGGTGAAATTGTGCTCCAACTTTATCTGAGCCGGATCCAAACCCAGCACTCTCGCAGTCACTGCTTTAACACGGTCTTCTACAGTTGCCACTGATCTGTCTCCTAATCTATTTGTGCTACCCAAGCATTATTTTGCGGCCTCTCTTTATTGCCTCGTCACGTTCCGGTGCCGTCATCTCGAAAACGGCATCCCACATCGCCCGTTCGGCTGCTGTAAACTCACACCTGCGTCTGCTCATTGCGACCTTCGCTGTGTCATACAACCTGGTTCTACCAAAACCCTTGGTCACTCTGCCTTCGACAAACCACGCAAATGAAGGAATGAACTTTGGCAGCGGCTTGCCTGTTGCCATTATTATTGTCATTGCTCCAACATGAGAGCCTGTATTGAACAGCGTCCCTATCGATGTTTTGGTATGGTCCCCTACCAGAGAGCCAACCTTCGGTGAGCCGGTATCGACAGGCTTTAGCCAGTCCAGCATCACGGAAACGTTCGAATAGTCATTCTTAAGGTCGCTATTAGTAGTAAGTGCACCCAGATTAACCCACTCGCCAATATAGCTGTGCCCTATGAAGCCATCGTGATATTTATTCGTATATCCTTGAATAATTGAGGCCTCAACCTCCCCCCCGATTCGGCAGAAAGGCCCAATCGTGTTACCCGCACGGCACTTGGCACCCATAAGGATTGATTCTTCCCCAATATAGCAGGGACCCTCAACTCGGCTGAACGGTTGTATCTGGGCGCCCCTGTCTATATAAACCGGGCCGTTCTGGGCATCAATAACTACCATCGGATGCACCATTGCCTGCGGCGCTATATAGATATCTTTCTTGCTGCCGCGAATTGCGATTGGCTGCTCTATTTCTCCCTCAATTCCGCTCCGCCCGGCTGCTGTAAAATCAGCCGTTATCTGCTCTGCATTACCCAATATAAGGTCCCAGATGTATTTCCACGTCCGTAGCTTGCAAGAAACGTTCGGCAATCTTGCTTTAGCCGAAGTAATGAATTGCCGGGCATCGTCAACCGCGAGATGCCCAAGATCGTCCTTCTTAACACGGGCATAAAGTACCCGCCCTTGTTCATCCAGGCCAACCTCACTTCTACCTTGCCATGAGACATCAAAATCGTCTGCCTTGACTAAGCTGTCCACGAAGATCAGGTCATCACCAGCAAAAACCGACGTGTCGTTCACGGGTTTCTTTACACGCGCCCGATAGGAATCCGCCATATAATCAGGCACAAAATAGGCAACATCATCTGCATTGATTTGCGTAGCCAGCTTTTGTTCAAGTGATGTTATGCCACACCGCAGTTCCCAGACCGGGCGACTAAGTGCCAGAGGAAAAAAGTTGCGCCTAATATCGTCTAAGTAGTCAATTAAAATCAATCGCATTGAAGCTTTCTCAGTACTGCCCGATGTAAACCTATATACATAATGCACTTGCTGTATATGCGTTCACGATAGGTTCTTGCTGCGTGTGCTATTTTTGAAGCCATATAACCCAGCTCAACTTCTCATAGTCCCCGGCCCGGCTTGGGGCTGGTAATATTCTTTACTTTGAACAGTTATCCTGCAGATTGTACCGCTTCCGCAGGTGGGGTAAGGAATTCTATCAAAGCGATGAAATGGTGTCAACTTTGAACGCTGGGTGTTAAGGCCAGGTGGAATAGAGGCAGGCGACGAAGAACAGTCGTGAAATGTGCATGTCTTTAATGATGTCAGACACGGTTCATTTCTTCAGTACATCGAGAATCGCCTCTTTGCATAGTTGTCGGTATTTGTTCTGCTCATCTGAACCCTCGGGGCCGTCAGCCCCCTTCTTCCAGGCCGAACGCGCCTGCTCAAAATGCCCAAGAGCCTCCAGTGCCTTTCCCCTCCAGTACTGTGCGGGAGCTTCACGAGGTTTATTCGACCTGCCGACGCCTATATTTGCCGGGTAGGTCAAAGCCGCCTCAAAATCCTGCAAAGCCCCCTGAAAATCCTTGTTTTCACAACGCTTCTGGCCACGTTCCAAATGTGCCTTGTTGAAAATGTCCCAGACAATTGTCTGACCCTCCCAGTTTACAAAGTGCGGCGTGGACTCAAGCAAATTGATGGTATCGGTGTACCTCTGTTCATCGAGATAAGTCTGGGCAAGTATGATGATAACGTCCGCGCGTCTGATTTTCTCGAACGGCATGGACGCCAGGACTTCTATCGCCCTTGGGCGATTGTTATTGGCTATGAGAATCTCAGCCAGGTCACGATAAAGAGTCTGGTCTTTCGGCCGAGCAGCAATTGCTTTGACGTAAAATTCTTCGGCTCTTGCCAGATCATTCGCTATTGCCCAGGCATGGAGACCAAGATTGCGAAATGCTATACTCAAGGAAGGGTTCAACCGGCTGGCCTTTTGCCAATGGGAGACAGCTTCGTCAAGCCGTCCCAGGCTCCCGTAAAGGTTCCCAAGATGAAGATGCGCGTAGGCGTCACCGGGGTTTTCCTGGACGGCATATCTGAGAATTTCCACCTCTTCAGGGCGGGAGGGGAAGACACAGTCCCTATAGGTCGCCGCAGCCTGGTTAAGGTAGGTCTTGGCACTTGTCCGGTCTGGTTGCAGCGAGTTGAAATAGGCCAGGTAGTACAAGGGTAAAGGGCTGCGCTCGGTCTGGGGAACTGCTTCAACGCAGGCTGCGAAAAGCAGTCTTGCCGCTTCGTCTACCAGCCCCTGCTCAGCAAAAACCAGGCTGGCTTCCAACATTTCAAAATCATCTTCACCGACGAAAGCTCGCGACTGACGCACAAAGCGACTCATTTCCTTATTGCTCTTAAGCGCGACCAGAGCTCTTGGGACCAAGTCAGTAGGATTCTGTGCGATTCTTCTGTCAGCCTGCTCGTAAGCCGACTTAGTATTTCCGGCAGCAAACAGGGCTAACAGCATAAGATTTCCGGCTTTGGTATCCCTCGGATTCAGCCGCACTGCCTGCTCGAAGGCCTCTACGGCCTTTGAGTACTCTTTCAATCGCATATAAGCGCGGCCGGCCAAGTCATATCCGAGTGAGGCAGTACCAAGACATCTAACCGCTTGATAAGCGCAGCGAAGGGCTTCGCCTTGTTCTTTGGCCCTCAAGTGGCTCACACCCAGGAAAAACCATGACAATCCATCGCTGGGATCGCGATCGAGGGCCTTTTCCAGCCGCTTTGCCGCGTCCTCGTAAAGTCCGGCTTCGATATCGAGCACCGCCAAGCCTCGCAGTGCTGCCACGTACCCAGCATCGTCCGCCACAGCCTTTTCATAGTACTCGCGGGCTTTTTTGCGGTCGGTGGCCAGGTCGTACTTCCGACCCTTGATACACTTCTCCTCAGCCGTGAGCTGTCCGTCGGGTTTGTTTATGAATTTCGCGGGATCGGGTGGAGAAACCTTCTCAATCGGCAAAGGGCTGGTGAAGGATGCCAGGACATCTCCGTTTTTTGCAGTAATTTTGATATCAACGGGCGACTGCGGAGCCGGGGAAAGTGTCAGCACCTTGGGACTTTCAGGAGAAAGGTCCAATCGTTTCTTGAGCAGCTCGTGACCTTCCCGCGAAATGGTGCAGACTGCGCTGGGGAAATCACCAGTGGGAAGCATACGTAATTGGAGCTCACCGTCCTTTTGAGCTGTTTGAACGGCCACATCCCTTGTGGCGTATTCGAAACCATCACCAAGCCCATGGACCGGGTACCAATACTCCTGCCACGACACCTCATCTCGCGGCAACAGCATACCGTAGTCAGACTGTGTGGGCAGCGGCCCGCTTTGAACTTCAATGTACGGGCCATCGTCATCGGTGAGGTTTCTTTGGCTAACCAAGCCAAAGTCCCAGGTTCCCCACGTCCAGGCTTTTTTCCCGCTGAGCTCGTGGTGGTCCGCTGCCTGCACAATTCCACGGTCCATGTCCACCTCATAAGCGCCAAAGAAATCAAGGGCGCATTGCACGGCAAAAACAGACGCCCAGGTCTCATGGTTCTTGAGCCAGGACAAGTCCTTGCCTTCGTGGATCGGCCAGGAAAAGAACTTAACTCCGTTGTGGTCCGTGCCGAGACTCATGGGGTATATGTAACGCGTACCGGGTCTGTTCGGAAAGGCGGTGCAGTTCCAGAAGTAGTACGGGCTTACGGCATCCTCGGGGTTAAAAATGCGAATACGCTCATCGAGGTAGGTCTTTCCCGGATGCAGTGTTACCCGCACCGTCCATTGGGTTCGCAGACTCTTCTCCAGATTGTTGATTTCAAGGTAGGCTGAGCCGTCCGCATTTTGGCCGGCCACTGCATCAACCGGAGATACAATAGTAACAGTATGCCCCTGTGGGCCGGCGTTCCATTCCACCCCGCCGCTGATCCAGGCTCCGCGCATTGCTATCATGCCGGGCTTGATTACCTTGTTGAAATGAAACATCTCCTTTCCTTCGGTTTTGTCCAAAACCGAGTGCAAGCGACCGCCTAATTCCGGCAGGCAGGTAACTTTCAGATATTCGTTTTCAAGAAACAAGGCTTTGTATGTCCGATTCTCCTTAGTTCTGTAAAGGTGGTCCTGCATCGTGTAGGGATAGACGATGGAGCCTTTGACAGTAGTGGAGAATTTAACCTCGCTTTCCAGAGCCCAGAACTTGGGATTGACATCTTCCGTCCACCCGTAAGTGGGAATTGTCATTGTGCCTTCCCAAGCTCTCACCTTAGCCAAGCTTACTCCAGGGACTGCCAAAAACAATCCAATAACAAACGAAACGGCAAACAGGTTCTTTGTCAAATCTCTCATCATTGCAACCTCACATTCTACCAAGTAAACAGGATTCAGACGGAAGTATGATTACATGCCGAAGCCTACGACGTCAATGTTCATCTTGTTGTTCCGGGTCTAAATGTATTCTCCATGATATTCTGAAACTTCGGTCGATGGAAAGGTATGTTGTGAATGGACAGCGAATGAATTACAATCATAATTAGCTACACATCGCGATTACTTTCTTAATCGCTCGGTTTCCGGCTGCCTGACTTGCATGCAGAAAACGTTAAAAGAAGTAGTCTAACCACGTATTTGTGGGAGAAAGAAATGTATCCGGTAAGACTAAAACGCCATATCGTAGTCGTGTGTTTGCTTACCATTCTTGCCATACGTACAACGGCCACATTCTCCGCTCAGGCCGCGACCGAGACATCAAAGGTCGTATTAGCAAACAATATTATACGTTTCGAGTTCGAGCCAGAGCATACGGGGCTGATTGCAATGGTGGACTTAACCGCAGGAGTCAATCACGTTCAATCGGTTGATGGAGGACATAAGCTTTGGGAGCTTACCCTTTGCCGCGGCGCCGAAAAACGCAGCCTCTCAAGTGCCCAGCTCCCCTGCGCCTCCAACAGAATTGAAAAACTCGCCAATGGAGCTGCACGGGCGACTTTTGAATGGCTCAAATTGGATTGCGAAGATGATAAGGGTGTCATTACAGTAAGAGTAACGGTGGACCTGCCCCGAAATTCCGGCATTGCCTCGTGGAGAATATGGGTAGAGAATAACTCTGAAAAATGGGGGCTATATGACGTTGACTTCCCTAAGTGCAGCGGATTTCTCAAATCTGGAGAATACGATATTGCTGTTCCTACAGGTAACGCCGGCAAGCTCTTCAGAAGTTGTCGCGAGAGAATGTCGTATAAATATCCCCACGGGTGGTCGATGCCGATGCAGTTTCTATGCGCGATTAAAGGGACTAATGCGGTCTATGTGGCTGCGTATGATCCGCGGGCATGGGACAAGAGTTTTACAGTAGACCCTGGTAAGGAGTTCTATATAGAAACGAACGTTGAGGATATGGCCGTCCCCGGTTCTGACTATAAAGACCCATTCCCCATCATGATGGGTATTTATCGAGGAAGCTGGATGGAAGGGTGTAAGCTCTACCGAAAATTTGCAATTACCGCCCCTTGGACATCGCAAGGCAAGGTTTCACATCGCACAAGTATGCCATCCACTCTCAAGGATGTTGGATTATGGATGTTGGTAAACAATTACATTGGGCTGGAAAGCGGCACTCTGGAGGAAAAGAATAAACCGATGATTGATGCTCAGAAGTATTTTGACGTTCCTGCCGCAGCACACTGGTACAGTTGGCACACTATCCCATTTGATACCCACTATCCCCACTATTTTCCAACAAAGCCCGGCGTCCCGGCCCAGGTGGGCGACCTTGTGTCAAGAGGTTTTGTTATAATGCCATATATCAATGGGAGGATTGTTGATATCTCTAATGGCGACTTCAACGAATACTTTCCTTATTGTGCCAAAGACGAAACAGGCAAGAATTATGTGGAGACATACGGCAATGGAGTAAAACAGGCCCCCATGTGCAGCTATACAGAATTCTGGCAGGACAAAATTGCAGGCATTGTCGAACGCCTTGGAGTCGAGGTCGGTGTAAATGCCGTGTATATCGACCAAATTGCCGCCGCAGGCCCAGTGCTTTGTTTTGACAAGTCGCATGGACACCCACTCGGCGGCGGGGGCTGGTGGGTTGACGGTTATAGACAGATGCTCAAGAAGGTCCGGAAGGTTGCGCATAGCAACGGGAAAGAGATGGTTATTACCACTGAATGTGCGGCAGAGCCTTTTATGGACGGGGTTGATGCTTTCCTTACATGGATAAAACCTGATGACCGTGATATTCCTATGATAACGGCGGTATATTCAGGATACAGCATTTACTTTGGGAGCCCCGCGTGGTTTGAACATGGTGATCGGGCTTGGATTATGGCGCAAGGACGCGCCTTTCTATGGGGCATCCAAAACGGGTGGATGGGTTTTGAGTTGTTTAGCCCTCAACATGCCAAAAAAGCCGCATATCTGAAGGAGGTTGGGAAATACCGTATTGTGGGGAAAAAGTTCCTCACCTTTGGAGAATTGGTTGATCTGGTAGAGCCTACAAACCATATTGACTCTATTACAGAACCATGGCCTGATCATGGCAATAATCCTCGGAATGCAACACTCTCAAGTGTGCAAGGATCTGTTTGGAAGGCGGAGGACGGGTCGCTCGGTATTTTCCTCGCGAATTATCTGGAAAAAGACAACACCATTGAATTCACGATTAACCCAGTCAAGTACGGCGTTGACGTTCCAACTGCAGGATTTGCGATTACGCAAGTCAAACCCGATGGGAATCACTTGCTCGGAACAGCTCTCTCAGGAATCATCAGCCGGACTGAAAACTTGGGACCATGGGAGCTACGCTTACTGGAAATTCATGGTAATTGATGAGTAAAAGAGCTACTCCGGTCAGACGGACTCGACAAAGCAATCAAAATGAGCTTCGGATCGACAATCCGACATTTCGTGGCCGCAAAGGATCTGTTATGGCCTTGATGTTAAGTATTTCTGGATGACAGGTTTTAGAATTGTAATGTCAGCTTCGTTTCCCTAAAATCGCTACTGTTTTCATTCGTGTTCGGCTGGCAAAAAGTTCGACAACAGAGATATAGAAAGTGAACGATGTGTATGTTTAAGAATAGGCTGTTCCGATATTATTTGGTTGTTAGTATTGCCTGTTTGGGGATCAGATGCGGACCGGCGGGAGCAGACAGCCGGACGGCACTTGCCGATACTTGCACCCCCAGACTTGAGCGGATACTCAGTGAGAACATCGCAGGTTTCTGGTACCCAAGATGTCTGGACCGGACTAACGGGGGCTACATAATTAATTTCGACTCAAAAGGCCAGCCGACGAGTCGGCCAACAAAAATGGTTGTGACTCAGGCCCGCACGCTGTGGCTGTTCTCTATGTTAGCCCGAACGGGGCATGACCGCGAAAACTATTTGGCTGCCGCTGAGCTTGGATATCAATTCTTGCGTGAGAAAATGTGGGACAAAGAAAACGGCGGCTTTTACTGGGAAGTTGATGTCACGGGCAACAATGTTCTCAAACCCAAGAAACACCTGTACGGTCAGGCCTTTGCACTTTATGCCATATCCGAATATTACCTGGCTGGTAAAAAGCAGGAGGTTTTGGATTTTGCCGTGCAGTTTTTCAGTCTGCTTGATGCCAAGGCCCACGATAACAAATACTCCGGCTATATAGAATTTTTCAACCAAGACTGGACAGTACCTGCGAAAGATGAGCTCTCATATATGGGGACCAGTTCGAGTTTCAAACTGATGAACACTCACCTGCACCTGCTGGAGGCACTCACGACATTCTACCGCGCCAGCAAATTGCCCGTTGCGAGGGAACGCCTTATAGAGCTAATCAACATCCAGAGTAACGCTGTCTTGCGAAAAGACATAGGGGCCTGCACAGACAAGTACGACCGTGATTGGCGGCCGAGACCTGAGCCACAGTTCGCAAGGGTCTCGTATGGGCATGACCTTGAGAATATCTGGCTGCTGATGGATGCGTGCGATGCTGCGGGGATCTCGAGCTACCCCTTGCTGGATTTGTATCGAACGCTGTTCGACTATTCGCTCAAGTTTGGCTATGACGATAAAGCCGGCGGGTTTTATGACTCCGGAGCGTTTAATCAGCCGGCCGATAATCGCACAAAAGTCTGGTGGGTGCAGGCTGAGGCCTTGGTGAGTGCGCTATATATGTACCGCATGACGAATGATGCCAGATATCTTATTGTGTTTGAAAAGACGTTCGATTTTGTCGAAAAGAATGTGGTTGACTGGCAAAACGGCGAGTGGCATGCCGAAATCACGCCCAATGGAGAACGACGTGGCGATAAGGCCAATCAGTGGAAAGCAGGTTATCACACTGGGCGAGCCATGATAGAGTGTCTTGAGATATTAAAGCATGCCGGGCCATTCTCGCCGCAAGAAGGCTGAATATCGAGTGGCAGGCAGTCCCCTGACTCCTGCCCAGGTGCGACTCGATACTTGCATTGCCTCGGAGATCGCGGCATAATTATCTGCCGGCCGGCGTCCAAGAAACCCTATACGGTGCAGGAGTGAATCAATGAAACGATGCTCATATACAACCTCTGTGCGGGTGTTTCTGTGTTCGGTAATCTTCGGCGCCATCTGCAGTTTTCGTGTGGTGGCTCAGGAACTGCCGATCGAGACACAGCCGTCTCTGGACCAATCCAACAACATCCGCAATCACTTGATGCGAGTTGCAAGTGAGCTCACCCGCAACTCTCTGGCCGGAATCAATACGCTGGACGATTGGCAAAAGGTTCGCCAACAAAGATACCGGGAGTTCCTGGAAATGATGGGTCTGACGGACGTGCCGGTTGAAGGTCCAAGGCCGCCGTTGAACGTTCGTGTCGTAGGAACCATCCGAAAGCCTGGTTATCGAATTGAGAAGCTTTACTATGAGTCATTACCCAGTCTCTACGTGCCGGCGAACCTTTATATTCCTGAGGGCATAAAGGGACCGGCGCCGGCCGTATTGTATGTGTGCGGACATTCACCTACTCAGAAAGTACACTATCAGGCGCACCCTCGCAAATTCGCACAGTTGGGATTTGTCTGCCTGATTATTGAAACCATCCAGTGGGGCGAAGTGAGGGGCGAGCATTGGGGCTGTTATGCCCGCGGATGGTTTCATTGGTACAGCCGTGGGTATAATCCGGGCGGCGTGGAATTGTGGAATGCAATACGGGGGCTGGACCTCCTCTGTGAGAGACCGGAGGTTGATGCCAGTAAACTGGGCGTAACAGGTATTTCCGGCGGCGGTGCTCAAAGCTGGTTCATAGCCGCAGCCGATCCACGCATCAAGGCAGTGGCGCCGGTTTGTGGAACCAGTACAGTCAATTCCCATATTCACCAGCGAATCATCGACGGGCATTGCGATTGCATGATGCCTACGAATACGTACAGGCGAGATTGCCATGACATCGGCGCTCTTATTGCCCCCAGACCTCTTATGATTGCTTCGGCGAATCGGGACGGCCTGAACTCTATCGAAGCGGTCCAAGAGGTATATAATCGCACGAAAACCGTCTATGACCTGTATGGTCTTTCGGATAATATCGTCCTGGTTGAGACGCCCGGCGGTCACTCATACCACGAGACATCGCGAACAAAGATATTTTCGTTTTTCTTGAGACACCTGATGGGCAAAGATGTACCGCCGTCTGAAGTGGGAGACATCGATGAATCTGAGTCAGCAATGCTGTCCGCCGAAGAGCTTAAGGTGTATGTCAACGGCCCGCCGGAGGACGACCGGACAAAGACCATTCAAGAGACATTCGTGAAAGTCGCTGAGCCCCCGAAGATTACTACCAGACAAGAGTTGGAATCGCATCGGGAAAAGGTGCTGCAGTTTCTGAGAGCCAAAACGTTCGGCGCATTCCCCAAAGACCCCGTTGCTCCGGATATGCGGTGGGAGTCCCGCACGGACGATGGCGCTGCTCATGGCGGAAGTACGTTCAGCTTTGTATCAGAAGAGGACTACAGATTGAAAATCGATGTTCAGTGGAGACAATCACCCCAGAGTCCTAATCCGATGATGGTTGTTCTGCGCAGTCCCGGTGAAGAGCGGCGGGCCTCAGAGAGCTTCATCTCGGGATTGGATGGGAGCTGGAATATCGCCTATCTTGAAACACGGGGTGTCGGAGAGACAGGATGGTCGCCGGATTTGCAATGGCACGTCCGCCGCGCTGCTGCCTGGACGGGCCGGACCGTTGCTTCGATGCGGGTGTACGATGTGCTCAGATGCTTGCAGGCGCTGCGCACCTTGAAAGGAGTGGAAAGCGACAGAATTGCCATTGCCGCCCGCGATGAAATGTGTGCAGTCGCGCTCTATGCTGCTCTCTTAGATGGAAAAACCTCGGCCTTGCTTTTGCGGAATCCACCCGCTACCCAGAACGCACCCAGCAGTCCAGATGGACGCGGAGAGGCTATAGAGATGTTGAATTGCCTTCGCGTAACGGACCTTCCTCATGTAGCCGGCCTGCTATACCCGACAAATATTGTTGTGGTTGGGCCCATGCCTGATTCCTACATCTGGGCAAAAGACGTGTATCAGACACTTGGAATGATTGATGCGTTTCAAAACAGGACCACGTTCTCACAATGGAAACCAGCTTCACCTTGAGCAGGGTTACAACTATGGGTTGGCAATAGTGAAACTTCTGATCCACAGATGGAGGGCCTGCGTCCAGGAAGATCTTTATGAGACAACTGCCTGTAACCTTATCCAGATATCTTCCAATTTTAATCCTAACCAGTTTATGCCACGCAGATGCCACCGTTAGGCTGAGTCCTCACGTCTCCGTATCTCAGAATGCCATCAATGGCGTATTCATTGAACGCGATGGCCGAGTGCTGGTTATCTACGGCGATCCCGATAAACATTTGCAGAGGGCTGACATGGTGCTTTTCACGCACAGCCGACGAGATGTGGTCTGGGCTGGTCGAGAGCTCGTAGAAAGCGGGGCTGAATCTGTGATTCCATCTGACGAGGCTCAGAACTTTTCAAGAGCAAAAGATTTTTGGACATCATTTGCCCAATCCAGATTTCACGATTATGGACAGCAGACTACCAAAGTACCCACCGAACTCTTAAGGGTTGACAGAGTGGTAAAGGGGGGCGACAGTATCGACTGGCAGAATATCACGGTGAAGGTCGTTGACACGCCGGGATATACCAGAGGTTCTGTTTCTTATTTCCTCACCATAGACAACATAAAGTTCGGGTTTGTTGGTGATATTATCTACGGCGATGGACATCTATTGGATCTATATAGTCTGCAGGATGCCGTCTCAGAGGCTCAGATTGGGGGATATCACGGTTACGCCGGCAGGCTCGGCCAACTCATAAGAAGCCTGCGAAAAGTGACCGACGAGAATCCTGATATTCTGGTTCCGTCCCACGGTCCTGTAATCAGAGATCCGAGGGCCTCTATTGGACTGTTGATTCAAAGACTGCAAGCAGCCTACAAGAACTACCTTTCAATCAACGCCGGGCACTGGTATTTCAAGGATCGCTGTGAAACCCTCGCTGCGAGAGTACTGGAACCCAATGACCATGTCGATTGGATGCCTTATGCGGTAGTTATAAAGCCTACACCACCAAGCTGGATTATTCCTATTCACAATTCGCGACTTCTGCTATCGCAAGACGCATCCGGATTTTTAATCGACTGTGGCTCTGATGCTATTATTGGCGAAGTTGTCAAGTTGAGAGAGAACGGACGACTATCGCGGCTGGAGGGCCTTTTCATAACGCACTACCACGATGACCACACAGATAAGATTCTTGAACTTGTTCGACAATTTGGATGTCCCGTGTATGCGTCACAGGAACTAAAAGATGTTCTCGAACACCCCGAAGCATATCGCCTTCCAGCGATGACGTCATGTGGAGTCACGAACTTAACGGTAGTGCCTGACAGGTACAAAATGACTTGGAAAGAGTTTGACCTGACTTTTTACAATTTCCCAGGCCAGACCGTATATCATGATGCATTACTTGTCGAAAAGCGCGGCGGAGAAAAAATCTTTTTCATTGGTGACTCGTTTACACCCTCTGGGATCGACGATTATTGCCTACAGAACCGTAATTTCCTTCATCATGGAATGGGATATTTCTATTGTCTGGATATCCTGCAAAAAATGCCTCGTGACTGTCTGCTCATCAATGAGCATGTCCTTGAACCTTTTGACTTTAGTGAAGATCAACTCAAGCACATGACAGAAGTGCTGGAGAAACGTAAAGAAATATTGGCAAGCCTTTTTCTATGGGATGAGCCAAACTACGGGATTGATGAACAATGGGCGAGGATATATCCCTACAGTCAAAAAGCAAGTGCGGGGCAACGTATAAAAATACTGGTCAAAATCCTGAATCATTCAAACACTTCTCATGTATACACCGTGATTCCGCACGTTCCTGAAGGATTTGAATTGTTGCCTCATCGGGCTTCAACGGAGATAAAGCCCAGAGAAGAAGAGAGTATCCGCTTCGAGATAACCGTACCCAACGTGATATCAGAGAAGATTCACATTATTACATCTGATATCCAATTTGATAAATGGGATTTGCGGAGTTGGTGTGAATCTATGATAGAAATATATCCCTGATCGAGTCATTCATGGCTCGGCAGACAAGAATTATCTTCAGCGGACCTGCGGGTTTATCTCCTGGTGAACCGGTCAAACACGGTGATTACAGGCAATGTATTGCCTTCATCGTCGAACATACCTCTGCTTCGAAGGCCGCCTGTGACCGCAGGCTCCCACCAGAAAATACCGATTCCTCTGTTGTTAGGCGTGCTCAGGACCATTCGATTCACCTCGTCCAGGAACTGTCTTTGTCCTTCGGGAGTTTCCTGGAAAGGCGATCTCTTGCCTCTGTATTCTGTGGGTCTCCAGCAATAAGCCACCTCTACCAGAATGATGTCCTTTTGATACTCGTTGGCCATGAAAATCAGGTTTTCCCGCAGGTCAAGCAGTGTTCCATGCCACCAGGGGTAGTAGGATTGACCAATGACATCATAAGGCACGCCATAAGAGTTCAGCTTGTCGAAGAAGGCTTTCGTTCCGACCTTGTCTCCGCCTCGGTCGATATGGATCATAATCCTAAGTCGCGGGTTTTTTCCGCGACCAGCATCAGCGCCATCGATTCCGGCTTTTAACAGCTCAGCAAAATTTTTCCAATTATCCGGCAGCTTACCATCAGGCCAAAGCATACCGGGGGTAATCTCATTCCCGACCTGAACCATGTCCGGCAGGGCATTAGCATCGCGAAATACCATGATCGTGTCCCGTGTGTATTCGAAGACCGCTTGCACCAACTCCGTGTGTGACTTGCCCTGCCAGGCCTTGGGGATGTGTTGTTTTCCGGGATCCGCCCAGGTGTCGGAGTAGTGATAATTCAGTAAGAACTTGAAACCAAGCTTCTTGGCTTCCTGGGCAAGGGCGACTGTGTACTCAAGGTTGTTCGGCAGTTGCGTCGGAGTATGGAACAACCGCAGCCGGATCCAATTGTACCCATGATCTTTGAAAATCTGCAGTCCCGGCTTCGCTTGCCCATTGTCCTTGAAGACGTTGCCTCTTTCCTCCGCCTGCTTAAGAAACGACAGGTCCGCGCCCACAGCGTAGTCGGCCGCTATCGCTTCTGCGCCCAACATAAACGGTAGTGCAATGACAAACATGGTGCTCAGATGTAATTGGTAGAAATTATTTGGTTTTATAGTCATGTCTCCTTACGGTCTTTTCCTATTGTTTATTGTTCCAAGGCTAAGATGACGCAAGTGTCACGGCTTTTTCGGATAGGAATTTTTCATCTTTGAGGTTTTAGGCCTTCAAAACCGGTGCTTCACTCACCGGCTTTACACTGGAACAGCCTTGTGTCTATTTCAACAAGTTTTCAAAAAGATATAGGCCGCTTTTTCCAGGCGCTACTATGTCGATATCGCCGTCGCCATCTATATCGATTGCACAGGTGTTGATGCCAAAGCCGACTCTTCCTCCCTCGTGTATAGTGTAACGACGCCATTTACGTTCGTTGGGATCGAACTTGTAATAGTAAACACGTAGGGGGTCATTGTCGCCTGGGTCTCTGCCGTTGTGTGCGTAATAGCGTTTGCCGGTGACAAGCTCTTGATTGCCGTCGTTGTCGAGATCAGCCAGGAGCATGAAGTGGGGCTGCGACCATGATTTGTCGATGATGTGTTTCTGCCAGGAGCGTTTCCCGTCAGACCAAGTCTGCTCCATCCAGGACAGCTCATAATTATGCCCCAAACCCCAGATAATGTCGGCATCGCCGTCTTGGTCGACATCATGCACGAGAATCGGGATACTGGCAGGGCCCAGATTAAACTCGGCGTGCCATTGCCATTTATCGTCGCTGTTTTTTGTCTGTTCGAGCCAACCTGTTGGAGTGACAATATCACACAGGCCGTCGCCGTTAATGTCACCTGCCCCTATACCGTGGTCTGCGGCCTGTTTGGGCAGGGGATGCTTAGTCCATTTGACGCCATGTTGGGCGGTTTTGTCGTGGGAGAATTCGTACCATGCGGCCTGGCCCATGATGTTGGGCAGAATATCGGGCCGGCCATCTCCATTGATGTCCACGGCAAGGGCTGTCTCAATATTGCCGGGTGTGTCGATGTCGATGACCTCAAACGGGCCGCCAGAACTACCTGGATTGCGGAGCCAAAATAACTTCTTATTGTGCCATGCTGCGTTGATAATATCCGTCCATCCGTCGCCGTCGATATCTATGGGCAGGTTGGCAAAATCATAATAGTAGTTGTCCTCTTCAGGGACATCACGAACAAAGTGCTTGTTCCAGCTGGGGGCCTCATACCAGAATCCTCCGCAGAAAATGTCGGGTTTGCCGTCGCGGTTGACGTCGAAGATGCAGGCGGCTTCGAATCGAGATTCAGCGTTGATGGTGTGCAGACGAAAACCTTCGCCGAGTTTCGCTACAACGGGCTTATCTGGGTAGAGTCGCACAATGGCTCCCCACGGCAAGTTATTCTGGGTGATTTTTAACATTAGATGGTTGATGCCCTTTGTGAGCGTGATACGAATCCTGTCGGGGTCGGCCATAATCGGGCGCATGACATTGTTGGCGTGGACGATTTGGCCGTTAAGCCAGGCTTTTACTCCATCGTCGCTAAATATCTCAAGGGAGGCTGTCCTCGTGTCCTCGGATTCAATTTGTGTTCTCAGATAGGCAACGCGTTGCTCACCTCCGTTGAGAGCCTCCAGCAAATCCAGATAGGCAGGGTGTTGCTCCAACTTCTTAACGGGTATGGGTCGCCAGCTCACCTGTGCATCGGGTAGCTCAGGTCCAAACGGAATATCGAACAGTTGCGTGCAGGTCTTGCCTTCAAGCATGTATGGGCCGGCAACTTGCCAGTCGGTGAGGTAACTGTTGATTGCTTCAATCTCGTCGAGGATCGTGCGTGCCTGCTGGTGAAAATTGTCGTCTACGCTTGCACTAAGGACATCATTCATGGCGGCAGCGACTTCTTTGCTGTCCCGGCGATGAATGTCTTTGGCGATTGCGATTGCCGAGAGGGCTGCTTCCTCTTTCAACGTGGGGTTGGCAAGGTGTGAGATTGCAAATTCCATTGCGGCGGTGATTTTGATGTTTGAGACAACAGCCAATATTTTTTTCTTTTCTGCATCCTGGTCAGCGATCTCCATTGCGATCTTGCAGCACCGCAGTTTCTGATCCGGAGATAGCTTAGTAGCGGCTGCCATGAGGTCAACGTAGCCCCGCAGAGCCAGCACACGGTGGGTTTTGTTGTCTGATGTCTGGGCGACTTTGAGCAGGTCTGCCATGGGTTCTGGGTTGGGCCACTTGCTAAGGGCTGTGATCACAGCATACTGAATATTGTCATCTTTATCAGATAGCGATGCATGCAATATCGACAGGCCTGAATCGTGTCCAAGATCACCGAGCGTCTGAAGAAGAGCGCCGCGTTTTTCAATATCGCGGATCTGGCTTAGGCCGGCAATAATGCTCTTTGACGCCTGCGGTTCGGCCGAGCATCGGTGAGCTACTGCGACCAGGGCCTTGCGAGCCTGGGTCATATCTTTGGCCTGCGATTGGGTGAGCAGATCGACCAGAACTGGTATCTCGTCTTGCCCGGCGAGCTCCGACAGGGCTGTGAAAGACGCATCACGAACTTCGGGTGCCTTAGTTTTAACCGCCGTCAGGATGACGGGCACTGCTTCAAAGGCATTTCGTTCGGCCAGGATTCTGACGATCTGGACCTGCTGTCCGGCATCTGCTTTTTTGAGTTCTGCGATTATAGCTTTGTTGATGTCCTGGCCACGGAGAGTCTTCAGGCTTGCCATCGCAGCGTGCTTCTCAGCATCGCTCCCAGATGCGGCGTGTTCAATAAGTGGACGAATCGAGCTTACATCCCCGAGCAAGCCGAGGGCCTCTAAGGCGGCTATTCTCACATCGTTGTCAGGACTGGTGCAGGCTTTCTGCACCGCGGGCAAGGCTGCTTTGTCACCGCGGAGACCCAGTGCTATAACGAGAAGCCTTTGGCTTGTTGGGGGAAGCTCCGGCAGGGCCTTTGCCAGGGCCTCTGTGACCTCTCGGCCTGACATTTGACGGGCCAACTGCGCGGCAGTCGTTCTCAGTATATTATCTTCCGTTTTAAGGGCCTGGATTATCTCTGGTATCGCTTTTGACCCCAATGAATTGGATAGTCCTCTGAGGGCTGCCGACCTTATAGGGTTTTTGTCTCGCGACGCATAAACTTTCCTGTAGACTCTGCTGGCAGAATCAATGTCGCCTCGGGCGAGCATTTCGTCAGCACATGCGAGAAAGGCGTCATCCACGACTGTGTCATCGGCGGTATTTCTTCCATTGAAGGTTTCTTCAAGTGACTTCGCTGCTTCGTGTGTGGCGATTCTGCCCAAAGCTCGGGCTGACTCAGATGCCAGGGCTTTGTCAGCGGATTTGAGCAGTCCGGTTAGCTTGTCGACAGCTATAGCTACCCTTCGATTGCCGAGAGCTACAATGATACCCATTTGTGCTCTGCCGGTGGTTTTCTCAAGAGCTTGCAGGATGGCCATGTCAACTTCCTGGCCGGGGATGTGGACCAATGCATATAGTGCCATGTGGCTCAAGTCGTCATCGGCAAGATGCTTTGCGAGGGCCTGAACCTCGTGTTTTGTTCCGACCAGTGATAGCTGACGACAGGCGAATTGTTTTGCGTCGTAAGCAGCATCGCTTTCGAGAATCTCTCCGAGCCCTCGCGCGAGCTTTTCCCTCATCATCGGGTTGTCAAAGGATTGTGTAGCTGCTTGTGATATAGTGTCCAGCACGTCGTTATTCTGGCCGAAACGGTAGTTTCTAAGGGATGATAGTGCTTCATCGACAGTTACTTCACCGGCGACGTCCGGATACATCAGCACTACAGCGAATATTAAGGATATACAAAATACAAATCTCGAATTGCTCGTCATGACTTTACTCCTGATGCAGTAGTGAGAATCATCGTGTTCTACCAGTTAAGTCATATCGTCCACGGGCTTCGCATCTGGCGCCAGAGCATTCGATCGGCCTCGGGATCGTTGACGAAATGCTCCTCTTGAGGGTTCCATTTCAGCGGGCGGTTCAGCCAGTAAGCGATGTTACCGAGGTGGCAGACAGTGATGGATCTGTAGCCGACATCAGCGTCACTAGCCGGCCGCTTGCGTGTCTTGACGCACTCCACGAAGTTGTCCGGATGGTTTTTGCTTTCGTAGAGGTGTATTTCGTTAGGGCCGATTTTCTGTCTGATTAGATGCTCTGGCTGAGTACCGAGATAGTCTCGTGTGACTTCGATTCTACCTTGTGTGCCCTCAAATAGAACACCCGGTTCGGGCCTGTTGATCTTATCGCGTACCATAGTCACGCCATTGGCGTATTTGTAAGTAAGGACCGGATAATTCTTGCTGTCTGGCGGGATAATCTCCACCGGCCCGGACTCATCCATACCCATAGCCCACTGGGCGATGTCGAACATGTGCGTGCCCCAGTTTGTCATTTCGCCGCCGGAGTAGTCCCTCCAGGCCATCCAACCCAGTAGCTCCGGATGGAATGGTCGCCAGGGTGCCTGGCCAAGCCACATATCATAGTCGAGCCAATCCGGTGGTGGGCCGCCTGCGGGAAGGTTACATTCTTTCGGTGGGCCGCCGACATTGATTGTGATGCGTTTGAGCGGGCCAATGAAGCCGTTTTGGATAAGCTCGCATGCAAAACGGAACTCACGCCAGCTTCGCTGCTGGGTCCCAGTCTGAAAGATTCGACCATATCGCCGCACCGCATGGGCAAGCTCTCTTGCCTCGTAGATGGTCAACGAAATGGGCTTCTCACAGTAGATGTCCTTACCAGCCTTGACGGCGGCGATAGAGATAGGGGTGTGCCATCGGTCGCCTGCGGCACAGAGAACAATATCGATGTCATCGTGTGCAAGAAGCTGTCGGAAGTCTCCATACGCGGCGCAGGCAGTGTTTCCATAGTATTGATTAACGATAGCGCGTGCTTGATTAAGGTTGTTTCTGTTTACGTCGCAGACAGCCACGACCTGCACGTCGGGCCTACTCAAGAACCCACCGCCCTGGACCCAAATCCCGCCGCCGATATGGCGCATGCCCTGGCCTCCGGTACCGATGGCTCCCATTACGAGGCGTTCGCTGGCTGATGCACGGCCGTTACCACCCAGAGCGGAAGACGTAATCACGTAAGGAACTGCGACTGTCGATGCTGCCACCCTGATAAATCCTCGGCGTGTTATATGTTTGTGCTCCATTTATGTGGTCTCCAAAAATGGTTCACATGTCCGCATCTATAGATGTAAATCCACTGGCTCGGCTAAAGCCGGGCACACCCAATCAAGTTACCACATAGGGTCCCAGACCGGCAGCAGTATGACAGGTTTTTCGAAAATCTGTAGTATTTCCTTTGGCACGTAGTCTTTGTGGGCGATGACATTATAGACATTGTCCTCGAACCAATTGTCATACATTGTCCAAAGCCCCTTGCTGCCACGCTCGCTGCCCCAACTGTTTTCAACCAACCACTTGACCGGTTTGCCGTCCTGAAGATCAACACCAATAAAGGTCATGCTGTGATTGATAGTGCTGTCACGGAACAAAATCCTTCCAGCTTTATCCAAATCCATTTGGATACTATAGATTGACTCAAAATCATAAAGGTTGCTCGCCATGATTCCTGTTTTGCCGTCCTGGTCGATGGAGACATCGGCGGCAAAACATACAGCCCTGTTATCCAGCAGCATCTTGATGACAACTTCTCTTAGCACTCCGATGTCGACACTGGCGTAGCGGGCGTTGTGTCCATCGTAAAGACTCTTTGTCATGTTTATTTCGTACTGTCCGCCGTGGGGCCGAATCGGATCATTCGCAATGTTGACGTACTGATGGAGATCAATCCCTACAAATTCCTCATAAAAAGACTTGGGTGTGAATACACGCAGCTCACCCCACTTCTGCTCAACCTTATAGTCATCCCCTTTTTCATCCTCTTTTTCTTTTACACTATCTTCCTGTTTGCCTTTGTCTTCTTTGGTATCACCACTATCTTTTTTGTCTTTGAGCTTGTATCGCCAGTTAAACTGCCTCGGTGGCTCGCCCAGATTCACCACCAACACGCGAAATATTTCTGCCAGCATTTTCTGTTTGGCTTGTCGCATCTGGTCAGCCGAGCCGGTTTTTTTATAGATCTCCCGGAGTTCTAAAGCATCCTTTCGTAGAATTCGCCCAAGGATACGGTTCATCATACCAGTGTCTTCCGAACTGGCGGTTTCGGCCATGGCCTCTTTCGGTATGACACCATATTTATCGACCAGATCCACGAAGTTTTCCCAATACCCTCCGTCTTGAGATGGTTCTTTCAACAAGAATATGACACTGCGATCCATTAGATCACGGTCGCGATATTCGATCATATACTCGTAAAATGTATTCGCCTTCTCCATCTTGTCCCAAAACTGTAAGTAGATTTGAGAGAATTCAAAATCGTCCAGGTCCAGTTTGTTCATGATAAATGGCTTTATTGTGTTGAATCCGGCAAACATCCAGCACCGGCCGCTGCGTTTCTGATTGCTTATACCTTTAGTCTTTATCCTGTGGCTGAATTTCTCGTTGTGTTCGGAAACTATCTGGCGGTCAACTGCAATGTCTTTGATACTGGTACTGGTAAGGGCGTTACGCACGGTCCGTGCGTGTGCGTCCATTTCAAACTCAGTACGAATCCTCTCAACCATCTGGGGAGTAAGAGAACCATCTTGAGCAACGGCACAAGATAGATTGACCAATAACAAAAGTACTACAGGCAGTTGCCACTTAATACTCTTCATATCTGACCTCCACGAGCATGGTTTGAGCTTATGATTGTATTTCTTCTTGGTACTGAATACACACCCGGGAACAACGTATTCACCCAAAACAATTGCTCTCGGACTATCAAACCAGCCGTATATTTTATCCCCCGGGCCCTAAAGACTCAACACTATCTTGGCAGATTTTGGTGTTTACTTGAATTTCAATCATACATATACTGTGTATTGTTATATGAGTTTTTTCGGTAAAGCAAAACGTACGGCAAAAACGAAAGTTCTTAGAAGAATTACCGGCTATTTGGCAATGACAATATCAATTATTACAAGTAAGAAGGAGAAAAGATGAAACGAATATCTGTTATTTTGGGTCTTTTATTGACGCTGATTATCGGCCATAATGCTTATTGCGATACATCGTCCGGTCTGGTGGACTACGTAAATCCGCTTGTTGGGACAGATTCCGAAATGATCCTTTCAAATGGAAACACATATCCTGCTGTCGCTTTGCCTTGGGGGATGAACTTTTGGACTCCTCAGACTGGTGAAAATGGGAACGGCTGGACTTATGCATACGATAGTTATAAAATCCGAGGTTTCAAACAGACCCATCAACCTTCTCCGTGGATCAATGACTATGGCGCTTTTGCGATTATGCCGGAGACCGGGGAACTGAAAATCACGGACAAGGAAAGAGGTTCATGGTTCTCACACAAAGCCGAAATATCAAAACCCTATTATTACAGGGTATATGTTGCAGATTATGATTTAACCACAGAAATTACGCCCACCGAAAGGGCCGCTCAGTTCAGAATTACATTTCCGGAAAGTAAAGATTCTTATGTAGTTGTAGATGCTTATAACAGAGGCTCTTATGTAAAAATTATTCCGGCAGAAAAGAAGATTATCGGGTATACAAAATTCAACAGAGGCGGTGTTCCGGAAAATTTTAAGAATTATTTTGTCCTTTATTTCGACAAAGGTTTTGAAAATGGATTTACATGGAAAGACGGCAAAGTATTTCCGAACGATGTGGAAAATACCGGTGATCATGTCATAGGTATAATAAAATTCGCAACCAAGTTCGGCGAAGGCGTAAATATCAAAGCATCTTCTTCCTTTATCAGTCATGATCAGGCTGAGTTGAATTTGAAAAGAGAGCTTGGGAATGATACGTTCGAGCAGACAAAGGAAAAAGCTATACAGACCTGGAATAAGGAACTTGGCAGAATCGAAATCGAAGGTGCTGCTGATAGACAAAAACGTACTTTTTATACCGCTCTTTACAGAACACTATTGTTCCCGAGAAAGTTTTACGAATTTGACAAGGACAACAAATTAGTCCACTACAGCCCATATAATGGTGAACTATTGCCTGGTTATATGTTCACGGATAATGGATTTTGGGACACATTCAGGGCTGTTTTCCCATTTTTAACTCTGATGTATCCTGAAGTGAACAGTCATATAATGGCTGGATTGGTCAATACCTATAAAGAGAGCGGCTGGCTTCCTGAGTGGGCAAGCCCGGGACATAGAAACTGCATGATAGGTTCGAATTCGGCGTCACTTATTGCGGATTCTTATCTAAAAGGCATCAGAGGCTATGATATTGAGACTCTTTTTGATGCCATATTGAAGAACTCCGAAAATGAAGGACCGTTGAGATTGACATCCGTCGGACGTTATGGAGTCAAATATTACAACTCTCTTGGATATATACCCTATGATGTCGGCGTCAACGAAAATGTTGCACGTACTCTCGAATATAGTTATGACGACTTTACTATCTGGAAACTTGCTCAAGCTCTAAACAAGGACAAAAGCATAATAGACACTTTTGAAAAGCGGGCGAAGTTTTATCAAAATGTCTTTGATCCATCTACAAATTTTATGCGTGGCAGGAATAAAAACGGGACTTTTCAATCTCCATTCAGACCAGACAAATGGGGTGATGCATTTACTGAAGGTTGCTCATGGCATTGGACATGGTGTGTTTGGCATGATCCTCGAGGACTAATTGATTTGATGGGAGGGAAGGAACAATTCAGAGAAAAATTGGATTCAATGTTTGTTGCACCTCCTACATTTGATTACTCTTATTACGGCGGGCAAATTCATGAAATAACAGAGATGTTGATTGCTAATATGGGCCAGTATGCTCATGGAAATCAACCCATTCAGCATGGAATATATCTTTATAATTATGCCGGGGCGCCCTGGAAAGCTCAATACTGGGTTCGTAGAGTGATGGATCAATTATATACACCAGATCCCGACGGACTGTGCGGTGATGAGGATAACGGACAGACTTCTGCTTGGTATGTATTTTCTGCTGTGGGAATGTATTCGGTTTGCCCGGGTGCGTTACAATATGTATTGGGTTCACCCTTGTTCGGCAAAATTACACTTCACTTGGAAAATGGGAAGGCGTTTGAAATTATCGCCAAGAATAATTCACCGGAAAATGTATATATTAAAACCGCTCAGCTCAACGGAAAGGGATATACAAAGACATATCTGCAGCATGAAGATATCACCAGAGGCGGAACAATCATTTATGAGATGAGCAATCAACCTAATACCAAACGAGGTGTTAATCCCGAAGATGCACCATATTCTATGACAAAAACCGATTTTGTTGCTCCGCCTTACGTGAAATCGGGTGACAACTATTTCCTTGATAATACAACCGTTGAGTTGACATGCCGTGAGAAGGAAGCCCAAATAAGATATACACTTGATGGTACTGAACCCACCGAAAAATCAGCACTGTATACAAAGCCTATTGCTTTTGTCACAACGGCGACGATTAAAGCAAAAGCTTTTACCAAAGGTAAAGACCCAAGCCCAACCTTGTCTGCGTTTTTTGAAAAGGCTCAGTTGAAGCCATCTTCAAAAGCAGAAAACCTTATATCTGGTCTAAAATATTCATATTATGAAGGTAGATTTCGTAGTGTTGATCAGATGCAAAATCCGGTTAAGTACGGTGAAGCAAAACAACTCGACATATCTGCAGCAAATCGGGAAGAATATTTCGGATTGAGCTTTTCCGGATATCTCGAGATCCCCACGGACGGTCTTTATACCTTCTACCTTACTTCAGATGACGGAAGCAAGTTGCTTATAGATGGCGGACTGGTTATCGATAACGATGGTCCACATGGAGCCACAACAGGGCAGGGCAAAATTGCCTTGTCAAAAGGAGCACATAAACTTGAGATCAAGTATTATCAAGGTGCTGCCGATAAATTACTACAATTCGAATGGAAAGGTCCTGGGATAGAAAGACAGGGGGTTCCCGTTGAAGCATTGTTTATGAAAAAGTAATCGGGTTATTTCGATTACGCGGATTTGGTTTAAATGAGGGTGTGTTTTCAACAGAGCAATGTCAACACACAATTCATTTATTATTTTGATTGCCTTATGTATATCGTTCATCTTCTTGAGCGGATATGCACAAGGTGAAACGGATATTACAGATTTAGGCGGTCAAATTACTGCTCAATATTATGATTCACCCAGCGGTGAAGGAATTGGCAAAGTCATAGACAATAGCGTTTACACAAAGTACTTGACCTTCCACAGTTCCGGGTGGATACAGTTTAAGGCTGACAGCAAGGCTGTAGTCGTAAAATATACCATTACTTCGGCAAATGATTTTCCGGAACGTGATCCAAAGGACTGGACTTTAAAAGGTTCAAACGACGGTTCGAACTGGACAACATTGGATTTCCATTCGAATGAAGATTTTCCGAGCCGGTTTCAAAAAAAAGAATTTTCATCTACCAACAGCACAGAATTTATATTCTATCGTTTAGAAATGGTTAATAATAGCGGAGGTGTCCTGCAACTGGCAGAATTGGAACTCTGGGCATCGAGCGATGGTGGCAGTGGTACTGCACCTGCAGCGCCGAGCAGCTTAATAGCCATTGCGACATGCGGCAGACAAATCAATCTGAGTTGGAGCGATAATTCAATCAATGAAAGTCGGTTCAGAATCGAGCAGTCCAGGGATGGCAGAACTTGGAGTTGGTCCACGACTGTGGGCAAAAACACAACGAGTTACTTCAACACCGGTCTTTCGGCTTTAACGAAGTATTATTATCGAGTTCGCGCAAAAAATTCATACGGCAATTCCGGCTATTCCAACATCACCAGTGCTACCACAACCTCCGACACTCCTCCTGAAACATGGCAGGAGCACTGGTCGGGGCACAACCAGCTACTAACGTGTGTCTATTACAATGATGATGTGGCCGTCCCACCCATAACTGAGGGATTACAGTATGAGCCATTTTTTCCTTGCATCACACACGATCCTGATGATAATGCCAAAAGAGGCTGTTATGTTCGGACATTGGAAAAGGCTACGCAGTGACGGTACGAGTGTTCTGACGACCGGGAAACTGTGTCTGACACACCTGAGCCGAGGACGAACCCTGGCGGTTATCTTCACAGTTCTTGTTGCTGGTTGCGGCCCGCCAAAGCTGGCTCCAGTTCCGCCGAAGACAATGGTCGAGTTCACTTGCCGGACAAGCTCCGAAGGTCTCGAAATCGCGGTCGATGCCTGGACCGATCGCGACCGAGTCAAGAAGCACTTCGGTATGGATCTGCTCTCCCGCCAGATCGTCCCATTCGAGATAGCGTTTGCGAATGTGGGAGCAGAAGGAGGGTTTCTCCTACAGCCGGAATTGGTCGTTATCCTGGATGATAGGGGGCTGCAGGAAATCAGATCTGCGTCAGGTTGGATCGTGCCTTCTGGTCTGGACCCTACGGTGGGCATCGCAACCTATTTAGCCATAAGTCAGGCGTTCGCGATAGGTCTTATAATTGTTGCGGAGGAAGGTTATCAGGACGAACAAGACATTCGCCGGCAGATGAACTCGATGCAATTCATCGACCGACCGCTTTATAGATCAGATTCTAACAAGGGTTTCCTCTATCTGAAATTCGGGGACATTGCTAATCTTCCAAAGGTGGCCGCGGTCAAGTTCCGGGTGAAGAACGTCCGATCCCGCCAGGAGAAGACGCTGATTGTTACGCTGAAAGGGAGGTGAGAATCCGCTTATGAGAGCAAGTGCAGAACGTGCGGTTTACGTGTGTTGTGTCGTTGTTTCCTGCTGCTTCCTGAGTTCTTGTGCTCACTGGCCGCTCTATAAGATAACGACGCAGGAGATCCCGATTCTTATCGAGGATCCAGCGGAACGAATTCCCTTACGTGCAGGCTTCTTCATGGACGAGAAATTCAAGGAGGTCAGATATAGCGGCAAAGGAGCGATTTTCTATCAAGATGGGAAAAAGACTAGCATAGACTTTGATGTTCGCACAGCGTTCGAACAGGCCACTCGAAGGATGTTCCAGGAGGTGGTGCCTATCACTGCGACGGAGACTAGCAAGGACTGGAAGGCAAAAAACCTTGATGTGGTTGTCTTCGTGGGCCCCGCGATTTGCGAGACCTACCTCGGCAGGGAGAAATGGATAGATTATTGGAATATGTTGATGTATGCAACACTTAGTGCGGAGTGGTCTGTCACGTCCCAGGATGGTAAAGTGATCACGTCGGTCAGGCCTGCGGGTGAAGGACATGCCCCGAAACGGCGGAATTGTATTGGACTGAAAGAGGCTCTTGTTAAGGCTGTCGACACACACATTAGGAAGGTCTACGATAACATTGTGATGAGCGCCTGGTGGCGCGATTCTTCATGGAAATCCAATTAGCCATGTACAGTTTTCCTTCGGTGGCTGTGGTTAACTATTACGCCGAATAGAATCGGATGTATGACCCATGAGGTCCAACGTGTTGACTATTCTGTTGATTGCGTTTTGTTTGTCGTCGTTGAGCTGCGTTTCCTGCGCTCCACAGGGTAATCGCGAGCCAGACATCCAGGCTTTGGCAAAACAGAAGGCGGATAACGATGCACTCGTTGCCCAAATCCCGCCGGCTGAGGTCCCAGTTGGCGGCAGTATCGTCGTGATCATTCCAACCGACGAATCCCTGATAAAGACAACTCTGAAGCTGCCCCCCGGCTACAAACACAAGGACTTCGTGCTGCAATGGTACAAGAACAAACTACTCACTATGGTAGACGCCGTCAGAAGGAGGCACTCATTTGACACTATACAATGTTGCCAAAGCGTCGGTCCCGAGCAGGAGCATTTCGAGGAAGATTTCGCACTGATTTGTCCTATAAAGTTCAATCCAGAGTGGCTACTTAAGGCACGAGCGCAGGCCGGATATGATCCCGTGCCCGTTGAATTCGGCGCGCCCCCACTCTCGCGATTTCAGTGCAACCATCAGACCCACCCCTTGGCTCTTGCCCCACAGCTTCATCAATCGCATCATTCATGATTGTTCCATAAGTAGCCCCACATTCGCCAACAAGGACATCAAATCCTTTGCCAAAGCGATGGACGATGTCATATCTATGCCTGTCAAAAAACTCTTCGGGATTCGCTATCTCAGGGTGGTTGTCTGCAACCAGCCGTATGAATTCCTGCTTTGTCAATTCCCACCTGAAGACTACCTCATCATCCTGCCTTCTTTTGCCGACAACCTCAAACTCCCAGTCACCTATCCAGAAGCTATCGCCTATCGCAAAATCGTCTTCTCTAACTGCCTTTTTTAACTGTTGAATCTTCATTTTCATCACCCTCTTTCAACTGACATGAGGCCACACTCGGTTGGAGTTCCCGCAGCCAAGCACGCTTCTCAGACTCTTGCCTTATTTGTTCCTGTTCAACAGCCTGTGCCTTTTCTTTTGCGAGCACATCTTGTCTGGCTTTCTCAAGCATTTCCAACTCTTGCATTCGTCGTTCAGCACTCATCTTCCATCACCCCAATCCAGCAGGCTCGACCATCTGCCCGCCGGACGTTTCCTGTGCCACCATTTCCGCCTCGTTGGCTTGCGGTTCACCCCTAAGCAGGTTCCTTGCTGTTTCCATGATCTCCTCTGCCATCTGCGTAAACTTGCTAATACTAACCCCGTTGGGGCAGTCATCTGCCATCAAGACCATGTCGGTTGCCAGACTTTTGATGGCTCGCAGGTCAGCCCTCACTTTCTTAGGCTCGCCAATCCTGTTCCGCACTCTTGGCACTACCATAATCCCCTTGTCGTTCACATGGCCTCGGCAATTTCGACAGCACCATGTCTTTGCCCCCTGTCTGGACGCTCTCTATCCTTATCAAGCCATCCCTGCCCTTGCAGAAGCAACATGCTGCATACGCCTTGTGATGATGGCCGTTAAAGTATCTTTCAAACCGCACCTTTGCGAAACAGTATTCCAGAAACATGGATACATCTTGCCGTGTGACAACCCTGCGGTCTAAGACCTCTTTGAGCTTCCTATATTCCGACAGGGTGAAGTCTCGGCTCTGGACTATCTTCTTGATAGCCTGCATCTGTTTGTCTGATATTTCCTTCATTCGTTCCTTTGCAATTTGTATCATCTTATTGAGCACCCCCTTTCAATTTTCTGTCATACTATATGTAAGAAATACAGGTATATAAATGTTTTGTTTATACAATATATATTGATATATACTGTATATACATAATGTATATATATAGAAGCTGTCTCTGTAGATGCTAATATGCCAACTATAACTGTTTACTTGGATGCTGAATTGTATGACTATGTCAAAGATAGTCCTTCTGCCATCATCCAAGAAGCATTGAAGGAACATAAACAAAAAACTGAAAAGGTAGGAAAGCCTAAAGACGAGTAGCTTTTGCTTCTGCCCGCTGTTCTGCCTGTCTTTGCCCGCTTCTGCTTGCCCTTACCCGCCTTTGCTACCCTTACCCCCACTATCTATATGTTCTATTGCATTACTGATTATTCTGAGTGATCAGCCCAGTTATACATCGCCTTCACAACAGCTATATGATTGTTAATAGTGGTTGGTGCCTTGTTACTTTTAATTAGTTTCGTGCGGTAGTTCTGTAAATCAATTGTCGAAACGAGTGAAACAGCTTTATTCGGGCCGATGTACTTTGCAAAATCTCGCAGAAGACGTGTTGGGTCACATACCTGACGCCACTTAATTTCGCCAACGCAAGCTCTTGATTCTTGCTGATCCAAGTACAAATTGCACAAGGTCCTTATGGACAAATCCTGAGTGATTTCCGGTTTAGGCAGGTTACCAATGTGTAGATAGCTTGCTTGTTTCAGATAACGATTTAACGCTTGGCTTTTCTCAGTACCAAAGTAGTAAATTTTGCCCTTAATCTTCTTGCAATATTGGCCTGTTTTGTGTAAAGTAAGAAGGAATTTGTCAGAACGAGTTTTTCTTTTAGAATTAGATTTAGCCATGGCTAATGTCTTCGACTATCACCATAAAATCAAACAAAACATCTGTATTGTACACTCTTCCTTGGTTGTAGTCAAGGTTGTATAGAAAGAATCGGCGGCGTAGCCAAGTGGACTAAGGCGACGGTTTGCAAAACCGTTATTCGTCGGTTCGAATCCGACCGCCGCCTATTCTTTTTCATCATCGGTGGACCCTGTCTGTCCATGACAACCCGTAAAAGTCCGTTATTTTCTATCCCAAATCGACAAGGTTTTCGTAGCGTAATCTGTATCATCTGTGCTGGTCTTAACAGCTTGTTATGTGTTGCTAACCGTGAATTGTACCCGCCCTTAATCGCCCGAAATATTGAGGATTTCCTTGACAATTGTGGCTCATTCCAGTAGAATACAAGGATAAATAATCGGATAGGGTGGTGGAAAGACTTCGTTTTTCCGACCGCAGGTATTTCCCCATCAGAAAGAGGCTGTTTTGCGATCTAATTACAGCCAGACCATAACTGAAAAAAGAATGGGGGCACGAGAACTATGAAGAAAATCTTGACAATTATAACCGTAGGCGTGATTCTGACGGCAGCTACAAGTGCGACCGCTGTGCCTACTCTTAACACCAACCTGCTGGTCAATCCAGGAGCAGAGACACCAGAGGCTCCCCACACACTGCCGGCCATCGCTCCGTGGAAAGTTTCCAACGCCGCGGAGAGCGGCAATCCCGTGAAAGCCAGAGTGGGAGTTGGACTTAGTGGTGTCAGCCCGTACAGTGGATTAAGGCTGTTTACATCTCACGATAGAAACGGCAATAATAGTTATGACGACGTGGAGACTTGGGGCATAGCCCAGGATGTAGATGTTACCGGTGCCGGCGGCGGGAAGATTGAGGCATCCTTGTGGGGCGTTGGAGATGGCAGTGAAAAAATCCGTCTTCGAATTAGAGAAAGCCCAGACGGTAACACCTGGATCACTTTATATGAATCAATCTGGGTAAACCCAGGAACCAAAACATGGACACAGGTATCATCCGGGTCCCTTTCGCTCGATCCCAGTACGAATTGGGTACGTTTCGTAATGCTTGGCAGGAAACTCGCCGGTGACACCGTGAATAACAGCGCGACCGACGATGCTTATTTAGCGGTAACTGAACTGCCCCCGCCGGTCATTCCCGCTCCAAGCGCCATTGTGCTCGGCGGTATTGGCGCGAGCCTCATTAGCTGGCTGCGAAGGCGCAGGACGCTGTAAGCGTTATCACCATAACTTAAACTCAACAGGGCTGCGAGTGATATTCGCAGCCTTTTTTTGTTGTCATAACGGCAGACGAGTGTCGACGGACGGCGGACGAGACATGCACGACCCGTCTTCGCCTTCGGCTACGCCGGGCAAGCGAGGTATGGGTCACGAGATACGAAGTATGACGGCGTTTTCAGATGGCAGATGATAGAGTAAAATGTAGCCGGTTCAACCCGCCGCCGGCGGGCCGATGGCGGATTGAAGGTCGTGGCAATAGGGCTGGTCCACATTGGTACGGATTCGTCGTTCACCCCGTCCGACTTGGGACTGCGTAGAAAGGAGACCAAATGAAAAAGCATACAGTTGCTCTAACAATGGCTGGAATTGTGCTTGTGTGTACGGTGATAGCTGCCGGTTATCAAAGCAATCCTTTTGTCATCAGGTTTGACATACCTGGGCCGCAGGACTCGGCCGGGGGAATGATCGTCGCTGATGTGAATAACGATGGCAAAATGGATTATCTTGTCACAGTGCCGGGGCATCTGGCTGTCTATGACAATGGCGGGGCGAAACTGTGGATAAAGAAAGCCGACATTTCCGTCGGCGGCTCCAGTGAAAGTGAGGGCCTGCCTGGTCATCACGGCCCGGGTGTGGCAGCGGCAGATGTCGATGGCGACGGTAAATGCGAGGTGGTCTTTCTTACCAAAGACTCGATCCTTCATATCGTCGATGGCGCGACAGGGGCTGAAGAGATGACGGCGAGGCCGCCCTATCCCGAACAGGCCGAGCGATGGGATGTGGCGATGATTGCGGATTTTCGCGGCACCGGCGGCGATGGTGACATTCTGCTTCAGACAACGAACAAGCAAGGCTACAGGATGGGAAAATTCCTTGCTGCCTACGCGATTAAAGAACTGACATCCGGCGGTAAAGCCCTGTGGCAGAGCGATGAATTTGTCTGTTGCGCCCACAACTCGGCGCGCCTGGCCGATCTCAATGCGGACGGGCGAGACGAGGTCCTCGGCGCGACGATACTATCGCCTGAGGGCAAAATCCTGGCCAAGGCGGTGCCCGACCGCTGGCATATCGATAGCGTCTTCGTGGCCGATGTTCGGCCCGAAATACGGGGCCTCGAGGTCGTCCTGCTCGAAGAAGGCAGCAACCACGTTCAGGTTATCGGCGCGGCAGGACCGATCTGGCGAAATCATTTCGACAGGCAGGAGCCACAGAATGCTGCGGTCGGTCGCTTCAAACAGGACAGCGACGATATCTTCATTTGGTGCCGGTCGCGCTACGACGAGCACCAGAAGCCGTTCGTCTTCGATTCATCAGGCAAAAAAGTCTTCGACTACAAAATGGACGACGTCGCGCCATCGGGCTGGACGGTCAAGGGCGTCGAGGTGATTCACACCATCGACTGGACGGGCGCCCGCCAGCAGCTTGCCTGCGCCAAGGAGCGGCACGAGAGCGGTGACGTGTGCATCTTTGAGCCGCTTACCGGAAGGTTCGTGCGGCATTTTAAGGAAAAGGCTGATCGGCTGTACGTGGCCGACGTGACGGGCGATTGGCGCGAGGAGGTCATCGTGCTGAACGGCAGCGAATTGCACATCTACTCGAACGACGCGCCGAACCCGGACCCGAATCGTCCTCGCTTGTGGGCCGGCCGCAACTATCGCCGGCTGAAACAGTGCCACAATTACTATTCGCCATGATTCATGCTGGTCGGCGTGCAGACCCGATAAAGTCGGCAGGCCCCACACTAATGCTCTGCATAGTTTAAGGAGTGGTCAAAATAAACAGCGAAGAGTACAAGAGACATCGTAGCAGGCCATCCATCTGCAGGCTCACCGGAAATCGACTTGTCGTGCCAATGCTTGTGCTCGTCTGGTCGATTCTTGCTCGTGGTGTGGAATCGCCGATGCGCATCATGCGGGATATTGAGTATGTGCCGAGCGGGCATGAGAGGCAGAAACTCGATTTGTATCTGCCTGCCGAGCCGCGAGATCAGAACAAGCCGTTGCCCCTTATTATCTGGGTGCAAGGCGACGCCTGGATGGGAGGCAGCAAAGAGGGTTGCCCGGCTTTGCGGTTTGTGCAGAGGGGCTATGTGGTGGCGAGTATCAACCACAGGCTCAGCCAGCATACGGTTTTTCCGGCGCAGATTAAGGACTGCAAGGCTACGGTCCGATGGCTGCGGGCGAATGCGAAGAAGTATGGGATTGATCCGGAGCGTATCGGGGTTTGTCTCAGCTGGAGGAAGCAGAGATGTTGGTTGAGTTCCTTAGCCGCATTTCGGACGCGATGGCGAGGATGAACCCTCGCCGCCGATCACGGTTCAGAGCGTCCGCCGACGCCGTCGGCGGTCACATCAATACGAGTTTTTGAAGGATGATTAACATGAAGTGCTCATCGACATTTCAGTTGGAAGCAATGTTGTTTATTTGGTGCTTAACCTGGACGGTCACGCCGACGATGGCGCAGGCCCCACAGCGCGGGCCGTCCGGTCCGATGCGATATCTCGGGCCGGGGATCGTCTCACCGGAGGTCCTGCCCGACCACCGCGTAACATTCCGCATCCAAGCCGCCAAGGCATCCGAAGTTACCCTGCGAGGCGACTGGATGGAGGGGATTGCGTCCGAGAAGCTGTCCAAAGATGACCAGGGCGTCTGGTCGGTAACCGTCGGGCCGCTCGTGCCCGACTTCTACAGCTACTCGTTCACCGTTGACGGCGTGAAGACTCTCGATCCACGCAACGCCGTGATCAAGCAGGGCGTCAGCAGCCTGGACAACATGTTCTTCGTTGCCGGCGAGGAGGCCGCATTCCAGGACAATAAGCCCGTCCCGCATGGCCAGATTCGACAGGTCTGGTACTGGTCCAGCTCACTCGACTCCCAGCGCCGCATGCACGTTTATACGCCGCCCGGTTACGACGCCGGCGGCGAGCGATACCCGGTGCTCTATCTGCTTCACGGCGGCGGAGATGAGGATTCCGGGTGGAGCACGATCGGCCGCGCCGGCTTCATCGTCGATAACCTGTTGGCGGGCAAGGCCAGGCCGATGCTCGTGGTCATGCCCAACGGCAGTCTCCCCCGGCCCGCGAACCTGCCGCCGCCCACGCCCGGCACTGCCCCATCTCCGGAGGTTGCCGCCACGATGGCTGCTGCCCAGAACCGCTTCACCAGCGAGATGATGAAAGAGATCGTTCCGTACGTGGAGAAAACCTTCCGCGTTGTGGCCGACAGAGAGCACCGAGCAATCGCGGGCCTGTCCATGGGCGGAGGCCAGACGCTCCAAGTCGTAACCGGTAATCCCGATCAGTTCGCGTACGTGGCTGTCTGGAGCGCCGGCATCGGCCAGAATGCCGCAGATTGGGAGAGCCGAAACGCAGTGTTCCTGGACAGCCCGAAGATCAATGAATGGATCAAGCTGTTCTCGATCAGCGTCGGGGACAAGGACTTCACCCTCAATGGATCAAAGGCCCTCTCGGAAGTGCTGAACAAGCACGGAATCAAGAACCAACTGTACATCAGCAGCGGCGGCCACACCTGGATCAACTGGCGTCGCTACTTGAATGAACTCGTGCAGCAACTCTTCGCGGCGGTCGCCCAAGAGGACGCGGGTAAGCAGAGTGCGGCCGCGGCTGGGGCAGCCCCAAAGGGCTTTGACGTCCGTCGTGACGGAATCGAGCGAGGGACGACCGAGACAGTGGAGTACGATTCCAAGACCGTGGGCGTGAAGCGCAAGATGGTGATCTACACGCCGCCGGGTTACTCGAAAGGCGCGAAGTACCCCGTTCTCTACCTGCTCCACGGCATCGGCGATGACGAGACGGGCTGGAAGGTAAAAGGCTCAGCCGACGTCGTCCTCGACAACCTGTACGCCGATAAAAAGCTGATTCCGATGATTGTGGTGATGCCCAACGGCCGGGCCAGCGCCGATCCGCCCCCGGCCAACCCCTTCGCAGGCAATCCATTCCAGGCATACGCGGCTTTCGAGGAGGATTTGCTCAAGGACGTCATCCCTTACATCGAGTCGCATTACTCCGTGCAGGCCGACCGTGATCACCGCGCGCTGGCTGGTCTGTCGATGGGCGGTGGACAGTCGCTGAACTTTGGTCTCAAGCACCTGGAGACATTCGCATGGGTCGGCGGCTTCTCCAGCGCGCCCAACACCGGGCGGGCCGACTCCCTCATTACCGACCCCGCCGGCGCCGCCAGGCAACTGCGACTGCTATGGCTTTCCTGCGGCGACAAGGACAGGCTGATGAATATCAGCCAATCGTTCCACGATGCCCTCGAGGCAACGAAGATCCCTCACGTGTGGCGCGTGGACTCCGGCGGGCATGAATGGCCGGTCTGGAAAAATGACTTGTACCTGTTCTCGCAGATGCTGTTTCGGGACAAGTAGGTCTTTCGCCGGCCGCAATATTACATCTGTCTTATCCAAAAAAAGTTGCCATTAAGAAGCCTGCGGCGGCCACAAAAAAGGTTGGGCCCAGCAGCATCAGCACGATTCGCGTCAGAGGCGCTTCAAAGTAACTCGCTGAGAGTGCCAGACACAGATGCACAGGGCTGACAAGAAGTCCGCACATCAAGCCCGAAAAGGCAAGGGTCTCTAGTCCGACTTTGGCTTGCGGGCCGGTGCCAATGAAAGGCATAAGGAAAGGGAAGGTGATCGCAACGGTCGGCATAGTTACGCCGGTCAAAAAGCCAACTAACAGAGGCAAGGAAAAGATGAGAATCTGCCTGGGAACATTCATTTGCGATAAGAATTGGACCACTGAGGGAATGGCATGACCCGCCTCGAGGTCAACCTTGAAGAGCATCGCGCCGAGGACCAAAAGTGCAAAATCAAGCTCCATGCCGGATTTGAAAATCGCTATGCAACGATTCAAAGGTAGTTTGTGAAAGGCCATGAAGATCAGTATTGCCGGCAGTATCCCGACAGCGGGCGGAAGATTGAGCCCGGCATAGAGTACTGCCACCAACGCAATGGGCCAGAAGGCATGGGCGAGGTTGCGCAGATTGTTCGCAAGTCGGTCTTTAGGCCGGTCTTCCTGGTTTCGTGGGGGCAGACCCGACAACAGCAGAAAAATCACACCACTAAGCGTACCAAACAGTGTAATAGCAATATTGTGCGAAATCAGGGTAAATGCCGATATGCCGAGCATGCTCTGGATAAGCGGGACCGATGGGAAAAGCGGCCAGACCGTTTCCCACTGGTGACGGAATAGAAAATTGATAGCTGCCTGGCGGGTTCGATCCACGCCTATATGGTCGCCGAGGTCGCGGACCATTGGCGCCGACAACATAATTCCACCAGGCGTGGGCAGCATACCCATCATCATTGGAATCGCCGAGAGGGCAACACGCCGACTTCTAAACAAACCCTCAAGTGCAGGTCCCAGACGCTCTGAAACCCCAGTCTCCTTCATTGTATCTCCGAGTACGTTGACCAGGGTCAAAAGTGCCGTCAGTGCCACGAAGAGATAGCCGGTAGTCTGGCTGAGGGGCTTGCTATGCCACTCGTCAACGATGGCACCCCAGAATGCGCCGGGTGTAACTCGCAGCAGCATCGCTAATGCGATCGACGACAGGAATATTGCACGTCCAAGTCTGACCTTCAGATGCAGTAGAACAACCAGCAAGGTCAGTGCCAAAGCCATTGCGATTAGTGCATACATATTGGGATATTACAGTCTCCTGAAATGGAAAGGCGTACTGCCGGCGGGTCAGTCAGTGGAACATGCGGCCTCAACTTCTTCGATGGTCCTGGGTATCGACTTACCCAAGATGCGACAGCCGGTATCTGTCACCAATACATCGTCTTCTACTCGGACGCCGCCAAAATCGCGATATTTCTCAAGCTGGTTATAATTGATGTAGTCGGAGCACTTGTGCTCGGCTTTCCAGAGGTCAATCAGTTCTGGGATGAAGTAGATTCCCGGTTCTACGGTAACAACATAGCCCGGCTCAAGAGCTTTGGCCAACCGCAGCCATCGCCATCCGAATTCAGTATTTCTTTGAACCTTATCGCTGTAACCAACGTAATCTTCCCCCAATGCTTCCATATCGTGCACATCCAACCCTAACATGTGCCCAATGCCGTGGGGAAAAAACAACGTGTGTGCACCGGTCTGAACTATTTCTTCCGGGTCGCCTTTAACTAAATTCAAGTCTTTCAATCCAGCCATCAGTTCAATGCACGCGCGGCGATGAACATCCCTATACTCGATGCCCGGTTTTAACATCCTGATAACTCTTTGCTGGGCGTTGAGCACTACAGCATAGATTTCCTTCTGTCTCTGCGAGAATTTTGCGCCGATGGGAATCGTACGGGTTATGTCGCCGGCATAATGCAGGTGCGACTGGGCCCCACAGTCATTGACGGCTATGTCGCCGAGTTTCATTTGATTGCCATAGTCGAGTTGGTGCAGCGTTTGGCCGTGAATGGTGAAAATAGTTTGGAATGCCAGCCGAACCCCTTCAGCTAAAACAAGTCCTTCTATTTCTGCTGATATTTGCCTCTCATATCGGCCCACCTTAGGGGCCTTCATGGCCAAAAGTTGCATTTCGTAGGTTATACCAAGTGCAGTCTCAATTTCGTCAATCTCGTCTTTATCCTTCACAGAACGCTGGGCAACGACGGCCTTTATCAAATCAACCGATGCCAAGCCTGTGACGGCGGACGGTTCGACCCCCAATAGCCGAGCTATTATACAAACAACCTCGGCACGATATGGAGGCAGAAAATGTACTTTCCTGCCACTACGAACTACGCTGCGTAACATCGGCTCCAACCGTTCGGAAGGCTCTATCTGCCGGATGCCGGCCTGCTGACATTGCTGCTGCAGGCTCATTCGAGGTCCAATCCATACAAGGTCATCGATAGTCAGCTCATCGCCGTATATGCACTCTCGGCCCTGGTCGACATCTATAACGGCGGTCAAGCCTGGAGTATCAAGACCTATATAGTATAGAAACGAGCTATCCTGCCGGAAAGGATAGGTGTTACCGGCGTAGTTGACGGGGCTTTCACTGTTACCTGGAAGGAGGATGATTCCACTTCGAATCTTTTGTTTCAGCTTTATCCTTCTGGCGATATATGTTTCGGATGGAAACATTATTTGACCTCTAACGTCCTACCCTTTTTTGTGTGAACGCGCTCACAGTGATTAGCGACACCACCGATACCATTATGGCTGGATGAACTGTTCAACAAAGTATTTCGGCGTCAGCGGCTCGCCTGTAGCTCGTGTAATCATTTCGTTCCACTGATATAGTGCGCCAGGTGCAAGAACCTTCTTACGCAAATACTCACCCACACGCTTGTCGCCCACGTAACTGACGCCCTGGTCGGATTGTTTGTTCATAACACGATGTACGAGGCAGTGATGAAGCTGTGAGGCGAACAATTCACCCAACATGTAGTTGTGGTAATAACAGGGCGCTATTGTGAAATGGAGTTTTGAAGCCCAGCCCGAATCGAGGGACCCCGGCGGACGCTTTACATTTTGATACTTTTCAACCAAATCCCACCACAGCGAGTTCAAATCCTGATCGGGGTTGGCATACAACTGCTTCTCAAAATAGTACATTACCATCGCCCAGCGAGCGAAAAGTATTTGCCGGGACTGAGTATATTTCCAACAGACGCTTTGTATTTTCCGATAATCTACCTCCGTAAGATTTAACATATCCTGCATCCAGTTGGCATTTCGGCTCATCCGGTCAAAGAACACGGCAACCGCCTCGGTAGTGAAACTGTGGGACGGCTCGCGCAGCAAATACGGCTCATTGCAGTCATGGTATTTGCTATAAACGGCATGTCCCAATTCATGCAATATAGTCTCCATCCAGCGCTCGTCGTTATCAAGATTTGCCAGAATGCGCACATCACCCTTGCGATCTGCGTCAAAAGCAAAAGCATGCGGATTTTTGCCCCGGCGGTCATACAAGTCGCTGCGAGCCAAGATATCATCAACCGGCAGACCCAAACCCGCATAGAAAACCTGTGCGAGTTGCTTGACATCGTGGTACCTGTAATAAATATTAAGATCCAATTGTAAGACTAATGGGGTCCGCTGGAAGAATGGATCGTGGTAATGCCAGGGTTTGAGGTCCTCGGGCTTAACGGCGTACATTTTTGCCAGAATGCCATCCAGCTCTTGTTTGTAAGCGGCGAACGGCGCAGCGGTAAGAGCGTCAAGTTCGCGAAAAATCCGGTCAAGTTCCTCGACATTCTGCTCGCCTGTAACAATCCAAAAGCTGTGGTAGTTATCAAAGCCGAGCTTGCGAGCAGCCTCATTTCGCGCTTTCACAAGTTCAATCAAATCAGCTACAATGAAATCACCCACCTGCTTGCTTGCTCGCCAAGCAAGCTCCCGCCTGTGTGAGTCGGTCTCGGTCGTCATGATTCTGTATATTTCGGTGTTAGTGACTTCTCTGCCATCCATTATACCACGGAATGTGTTGTATTTTTCAGTGATTCTCGCATCCAGTTCGACAATTTTTCCCATCAGTACCGTGTCCATCTGGTTTTGAAGATAGGCATAGTACAATTTGTCCAGTTGCCGTGCGAGCTTTGCATTACTGATTCGGCCTAATTCCTTCAGCTTTTTCAAAAACGCAAATTCATGCGGATTGCCGTAAAGGCGACGGATATCTAGTTGCAGTTTCTTATACTTGTCATAATCTTTGGGTTTGCCTGTCGTGGACGCATCCCAATAGGCATAATTAGCTTGAGCAAACAATGGTTCGACTTTCGAGACATGCAACTCTATGAACCTTGCCAACTGCTGCTCTTTGGTCATAGAGGTGCAGCCTGAAAGAACCGAAGCTATTACCAACGAGATTGTTGCAGATAAGGCTGTTTTCATAAATCAAAGCTCTGTCAGTTCTGAGAACCGTCTTCATTCTATGGGTGGGGAGCCAGCTGGGCAACATCTTTTTCGTGGAAGCAAATCTGTGATAAAAAAACTCTTTGACAAAAAACGTTTGTCCGGCCGGACATATTATATTACAATATATTGGTGTGTGTTAGTACGGGGCGTAGCGCAGATTGGCTAGCGCGTTGGACTGGGGGTCCAAAGGTCATGGGTTCAAGTCCCATCGCCCCGAGTGCGGATAGGAAAAGTTGGGAGGCGAGTGATTCTGACTCGTTTCCCCCTGCTTATCTAGATTTGTTCACATCTTCCACCCGGTACAAATGAGTCCTTGTGCGGAGTATGAACGAGTTGCCAAGAATAGCCGGTGAAGCACCGAAGCCTGCTTCAAGCTGGTTGGTGGCGAGAATTTCAAAGACCCGCCCCTGCTTGACAACGGTTGTCTTTCCATCCTTGTTGAAAAAGTAAACGCGTCCATCTACATAGACAGGTGAAGCGCCATAGCTTCCATCCAGCCGCTGTTGCCAGATGACTTTGCCGGTTTCGGATTCCAAACATGTGGCGGTACCCTTATCATCCACCATGTAAATCAGGTCATCGACAATTACCGCCGACGATTCGCCGGGAACTTTATCTTCAACTCTCCAAACAACATGAGTTGCACTGACATCACCCTGCCCATCCGGCTTCACCGCCCAGAGCTTCGGCTTCGAAAGACCTGTGTTAATGAACACCAGACCCCGACCGGCTATAGGGCGCGAAATTGTCGAATCGTCACCATACCACACCCGCCAGAACTCCTTTCCTGTCCTGGGATCGTAGGAGTGGCAACTCTGGGCGCCGTTACTTATCATCTGCCACTTGCCTGCCATTTCGACGATAATCGGTGTTAAGAATGCCTTTCGATAAACAGGCAGAACGTTTGCGTACCACTGCTGCGGCCGGTCGACGCGCCAAATTGTTTGACCAGTAGTCTTATTCAGCGCCACAATGAATTGAACGTCAGTACCCTCGATGTGCAGGATGAGAAGATCCTCAAACAAGACAGGAGAAGAAACCGGCCCCTGCATGTGCTCGCAATTAAGATCGGTCCGCTTCCATAGAATCTGAGCGGTTTTCGTGTCCAGACAGGCCGTGCCGAATGTACCAAAGTGAATGTAGACCCGCCCCTGCTCAATCACCGGACTGGGCGTGGCATAACTATTAAGCCTGTTTATCCTTTGGGGGTTCTGCTGCTCAAACACATTCACATCATGGACAATCTTGCCGGTCTGCAAGTCCACACAGACCGCATACATCTTGTAGCCCTTTTCGTGGGCGGTTGTCAGCCAAATCTGGTCGCCCCAGATAACCGGTGATGACCAACCGTGGTCGTGTATAGCGGTCTTCCACTTGATATTCTCTTGCTCACTCCATTTGACAGGAAGACCCTTAGAGTCTGAGCAGCCGGTCTCAAACGGCCCACGGAAATCAGGCCAGTTTTCATTGGCACAGACTACACAACTATGTAAAGTTAGATACAGAATGGCGGCTTTTATATTCATCGGACAATCTCAAACAAGAATACCACTGTATATTACACGGCAGCCGGGGTACGCCTCATCCAGGGACAAGTGTCTTTCTGAGGACAATCCTTACATGCATGCCCCTTTGAGAACAGCGGTAATATCAAGAATGCATCTACGGCAAAGGTGATAGACAGTATCAAAAAAGCCCATGAAAAACTTCGCAACAGCACTGCGGCTCCAACCAGAACAGGCACAAACCACAGGGGCACAATTACAGGTATATGCTTTCGGAATTTCTCCGCGAAACGGTCGCCCGGTTTTCTTGCACGAATCTTCGCCGCCACCCTGCCATATCCACAAGGACACGACCTTGTGCCCCAATATCTGCAATACGAACACACGAAAAACATTATCCAAAAAGCCCCCAACACGCCATACAAGAAATAAACGATGCCTGCCGCCCATCGCCACACCGACCCAGACAAACCCACAATTAAAACAATTGAGCCAAGTACTGTCATCGCGATATAGGGTAGATTGCTGGCAAGTTCTTCAGCGCCGCTGTATTGACGCATGTTCTGACAGTCTTCGGAATTCACACTTCTATTCGGTTCTCCTTCGTTCATTTTTTCTATCCGCATTGAAAACTCATTGCTCCTCATCAGCCCGTTCCAAAACCTCAAGTATCTTGTTGAACGCATCGCGCACCCGGCTGAAGTTGCGGACATCGACTGTGAATCGGCCGTCCACATTGGAACTCGAAACGACGTGACTATCGGAAAAGAGAATGTTCACGAATTTCTGCCGGTGGTGGGTGCGCGGCATCACATTGAACTGGGCCAAGTCGGGAGGACACAGGAACATGGTATCAATGGCTAAGGCGCGAACCGGCCGCCCATTGCGGTTCTTGCCCAGGTTGGCGAGCGCGATACGCTCCCAGAACGGCTCAGGGTTGTTGCGGTCATCAAACAGCCGCGTTACCGAGGCGTGACGGTAGTAATAACTGCACTGGGCCTGGGCTGTGCCCACCTTGGCCAGCTCGTCATCGGCGGAAACGTGCTGGTCGGGATCGAGGCAGAATAGAACCTTGGGCTGCTTGGACAGGTGCTCTCGTAGCAGCAGGCCCAAACCGACCGGAGCACCGCTCCTCAGCGAAATCAGACTGGTCACCGCGCCTGTGGAGGGGTAGAAGTCGGCCGGCGACAGAAAAGGTGGGGCTTTGGGGCCGAAGGGAATATTGCCAAGGTTGTCGTTTGAGTACGAGTGCAGGGCCACACCAATCTGACGTAGATTCGACAAGCAGGCAATCTTCCGAGCTGAGGCCTGCGATGACGCCAGCGCCGGGATCAGCACCCCCATGAGAATCGCTACGATCGCGATGACCATTAGTAATTCGATCAGGGTGAAGGCGCTTTCACGAAAGGTCCGAAGTCGTGTAGCCTCTTGCTCATGGATATCACGTGGAACGTTCAGAGAATATTACTCCTGCTTACTTTCCAGCCAGGACTCTACAAATACCTTCAGGTCCTCAATAGTTACACACCCATCGCCCGTTAGGTCCGTTGTTGTTTGGGTACATGACAGCCACTCCCGGGCCATCACTGCAAAGTCTTCCAGATTCACTAAAGAGTCCGCCGTGAAATCAGGTATAGACAGTAACTTCGTTAGGCGAACGTTGTCCAGGTCCCAGTATCCGCCAGCGCGGCCGGTAACCGGATCAAGGTCTGCGAGGGTGAGGGTGGAGACCAATTGCAAGCCGATATTCTTGCCAGCCCATGGGTCTGTGCCCTTCACTTGCGGAATGTCCAACCGGACGTCATTGAAGTGTTTGACATAGCCAGTATCTGAGTTGTATGTGAAAGTCGTTGCACCTACCGTGACCTTCTTGTTCTCGGCGTCGCGGTAATACAAACGGATTTCAATGGGAACATCATCTCCCATATTGCCTCCGCCGCCGATGATTCCGACTGTGAAATGGTAGGATTGTCCAACCTCGAAGGTGGCCGTCAAATCCTGGAACAACTCGACCTCCGGGACCGCGAACAACCACACCGCCTGCTTCCCATCACAGTTGTCGATGTGGCTGGGATCTGTTGGAGCGACGTTCAGAAACACCCCCGTTAGCTGGCTCCATAGATATCCACCGCTCTCGTCATACCACCCCGGCGTTGGCGACTTCTGCCATGAGTCAATGTTAATATCAACAAAAGCAGTTTCCGGCAACTCAAATGACGCATTAGGGATGTAAATTGACTCAGCCTGAAGCTTGTCGGCCCCTGCCTCCAGCGTCATGATGCCAACCATTACCGCTATGAGCCTTTTCATTTTCGTTTCCCTTTCTCCGTTGTCAGTTGCCCTTAACGTCATAACAGAATAGAACATCGGCGTGGCGAATATAAAGCTTGCCGTCAGAGATAACCGGGTGCGGGTAACCCTCTTCTGTCATGGTCGGTCGCTTCGGCAACTTGAATATGCCTTTGAGATTATACTTGTCAGGATTAGCTTCAATCAAAGCAATAGTGTCATCCTGATAGCGGAAGTACAGGTGCCCGTCCGCGTACAACACCCCCGCGCAACCTCCGCCAGGTTGTTCCGCCTGCCACATAATTTTGCCTGTACGCATCTCTATGCACGTGGGCTTACCCTTGTTGTGGTCGTGGCCCCCGTAGATATAATCCCCTATCCTGACGAAACCGCCGTGGTGATTCTGAAACGTTTTAGAATCGAGCCAATAAACCTCCTGGACAGAGACACCTGTGTTGGAACCAACCATTTTCAGCAGCGCACTACCCGTATCATAGGATGTGGAACAGAACACAAGGTCGTCATAGACTACAGGCGTAGGGATATTGGCAACGCGATTAGCAACCTTGTTATAGCCCCACAAAAACCTGCCGTCTTTTGCAGCGACACCAATCAATCCTTTGTTTGTCAACTGCACATACTGACGTACGCCAGCGGCGTCGGCAATTATAATAGAAGAATAACCGGCTTGGTCTTTGCCTTTCGGACCAATATCGGGCATAGAGGATTTCCAGATTATCTCCCCTGTTTTCTTGTTTAGTGCAGCCATAGCTGCATTGCGGCCGCCTGGTGTGCAGATCAGCAAGTCACCATCGACCAACGGCGACTCACTGAATTTCCACTGAGGATTGCTTGCTCCACCAAGATCTTTGATCAAGTTCTTTCGCCACAGTTGCTTGCCGGTGGCTGCCTCAACACAAAGTAAATCACCCTCCGTGCCTATAACATAGATACGCCTGTCATCGACTGTCGGAGTACACCGTGGTCCATCATCATGCGGCGGCCCCACCTCGGCGGCCCACAACTGCTCGCGGGTGCTTAGATCATAAGCAAGCACGTACTGTAGATTCTTGCCCCCACCGGGAGCCTGCCGATCACCCATTGTGAAAAGCCGGCCCTGCACAATCGAAAAGCTTGAATATCCCTTGCCCAATCCGGTTATCTCCCAAAGCAGCTTCGGCCCACCCTCAGGCCACTGTTTCAATAACCCCGTCTCAGTGCAAATCCCGTCCCTGTTGGGCCCGCGCCATTGGGGCCAATCACCTGCCTTAACAGAGCCTACCAATCCAATTAAAAACATAAACAGGCATACCATCTTTGTTTTGCACATTTTCATAACCCTTTACATTAGGAATAATTGGGGCGAAGCAGAAGCCTACCCTCAAAGCGAAATACTTTTGCCAGACGCGCAAATCACTAAACTCAACCAGCCATCACCCTTGCTTACGAACATCAACGCAAACCAACTGCCCGGCGGCGTTACGCGCATAAATCCTACCGTTGGCTAAAACAGGGACAGTCCAGCATTTGCCCGTCAGGATTTGCGATGAAGAAATCTTCTCGAACTTCTCCGGTGAAGCTTTTGCTGTAAGCAGCTCACCTTTCTCGCTTAGTATAATCATGATACCGTCGGCAAGCATGAGGCTACCCTTACCCAATCCATCCTGGGCCCACTTTTCCTGACCGGTTTTGAAGTCCAGACACTTCAGTGTACTCTCGTCAAAACCGTAGATATACCCTTCCCACAGAATGCTGCTGCTAAAGTGATTTCGCATGTTCTTGTTTTTCCAGACTTCAGTAACGCCATTGGCGCTTATCTTCAATAGGGCGCAGCCCTTGTTATACCCCGATGACACAAACATCATGTCCCCAACTACAATCGGATCGGCCGCATTAGCACCGTAGTCGGTCTTCCACGGGTATCGCCATAGTATTTTGCCGGTCGCAATCTCAACACCAAGGACTTCTTCCGGAGCTTCTATGACAACACCATTTTGCCCACCTACGGAGAAAGGCATGGCTGTCGCGTAAGCAGCCGGGTTCTTCCCGCTCTGCCATACGACGCTGCCATCGTTTGCTTTAATAGCAATCCCACCGACACCTGCATTGAGTATCACCAGCCCATCAACCACAAACGGCGAACTGGCAAAGTACCAAGTGGGCAGTTCGATCCCCAATTCCTTGTTCAGTTTCTTATGCCAGACAACCTCGCCCGTGGCCGCCTTGAAACAGACCGCATCGCCATTCTTGCTGTAGGTGTAAACCAAGTCGCCAACTACCGTTGGGGTAGCAGCGGGTCCACCTTCATGATTCTTGGCAAACAACGGACATGGATAAGACTGCTTCCAAATTTCCTTGCCCGTGTCCGCGTCAAAGCAATAGAGAATATCATTATCCTTGATGTTACCCATAGCATAGACTCGGTTGCCAACTACAGTCATTGTAGCGAAACCCGTTCCGAGAGAGGCCTTCCATATAATTTTGGGACCCCCTGTCGGCCACTTGGCCACCCAGCCTGTTTCCTTTGAAATTCCGTCGTGATTCGGCCCACGGTAATTGGGCCAATCCGCCGCCTGTGCTATACCACACAAGCTCATTGCAATAACACACACAACAGCCATAACCATATTCGCTTGGTTTTTCGATATTTCTTGTGCTTTCATAAAACTTCTCCAAAAAACAATGATTTTGCGTGAGCAGACTTGTACTATAATACTTCCCAAATGTCAACTTTGTTTGAGGTTGCGAGTGGAATGCAGAATCCATCAATTCAGTGATTCCAATCTATAGTTTTACAGTTATAATAATGTTATGGAACTGCCAAAATTACAAAAACCTGAAAGATACGTCGGCCTGTACATATTCGACTTCGGCGACCATGTGGGTGTGGGCTTTACGGCTGAAGAAGTGGCCGAGCTTTTGGAAAGTGAGAGTTACAAAGACAGCAAAGTCTATAAGATACATCGGGCCTATCCGGACGGCAGGCTGGAACTAAAAGGTGTACTGTCACAAATCTTCCAACTCGAAGCGGGAATGTTATTTTATTGTGCAGACCTCGATACAGCCAAGGATGATTTCAAACGGCTTATAAACCAGGCTATAAGAATCACCCCACCCTGTCGAGCAAAGGTGCACCTGGCTAAGTACAGCGAGGACAGATTTGTTGTGGCCCTAATCTACCCAGCCGAGTATGACGACGAGGTAAGCTATTGGCTGTTAGAGGGCAAATACAGAACCGCAGGTGCCGCAGAAGGAGGAACCGGCGCAGTCCAGCGTTACTACGACGATGCACCTGAAATTCTCGAACGTTATCAATTGTTCGGCAGATCTGAACTGGTAAGCAGGACAAGTGAAGAACTGTTGTCTGCGGTCAAGCTTGCAGTCCAGAGATAACCACAAAACAATTAGTTGTGAAAGACGTATTTTTTATCATGCAGAGATTACCCCTAAGGACAACCCGGCCTCATACAAAAGTAGGGTCCCGCATTGGTTCAGTTGCTGGCCTATTGCTGCGGGTGTTTACTAAATCGCGGCCAAAGACAACAGTAGAGGATTTCAAGGGTCAAGAATTTAGAACCAATACACAGCGAATGGGTATAAGGTTTACCGACAGAATCCGTGATGTTTTTAGATTCAAATGGCTGCGAAAAAACTCATAAGTCGGGTGTAATTACCGTCTATAATTTTTAGATGCGCCCGCCCACGGGATCACACTTGTAAGTAATCGTCCGCCAGGTCGTTGGCTCCGGGTTGGGTACCACTTCGGTCATTCAACTCGTTATATTGTAACGGTCAGCCGGATATACTGAAATTAGTCAACCCGCCCGGTAATTGTGGATTGACCTTTCCGCCCAAAGTTCATATCATTTCTATTAAGGCGCATAACATAGTATCAAATAAATGGCGACTTATGGGGTCAATATGGCTTCTATAATTGTTGTGTCGGGAAATCAACAAGGCGAATACCTACCACTTGGCAGGCGAATAAGTGTCATCGGAAGAGGTGAATCTCTCTCGCTTCAAATACTGGACGACCTGGTCTCACGCAAGCACCTTCGGATATATTTCAATCAGACTACAAGCAGATACTACGCAGAAAACATGAAGAGTAAACACGGAGTGTTCATCAATAATTGCAGAATCACAACCGAGACCGTATTATTCGATGGTGACAAGATTCTTATCGGCAACACCACATTATTGTTCACAGAAAATGACTTTAATGACCGCGAAAGCGCGCTTTGTCATTATAAAAAAGCCGGAGAGCGAAAACGCGAAACTCGAACTGATGCCTAATAACAGACAAGTGCAATTGCAGACCGTTGTTACCCGTCCGATATCGACAATTTGAATGTCAACGGCAACGAATCAAGAGACCATCATCTATCTGAACATGTGGGACGTTCTGCCGCAAATCCTTAATAAATCGCAGACCATCTCTCCAGTAGCCGGCGGTCGGCTTAAGAGCGGGGTGCATTTGAACAAAATATCGGTTAAGCCCATCCATAAGCAGCTCTCTGAGGTATTTGCTTACCATCGAAGCCAGCGAAACCGGCAGGAAATGATCGTCGGCATCCACTACAAAGCTCACCCGCATAATCTTACCGTTGCCGCATAACTCGTAGCTACTATCGTGTGGATCCTCCTGTAATATCCTCAACTGCATATCCGAGAAGCTTCGTTGAAGACCTTCGCGATAACGGAGCCTGCCCCCCTGTCTGTCTACGACTATGCGCACTTGCTGTTCATCCGAACAATCCAAAACTTTCTGTATGAGTTGCGATGCAGCCATGAATAGCACGTTTGCTTTGTTTTTCATGCTGCTCACCATTTTATTGTAGTATGCAACGTCAAGGCAGCAACTGCTCAGACTTAGCAGTTTCATACGGCAGGCATGCATATCATCAGCGAATACCGCCGAAGCTATCCTTGTATCTGCACTTCCAACAGGCAGCGGATAATCGTCCATGTCACCATGCCAGGGATATCGCCCCAACCTGCTTAGACAATCAGGACATAGTAAAAGTATTAACTCGCCCAGATTTGCCGGTTCCGCTCCTAAATATTTAATAGCAGCAAGGACGGTGCGCTCGAGATGTCCTATTCCAACAGACCTGTTGTATGCCTTCTTACTGTCAGCAACGAGCAGCCTGCCGGCGAGGTGTTTACGCTGTTTGCCGACACTCTTACCTAAAATCCGCCACAGATCGGCATCCAGTATTTCATCGGGCACCGAAAACGCGGTCGATGAGACAACCAACGGCCCAAGAATAGGCCCAAAACCAGCTTCATCAATCCCTACCAGTACCGCCATCCGTGGAACACCTCGTTAGCTCTAAACTACGTTGGCCGACTGTTCCTTGCCTCAAGGCAGCTTGAAAACCATAGCCAGCCGTGCAAGAAGGCATTATAATAACACAAATGCCCGGCGATTAGAACATTGTTGGCATGAATACATAATAGAAATCGTGGCAGTTGAACAGTCCTTGGGCTGCTGTAAGCGACCCGATAGTAAGGAGACCATCGGAATGACCAAGGCAAATAAACGCTGGGTCCTATTATTAGTATTTGCAATCTTGATCGGTCTGTTCGGATTTGCGATTCTCCACCGAGGCCTAAAGAACAACCAGTCACACGACCAACTCATTCTCTACGGCAACGTTGACATCCGCCAAGTTGACCTGGCATTCAATGGTGCAGAGCGGATTGCCAATATGTTGGTAGAGGAGGGTCAAATCGTTAAAAAGGGACAACTTGTCGCCACCCTTGACACCACGGCCTTTGGGCTGACCGTAGAGAAGGCTCGTGCCCTGGTAAGAACACAAACACAGATAGTTGCTCGTTTGGAAGCCGGCTCCAGGCCGGAGGAGATTCGCAAAGCTGCTGCGGACGTGAATGCCGCCGAGGCTGAGGCAGCTAATGCTGAACTCAATTACGACCGCACGGAAAAACTCGCCCAGGCAGACGCTACTACGAGACAGGCTGCAGATAACGCCAGGGCCGCTGCTGAAATTGCTCGCGCGAGATTGAAAGCAGTCAAAGAAGCCTTGAATCTTGCAGTGGCCGGCCCTCGCAAAGAGGACATCGAGGCAGCCAGGGCAACTCTGGATGCATATAAGGCTGAACTATCGCTGGCAGAAAAACAATTGGCCGATGCCAACCTTTATGCTCCTACCAATGGCATAATCCAGAATAGACTGCTTGAACCCGGCGAGATGGCTTCGCCGCAGAAGCCCGTGTTCATGATTGCCGTCACGAACCCCAAGTGGGTTCGGGCATACCTGTCTGAGCCAGACTTGAACAAGGTGCATTCTGGCATGGCGTCGTCTGTTGCCGTAGATGCTTTTCGAGGCCGGCGATTTGATGGGTGGGTTGGGTTCATTTCGCCTGTGGCCGAGTTCACACCCAAGGCCGTACAGACGGAGGAGTTGCGAACCAGCCTCGTTTACGAGGTCCGTGTATTCGTCAAGGATCCATCGGATGAACTGCGCCTGGGCACGCCGGCAACGGTTTACATTCCACTCCATCAATCCGGCCGCCCATCGCCGGCAACTTCTCAGGCGACCATCCCCACAACGACACAGGCTGCGGAGGATCGCTAATGATCCCCGGGGGAAATTCGCCCGTTCTGATCGCCAACGGCATCCACAAGATGTTTCGCCGCCAGACCGGCGAATTCGTGCAGGCGCTCGATGGCGTCAGTATGGAGGCCGGCCACGGGACGCTGACCGCCTTGGTCGGACCAGACGGCGCCGGCAAAACAACCCTCATCCGTCTAGCTGCCGGGCTGATGTCCGCAGATGCCGGTGAACTGAAAGTTTTGGGCGTGGATGTGAACGCCGATCCTAAGCAAGTGCAAAGCCGCATTGGGTATATGCCGCAGAGGTTCGGCCTTTACGAGGACCTGACCGTCCAGGAGAACCTGGACCTCTACGCCGACATGCACGGCGTGACAAGCCAGGAGCGTCGGGAGCGATACAGTCGGCTCATGGTGATGACGGCGCTGGGGCCGTTCACCAAACGCTTGGCTGGGCGATTGTCTGGCGGGATGAAGCAAAAGCTGGGGCTTGCCTGCACGCTGATCCGTCGGCCGGAGCTATTGCTGCTGGATGAGCCAACGGTCGGCGTGGACCCGCTCTCCCGACGGGAACTGTGGGAGATTATTCTGCAACTCGTCAGCGAACAAGGCCTGAGTGTGCTGCTGAGCACGTCTTACCTGGACGAGGCCGAGCGATGCGGCCATGTGGTCGTCCTGCACCAGGGCAAGGTGCTCGCCCAGGGCCGTCCGGCGGAAGTCAGCGAGTTGGCGACCGGGCGCACCTTCCTTGCCGAGCCTCCTACGGGAAAGACAGCCCGTGGGCTCCAATCACGGCTGCTGGACGACCCAGGAATCATCGACGCGGTACCCGAAGGTGGTCGAGTGCGGCTTGTGCAGATTGCCGAAGCCAAAACGAGACCACCTGCCCTTGGAGGCGTGTCAGTCGTTCCCGCGCAGCCGCGATTTGAGGACGGGTTTATGGTGCTCTTGCGACGCTCTGCGGCCCAAGCACATACAGAGAGTTTTATAACGCTTGACCATCCACCGCAGCGGCGTGATGGCGAGGCAATCGTACAGGTCCGCGACCTGGTTCGGCGGTTTGGTGTTTTCACGGCCGTCAATCATGTCAGTTTTGAAGTTCGTCGAGGCGAGGTATTCGGCCTGCTCGGGCCCAATGGGGCAGGTAAGACTACGACGTTCCGAATGCTCTGCGGCCTACTTGCAGCCACTGCCGGGACGTTGCAGGTGGCGGGGGTGGACATGCGCCACGCGAGAGCTTCAGCCCGTCAGCGGATCGGGTATGTCGCTCAGAAGTTTTCGCTCTACGGACAGCTTTCAGTTGCCGAGAACCTGGATTTCTTCGCCAGTGCCTATGGCCTCCGCGGCAGTCAAAAGCGTGGCCGAATTGACTGGGCGATGCGGCAGTTCGATCTTGCGGGGTTCGCCCACCTACCCAGTGGGCAGTTGCCTGGAGGCTACAAGCAACGGCTGGCAATGGCAGCGGCGCTTCTGCACGAGCCTGAGACCCTGTTCCTGGATGAACCAACCAGTGGTGCTGATCCTCTGGCCCGCCGCGACTTCTGGCGGCAGATGACGGCGTTGGCCGAGCAGAGCGTGACTGTGATTGTCACTACCCACTTCATGGAGGAGGCGGAGTACTGCGACCGCATTGCCATCATGGACACCGGGAGAGTATTGGCTCAGGGCACGCCGGCCGAAGTTCGCCGCCGTGCTCGTTCCTCGGCTGCCCGAGAACCGACGATGGAAGATGCGTTCATCGCCATCGTCGAGGAGGGACGCCATAGCACGCCTGAGCGGCCCGAAGGCAAGGGAGACGTCCTATGACGTTTGAAGAACTGAATTGCATTCGGCGGTCGGCCAAGGCCCGGCGGGTTTGGGCGCTGGTGCGGAAAGAAGGCCGCCAGGTTCTCCGCGATCCCAGCAGCATCATCATTGGCATTGTGTTACCAACGATCCTGATTCTGCTATTCGGCTACGGGCTGTCACTGGACGTAAGCAATGTGCCCGTGGCTATCGTCTTGGAGGACCCTTCGCCCAAGACGGCGGAAGTGGCGGCTGGTTTTGAATTGTCCCCATATTTTGATGCACAGGTTGTGACGTCGATGCGGCAGGCACAGGAGTTGCTCCTTGAGCGAAAGGTGGACGCGATTATACGCATTCGCCCGGACTTTGCCCGGCGGGTGAGCAATGGCAACGCAGAGGTGCAAGTCCTGGTCCACGGCATCGATGCCAATCGCGCCAGGATCATCATAGCCTATGCCCAAGGGGCCATCAGCCAATGGGCGGCGCGACAGGCCGCCGAAGGCAAGCACGTGCCCGGCGGGCCTGTGGCCGTGCAGAACCGACTCTGGTTTAATGAATCCTACGAGAGCCGCTATTTCCTGGTGCCGGGGCTGGTCGTCCTGGTCATGACGCTCATTGGGGCCATGCTGACGGCCCTGGTGGTTGCCCGTGAATGGGAACGCGGCACATTAGAGGCCCTTTTCGTTACGCCGGTCAGCCCCAACGAGTTGTTGCTGGGCAAAACGATCCCATACTTCGTAATGGGAATGGTTGGGCTGGCGCTGTGTCTGTTGGCAGCCAAGTACATGTTCCACGTCCCTTTTCGTGGATCGGTGCCTGTGCTGGCCGGTGTCTCAATGCTCTACCTCTTGGTAGCGCTGGCTATAGGGCTCCTGATTTCATCTGCCGTTAAGAGCCAGTTCGTCGCCAGCATGGTGACGATGGTTGTCACGTTCCTGCCGGCAATGATGCTATCGGGGTTCTTGTTCGATCTGCGGAGCATGCCGGCCGCTGTCCGACTGATTTCCAATGCACTGCCGGCCCGTTATTTTGTCACGTTGCTTCAGACGATCTTTCTGGCTGGGAACGTCTGGGGAGTCATCCTTCCCAACGCTGCCGTGCTGGCCGGTATGGCGACGGTACTGCTGTTCATGACGCGAGGCGTGACCCGTAAGAGATTGCCATCAGGAGCCCCCCATGCTTGACGCGATTCTCCGCATTCTGGCCTTAACTCGCAAGGAACTGCTGGCGGTTCTCAAAGATCCACGCAGCCGATTCAGCCTGTTCCTCCCGCCGATCCTCCAGTGTCTGATCTTCGGGTATGCGGCAACATACGACCTCAACGATGTACCGTATGCCGTGCTCGACCAAGATCGCAGTGCAGCGTCTCGTGAGCTGCTGGCCAAACTTGACGGTTCAGGCGTGTTCCACCGTGTGGCCAACTTGGATGCAGCGGAAGATGTGAAGACATTTATTGATGAGCGGCACGCCTTGCTCGTGATTCAGATAAGGCAGGACTTTGAACGGCGATTGCTCACGGGTAAGCCCACTGACATTCAGGTTAATGCCGATGGCCGCAACTCCAACACGGCTGGCACGGCGATGGGCTATGTGGGCGCGATCGTCGAAGGATTCAACGCCAGTTGGCGTTCGGATCACGGCTTAGACAATCCGCCTATCCAAGTCACGATGCGGGCGTGGTACAACCCTAACCTGGAGACTCGCTGGAGCATGATCCCCAGCCTGATCGGCACGCTGACGATGTTGCAGACGCTCGTGTTGACGGCCATGTCGGTTGCCCGCGAAAGAGAACAGGGAACGTTCGACCAGTTGCTGGTAACGCCATTCCGCCCGGTGGAGATTATGGCTGGCAAAGCACTACCGGCCATGATAGTCGGTACGGTACAGGCGACGACCATCTTATTGGTGGCACAGCTTTGGTTCCACATCCCTTTCGCTGGATCGTTTGCGACCCTCTACGCAGGATTGATCCTCTTCCTGCTGGCTGCCGTTGGCATGGGCCTGATGGTCTCTTCCATCGCCGCAACCATGCAACAAGCCATGCTCTACTCGTTCGTCCTTATAATGCCGTTCACGCTCTTATCGGGGCTGACCACGCCGCTCTCAAGTATGCCCAAGGCCCTTCAGTATTTCACGCTGGTCAATCCTTTGCGCTATGCGATTGACATCGCGCGACGGGTGTACCTGGAGGGTGTTGGACTGGAACGACTCCTGGGCGACCTCTGGCCGATGGCGATCATCGCCACCGTCACCCTCTCGCTGGCCTCTTGGATGTTCCGCCATAGGCTCACGTAAGGGAACTACGTGCGGTGCCTTTCTGGAAGGGACTGCCTTCACAATGCTGGCAAACCAGTTTTGGCCTATGGCGGTTATCGGTATTGTGAACCTCTTTGTAGCAGCATGGCTCTTCCGCCACAGACTGTACTAAAAAAATGACAATATTCAAAGCCGAAGGCACAATTCTATAACCATAAAGTTGGGCTTGATCATCGCCTTTGCGACCATTACTCTACAGTATCATTCCTAACCAGTAGATCTTCTTTATTTCTTGATTTACTCTTGACATCAAAAGTATCATTAGTCTACTTTATAACACTATGCCTAAATTAATAAACAGCAGGATGCTGTCATTTTCTAACGTTTTTTCGATGTTTGTTCCGTTTTCTGCGGATAGTCCGCAATCGTTATCGGTGAAGGATTTAATATTGTCATGTTGTTGAGGTATTTGAGATGAAAACACGAACCTTTCCAATCTTTTTAGCCTTTCTCTGTATGGGATTTGGCGATGTAGTGGGGCCTCTTGTAGGATTAGTTAAAGACACATTCAAATTATCCTACACTATGGCACAGCTTATTCCTTTTATGGGATTTATCATGTTCGGCATCTTGTCGGTCCCCATGGGTATTTACCAGGACAGAAAAGGGAAAAAGTTTATTTTAGTGCTTGGTTTAGTTGTAGCATTAATCGGATTAATCATCCCTATGCTGAATGGTATGTATGGACCAAAGGTTCAATTTAATCCCGGGGAGTACTTTAGTTTTTATGTGACTCTCTTGTCAATTCTTCTTCTATGTGCCGGAGCAACAATACTACAAGTTGTGGGTAATCCCATTATGCGGGACATTTCACCGGAAGGTGCATATTCCAAGAATCTTTCATTAGCTCAATCAATTAAAGCAATCGGCTCATCTCTTGGATTTTTACTTCCTCCATTAGCTTTGATTGCCTTCGGTTTGGATTGGACTATTTTATTTCCGGCATTCTCAATTTTGATTGTATTGAATTTGTTTCTCGTCGGTCCTCTTCAGATATCAGAACAGAAAGACCCTAATTCAAAACCTGCTTCCATAAGCTCATGTTTATCGCTGCTTAGGAACGGTTACGTTTTCATTATGGTTATGGCCATTTTTCTTTATGTCGGCGCCGAGGTAGCAATGAGTTCGGGCGTTCCAATGCATTTGAAAGAGAATTTCGGAATTGCAAAACTTGGCTTGTGGGTAAGCTGGGCAATATTCTTTCTCCCGATACTGCTTGGAAGGTTTACCGGGTCATTAATTCTGAGCCGGATACCTGCCAAGAAGTTCCTTGTATTAACAGTATTTATTGCGATTGTAGGCGTTCTGGCAATATTTACTTCAAATCAAATTCTGACCTATGCCGGAGTTGTTCTGGTCGGATTAGGATTTGCAAATATCTTCCCGCTGGTCTTCTCAATCACTATTGATCACATGCCTCAACGCTCTAATGAGTTGTCTGGTTTGATGGTAATGGCAATTGCCGGTGGTGCAATTGTCCCTCTGATTATGGGAAAAGTTGCAGACATATCCAACGTTCTTACAAGCTTTGCTGTGCCTTTAGTATGCCTGTTATATATATCTTTTGCCTCTTTCATATCAATTGGAAAAAAACAGTTAGTTTAGCTTTCAGCTAAAGTAAAAGGAGATTCATAGATGAAATACAGTAAAGACAGGAGAATTGTATTAACGCTTGATGCTGGTGGGACCAATTTTGCATTCTCTGCGATGCAGGGATTTAACCAGATCGTTGAGCCTGTAGTCCTGCCGGCCCATGCGGATAATCTTAAGAAGAGTTTCGGTAATATTGTGTCCGGATTTAATCAGGTAATGGACAAGCTCGACAGTCGGCCTGTGGCCATCAGCTTTGCCTTTCCAGGACCTGCTGACTATCCTAATGGTATCATTGATAACGTGGGTAACCTTCCTGCATACGGCGGAGGTGTACCCCTGGGGCCGATGTTGGAGAACGAGTTTGATATTCCCGTGTATATAAACAATGACGGAGATCTTTTCGTATATGGTGAAGCGATTGCCGGGCTGCTTCCGAAGGTCAACACGATGCTCACAAAGGCGGGAAGCCCCAAGCAATACCAAACCTTGTTTGGTATCACCTTAGGGACCGGCTTTGGAGCCGGCCTTGTGCACAACGGCGAGCTGTTCACCGGCGACAATTCTGCTGCGACAGAGATCTGGATCGTGCGTAACAAGGTGCATCCTGAGACGTTTGCTGAGGAGGGGGCCAGCATCAGAGCCGTACGAGGGACATACGCCCGTGAGGCTGGTATCAAATTTGACGCGGCACCCGAACCTAAAGATATCTTCGAGATTGCCACCGGGACCAAGCGGGGTCAAAAAAAGGCTGCGGTAGAAGCATTTCGTGAATTGGGGGAGGTTGTGGGCGACGCCTTAGCAAATGCCATGACCTTGATTGATGGCTTGGTTGTTATTGGCGGGGGATTAGCTGGTGCACATTCGGTATTCATGCCTGCACTGATTGCTGAGATGAACGGTACAATCAAGAAATATAATGGTGAGGCGCTTCCCCGCATGGTTCAAAAAGTATTCAACCTGGAGGATGAGAAGCAGAAGAAGGCGTTCCTTGCCGGCAAGACTCGTAAGGTCAAAGTTCCGGGAACAAGCAAGACCATAAAGTATGACCCTATGAAACGAATTGGTGTAGGTATATCCATACTGGGAACGAATAAGGCTGTATGGATCGGCGCCTACGTCTTTGCCCTTCACACCATCGACAAGGCGTGACAAATCAAGGCAATGGGAAATAGTCAGTCTATACAGAATTTTCTGACGTGGCTCAGTGCCGGAATAAGTGGATTCAGACCCATATTGGAGAAACTATCATGACCAATAGAAAATATACGCTGATATGTCTTCTGTTATCTGTGGTTATGATGACCGGCTGTAGTCGCCAGCAGCAGTTCAAGATCGGCTATGAGAAGTACCGGCTGAACAATGGCTTGGATGTTATCCTTCATAAAGACAAGTCTGATCCTATTACGGCCGTAGCCATACAATACCATGTCGGTTCCAATCGGGAGATACCCGGGCGCACCGGTTTTGCCCATTTGTTTGAGCATATAATGTTTCAGGAATCCCAACATGTTGGCCAAGACCAATTTTTCAAAAAGATTCAATCGGCAGGCGGGACCCTCAACGGGGGCACAAGTCAAGACGGCACTGTGTACTACGAGGTCGTGCCCAAGAACGCACTGGAGATGGTTCTCTGGATGGAATCCGACCGGATGGGCTTTCTGCTTAGCCGAGTCACTCAGGATGCCTTTGTCAATCAGCAAAACGTCGTGCAGAACGAAAAGCGTCAGTCGAATGACAACCGTCCTTATGGTCATACGAACTATGTAGTCAGCAAACTGCTCTACCCGGAAGGACATCCCTACAATTGGCAGGTCATCGGATCAATGGAAGATTTGGCCAATGCCGCTTTGAAGAACGTTCATGAGTTCCATCAGAAGTGGTACCGGCCGAATAATGCCACACTCGTAGTTGCCGGAGATTTTGACAGGGTACAAACGAAGGCCTGGATTGAAAAATATTTCGGTGAAATCCAGGCAGGTGAAGTGTTAACCAACCCAAAACCAATACCGGTCAAGCTCGACAAGATAAAACGTGCTTTCCACGAAGACAACTTTGCCCAGGCACCGGAACTTACAATGGTCTTTCCGACCGTCCAGGAATATCACAAAGACAGGTATGCACTGAGCATCTTATCAGACTTGTTTGCTCGAAGTAAGAAAGCGCCTCTATACAAGGTCATCGTAGAAGAAAAGAAATTGGCTCCGGGGGCCTTCGAAGGAAACCGCTCAGGAGAGATAGCCGGGACTTTTGAGATCAGGATCAGGGCATTTCCTACCGTCAATCTTACAGAGGTTGAAAGTGCAATCAAAGAGGCCTTTACGCGGTTTGAGACGGATAAATTTACAGAAGATGATCTGAAAAGAATCAAAACTCAACTTCGCAGTTCTTTTTTCCGCCAACTATCAAGCGTATTGGGCAAATCATTCATGCTGGCCAGATACAATGAATACGCCGGCTCACCTGAATATTTGAGTGAGTATTACCGTAACTTTCTCTCGGTCACTTCTGATGATATTTGGCGTGTGTATAATACATATCTACGAAATCAACCTTATATCTTAACAAGTTTCGTGCCCAAAGGACGCACGGACCTCATGGCTAAGGACTCGGAAAGATTTCCTATCAAGGAAGAATCTGTCAAGGAACAGGCAGAAGTTAAAATTGTTCAGGGTCGAGACGCAGGCGTAGAAGTCAAGGACATCCCATCGGGCTTTGACCGTAGCGTCGAACCTGCTCAAGGACCTACGCCGCTAATAAATAACCCCAAAATATGGCAAGGTGACCTGCCCAATGGGATCAAAGTCTACGGCATCGAGCATCATGAATTGCCTCTCGTTAAATTCGTGATCCAAGTACGAGGTGGTATGCTCTTAGACGAGCTGGGGAAGGAAGGTCAGGCCTACCTGACAGCCCAACTGTTGAACGAAGGTACCAGGAACAGGACACCAATCGAGCTGGAAGAAGCAATCGATGATCTGGGTGCAGATATTAATGTGGATGCAGGTAGGGAATTTGTCACTATTAGTGCAAGTTGCCTCGTTTCAGAGTTCGGCAAGGCAGTGGAGCTTGTCAAAGAGGTCTTGTTGGAACCCCGATGGGACGAAAAAGAATTCGCCCGTATCAAACAGCAGACAATTGAATCAATCCGACGCAGCAAAGACAATCCTACCTCCGTGGCCGGTGATGTATTTGGCAAACTCGTCTATGGCCGTGATCATAAGCTGGCCCAATCGGTGGATGGCACTGAGAGCTCTATCGACTCGATTACCATAGAGGACCTTAAGCGATACTATAAAGCGAATCTTTCTCCATCAGTATCTCACATTGCTATTGCCGGCGACCTTTCCAAGGCGCAGGCACTTAAAGTTCTTAAACGCGTTGAGTCGTGGGAATGCAAGGATGTGGTTTCGCCCGAATTGCCGAAGCCTAAATACCTCGACAAGACACAGCTCTATTTCGTTGATTTTCCAGATGCAAAGCAGTCGCAACTTCGCATAGGCCATCTGGCTTTACCCTATGCTCATACCGACTTCTTCCCAAGCACGGTCATGAACTACAAGTTAGGTGGCAGCTTCAATAGTACTATTAATTCGATACTACGCGAAGAGAAGGGATACACCTATGGAGCACGCTCTAGTTTCTCAGGAAGTATCTACCCCGGTCTATTCGAAGCTTCCTCAAGCGTACGCTCCACAGCAACTCAAGATTCGGTTCGGATAGTCAGAGACGTGTTATCCAATTATCGAAAGGGGATATCGGAACAGGACCTGCAATTTACTAAAGACGCTCTGATTAAATCCAATACCCGTCGGTTCGAGACACTGGGCGCGCTTGTTGGTATGCTGGATCAGATTGCAACCTACAATTTGCCCTTTGATTATATAAAACAAGAGGAACGCACCGTGCTCGCGATGACGCTCGATGGGCATCGCAGGCTTGCCCAGCAATGTATTCAACCGGACAAGATGATCTATCTTGTTGTTGGTGATGCAAAGACACAGATGCAGGGACTTAAAGAACTTGGGCTGGGTGCTCCGATTTTGCTCGATAAAGAGGCAAATGTTATCAACGAATAAGCTTCCGGAAATACTAGTACCTCATGACATTTTGATTTGTGGATAGAGTCGTTTGAGTTTGATACGCGCGTCTTTGGTAGTGAACTGCCAGTCTACAGATTTCTGGAGACTGTAGCATGAATACCGGCATATTTAATGCTATTCAGCCATACTAGAAAATACTAGGAGAAAATACTAGAGAAAATACTAGGGACAGTCACCTATTATTATAAAGACGACACCAAAAATCTACATTACAGATTAGTATGGCAGCGGCTATTTACTGCGTAAATACATCTATGGCCCGTTTTTTACCCGCCTTCGCAGAGCCTACTCCGCCGAAGTAGCTTCGGCTACGAAGGCCGGAAAGCCACCCCTTAGGGGTGGATGAATGCGAAAAGGGTAATCCGCCGTAGCTGGTTTCTTCGTAGCTTTAGCGAAGTAGAATGGCGAAGGCGGATATGCTTCGGCGGGTTTCGCCGAAGGATGTGGAGGACCTACTTCGCCGTAGTAGCTGATAAGGCTACGTAGGCCGAATGCCACGGCTGTAAAGCCGTGGGGCTCTACTTTGTCACTTTCCAATTTCTGTCTTCTGAGTCTTACTCTTCACCTTTTGCCTTCTTTTTGCATTTTAATATGTCAGTTTGATATTCTTGTTCTCCGTAGCCCGCCGCTACGGGCAAAGGATGAATGCGGTTTGATTTTTGATTTCCCTTCCCCGTTCTTCTAATCCACCCAAATAACCAATTACCAACAACTAACTGGCCACTCCTTTTCCTCTCAAATCATCAATCTCGCCTGGCTGAGCCATTGGCGCAGCATGCATCCTTAATCAATTCTTTAATGGCGTCCTACGCCAAAGGTGGTAGTGAAAAAGTATAGAAAAGTGTCAATTTCTGCTCATTTTTGCTAAAAACCGCGCACTTTTGCTCACTTTTGGTGAATTTTCGGTACTTTTTGGTACGTTTTTACCCCTATTTTTAGCTCAAAAATGCAATAGTCCAATAATATCACTCTTATCAGTATCGCCAACCACTCCCATTTACAAAATTTCTCTCAAAAACACATTTTTTTGCTTGTTTCCCGACCTCTCAACTCTTCTTTCCCCCTTCCGCATTTTTGATTTTTGCTCTTTGATTTTTGATTTACTATCCCCTATCTCCTCTCTGCTGATCCCTCACTCCTGTCTTATATTTTATGTAGATTGCAATGAGCCGACGAGTTGCTGAATATCGACAATATTGTGATGTGCACAGTATTGCTTAATACCTTCGATAATATTTACGGCGCTGCATGGCTCAATGAAGGTTGCTGTGCCCACGGCGACTGCCGACGCACCGGCGATTATGAATTCAATTGCATCGTTGGCTGTCCTGATTCCACCCATACCTAAGATAGGTACACCACGCGATTTGGCCACATCGTTATAGACCTTGTTGACAAGATAGACCGCAATGGGTTTTATCGCCGGGCCGGACAGACCCCCACTCTTATTGGCCAGAACAGGCCTGCGAGTCTCAATATCGATGACCATCGCGGTGAAGGTGTTGACCAGGCTCAGCGCATCTGCACCTGCATCGACTGCGGCGCGGGAGATTTCACTGATGTCTGTGACAGTAGGGGAGAGCTTAACTATTAGTATTTTGCCCCCGGCCGCTTTCTTTACCGCAGAAGTAATTTCTGTCACCTGCTCGGGGTCTCTGCCAAAACTTATCCCGCCCCTGGCGACATTCGGGCAGCTAATATTCAGCTCGAATCCGGCTATCGCTTTCTCCGAAGTTAGACGCTGAACAACGGCGACATATTCTTCAATCGTCTCACCAGCCACATTGACAAAAACCGGCACCGACATTTGTGCCAGAAGAGGTATTTTTTCTGCAACGAATCTTTCTAACCCAATGTTGGCAAGGCCGATTGAGTTGAGCATTCCCGCATCGGTCTCAATAATCCTCGGCGTCGGATTACCTTTTCTTGGCTTGAGCGTGATACTTTTCGTAATAAAACCACCGAGGCCATTAACATCCGCGAAACCAGCCAGTTCATCCGCGTACCCGCACGTACCGGAAGCGGTAAGCACTGGGTTCGCCAAACTAATCCCCGCAAAATTAACCGCAATGTCAATGCTTTCATTCATACTGTCTCATAGAAAAGTCATTCCTGCGAAAGCAGGAATCCAACACTCCTTAAGCACACAACGTTCGACAGCTATCCCCAGATATTATATTTATCTTCTGCCAATAACTTCGTCGCACGCCTTAAGAAAAGCATCATATTTTTTTTCAATCTCTTTCCGAGTTTCCCTATTATCCTCTTGTTTTTGGCTTTCTGACAAAAGTCTGGCAGCACAATTATGAAGATCTCTTAGTGCTTGTTTCAACTTCGGATACCGACGGAACCTGCCCGCTTGATACAAAAGAGCATCTATCTCAAGCGGCAGAGTGATATCCTGATTTGCTCTATAGCTTCCTACAATTTCTGTTACCCGACCGGCTAACTCCTCCACTTCAAAGAGTCTATCGAGTTCTTTTTTAAGTATTTGCTGTTGCCGTTCTTTCCGGGTGCTCAGAAGATGAGCGAGTAGTTGAATAGCGATATTCCCACCTGTCACTATACAACCACCGACAATGACACCAATCAAAGTATCTGACATTTCATGTGTTCCTCTTCATATCCATGAGTAAAACGGGTCTCCTTAATCCGTGAAATCCGTGACTAAAATACTACTTCTCTGCTGTCAAAAACGGGGCCATCTTTGCAACACAGTTTATAAACTGTCTCGCTTGATCCGTTTACTATACATTCGACTGCGCAACTTTGGCAGATGCCTATACCGCAGGCCATTATTTGCTCTGTACTAACCTGACAGTCGATTTTCCTGTCTCTTGCGATTTGGGCCACCTGTGCCAGCATCGCATCCGGCCCGCAGGCATAGATGATGGTTCCATCTCGATCGAGGTTGGCTCGTTCGGACAGCCATTTTTTAAGACAGTCAGTGACAAGGCCGTGGAAACCCGCCGAACCGTCATCGGTGGCTATGAATGATTCAATACCGTGTTTACTAAAGTCCGGAATCGAAAATCCCAAATGTTTCGAGATTGAGTCCGCTTTGCCTTCAAAAGGCAGGTCTCTTGCAGTTTTGGCTCCGACAAATGCCGCTACTTCGATATCAGGGTGCTCGACTGACAAAACTTTTGCCAGATATTGTAGTGGGGGGGCTCCCATTCCACCAATTACTAACAGGGCCAGCTTTTTGTTTGGGGGTATCGAGAAGCCGTTTCCAAGGGGGCCAATAACATTGAGATGGTGGCCGACGGAGAGAGTTGTCATTCGCAAGGTGGCAGGACCCAGGACACGGTATAAAAGCTCTGCGGTTGTTTTGTTAACTCCGGCAGTAACGTCAGCAAAGCTGAACGGCCTACGCAATAGAATATTTCGTTTCGATGCATCGAGCAAATGCCCAGGTATTTTATCAAGCGGCGGTAGGGCGGCGGTGGAGGCATCTATCTGCACGAATTGCCCCGGCCTAAACGTTGCGAAAGACTTTGCGCCGACTCCGGAGAATTCCAGCTTGAGTTTATAGAAATGCTCTCCGAACTGCCGGTTGGACAAAACGGCGGCAGTGAAGACTCCTCTATTAAGTCCCGTGCAGTTTGTCGACATCGTGGTCTCTACAGTAAGGCTCCATACGAATTGTTTCGCGCGCGTTTATAAGTTAAAGCAGACCTTCAAAAACCTTCACACCATCGACGACTCTGCAAACATGGACAGCATACCTGTCGGCAAAGTCAGGACGACTACGGGGATAAGCAACGTCCACAGCCTGCCTGACCGCATCTACGCTTTCGGCCCGAACGAGGGAGCCCGAAGCACCTTTGTCGCCACCGCCCAACATACGCTCGCCCAAGACACCAGGCATCGTCCGAATAATATCGCACATTGTCTCAAGCTCAGGTCCTGAAATTTTATAGTCGTCGCGAAGACCGATACCGTCTTGTCTGAAGATTTGCCCGACAGTCTCGATATCGCCGGCCTTCCATGCGTCAAGCATTTTGTAGAAACGCTTTTGGGCACCGAAAATGTACTTGAGCCGGTCACAGAGGTCAAGATACTCCTTACCGAACCGTTCCATAATTTTTTTGTAGGTTGCATCGTCCTTGACATCTGCGAGACAGGAGATTTCAAAGCCGGCTTTCTGCAGGAGCGAAACAAGCAGTTCGCACTCGCGTCTGCGGATGGCGTATGTGGATTTTTCAAGGCCGGGCCGGTCGGTGCCGGTATCAAGCACAACAATCCGGAAATCGGTTGCGCCGCTGCCAATGGGAACGTATGCGATTGAGCGGTCTTTGGGATTGTAGTATGTTCCCATACCCTCGCGTGCGAACAGAATCATGGTCTGGTCGAGCTTGCCGCAGGGTGAACCGATATAATCATTTTCGACGGACTGTGCCAAATCTACGATTTTTATCTTGTTGTCTATGGTGATGTTGTTTACGTCGAAAAGAGACAAAATCAGGTTTAAGGTCAAAGATGCGGAACGGCTCATTCCACCACCGGGGATATTGCCATAGAGTACGCCGTCTATTCCCTGGGCGAGCTTGTATCCTTCTCGCTTCAGAATGAAGTCAACACCATAAGGGAATCTGCCCCAGGTGTGAGCAACATGCGATGACTTGGGCTGCGGCACATTGCCGAGCGTGAACTCTACAACACCATCGTCGGGGAAGTTTCCGCTAAAGAGCTTGACCTTTTTTGTTCCGTTAGGTTTGTATGCAAACCATATAAATCTGTCTGTACCGACGCCGAACAGTTCGGTTCCATTATAGTCGCCGTGTTCGACGCCAAGGCAAAATCGTGAGGATGTCCTGCGAACTTTGCCGCCGGCGATATTAATTTTCTTCTCAGAAGCCAGCTTCTTGAGTAGTTCAACTGCTTGTTGATCATTAGTCAGATTCACTACGAGGATCTCCTTACTTTGCCAAACCTATCGGACTAAAGATCACATAAAGAGCCAGTGTTACGACAACCACGACTAAGCCCGCTATCAAAGCGCCTTTGGAGCTTCGCAGATCGATAGATGTATTTTGCTTGAACTGAATCGGCTGCGGTAATGGCTTGACCCATGTAATAATCATCATGACCGCCAGACACAGGGCAAAGCATATTGCCATACGGTTGAGGAACTGAACGCTGGGCAGGGCGAGCTTGATTACGCCGTAGGCAACAATGTTGGTCAAAAGGCCGATGACACCAGCCGCCGGCGGGGCTTTTCGCACAATAAAGCCAAATGTGAAGACCGCGAGGATGCCCGGCGAAATAAATCCCTGACTTTCCTGAATAATGGTGAAGATACTGTTGCTGATTTTGGGATTACCCAACTGAGGCGCCAGCATAACAGCTATGAACGCAAATACAACTACACAGGCACGGCCTATGAATACCACTGCCCCGTGCGAAGCCTGTGGTGCGATGAATTTTTTGTAAACGTCCATCGAGAAGATGGTAGATGCAGCATTAAGTAGTGCTGCAAGTGAGCTGACAACTGCACCAAGTAGTGCAGCAAGAACGAATCCGACGATGCCGATGCGTTGCGGCAGGATGTTTCCAAGCAGTTGGCCCAGAGCCGTGTCATATTTGTAGGCAATGGGTTTTTCTGTAGATATGAGTTTACCTGCGGCTTTGGCGGCATCTGAGGTCTTTACGTTGTAGGCTTGAACCTCAGCGTAAAATGCCTTATTCACGTTTTTCCATGCTTTATCTTCCGAGACAAAGACCGCGTACTCGGCCACACTAATTGTGTCGAAATCTGATTTGAGCATCGGCAGAACAAATGGATTTAGGGTTTTGGTCTGTTTGATTGCAGTTTCGCTTTTGTACAATGCAATCATATAGCTGCCGGATTGCCAAGCAGCTATGGCCTGCTCATTGGGGTCCTCTACCACCTTTACGAAAGCGGTATTGGGATAGGCTTTGACATATTTGGTCAGGATTGGTGCATTATCTTTAGCAGCTTCCTGTTGCATGTCTTTGCTGAAGAGGTTGAAGGCGATGATGCCCGGAATGACTATTACGAATGGTATGAGTAGCTTGAGGAACGCGGCGAACACTATGCCCCGCTGGCCCTGTGATAGTGAAGCTGAGCCGAGGGTGCGCTGCGTGATATATTGGTTCAGGCCCCAATAGTAGAAGTTCGGTATCCACAAACCCAGCAGTAATGCGGTCCACGGCAGAATCGGATCGTTGGCCGGGAGGAACATATTCATTCGTATGCGGTTCAGGTCCCAGAAACGTTCGACTGCACCGGTGTTTTCGGCTAAAGTCTTGACGGCCACGGCACCTGTTTGAACGTTCACGACATGGGTTGCTTCTGTTGCATTTCCGAGCCTGTAGAAGGCGAAAATCATTATCACGCCGCCGCCTATTATTAGGGCGCTACCTTGAATCAGGTCTGCCCATGCACAGGCCTTGAGGCCGCCGGCAGCGACGTAAAGCATAGCGATAAGGCCTATTACCAATGCTCCTGACGATAGGCTTACACTGTAATCCATTTTGCTGGCGAGCGTTCTTATGGTCAAAGCACCGGAATAAGTAATTGACCCGAGAAGGAGCATGTAGATAAAAAGTGTGGCTACAGCCATGATTGTGCGAGATGCAATATTGTAGCGGTATTCGAGATACTCCGGGATTGTATAGATACCGGCACGGAGGAAATAGGGAAGAAAAGCGAAAGCTACGACTACCAGTGTGATAGCTGCCATCCATTCATAACTGGCAATTGCCAAGCCTACGTGGCTTGCGGCGTTGCCGCTCATACCGACGAACTGTTCGGTGGAGATATTGGCGGCGATGAGGGAAAATCCTATCAGCCACCAGGATAGGCCACGACCGGCGAGGAAATAGTCTTCGCTGGTTTTTTCCTTTCGGCTCTTAACAATCCCAACGGTCACCACGGTGACCACGAATGCGACAAATATGATGATGTCAAGAATTCCTAAAGTCATAGCACATCCTTTCCGTAAACGTACACGCTTATTTACCTAAGTTGCCGGTCAGTTGGCCGGCTGGCAACTTTTATGTCCTTGAGAAAAGTTCAGTAAGTATTACACAAAAATGGATTAGTGTACAGAAGGTTCCGTACAAATACTCACACGAAAAAACGGGTCGGGCTATTTTTGCAGGGCTTCGAGGGTCTCAATAACCATCGGAACATGTGTATAGGCAGGACCGCCGCCCATCATCACAGCCACCGATGCGGCTTCAAGTATCTGTGCTTCTGTTGCCTCAGCCTCGATACATTTTTGTGTGTGAATTCTGATGCAAGGCTCGCACTGTATCGCTACGCCAATGCCCAGAGCAATAAGCTCCTTTTCCTTTACGGACAAGGCCCCATCCTTCATGATCTTAGCGAACATGCCCCCGAAGCCAGCGGTTAAATCCGGGCAGCACTCCTTCATTTGCCCACTTGCTTTTTTGTGCTTCTCGAAGAATTCTTGTGCTGTATGTCCCATGACTCAACCTTTCAAGAGATTTCCATGATCTCTCATAAACGCATCGCATAGCTCATCTATTATGTCGGTTGCGATTAGGCTTGTCTGCCCCTTCTTTTCAGCGGCGATGTCGCCTGCAAGCCCATGGATATAAACACCCAAAACCGCCGAATCAAAGTTACTCAAACCCTGGCCCATAAGGGCAACTATTACCCCCGTAAGAACGTCGCCGGAGCCAGCGGTGGCCATGCCGGGGTTGCCTGTTTTGTTGATATAGACTCTCTCACCATCGGTTACGACTGTACCGGCCCCTTTGAGCACCATAATGGCTTTGCTTTCACGAGCAAATCGTACGGCCTGTTCCTGCCGGCTCGTGCTTCGTAGTGAAGTTGTTCCGCTACTTCGCAGAGTAGTATCGGCTGACATTTCTTCTCTAAGCAGGCCCGACCATAATCTTTCCATCTCCCCCGGATGCGGCGTCAGGACGATCTGCGCTTTCGATGAGTGCGGCCAGCCTGGCAGTTTGCTTAGGTTATTAAGACCATCACCATCCACTACCAGCCGCAACTGCTCGATACAAATCAGCTCATTGATGATTGATTGCAGCCCGTTACTGACACCTACGCCGGGGCCAAACGCTACGATATCGTTTTCCTGAACGGCATTAAGGATGGTATTTATTGCCTTTGCGGATATTCTTCCGGCAGAATCTTCTACCAGAGGTATTGTTGTATAGCATGGGTCGATGGCGGCCACTATCGGCAGTGCACTTTTAGCTGTCGCTACCCGGACAAGGCCTGCACCGGCTCGCAGGGCGGATTTACCCGCTAATGCCGCGGCTCCACTCATGCCGACGCTGCCGGCGATAATGAGCACCTTGCCGAAATCGCCCTTATGAGCTTCCGCCGGGCGTTTTTTTAGTTTCGGTATCGTTTCTATTATCTGCATACAAGCTCGTTTCACGCGGTATATTACAGATGATGCAGGATATGGTCAATAAAAGATTTGACAAGCAGACGGGAACGCTTATAATGAAAGAGATTATTCCGCAAGCGTGTTATACGGGCAGAAAATAAAAAATCCGCATCTTATGCGGATCAATCTAGTTCGGCGACATAAATCGAAATGATTGCCCGCCTGTTTGTATTGCTACCGTTCAGCCTCACTGTCCGAGACGGACAGAAGTTCACCGTCTACGGCTACGATGACAATGGATACCGAGTGCTGTTTTATCCGCCAGGTCGTAGCGATCGTGCGCCAACAACTGTGGAACCAGAAGAACTGAAGATGGACGGCATCCCAGCGTTTCAGGCGGATACATTACGGATAGATTTCCACAAAGACAATTTCGAAAGAAAGATTGGAGAACCAATTGATCCTCCTCAGGAGGTTCTAAGCCGTGCTGTCAACTCCTTTCTGGTTCGGCTCCGCCATGTTGCTCGAGCCCCTCAGGTCCGGCCAATGAATTTCCCGTGGGGGACGTGGCGTATCCAATATCTAAACGACGACGAATCAGAGCTCGAAAAGAAAGAAGGGTTCGTTGGCGGACAGGGTGCGGTCTCCTTTTCGGTTTCGTTAATCGCCTTAAGTCAGAAAGTCTGGGACGACATTCACAGTCTTGAGCCCGAATACGAGGCACCGACTTGGGAAAGTCTTCTCCTCGATGCGGGCAGCGAATTGCCAAGGATAGGCCCTGCCGTTGTGCTGGCGTCAACAGCACTAGAGGTATTTATTGCCGAAGTTCTCGATAAGTTGGCAGAAATAAAAAAAGCGTCTCCTGAACTTTGGAAGTGGATTAATGAGCGAGGGGACAGGCTTAGAGAGCCGACCGTTGAAGAGCAGTTTGATGTCTTGCTGAAATATTTCACCGGTCATTCGCTAAAGGAAGAGCAGCAACTTTGGAGGTTATTCAACAATCTGAAGCGTGCACGTAATTCATTTGTTCACGAAGGTTTTGCTAAGGTTGATGGCGAAGCAATCAACACTCAAGCCGCACAAAAACTGATTGTTGCGGCAACAGAGGTTATCAATAAAATCAAGGAGTGGCTTCCGTCGGAACTTCGATGGCGCGAATTTAGACATGAGATCCACATACAAGCTTCTAAAAAACTCACATGATCGCCGGATAACGCCTTCTAGCAGACGCGCAAACACGGCGCGCCGCTGAAGGCGGGCGTTACAAAATGTCTTCAATTTTTGTATTTATAAGTGTCGCCGTCACGGCGGCTGGGCCGAAGATGAGGCGTAACGTTAGGTGCTGATGTTGAACGATATTGCCTCAATATGAGTTGATGTTCTATCAACTGTTTCGGAAGTGACTATGGCCAAGTTTGGGTTTAAGGAAATAAATCAGCAGAATTGGCTGGAGCCTGATGAGGCTATCAAGGTTTTTGTCAAAATATCTCCGGACGGTAAGCCACAATCAATGAGCGGTGAAGACTGGCTGCAACCCATACTCACTCCCAAACTCTTGGAAGCTGTACCCCAAGACGTCCAAGCTCTTTTCGAAGTCGCTCGAGGCGCTCTTCTGTACGGGTATTTCTTTTATCCGCTTTATACCCTTGCTGCCCAGCAGTTATTTAGATTGACTGAAGCGGCCGTTTCCCATAAGTGCAAAGCCCTAGGAGCACCGAATTCGAAAGAGAGATTTGCGGAGAAAATTAGATGGCTAGCGAATAAAGGCGTCATTCCAGAGACCGATATTCCCGCGTGGGACGCGGTACGTAAGTTGAGAAATTCTGCTTCCCACCCAGAGCGCCAGTCAATAATCACGCCCGGTATGGCAATAGGCTTATTAGAAAGAGTCACAGAGCAAATTAATGATCTATTCAATCGCGCCTAACAACGGCGTGCAGTGGACTATTAGCGGCTTTGCCAAAACTCGTCAGGGCGGCTTATGCGGAAACCATATAATACATAGTTAACTGGGATAACACCCTATGAATTCCAGATTGCAGCATGTTCTGTGTGTTTCTGTTCCCAGGTTTGTGGTCTCTGTCCTATTTGGGGCTGCGTTCTACCTCGCCTGGATGGCTTTTTTCCTTGTTTGCCACACGTATTGCTCACCACTATTTCGTGGTTTTCTTTGGATTCTCGCTCCGATTATCACTGGTTTGGGATTCTTTGTCGGTGCGGCTCTCTTCAACCGCTTCCGACGCCTGCCACACCCGCCGCTCTTACGCCTCTACTTGTATCCTCTGATCGGCTGTTCCATCGGTGCTGCTGTCGTCTTTCCGTTCGGGCCTATGCTCATCGTCTTCGGTATATGCCTGTTTGGCTCACTTTCTATGCTGCTTTTTGAATTCTTTGATTTTCGCAGGTACGCGTTCACTACCCAAATGAAACTTCATGAATCTCAAACAGATAACGGCTAACAAAATCGGTCGCTCACCCTCCGGCGTTAACGGATTTGATTTGTTTAGTATTTAGGGTTTAGGATTTTTTTCACTTCCTGCTTCTATTTTTTTATTTATCATCGCCGCTGTAACCGCTGCGCCGAAACCGTTGTCGATATTAACCACCGTAACACCCGAAGCACAGCTATTAAGCATTGTTAGCAGGGCGGACAATCCCTCAAAACTTGAGCCGTAACCGATACTTGTCGGCACAGCAATTACCGGGCAGCTTACTAAACCTCCGACAACGCTTGCTAATGCCCCCTCCATTCCGGCTATTACAATAATCACATTTGCATTTTGAAGTTTGGGTAGGTACTCGAAAAGCCTGTGTAGTCCGGCGACGCCGACATCGCAAACGAGTTCGGTGCTCTGGCCCATAATTTCCGCGGTAACCTTGGCCTCCATAGCGACCGGGAGGTCGGCGGTACCGGCTGTTACAATGGGGAGGACGCTTTTAGATAGTGGCAATGCTTTTTGTTCCAGGACAATTGCTCGTGCCGGTTCTTCGTAACGGATTTTTGGGAACTTGCCGGTTTTGATCAGTGCCTCGAATACCTCTGGCTTTGCTCTGGTCGCAAGCACATTGTTACCTTTAGCCGCGAGACTTTCGAAGATACTTATGATCTGTCCGTTGGTCTTGCCGGGGCAATAGATGACTTCTGGGAAGCCGCGACGGAGTTGGCGATGATGGTCAACGCGGGCAAAGCCCAAGTCCTCAAACGGAAGATGACGCAACTTCTCAATAGCGTCATCGACGCTGATTTCGCCGGTTTTGACCTGGCCCAGTAATTTTTTCAGTTGCTCAGGCTGAATATGCCACCTGCCTTGTGAATTATCATATCTGAGCGCAGCGAAAAATCTCACTTGCGAATGCCAGATGCTTCGCCTTCGACTCAGCATGACAAGTGTTGCGTTTTAACCGGTTGCCTTTGGCTCTAAAGTCAGGTCTGCGAATAGTCCGGCTTTAAATTTATGGTACGCCAAAGAGGCTACCATAACGGCGTTGTCGGTGCAATATTGTTTTGGCGCAACTAACAGTTTACGCGGCGGTGTGCTCGAATCGCACATTTGCTGCAAAGCTGCCCGAAGCGTGCTATTGGCTGCGACGCCGCCGCCCAAAAGAACTGTTCTTGCACCGATTCTATTGGCTGCCCGGCGAGTTTTCCTGACCAAAACATCAATAACAGCCGCCTGAAATGATGCTGCAATATCGGCGATTTCCTGCCGGCTCATTGAGTCAACTCTATTTTGGCCCTTCATATCCTGACCCCGGCAGTAATAGAGCACAGCCGTTTTGATTCCACTGAAGGAAAAGTCCAGTGAATCCCGTCCTAACATAGAGCGGGGGAATTTTATTGCTTTTGGATTTCCGTCTTTTGCAGTCTTTTCGATGCTTGGTCCGCCTGGGTACGGCAGCTTGAGGATACTGGCGACTTTATCGAAGGCCTCGCCTGCCGCGTCATCGGTAGTCGAGCCTAACAGCTCAAGCTCCAATGCCGAACGGCACTTATATAGGCAGGTATGGCCTCCCGATACGATGAGCGCCACCGCGGGTAATTCCAGAGTTTCTTCATTTAGCATCGCTGATTGCAAATGCGCATGCAGATGATTTATGGCTATTAAAGGCTTTCCCCAGACAAAGCTCAGGGTCTTCGCCGCTGTAACGCCTACTACCATTGCAATAGTCAGCCCCGGCTGATTTGCAACGGCGATGGCATCTATTGTCTCTGCGGTTACATTAGCCTGGTTCATTGCTTCCATAATTACCGGATAGATGTTTTCAATGTGTGCACGTGAGGCTATTTCCGGAACGACACCTCCGTATTTTTCATGCAACTTTGCCTGTGAGGCTATGACAGATGATTTGACTATCCGACCGTCGGTTACGACCGCTGCGGCCGTCTCATCACAACTGGTTTCAATGCCAAGAATGCTTATTGATTTATTTTGCATAAGCGGCATGTTAGTAGAACAGCAAGAATTAGTCAATTGAACTGCCTGGTGTCTTGCTGGGTGCCATGCCCACGCTCGCGTGGGCATGAAAGAAATGTAGGGTGGGATTGCTACTTTGCGAAGCGGCGCTTCGCTAAGTAATCCGCCGCAGGCGGATCAGCCCACCAATCCGTCTTCAGGAGGACAATTTTTATTGGTTTTAGACTTTCGATTTAGGTATGCTATCTTAACCGGCGGCGTTCCTTGACAAAACGGTGAGAATAAATCAAGATTATAACAAAACGAGTTAGCCCATGCGGTTATTGTGCGATTCACGAGATACGATATACGAGCGACGAAAATTGAACCATCCTTGCTTCGCACAAGACTACGCAGGATAGAACGTTTGCTCGCGGACGCTGTTACACAGCTCCGGTGAGCTTTTCGATATGCGGAAACCATATAATCAATAGTTATCATCCCTTACATAAGAAGGTGATTCATTTGACTGCAAACACAAGTCATATGTGTTTTATACAGCCTACAGATCAAAATGCTATAGTGTGGCGATATATGGATTTTACGAAATTTTTTTCTTTGATTTCAACAGAATCACTATTTTTATGTAGGGCTGATCTTCTTGGTGACCCCTTTGAGGGTTCCTTTTCAAAGGCGAACATAAAATTGAGACCTGAGGTATATAAACTGCCTAAACCGCAACTTGATATAATGCAGCAACAAATGGCAAATGTTGCAAAAGGGATACGTCAATGGACCTATATAAATTGTTGGCATATGAGCGAATATGAATCGGCGGCTATGTGGAAGTTATACACAAAAAGTAATGAAGCTGTTGCAATACGAACAACATACAAGAATTTAACTGAATCTCTTCCCGATAATGTCTTTATTGGACTCGTACAGTATATTGATTACGAAAAGGATTGGTTACCAGAGGGAAATATATTTTTCCCATTTATGCACAAACGTAAATCATTTGCTCATGAAAGAGAGGTACGCATTGTTCATCAAGAACTGCCTATGTCTGACGGAAAGATTCATGTTGGTAAATCAAACGATCTTAAAGGAATATCAGTTACCGCCGATTTAAATCTATTGATTGAAAGAGTGTACGTAGCACCAACTGCTCCAAAATGGTACTTCAATTTGATAGAGGAAGTTCTCAAAAAATACAACATTAATAAGGCAATACAATCATCGAAGTTAGATGAAGAACCAGTATTCTGAACTTGGATACTAATTATTCGCTGTACATAATCGAATAAGAGGAAAATTTACAAATTAATAGATGGGAACAGTGCAAATAAAACGGTGAGCGGACATAGTTCCTGGAGAACGTGAATATGGCAAGAACACCACGACAATGGGTCTATCGGCCCCGGCCTGCTTCACACGTGCCGGATACGATCAAGGAGCAGGTTACCTCCAAGGCAGAGGAAATAATCGAGACCTTGTTTAAGCCCCAATACATCAAGCCACCGCCCAAGGATGAAAGATTTAACGACATTGTTGATATCTACACGAAGTGGAATAAAAATTACCTGTACTTCCGCGCCAAGTACGCCTGTCCGGGTCCCAATGCGCTATCGCCTTTTTTTGAAGATAGCTTTACTCGACTTGCATACATGGCTAACGGCCGGTTTAATCTTGCGTACATGCGCCACACCGGCAAATGGTGGGAAGTGTTCAGCGATCTGTCGATGGAAGAGGCATTTGACGAGATCCGGGACCAGCCGTTTTTCCATCCGCCAGGTTGAGCAGCAAAATGGTATACAGATATGATGTAGCAGAACTACATCGTATCAATGTGGGTGTTATAGTCATCGACTGTGATTTCTATTTCTCGCAGGATTTCTTTTATCAAAGGCCGGGCTAATACCCTTGCTCCGTGGTGTGGTATAGTGGTTACTCTACCATCAAGATGCCTGTAAAAAGCGTGGCTGCCTTTCTGGCGTATTTTCTGGAATCCGAGACGGAGGCGCAATTTTTCCATCGTTCTGGCATTGATGAGTCTGAGCTTGCTCAACCTGCCACCTCGAGCTGCTGGATTCCAACGAATTCAGGAAGATTTTTTCTGGCCTCAGGGTCCATTTCTTCAAGGCAAAGCTCAACAACTTCTTTCAGGTTGTCCCTTAGTTCATCCAAAGTCTCAGCCTGGGTATGAGCGCCGGGAATTCCCGGAACTATGGCTGTGTACAGACCTGTTTCGGCGTCCTTTTCAATATATCCGGTTATTTTAAGCATTTGGTGGTCTCCATAGTTTTATGCATTTAAGGAAGATATTTGTCTATTAATGAATATCTTATCAAATCAGGCCAGAAAGCAAAAGCTATTTTTATGGGGTGCAACGATTGTTTTAATTGGGCAATCTTAAGTTACCAAGGGATTGAATTTAGTCCGACGAAATTGTTTCAGCAGGTCTGGTCTGTTGTCTGATTTTGTCAACATCGAGATTTTGTATGTAGCTGATGAGGTTTTGGTAGCCTTTATAGAAGCCAAAGCCGCCTTTGGTCATTTCTTCTATAGCCTCTTGTTTGCTCCAATTCTGGACAACGATACGATAAATAGCGCACATCATGCCGGTACGGTCGGCGCCCCGCTGGCAGTGAACATACACGGGCGTTAGGTTTTCATCGGTAACAATCTTGAGAAAGCGAATTACATCGTCTGTTCTCGGAAAGAAGGCTGTCATGGGAATGCGCTCGTAGGCGAAATTGCTGTCCTGAATCTCATTACGGTCACTGTTATACAAGCGCAGGTTGATAATTGTCTTGATGCCTAACTTTTTTAGCTCTAGGAATCCATCCTTTGTCGGTTGGCCGCCTCGATAAAGCTGGTCGGAAACCCTGTGAAGATTCGGTACTCCCGTCAGTTCCAGAGGCTGTGCCCATATTGCCTGAGCCGGTGATTCGGCGACAGTAGCACGCGAGCGGTTTACAGAAATGGTATTTCTTGTGCCGCCGTAGGTATGTATAAAATAGGCGGATGAGCCGACTGATAGAATGGCGCCGACTGCAACAACGTTACGCAGCCTGAGCGATTTGTTTTTTCCCTTTTGGTTGCCGGCTGTATCTTCGTTGCTCAGCATATTTTGCACCTACTTTTTGACTTGTCCATCGGCGTGCCGGCGTTTATCATCGGTAAATCCGGCAAGCAATAGTATCTGTTTTCCGATACTTTTGCAGACGTGGACAAACGAAAATCTGAGGGGTGTAAGCTTAGGTAGCTTAAAATCCCGATAGATATTTTGAGAGAAGTCATCGCCTAATATTTCGATTTTGTTAATATCCGCGCAGCCAAATCCTATATGTTGAGCTGTTGTAATGATGGGCACAATCTCTGGTTTAATGTCAATTAGTTTGCAGCAGATGGTCTCGCAGGCGATTGGTTCCGTTCCGCCAATGAGCCAGCCTAAGTGTTTGCTTTTCCCGCGAATGGGGCCGGGACCTTCCATGACAACAACGGCATCAATTATGGTAACTACGGGGCCTAAAAAAGCGTAAATGTCGATTAGCATTTCGCAAAATGCTCCGGTATTGCCGCCTTTTCTGAAGTGCCATAGTGCTTTTTGTTTGCCGCTGACACAGCCGAACATATTCTTGACGGCAAAGGTTGTTACAAGCTGCTGGTGCGATTTGAACTTGGGCAAATTTATTATTGCGTCGGCGTCCAATGCGACAGAACTAATGCCAATCCTGAGTTTCTTTCGGCCAATCAGACAGCCTTTCGGTTTATCAAGTTGTCTGATGGGCACGGAAAGCCTCCGCAGGGGTTCTTCGAGCTCGAGCGCTCTTGCACAGGCATAGACGTTGCTCCAGGCAGGTGAATCGCCGACGAATGGTTTTGCTCCGAAATCTTTAAGAAGCCGAGCCAATTCAAGAACCACAGCCGGATGTGTCTGGGCGGCGGCTTCATGGTGAGAGCGTGGGGCAATAAAATTGGGTTTAATCAGAACCTTGTCGCCTGCTCGTATGAATTTACTCAGACCCCCGAGAAGATCGAACTGTCTGGCCAAGGCCTGTGAAATGTCCGGCTGTCTATAGCTCTGGCAGCGAGTTAGTGCTACTTGGGATCCATTCATAGATGCTCAGTCTCTAATCTCTGTACAGACGAGTACAAGCAATCTGACAGCGGGTTTTCGCTCTGGAGGTTTGCGTTGAGTTGCACTGAAAAAGAGGCTGCCTTCTGGTTTGCAGAAAAACAAGCCGCAAAGTGTTGACAAATTGTCACTATAACCGGCAGGAGCTAAAAAGACCAGTTCGCCGGGACTGATTTTAGCGCCGAAGGCGGCGCCATCAAAAATAAACTCTCGGGCCTTGGCTATTTCCATCAACTGCGGAATGGAACCGGCCATAGGTACAGCAAACACTGGATAGCCAATCAGCTTGCATACACCTTTGGTCGGTGGGATTTTCTGAGCCTTCAGGCGTAGGGCAAGTATGCCGGGACCGATGTTGACTTTTTCTCTCGCCGCCTTGCTTGAGACGAAAGAAATGGTGCGGTCGGAGTTCAGTGTCGTGATGGGCAAATCGTCAGTTTGACCATCCTGTAGCAGCAGTGAAATCGTCGTTACTTTCTGGCCTCCTGCTTGAAGAAGATGGTAGTGAATTTTGCTTAAGACCGCAATTTGGCCAAACCCCGCCCTGAAAAAATTGTCGGCAAAGGCGGGATAGCTTGTAAAGCGGAGCGGTTCTGTTTGCAATGCCGCCCAGATGGCATCCAGCTCACTGATTTTGTCGGCAGGGATTTCATAGATGTGTATGTCAAAGTTTATCGTCTTGAGAAGGCCGGTACTTGCTGCAGGTTCGCTACTGCGAGGTGCCAGGTCGCCTATTTTCACTTGCTCGCGCACCGGTTGGCTTTTTTCAGAGGTCTCGCAGCCAGTTGCCAACAGGCTCAGGCAGCTTAACACAGAGATTTTGCAGAGGTGACTCATCGAGGACAGGTTAGCAGCAACCTTACAGGCTGTCAATGTTCGCCTGCGGTCGGGCTTGTTATACGAATCGTCCAAATATTCGGCGTGGATGCATCGTATCAATTATATTGACCTACTGTCTTGTTTAGTTTCTAATACCTGCAACGATTAAGAAAGACTTACTTTGAAAGGTAGAGATGTAATGAAAGTAAGTAAGAGAGCTCAGGGTGTGGCGCCCTCGGCAACTATCGCTGTTACTGCAAGGGCCAAAGAGTTGAAATCCCAGGGAGTCGATGTAGTGGGTTTCGGTGCAGGGGAGCCTGACTTCGATACCCCCGACTACATCAAACAAGCTGCTGTGGCAGCGCTGAACACGGGACAGACAAAGTACACGGCTGCTGCAGGCATTGTCGAGCTGCGGAAAGCGATTGCCGCCAAGCTGGAGAAGGAAAATGGTCTAAAGTATAGTCCCGAGCAGATAGTGGTTAACATAGGCGGCAAGCACTCAGTTTATGAGGCAATGCAGGCAGTGCTCGATCCCGGTGATGTAGTTATTTTGCCTGCGCCGTACTGGGTGACGTATCCGGAGGCGATAAGGCTTGCGGGTGCTACGCCCAAGGTGGTCGAGACGGACCGAGAGAATAGCTACAAAATCACACCTGCCCAGATCAAGAAGGCTCTGACAAAAAAAAGCACCATGCTTATAATCAACTCACCCAATAATCCAGGCGGTTTTACATATACCCCCGAGGAACTCGCGGACATCGCAAAAGTGCTGGAAGGAACAAATATAATAGTAGTTTCGGATGAGATATACGAGAAATTAGTATACGGTAGTACGAAATTCGTAAGTTTTGCTTCGTTGAGTGAAGATGCCTATAGTAGAACGCTGACGCTGAACGGTTTCAGCAAGGCGTTTTCAATGACGGGTTGGCGTCTGGGTTACACTGCCGGCCCTCTGGAAGTGATAAAGGCCATGGGGCGTTTACAGGACCACATGACTTCAAACCCCGTAACTTTTGCTCAATACGCCGCCATTGCTGCATTGACCGGTCCTGCGGAACAGGCCATCGAGAAAATGAGAGTGGAGTTTGAACGGCGGGCTAAATATATGTCGCAGAGGCTGAACAGTATGCCTGGCGTTCAGTGTCCTGAGCCTACGGGTGCTTTTTATTGTTTTCCTGATGTCTCAGCTCACTATGGTCGAAATATAAACGGCATGCAGGTAAATAACAGCATGGACTTTGCCAAGGCTTTATTGGAACAGGCTAATGTGGCGCTTGTTCCAGGCTCACCATTTGGTTGTGATAACAATGTTAGGTTGAGTTTCGCCTGCTCACTCGAGCAGATTACAAAGGGCTTGGATAGACTTGAAAAATGGCTCAGCAAATAAGTTTGAAGAGGGATAGCGGTTTACTTTCAGCCCAGTCAAATGAGCCGATGCCCCCTGGGCGAAAGAGAATCGCCTCTTACCGAGCAGCTTTTTCCGGCTGGCCGGTGATTTTCGGCTGGCTTGGTATGCTCATCTTTACATTCCACGCCTGTACTCACATGGTTGCCGCCGGCGACACGTGGGTTGCTATGGCCAGCGGCCGACACTTTGTCAATCATGGGGTTAATGCAGTTGAACCATTCAGCGCAAACTCACACAAACCAGGTCCCACGCCGGAAGAAGTTAAAACCTGGCCCGGATGGGCCCAGTGGATTGTAGGCAAGGTCGGCCTCGACACTGTGAAATACTGGCATCCTACGGGCTGGATAAATCAGAACTGGCTCACCCACGTAATGTTCTATTGGCTCACCACAACGCTTGGCTCGCCGCAAGAACCGTATTTTAATGCTCTGGTTTTCTGGAAATTTGGTGTCTACATATTGGCGATGCTCTGCATTTACTTTACCGCCAGGGTGCTCGGCGCCAACGCCGGGCTGTCAGCCGTGTTCACATGCTTTGCGATGTTTATATCACGTTCGTTTCTTGACATCAGGCCGCAGGGATTTTCAAACCTGCTTGTGGCTGCGTTCCTGTTTGTGCTAACTTTAGCTACCTATCGGAATGTGCTTTACGTCTGGCTTATCGTTCCTCTAACGGTTTTTTGGTGCAACGTGCACGGCGGGTACATCTACGTATTCATCATGCTTGTGCCTTTCATAGGTTTGCACTTGTTGACATCCTGCTCAAAGAAATGGGCTCTCATTCTATACAACCTTGCCGCTTGGCCTGTTTGGGGGCTGGTTGCCTATAAGAGGACTGATTTCGACCTGGTGATAGTTATTTTTCTCGCGGCACTGATAGCTCTTGATATTGTGCTGATTGTCAGCAAAAACAATCTCCTCTCGATCGGAAGGCGGGGTGTTTTGCATACGGTCGCGGCAGGGGTGGTCGCCTTTATTGCAATGGTTTTATTTAATCCTTTCCACCTGACGAACCTTACTCACACGTTAGTAATCAGCATCAGTAAGAACGCCGAACGCTGGCGAGATGTGCATGAGTGGCATCGTGCGTTTGCCTGGGATAATCCTGTCGGGACGGCAATACCTTTTCTGGTTATGTACATAATCGGGTGGGTGGCGCTTGTAGTATGTGTTGCAAGCATGTGGTATAGCTCGCGGAATATGAGGATACCCCGCAAGAAAAAAACAGATGCTTCTGACGAGTATAAAACTAAGATCGACCTTGCCGTCATAGCTATCGCTGCTCTGACGATATACATGGCCATTCGTTCCCGACGGTTCATACCAATCGCAGCGTTCACGGCCTGCCCTGTTATAGCAATGCTGTTTGACCAGGCGGTTCGGGCGATATCTGCGGTTGTGAATCTACGCCGAACTCAAAAGCTGGAAGTACCCTTCATGCCTGCCACGCTGAAGCTTGGTTTGACTATAGCCTGGGCGGCATACGCCGCCATTGCGGTGATCTTTTTTGGCACATGGTGGGGCCTGAAGTTCAAACGCATCTATCTGGACTACTGGCCGGCAGACACAGAGTACAAATCTATTTTTATGCGGATGACAGCCTCAGATGCAAAACCCTTTGCAGCTTGTCAGTTCATAAAGGACAACAAAATAAAGGGCAAAATGTTCAACTATTGGACTGAGGGCGGATTCATCGCATGGGGGCAGGAACCCGACCCAAATACAGGTAGGACACCGCTGCAACTTTTTATGGATGGCAGGGCGCAAGCGGCATACGACTGCAAGACCTTCGATGTTTGGACAGAGATAAGCATTGGTGGTCCTACTGTTCAGAAGGCCCAGATGCGAGGTCGAGAATTGACTTCCGAGGAGGTCCCGGAAATCGGTGATTGGGTCAGCCAACAACTAAGGAAGTGGAAAGTATGGGTGGCTCTGATGCCGTCGGGACAGTTTAACAAGCCGTTCACGGCGGGTCTTGACAGCAATCCGGAATGGCCTCAGGTCTTTCTCGACAACAAGCAGAAGCTTTTTGTAGATGTCACAACCCCACAGGGTAAGGAACTCTTTGACGGAATAATGTCCGGTAAGACCATCTATCCGGATGAGTTCACTCGGAATCTTGCAGCCGGTCACAATCTACTAATGTACGGGAATGACACGGCTGTAAGAAAGCAGGGCCTTGATTGTGTCATCAAAGCCTTCAACCTCAATCCCTCGCCGGGTCCTTTGATTGAGATTTTGCTTCTGGGGGCAAGATGGCCTGAGCTGAAAGCTTATATTGAGGAATTTTGCAAGGGCTATGCCGACGACTTTGCGAAGAACAAAAACATCTACTGCAAGCAGGATGGTTACAACCTGAGGATTGAGGCGGCCCGCTTGGTGCTGATTCATTTACAAAACATTGCCCAAGCCAAAGGTAACAAGCAACTTGCAGAATCATGCGCCAGGACAAGGACCCAATACGTCGAGGAGCGGAACAGGATCTCAGAGCAGAAACGGTGGTAGCCTGTGGCGAGAACGGACCAGCCAGCAGATGACGTCGGGGCAAAGCCGGAATTGCCCGACTCAATTAGTGTGTTTTTGCCGTGCTACAACGAGCAGGCTAACATTACACGCGTAGTCGAACAGGCCGCTATGGTCCTCGAGAGACTAAGGGCCGATTTTGAGATAATTATAGTGGACGACGGCAGCCGCGACGAGACAGGTCGAATTGCCGATGGCCTGGTGAGTAAAGATGGTAGAATAAAAGTCATCCATCACCCTCGGAATTTAGGCTACGGTGCTGCTTTGCAGTCCGGTTTTAAGACAGCTACTAAAGATCTCGTCTTTTACATGGATGGAGACGGTCAGTTTGATATAAATGATTTGCCGGCATTGCTACTCCTAATAAGGCAGTATGATATTGTTAGTTGTTACCGGCTGAATCGGCAGGATAATCTGATACGCAAGATTAACGGCTGGTGCTGGACAAGACTCGTCTGCGTGGTCTTCGGCATGAAGATCCGCGATATTGACTGCGCGTTCAAGTTGTACAAAAGAAAGATATTTGACGATATTAAACTGGTAAGTACCGGTGCTCTAATTAACGCTGAAATTCTCGCACGGGCGATTCATAAAGGCTACTCTGTTACCCAAATAGGGGTGAAACATTATCCGCGTGCAGCCGGCATACAAACCGGAGCAAAGCTGCGCGTGATTTTTCGCGCCTTCAAGGAACTATTGAAGTTGCGTGGCCAAATCTTAAGAGGAGATTGATTGCCGCAGGACAGACCTCCGGCAAATAAATCATAGCAAATATGAATGAAGAAAAAGTCAACCTTTTCATCTACGGTTCGCTGCGTGACCCCAACATATTCAAGTCTGTGAGCGGATATAGCTTTACCAAGAAGACTTCGAAAGTTGACGACAAGACGCTCTTTGCCGAGCTTGCTTTTCTGCCGCACTATCGGCCGGTCAGCCCCGACAATGTTTACTTCTACGCTGTGGCTGCCCCATCCTCCAGAATCGAGGGCCTTGTGATTCATGGCATTCCAGGCCCGGCAATGGCTGAAATTGATAGATATGAAGGCAAGCGCTATGAACGAGAAACCGTCCGTATCAATACCGCCGCAGGTCCTGTTGATGCACAGGCTTATCTTGTAAGTCACGAGTTGATGAAGAAACAGTTTGGCGACAGGTTTCACGTAAATCTGATACATGAACTGTGGCTGCGAAAACGTATTGAAAGGTTTATCCGCAGGCGTACTCGTCCTGGCGACCGCTCGGAGGATGCTGAATTGGAGCGGCAGGCTCACCGGCAGTTGCTCGCTACAACAGAGAGAGACTTAGTTATAAGTCACTATCGTGCCGATGCGGTCAGTGATTACTATCTTGAACGTGAGCTTGATCGGCCGCTTCCGAGCATAAAGCACCTTTATGATGACCCTCAGGCCAGGTCTTATATCAAGAACTACTTGGTGCTGGTGGTAAAACAAGTCCTGCTGAATCAGCTCGATGAGCAAATCCAGGCAAAATATCGTTTTGAGCTGGAGCATATCCGCACTTCGGAAAGGTATTTCAGCCGGTCTGTCAGCTTGTTGGCGGCCCTGCAGATGATTAACGCGAACAGCCCCGTGGTGGAGCTGATCATAAAAAAGTGCCTCCGGACTATGCCCTACCAGAAATATGACCTAATCGACTATGTCAAGTATGCAGTAGCGGCGGCAAAGAGTATGTTCGATGCTCGTGTGGCGGAGGCTCAATTGAGCCGAATTCGTTCAAGTCTGCAGGCCGGCTTGGTGCCGCTGGGAATCGAGATAGAATTGAGCAACGTTGGTGCGGCGGCGGTCGAACCACTAAGAAGCGTCAAGAAGGCAGCCGACACAGTCTATGACGGATTCAAGTACTTCTACGATTTCTCACTTGACGTGCTATGCTGGAAGCTCGGCGGGTATATTGACGACCATTCAGGCTCAGCCGACCGTACCCGACGGTCCGGCTTCCTGGAATTAGCACCGGGAAGGTTGAGCATAGAAGGGGAGCTGTCTCGACCTGCAACTGCCGATCCGTGGCTTCTGAGCCAGTTGATACACGAGATTGCAAACTTCTATGACGTCAGCTCTCATAGTCTCCACATCTCATTTCAAGTTCGCCGGCGACAGGTCGGCAACCAGAAAACGCTGCCTCTGGATTTTGTCAAGTGCCTGCTTGCGCTCGGCGGCGGGCCGGAGATAAAAGATAGCGGCAGACTATGGCTCTCAAGAATGGGGCACAATGAGATAACGCAATATAGTTATGGCGAGGAGCTAATGTTCGCCAGAACCAGTAAGCGCAAATGGTACATGGGCGCAGACGAAGTTGGAGACAAGACTCCTGCACAAGCCACTGCATACGTCCAGCAATACAAGTTCATTCGTCTCGACAAAAGGACGAACTATGAGCCGCTGATTTTGTGCCTGAAGGGTTTGCAGTTAGCCTACAATCCGGGCAATTACCTGACCGCCAACCAATTGAGAGATAGCTCGGAATTGCAGCAGCAATACAAGCATTTGAAGAAATGGGCTTTGGAACCCACTGAAATTAATCCGAGGACCATTAACAGGTTTCTCCACACTGTTCAGGAAGGCTTAATGAACGAAGGACACCACCAGCCCGTGCACGGCCTGCACTATATTGATTGGGCGCTTGGTGCAATTGATATGCAGCTTCGCATGTTCAACCAGCAGCTTAGAGAATCTATGACCGCATCTTAGCGATTGTCCGCAACTCATTTGAAAATGCACTTGTGTCGCACTCTGTCATGCTGAGCGATAGTGAAGCATCTGGCTCGCGAAGTATTTGCAGAAGCGTTTTGCTTCTATTCTCCTCAGTTACTACGAAGGATGAATCACTCGCAACGACTCCTTGCGAGTTCTACGCTAATTTGTAGGCGATCTGTTCTTCCAGAATGTCTTTGACGGTAAGGGCGATTATGCTCTTGCCGGTCTTCTTGAAGAAGGATTGTATTTCGCTAATGGCATCGGATGAGAAATCGAAGGAAACAAAGAACCCTTTCGTGCGGTCTTCGCGCATCATGACGGCCTCAAAGGAATCGATATCTGGTCGGCCGACCTTGTCTTTCTGCTTGACCTGAATGGGATACCACACATCCATGAAGTCCAGCTCGCCTTTCTTTTTCTTCGGTGTGGCCGAGACAGGATAAATGCGGCCGTCGATACCCATATCGCTGACCTGCGCCTTGTTTGGAATACCGCCGAGCGCGATAACGGCCCAGTTCTCAAATTCAAAGGGCGGGATTTTCCGAAGCTGTTCCTCGCTCCACGGCAGGTCGCGAACGACAAAGCCGCGACCGATTCGCCAGAGTTTTTCATCCTCTTTCATACCGCAGACATCACGAAGTCGTTTGGCCATCACCCGGCAGGCCGTTGGTGATATATCAATACCAACCCACTGACGACCAAGATTTTCGGCAGCGACTAAAGCCGTTCCGCACCCACAAAACGCATCGAGGACAATATCATTCGGATTGCTGGAGGATTTGATAATTCTATCCAAGAGAGCAAGAGGTTTTTGAGTCGGATAACCAAGACGCTCCTCTGATTGAGACTGAATTGGAGATATATCCGACCACATGCTATCAATCGATACGCCTTCCTGTTCATCAATATATCGCTTGAGGCGTGGGACAGCACCTATATGGGATTGTACTATCAGGCCCTTGTCGTATGCCTCCTGCATTCGTTCTTTTGTCCAACGCCAGACACGATTTACTCCAAGAAATTCATACGTAAGGTTAGGTCGGTCTTTGTTAGGATTCGCCAAGTTGTCGAGCGCATATCTTCTGCCGGATTCGGGTTCAACATATTTATAGAAGTCTTTAATGTATTGCACATCATGCGGCAAATACTGGCGATTAAAGATGTAATCATCGCCCTTTGTATAATAGAAAATCGAGTCATGATTATTAGGAAAAGACCGGAATGCTAATCCCTTCGCATTTGTGCGACGCCAGATGATTTCGGTTTGGAATTGATTCTGCCCGAATATCTGGTCGAGCATGATTTTGACGTAATGTGAGGCGTGCCAGTCGCAGTGGTAATAGAACGAGCCTGTTGTCTTTATGACGCGGTGCAGTTCTACACATCGCGGCCGCATAAATTCAATATAAGCCTGCGTTGATACGTGGCGGTCATCGAACGCCCGTTTTTCCTTTGTCTCACCCCAGAAGACCTCATAGTTGCGGTTGGAGTTAAAAGGCGGGTCGATATAAATCAGGTCGATGCACTCATCGGGGAACTTTTTCAATTGTTCGAGGTTGTCGCCACAGTATATCACCCGCGTATCGACCAAAGCCGATGGCTTACCGACCTGAAGGGTTTTCTTGGAATCGGATGCAGGTTTCTTTGCCATAGGCCATTAGTTTAAACCCTGCTCAATAATTTGCAAGACTTATTGCTGAATTTCCTTGTCCTGATTAGCGTTTGGTGATATGCTGCTTCGAGTTGTGTTTCCCGTTTTATACAGACTGTATAATCATTGTTAGACCCGGAAATTCATGACCAAAGACGACGACAAGCCGTTTGGCTATGCCCCAGAGTTGCCGGAAGACGTGCGGCCAGTGTTTCAAAACCTGTGTCAGGATCTGGCTTCACTTCATGGTAAGTGGCGTTTTTACCTTGAGCTTTTCAGCGACCGTGATACCGTTGGCCTACTAAACAACGTGGCAATGGCTTCCTTTCAGATGTTGGAGGAATCACTCAGAAGCGATATCACCATGTCTATCTGCCGCCTCTGCGATCCTGCTAAGTCGTGCGGCCAAAACAATCTTTCGATTAATGTTCTTGTCGAAAAGTTCAGCAAAGTGCCGGGGCTTTCACAATTGTGGGATGATTTTCAAAGGCAATGCGAACCGGTCAGGCAATATCGCAACAAACGTATCGGCCACAATGACCTTAGTGCTGCATTGCAGCCCCATGATAATCCCTTGCCCAACGTTACGCGCCCTACGATCGATTCGATTCTGTCAGAAGCGACAAAGCTTGTGAACCAAGTGTACCGCTTCCACACACACACAAATGGTGAACTCTGCTTCGAGCCATTTGACAGTGGTGGAGGCAAGGATCTCGTTTTTTGGCTTAAGAGCGCGTGGAACCGCGACCAAGAGGAACGAAGTGGCGACGGCGTTCACAGTTAGGTCGGTGGGCTTTGGGGGGAACAGGGGGACAGTTATATTATTACTGGATATATTTTATTATTTACACTCCTTAATTACACCCATTTGTTATTTTTAGACATCATTGGTCTCTTTTCCACAAACTCAAAATCTGCGTTAATCAGCGTCCTCTGTGCAATCAGCGAAATCTGCGCCTAATTTCCTTCGCGCCTTGGCGCCTTTGTGGCTAACATTTTTTGTTGACTTTTCTTTGAAAATATGTTAAAATACCCCCAAGTTTACCAGAAGGTAAGCGCTCAACCGCCCCGTAGGGCAAGGTCTTAGGGCCAGCAGGCCCAGTCAAATCCAGTCAATCGTAAATCTTAAATCGTAAATCTTAAATCTTAATGAGTGGCACGGTCTTTTACCCGAAACTAAGAATTATGAACAACGAACCACGAACAACGAACAATCAAATTATGCAAAACAAAGCCAATTTCTGTAAGGTTCAGATTTACATAAGCTCTTTGATATAAAAAGAATATGAGAAATTTTCCGTTTTCGGGCCACGGAAAAACAAAGCCAATCCTTCGACTTCGCTCAGGACAGGTCTGTTTCGGATTTGCTTGCATCCGGCTTTAGACGGGTCGGATTTCGATGCCATCCAGGTCCGGCCCTGACGGATTCGGATTTCTTACTTTGTCCCTCTGTGCCTTCGTTCCTTTGTGGCTAACATTTTGAATCTTGCGATTGCGAATTTAACGACTTCATCGTGGTCGAAGGCCAAATTTCTCGGTAGCTTTGTTATGTCGAACCACCTTGCATGAGCTGCATCGTCACCTGCTTTCAGCCTGGTCTGACCCGGCTGCGCAATGCCCATGAAGACGATTGTGATTAGCCTGCCCCGTGGATCTCTGCCGCACCTGCCGAAAGTGTGCATCTGTTGCAGCGGTACACCGACAAGCCCTGTTTCCTCCGCTAATTCTCTGGCGACAGCATCCCCCAGCTCTTCGTCGATTTCTACGAATCCACCCGGTAAAGCCCACTTACCTTTGAATGGTTCATTTCCTCTTTTTATCAGCAGAATCTTTGCCTTGTCTGCCCAAAAAGCAAACACGGTTGCGTCAACCGTGACCATAGGCCGCGGCCAGTCATAAATGTATTTACCTTTCCTGACCATAGAAAGCTCTTTCTGCTATATGACACACAGGACTACTGAATAATCATCTACAGCATTCTAATCGAGAAGTCCGTTTTTTGAACAACAAATCAAGATTCGAAAGGCCGGTTGCTCAGAGTCGGCATATTGCGTAGAATTGTCCTCTTATGCTGGGTGATTTTAAGAACATCTTGATTATTAAACCGAGCGCACTGGGTGACATTGTTTTAGCCCTGCCGGCTCTATCGGCTCTCCACAGGAACTTTCCGCGGGCCAAAATCAGTTGGCTTGTCAGACCCGAGTTTGCGGCACTTCTTGAAAACCATCCGCACTTGGATCAAACAATTATCTTTGACAGGCGGTATTTCAGTAAGGCCTGGTATCAACCGAGTGCATTCAGAGGTTTCGTGACTCTTGTTCGGCAGCTTCGCAGCAGCAGGTTTGATGCTGTTCTGGACCTGCAGGGTCTATTTAGAACAGCTTTTCTTGCCCGGCTCACAGGTTGCCCTAATCGATTTGGTATGGCAAACGCCAGAGAGTTGGCTCCAGTGTTTTATACTCATAAGGTACTACAGACGCCGGAGTGCATTCATTTGGTGGATTATTATTTGAAAATAGTAGGCCAAATGGGTGCATCGGACCTTCGGGTTGAGTTTATACTGCCGCACAATCCTGCTGCCGGAGATACTGTCAAGAGACTATTGATTCAGCACAATGTTAGGCCTGATGGTTACGTGGTTTTTGTGCCTGCTTCCACAGATAAAGACAAGTGCTGGCCGGTGGAACGTTTTGCTGCTATCGCCGATAGGATTTCCTCAGAGTTCGACCTCTCGATAGTCGCCTGTGGAACGGCAACTGAAGGCCGGGTAGTTGAAGAACTACGGAGTCTTACGAAGACACCGATAGTCAATCTTGCAGGTAAAACGACACTATCAGAGCTTGTGGCATTATTGAGGGCCGCCGGATTAGTTATAAGCAATGACACCGGGCCCGGGCACATAGCCGCAGCGCTTGGTACACCTTTAGTTATGCTGTTTAGCTGGTCCAATCCCGCCAGGATAGCGCCTTACGGCAGAACCGAGTGCATGGTGGCCCGTGAGCCTTTCGGTAGGGGGATGAAAATAAAAAGCACCGATCCAGGACATCTCGTCAAAACGATCACTGTCGATGAAGTCTATGAGAAAGTACGGGGGCAGTTGAGGTCTTAGGCAGGGAAGATAGAAGACAGGGGATAGCGTACTGCGTGGAGGGAGTAGTAAATCAAAAATCAAAGAGCATTCATCCTTCGCCCACAGCGGCAGGCTGCGGAGAACAAGAAAATCAAAAATACATATCAAAGGGCAAAAAGGGGTGGCAAGTCCGAAACCCGAGTAATTTATCATTCGCAGGCCAGATTCTTCACTGCGTTCAGAATGACAAAGAGGTCGCGTTGTACTGCTACTGGTTTATCGAAGGCTACTTAGGACGCAGGCGCATCGGTCGCAGAGGTCGGGGTATTGGGAGTTAGTGCCGACAGTCGGCCAATAGTTCCAGCAGCGCTGGCACTTTTTGTGAGGACTTTTGCGAGCAGTTACGGTGGTATCGCCGGTGTTTTCGTGAAGCTCTACCTCACTAACAATGCAAAGGGCAGCGAAAGATTTAAGGCCGAAAGATTTAAGAACGGCTGCGTCTTCGCCGCTACAATTAATAGTAACGACAGCTTGCTGATTACTGGCGATTTCCTTTGATTGCCTTAAACCTTCCAGAACCCGCAAGACCTGGTCTCGCAGACGCATCAGCCTTTCCCAAGTTGGGTTTTCAGCCTTGAAATCTATAGAAGAATCCAGTTTCGACATAAGTGCGAGGTGGATACTCTCGATATTTTCTGGTTTTAGCCTGATGGCGGACCATGTTTCTTCTGCGGTGTGGACCAGAATTGGCGCCAGTAATCTCACGAGTGCATCCAGCGTTTTGTACATGACAGTCTGGGCGATACGCCTTGAGAGACTGTCGGCAGGATCGCAATACATCCTGTCCTTCAGGACGTCCATATAGATACTGCTCATGTCGACGGCGCAGAAGTTGTGCAAGAGTGAGAAGACCCGATGGAAGACGAAGTTCTCATAAGCGTCGGTTACATCGAAGATGAGCTTCTGCAATTGCCGCATCGCCCATTTATCTATCCCGAACATTTGTTCGTAAGGCACGGCATGGCGGGCAGGGTCAAAGTCTTCGATGTTGCCCAGAAGATACCTGAGCGTGTTTCTGATTTTCCGGTAGGCGTCCTGGGTTTTGCCGATTAGTTCATCATTACAGCGTATATCCTCCTGGTAGTTTACGCTTGCCACCCACAGCCGGAGAATATCGGCGCCGTATTTGGCTATTTCATCCTGGGCGTTAACATAGTTGCCGAGCGACTTCGACTGTTTCATCCCTTTTTCATCGACTGTGAAACCATGCGTTAAGACGGTCTTGAAAGGTGACTTGCCCACCGCTCCCAGGGCCGGCAGAAGCGACAACTGGAACCAGCCTCGATGCTGGTCGGAACCTTCCAGGTACATATCAACAGGCACCTGCCAGCCTGCCTCTTTCATACAAACACTGTACCAACTACACCCAGCCTCGAACCATACATCGAAGATGTTCTCTTCTTTCTTCAAATCATCGAGGGCAAAGCCATCCTGCAAACGGAAGTTATCACCAAGAATCTGTCGCGGTGTATGCGTGAACCAGCTATCGGAACCATGTTCGGCTATATACTTAGCCACAGTTAGAACCGACTCTTTTGTAAGCAGGGCCTTGCCATCCTGGTTCACAAACACAGGTATTGGCAGGCCCCAGCTTCGTTGTCTGCTTATACACCAATCAGGGCGAGATTCAAGCATACCAGCTATGCGCTTCCGGCCCCAGTCAGGAATCCACCGGACTTTGTCGATACTTTCCAACGACATTTGACGCAGTGTCCTTCTTGTCTCGGGCAGATTCTTATCAACGCCGATGAACCATTGTTCGGTTGCCCTGAAGATGACCGGCGATTTACTTCGCCAGCAATGCGGGTAGCTGTGTGTGATTGTACTCTGGGCGAAGAGCCAGCCATGTTCTTTGAGATGATCGTTTACTATTTTATCGACATCCAAAACCTTTTTTCCTCGCAGCCATGCAGGAACGGTGTCGTCATAAGAGCCATCGTCGTTGACAGGTGAGTAGATTGCCAGACCGTACTGCTGTCCGGAGATGTAGTCTTCGAGGCCATGTCCAGGTGCGGTGTGGACAAGACCTGTTCCATCCTTGGTGGTGACGTAATCGGCAAGGATTAACATGTACGCATCCTTGTCGGTCGGGTTGTTAGGCACGTATGGGTGTATATACCTCAAGCCCTCTAAGTCCTGACCTTTAACAGTTTTTTCCCCGACAGTATATTCACCCTGTTTGAGAGCACCTGCTGTTACGACTGCTTCGATTCGGTCAGTT
>Ga0315274_10000102_pt1 | contig 122653 bp, 113 predicted proteins | sample YL17G02_20_MG_FD_203700 | JGI IMG/M metagenome (GOLD analysis project Ga0315274, IMG submission 203700) | Sediment microbial communities from Yellowstone Lake, YNP, Wyoming, USA - YL17G02_20 | ecosystem: Environmental > Aquatic > Freshwater > Lake > Sediment | place: USA: Wyoming | collected...
GGAGAGCTGCCGTCCTGCGCGCGGACGGCCAGAAGAAGGCTGCGATCCTTAGCGCCGAAGGAGACAAGAGAGGAAAGATCCTCCAGGCCGAGGGTTCGAAGCAGTCGAGGATCCTCGTCGCGGAAGGGCAGAGGCTCGCGACGATCCTTGAGGCGCAGGGCGAGGCGCAGAAGCTGAGGATACTCGCACTGGGAGCTTCGCCGCTGGACTCGAAGGCGCTCACGGTCCTTTCGCTGGACGCCTTAAAGGCTGTCGGGAACGGGCAGGCGACGAAGATCATCTTCCCGTTCGAGATAACGAAGCTGATCGAGGGAGCATCCGAATACCTCGGGGCTGGCAGGAAGACCCCGGAGAGAACCCCGATGAACTACAAGGACATAGAGGCGATGGTCGGGAACGCGGAGAAGGTGCTCGGAAACATCCCGACGATAGAGGAGATCCATGCAAGCTTCGATAAGAGCGAGGCTCTCACCGAGGACAAGGACCTTCAGGCGGCAGAGGAGCTCCAGAGGCTGAAAGGCAGGGCAGAGGACCAGACGAAATAGAGCTGACCGAGACCTCACGCGCCGCAGGCCAGCTGCCCGTCGTAGGCGACTATCTTGCCGTCCACCATGGTGCAGAAGACGAACTGCCCGCTGCAGCTGTAGACGAGGTTCGAGACAGCGTTCTTCTTGGTAGTCGGGATCATGCCGATCCGGTTGCTGTCGACGACGACGATGTCAGCCAGCTTCCCCTCTTCGATCGAGCCAAGCTTCTTCCCCATGCCGAGCGCCTTGGCGCCTTCGACGGTCGCCATGTCGAGCACATGCTGTGCGCTCATGATTGTCGGGTCCCAGCGGGAGTGCTTGTGGATGAGCGCGCATATCTTCATCTCTGTGAACATGTCCAGCGAGTTGTTCGAAGAGCATCCGTCTGTCCCGAGGCCGACTGTCCCCCCGCTTTCCCTGATGTCGATCACCGGCGAGGTTCCTCCGACGGCGAGCTTCAGATTCGATGTCGGGCAGTGCGCGACGGAGACTTCTGAGTCCACGAGCTTCGCGGCCTCCTGTTTCGTGACCCACACGACATGCGCAGCGACGTCCCCCTCGTGGAGGAAACCTATTTCTGCAAGCCAGTCGACCGGTCTCTTGCCGGTCGCACTCAGGTGCCTGTAGACCTCTCCGCGCGTCTCAGATAGATGATAGTGGCAGAATGTCTTCTTCCTGTCAGCGAGCTCGCGCGCCTTGTGCATCGTCTCCTCGGAGCAGACGTAGACGCCTTGAGGGCCGACCGCAGGGGTCACCAGCTTATGTCCTTTCCACTTGTCGATGAACTTCGCGGCGTTCTTGATCGGCGACCCTTTCTGCGTCGTCTTGTCGTCATCCAGCACGGCCCAGCTGAGGAAACCGCGGATGCCCGCCTCCTCGACGGCCTTTGCGACCTGATCCTCACCGTAATACAGATCGAGGAAGGAGGTCGTCCCAGTGAGGAGCGATTCCATGCAACCGAGTCTCGCCCCCTCCAGTAAATCGTCATTCGTCCGTTTGGCATCTGCCGCGAAGGTCTTTTCGAGGAACTGGTCGAAAGTCACATCATCGGCTATCCCGCGCATTGTCGCCATCGATACGTGACCGTGGAGGTTGATCATGCCGGGCATCACGATCTTGCCCTTTGCGTCGATCACCTGTTCGGCCTCGTTCGCCTTGTGCTTGCCGACGCTCTTGATCCTGTTCTTCTCGATCAGGACGTCCGTCACTAAGACGCGCCTTTCGCTATCCTGGGTCACCACTATGCCGCCTTTGATCAGTACGCTCAATGGTAGGCCTCCTGGCTCGAAATTATAATATCCAGCTTGTTATTAAGGTTTGGTCATATCTTGCTTTCGCTTATATTCCTTGGGACAGGGGGAGGAAGGTTCGCCACGATCTCCCAGGTGAGGGCGACTGGCGGGATGTACCTCATCTCCGATTCTGCAAGGATACACATCGACCCCGGCCCCGGCTCCCTCATAAAGATGAGAGATTACGGCATCGACCCCACGAAGACGCACGCCATCGTCGTGACGCACTGCCATCCGGACCATTACACCGACGCGGAGGTGCTCATCGAGGCGATGACCCACGGCTGCAAGAAGAGGAGGGGGCAGCTGATAGCCAGCGACAGCGTCCTGAAGGGCTATCAGAGCCTGGGACCGGCGGTGTCGGAGTATCACGCCTCGAAGCCGGCCGTGGTCAAGACGATAAGACCGGGCGATACCATCGAGGTGAACGACGTCCGGATCAAAGCGACGAAGACATATCATTCTGACCCGACCACCGTGGGCCTTAAGTTCTCGTCTATCGACGGGGTGATCTCGATGACAGGGGACACTGCGCTCAGCGAGGACGTCTACAAGGAACATCTGAACTGCGATGTCCTGGTCCTGTCGGTCACCAGGCCGCTCCAGTCCCGCATCCCGTGGCATCTTTCGACAGAGGACGCCGCTGAAATCGCCGAAATGGTCAAACCGAAACTCGCTGTTCTGACTCATCTCGGGATGAAGTTCGTCGGCGCGGACCCGGAGATGCAGGCGAGCTGGGTGGAGAAGAAGAGCGGGATCAAAACGGTGTCCGCATGGGACGGGATGGAACTGACCTTGAAGGGCGGGATCCCGACCATCCAGAAGACCCTCACAAGAGGCCGGGCGGACCAGGAGAAGATCTCCGTGGATCTGGACGACATGATAATATGAGTTACTGGTCCTATCAATAGGATGAAATCAGATGACGGTGTGAGATGTCTGAAATGAGCGCGCACGTCGAAGCGAAGTCGCTTGCAAAACAGATCGAGAAGGAGGCGAAGAAGGAGCCCCTGCTCATGGCTGTGATGAAGTCGTCGATGGAGTGGAGCGCCGTCCAGAAGTTTGCGAAGGACCTCGCCAAGGCAATTAAGGGAAAGGTCGTCAGATCGGGCTTCACCCCCAACTCGAAGATCTCCCTGTTTGAGTTGAGGCGCGATGGCCTCGCGATCGTCCTCCTGGTGCTGCGTAGCGACGAAGACGCCATTGTCACGGTTGAAGCTACCACGGACCATGAGATTTCGGAAATCGAATCCAACATCTATTCGTCGAACATCAACGACGTCTACGTCCGTTTGGTCTCCGATATTTTCTGAGCTACGGAGACGAGTTTCGAGAGGACCGTGAAAATCACCGCCCTCATTCTGGTTCAGTCAGGCATGTTCTTATAGAACGCGCCTCAAGGCATCGGATGGTGTCAGAGAACGGCAATCTAACTGTCCTCCTAAATAATTCCCGATAATCTTCACCGCGAAGACCTCTGACACCCTTTCTCGCTTTTTAAGCGTTCCTCGAACACAGGTTTTGTAACAAATCGGGGGATTACATGTATACATGTAGTACGAACTGAGAATATCAGATTCACAAATCAACAATTGATGTTAGTCCGCTCGCTGGTTTTCCACCTCAAAGACCCCCTCCCGAACGATGCGAAGTTCCTGATGGAGGATTTCCGCCTTGCAGTGAACAGTGCGATACGCCTCGGGGTCCATTCCAACGTGACGTCGAGGTTTGCGTTGACTAAGCTGGCATACAAGGACTTCCGGAAAGAGCATCAGGGTATGTACGCCAAGCATCTCGTTTCCACATTCGAAGTCGCTGCAAGCATACTTAAGAATCATCGTAGAAGGCTCAGGAAAGGACTACGGACTCAAATCCCGTTCGTCCGAAGACTGTTCTTGAAGGCGGAGAACCAGGCGTATAAGCTCGACAGGGAGAACGGAATCATAGATTTGCCCATTAGAGCTGGGCTTCACATCCAGCTTGGACTGATCGTCAGCGACTTTCATCGGAAATATCTCGACGACGAATCGCTTTCTCTCGGCTCTATTACTCTGCTCCCGGATAGGGTCATCGTAACGATCCGGAAGCATGCTCCCACGCCGTATGCCCCTACCTCTGTTCTTTCGCTCGACACGAATGAGCGCAGCCTCGACGGGGTGCTGGCGAAGGAGGGTAGGATAACTTCTGTCGTAAGAGCGAAGTTCCCTGAGGTCTCTGTCATCCAGAGCATCCACCACGAGAGACGAAAGAGGTTGCAGAAGAAGAAGGCGCACGACAGGCGCACGACGAAGAGGCTGTGCACTCGTGAAGGGATGAGGGAACATCATCGTATCGATTATCGTATGCACGAGGTCGCGAACGCGGTGCTGTCGTTCGCCGAGGAGCAGAGATCGATGATCGTTCTCGAGGATTTGACGGGAATCAAGCCGTGCAAGGGTAAGAAACTCAACCGACGGATCAGTATGTGGCCCAGGCGGAAATTGCATCAGATCATCGAGTACAAAGCCGCATGGCGCGGCATTCCCGTCGTCAAGGTCGATCCGCGATACAGCAGCAGGAAGTGCCCGGTGTGTGGGAGGATACAGGATTCCCGAAAGGGCACGGAGTTCATCTGCGGATGCAGCTGGCATATCGATCGGCATATAAACGCAAGCATCAACCTGCTGCAGACAGCCGCCTCTGAGAAGGCGGCAGGGGGTCTACGGTTCGACCCCGGCGCGTTCCGGCATGACGTCGTGATGGTCCTCTGCGGCCCTGGAAGGGCCGTACGGCCGGAGCCGAATGGAACGAGTGGCATTCGGGCGGTGGCATGATTACCATCCCCCGATAATGTTACAGAACCCTCGCCATAGGGATTATATCTTGTCCAGCACGGTAACCCCCTCGATATGGAAATAGAGAAAAGCGTGCTGGAGAGGATCGTCCCCACCGCTGAGGAGCAGAGAAGGATCGACAAAGCAGTCCTGGGACTGACATCTAGGGTCAAGGGGATCGCGAAGGAGCGCGGTCTTTCATATGAACCGATACTTGTCGGGTCGATCGCCAAAAATACTCATCTCACCAACCCGGACATCGACCTTTTCCTCAGATTCCCTTCGAACGTCGCCAAAGAGGACATAGGGAGGATCGACAAGCAGATAGGCCGGGAGATACTGGACAAGCCCGAAGAGCGGTACGCAGAGCACGCGTACATAAGCGGCATATGGCAGGGGTTCAAGACCGACCTTGTCCCGTGCTATGACGTCTCCTCCGGCAAGGGGAGGATAAGCGCAGTCGACCGAACCCCCTTCCATACCGAGTATGTTCAGAAGCACCTGGGGAAGGAGCAGGGCGACGAGGTCCGCCTGTTAAAGAGGTTCACGAAGGGCGTCGGAGTCTACGGCGCGGAGGCGAAGACCCACGGGTTCTCCGGATACCTCTGCGAGCTGCTGATCTTGAAATTCGGGAGCTTTGGGAAGCTTGTCGGGAACGCGCGCAAATGGAAGGCGCCTGTCGAGTTCTGGATCGAAGGCAAGGCGTCGAAGGAGTTCGACGAGGAGTTCGTTTTCGTCGACCCGGTCGACCCAGCGAGGAATGTCGCGTCCCCCGTATCGCCTGAGAGCCTCCAGCTGTTCGCCGAGGCTTGCAGGGAATACGTGAAGAAGCCGAGCGAGCGATTCTTCTTTCCCAGGGAGCAGGTCCTGTTCGATGACATCACCGCAAAGAAGGAGATCGACATCCATGGGGGCACAGTGCTCGTGGAATTGCCTCGGCTCGGTGTCGTCGATGACATCCTCTGGCCCCAGCTCAGGAAGACGGGTGTCTCGATACAGGAGGTCCTCGAACGAGAGGGGTTCGAACCGCGGAAGCTCACTTTCGAAGCTGACGATGAGAGGAACCTGATCCTCGTCGATTGCGATGTGGCAGAGCTGCCGGCGACGATGACGCACATAGGCCCGCCGGCTAAATCGCGGGAGGCGTCGAACTTCCTGGCGAAGTGGAAGGGAAAAGGGGTCTCGGAACCCGAAATCAAGAAGGGTAGATGGCAGGTCGAGATATCCCGCAAACAACGGACCCCCTCGGCATTCCTGGCGAAGAAGCTTCGGGATGTCCGGCTCGGCAAGGGGTTCAGGAGAATCGACGAGCTGACCGTGGTCTCCGGACAGAAGCTCCTGCAGAAGAAGTACAGGAAGGCGCTTACCAAGCATTTCGACGAGAGAAGGCCATGGGAGAGATAGATCGCTCTACACGATCGGACCGATCGAGTAGTCGGCCATTCTGAAGACCGTTATGTGGTGCGCCGGGTCCTCGGCGTTTATCTGGAATGTGAAGTACTGCCCGTCCTTCAGATAGTTCATCCCGAATGCTGATACGTTATAAGAATAGGAGAAGCTGGCCGCCTGTGACATTGGCTTTGGGGGATCCGTGTCAGGCTTGAAGGTGATGGTCGGCACGCCGAAGAGCCTGTCGTTGTCCGCGATGTGCGCCGTGAGGATCACCTGAGTGCTGTTCCCATAAGCGCTCTTCAGCGCGTTAGTGACGGACATGTTGTGCTTCCCGGTGTGCCACTCGAAGAGATTCGAGGAGGAGTTGAATGTGTAGTTGTAATGTATCACGCCGACCCCTTGGACGGTGACCGCCAGCTTCACGTTCTTGACCTCGGGCGCTGCGAAGTCGGTGAACGGGGGGTTGATCAGGAGTATCCAGATCGCAAGGAAAGTGAAGAAGAACCAGGCGCTGTGCCCCAGCCACGTCTTCTTCGTGAATTTCGAGAGATCGATCTTCATCGTACTGAAGAGGATCTTCATCGTGCCGAAGCCTGCGACGAGCACCGCGAGCCCGGTGATCCCGTTCGCAGTGAGAATAGTGGCCAGTGCGGCCAGCCCGCCCATTAGCGCGCCGTACGCGACGATGATGAGGACCTGCTTCGTCGCCGACATCTCGTCCTTGAGGAACTGCTTCTCGTCGAACTCCGGAGGGATGAACTCGTACTTCTCCTCCTCTTCGGCCTTCTTCTGCTTCTTGCGCTTCTTGGCCATTAGAGAACCGAAAAGAACCAATCAGATAAAGGTTTTGGGTGATTGACGAGATAGTCAACGGGGAAGAAAGGAATAATACCCGGAATACGCTTTGCGAATTGAGGAAATGAGAAAGACACTGAGCGTGGCTGCATGGGTAGTTGCCGCGATGATGGCGATGCCTCTTGTCGCTGCGCCAGTCATGGCGGACGGCGTATCCTGGAAGACGATTTCCAACCCGGAAGTCTGGAGCCATGTGCAGGAGAGATCCCAGTTCTCGATAATTAATTTCAAGGATGGATATGAGAAAATGATCATCTCCATCCAGGTGAACGAGTCTGAGCTCGATTCAGGCTCGCGGATGTTCTGGCTGTTCCCCATCCCATCTGTCCCGCAGGCTGCAAAAATCGACCTAATCTCCGATGTGCCGAGGCTTGAGGGGATTGCGTATAGTAACAAGGTTTTGGAGAAGGTGGCAAACGAGCCGATGTGGTATTATTGCGTGTTGGGTTCGCAGATATGGGCGGGGGTTCCAGCAATGATGTATTTCATGGTAACTCCCCTTAGCGGTGGTGGAGGAGGCAACAATCAGCTAGTCGATGTGTATGAATCGACAGACAAATACGGCTTGCACTCCGAAATCATATCGGCAGACAATGCTTCGGGTCTTCAAGCTTACCTCACCTCCCAGGGATTGACCATCCCCGGCAGCGATCAGGCGATAATATCGGATTACATCGATTCGGGATTCTCGTTCGTATCCACCAGGATTGACGACCTTGCGGATTTCCGGGAGAACGCGACAATCCAGCACGATGATGTGGGCGGATACTACATGATGGGGGTCGAAGTTGATTTCCCGACGGATGAGATCTTCTTCCCGCTGAAGCTTACTAGTACATACGGGGATTCCGAAATCCCCATCACCGTCCAAGTGCTGGGCTTTGTCGATATCTCGGTCATGCCTGCGACCGGCTCCTCTCTCCGAATCACCGCGGACTACGATGAAATCGATGATTGGTATATGTTGAGGGGGGAATCATACTATTATTACGGCCATCACAGATCCAACGAGAGCGTGAACCAGACTCTCGCATTCTTCGAAGAGCAGATAGGCGCAGATTGGCAGTCGAATCCGACCGATAATTACGGCTTATGGAGAGAAAAGTTTACGATGATCCATATTGAGGGTAAGGCGAACACTCTCATAAGCGATTTATGGATGAAGGACAGCCCGCCTTCTTCCGTCAGTACCATGGAATTCTTCTTCAGTAATCCCTGGGTCATCGTCCTTGCCATTTTCCTCACCATCTCGACGATCGCGGGGTTGATCGCCGGTTTATTCCTTGACGGAAGCAGCAAGCGCATCCCCCAGTACCTCCTCATCGGGCTCACTAATATCCTCACGGTACTTGTCCCAACTTTCCTGTTTTCAAAGTGCTACATCGGATGGAATAAAGAGAGGTACGGGGAGAAGCCCGAAAAGAATGCTCTGAGCATTATTATGTTGAATTTCTTTTTAGCCTATACGGTAGCCTTCACGATCTTATCAATTGGCGTTTGGATGATAATCGCCCGGTCGGCTGCATAGTAATAATGGTCGAATGTGATGCGCCATTTTGTTTTGCCGTGCCACTTTCGCCTACCTCTAATAGACATCCTTATATCGCCTCCCTCGGTTCTTATCCTTCAGGTGCCCAAATATGGCAAATGACGAGCTCGAGAAACTTCCGGGAGTCGGCCCGGCGATAGCCGAGAAACTCAAGGAAGCTGGATATTCGGATCTTATGGCGATCGCGGTGGAATCCCCGAGCAAGCTTTCGGAGCTTACGGAGATTGGCGAGAGCACCGCGGCGAAGATCATAGCGGCCGCAAAGATAGCCGCGGACGTCGGCAAGTTCGAGACGGGAGACATAGTCCTAGAAAGAAGGAAGAACATTGGGAAGATACTGACCGGCTCAAAGGCGCTCGACGACCTCTTGGGAGGAGGCGTCGAATCCCAAGCGATCACGGAATTCTTCGGGGAGTTCGGCTCTGGAAAGACGCAGCTCTGCTTCCAGCTGTGCGTCAATGTCACGAAGCCTTGCGATGAGGGAGGCCGGGAAGGGCATTCCATCTACATCGACACGGAGAACACCTTCAGGCCGGAGAGGATAGTCCAGATGTCCGAAGGCCAGGATCTGGATGCGAAGGAGGTCCTGAAGACCATCCATGTCGCAAGGGCTTTCAACTCGCACCACCAGATGCTGCTGGTCGAAAAGGCCTCGGAGATCGCGAAGGAGTTTCCGGTTCGACTTATCGTCGTGGATTCGCTGACGGCGCATTTCAGGGCGGAATACGTCGGCCGAGGCGCTCTGGCAGAGCGGCAGCAGTCGCTCAACAGGCACATGCACGACCTGCTGAGGTTCGGCGACCTGAACGACACGGTCATAGCCGTCACAAACCAGGTTTCAGCGAAGCCAGATGCGTTCTTCGGAGACCCGACGAGGCCGATCGGCGGACATATAGTCGGCCACACGGCCACCTACAGGCTCTACCTGAGGAAGAGCAAAGGCGGAAAGAGGATCGCGCGGTTGATCGATTCTCCGAACCTGCCGGAGGCTGAAGCGGTCTTCACGGTGACCGAAGGCGGAATAGTCGATTGATGCCGCTTATTACAAATCCAACCAGCGCGATGCCCGCCTGACCATGAACTACATGTTCGAGCTCTCCGGCGAGCATCCGGATCTTCCTATCTGGGAGGCCGAGGCGCTTCTGACCTGCACGGGGAAAGCGAAGCTGCTGAGGAGGGACTACAACCTGGCGGTGTTTTCCTCTGGTGCAGAAGCTTCAGATTTCCAGGGCAGGATCGCGATGTCCCACTTCCTGAGCGAGCATCTGGACAGCATCGAGGTAAAAGACCTCGTCCCGTTCTTCGACAATCTGGATCTCGCAAATGCAGAGAGCGTGGCCGTGAAGGTCAAGATCGCTGAGCCGATGAAAGGCAAGTACGACCCGGTCGAACTGACGAAGATGATAGGAGAGGTCGTCTCGGAGAATGCCAAGATCAATCTCGATCATCCAGCGGTGAAATTCAGAGTCATCGTCGGAGAGAAGGCGCATATCGGAAAGGAGATAGTCGAGATAGATAGGACTCAGTACGAGAAGCGGAAGAACAGATTCCTGCCATTCAATTCACCGATTTCGATACATCCGAGACTTGCACGAGCGCTGATCAACATGACTGCGAATTCCCGCAATTGCAGGATCCTCGATCCGTTCTGCGGGACTGGTACCCTGCTTATTGAGTCTGCCCTGATGGGAATGGACGTGCACGGCTCCGATCTATCCGAGAAGATGATTGAGGGGAGCAGAACGAACCTGAAGCAGCTGGGCTTGACGGCGGATTTGAAGAAACTGGACGTCGCAGAGATATCCAAATTCAATAAAAAGTTCGACTGCATCGTAACGGATCCGCCTTACGGAAGATCGTCAAGCACGAACAACGAGCCGATCGAGGAGCTCTACTCACGCGCGCTGAAATCGTTCGCGAGGAACCTGACGGAGAATGGAAGGGTCGGGATCATCGTGCCTGACCAGAAGGCGTTGGATTTCGAAGACGGTTTCAAAATCATTAGAAACACTTCAGTCAGGGCGCACAGGTCGTTGGTCAGGAACTTCATCGTCCTCGAGAAAGTCTGATGATCAGATTATCGTGATATGCACGGCCGCCGCAGTGATTTCAAGCGTTGCAAGGTTCGTGAACTCAATGTCTATCGAAGCTGAATCACCGGGAGATGCGGCGATCGGAGACCGCACGGCCAGCGTGCATGTGGCGTTCGACAGGGACGAGATCGCGAGGTCGAGCCTGTTTGTCGCATTCGCAGATCCGCCGCTGTAGACCCACGCGCTCCATCCGGCGGGGGCGATCGCGGTGATCCGCACGGAGAGGTTGCTCGGGTAAGTGCTGTTGATGGAAACGGAGAATGTCCGGGTCTGGTTGGCGCCCATCGAAGCGCTGGTTGGGGCGACCGAGTATTGGATGCCACCGGCGATCTCGTGGATGTGTACGGTAAATTCACGCTTGAATCCGGGATCGTCCATCGATGAGACGACGATCGTCCCGTTCAGCATCTCATCTTGACCAATGACAGATTTCGCATACAGAGTCACATTGGCGATGGTTGTCGAATTCACGGGGAGAGCTGCTTCCCGGGAACCCTGTGGCGGAAACCAGCTGGCAGAGGGCTTTGAAACCTGGTATGCAACAGATAATGCTAGCTCCTGCTTAAGCGCCTCAGGCTGCAGGTCGAAAATCAAGGTTCCGTTCACATTGCCGGTGCTGTTTATCACCATTTCGAATGTGTGATTGAGTCCGAACGAGATGTCCGCGGAGTCGCTCCCGATGAGCTCTGCGTCGAAGCCGTAGTCCGCAGGGATCTCTTCGAACGGAATGACGACGAATGTTATCACAAGGAGCGCGGCCATTGCGACCCCGACGAGCTTCTTCTTCAGGGAGAGGGGGGTGATGTCATTCAATGGCGGTGCGTGTTCGATCCCCATGAACAGGATGAGCAGGCCGAAGAGCATCCAGCCGGTGTACCAGACGAACCCGATGGCGAACATCGCGGCCAAGGCGACCCATGTCGCGTACTTCGCGTTCGGTCCAAGGACCGCCCGCGCGACATGCCCGCCGTCGAGGGAGCCTGCCGGGAGTAGGTTTAGCGCGGTGACGAGGAAGCCCACCCAGCCCGCCATCGCCGTCGGATGGAAGAGGTAGTTGCCGGAGGGCGGCATGAAGATGTCCAGCAGGGTGTAGATCAGCGGCATCTGCATCGATAGCATTCCGCCTGTTTCGACCGGGACCGGCCTCGCCCCGCTCGTCGTGAGAAGGAGGCCGATTATCGCTATGGGTATTGCGACCAGGAAGCCGCAGGTTGGTCCGGCGACCCCGAGGTTGAAAAGGGTCTTTCTGTCGGGGATGGGGCCGCGGATTGAGATGAACGCCCCGAATGTCCCGAGCGGCGGGGGCCCGGGGATGAAAAATGGGAGAGACGCCGGTATGCCTGACCGCTTCGCCATGAAGTAGTGGCCCATCTCATGGATCCCGAGTATCGCCATGAGAGGGAGCGCGAATGCCAGCGTGCCCATTGTGATGTTCTCCACCGAGAAGAACTGACTCGGGCTCAGACCAGCGTAGTTGATCCAGAGATACATGCCGGCGAGCACCGTGGTCACTACGGTGATTGCCAGGAAGATCGCGTTCACCCACACGCCCTTCGGCTTGACCGCGGGCAGCTTTCCGACGGTTATGGTGTGCTCGCCGTGCCGATAGGTAATGAAGGTGGTGTATCCGTGCCTGCCGAGCTCCTCCCTGAGCCTGCTGAAGTTCTCATCCAGCATGACCTTGTCGACCTCGCAGTGGAACATCACTGCGTCGATGCTCAGCTTGGTCTCGTAGACCTTGAAGTACCTCCCGACGATCCCCTGGATGAGTTCGACTTCCTTTGTCGCATCCAGTGCGGGGGGCGGTGACGGCTGCATTTATCGTTCCATCCTTAATGAGGCATTTAATCCTTTTGAGCGTGTAGATGCCCTGGTGGGTCGTTTTGCCGCAAGGGATGATACGAAATATGGGGGAAGTAATATACTTGATGGCTTCGATGCGGTGGAAAATGGGCGATTCAAACGTCGTTGCCGAATACATGAAGCTGCTCAGGCTCTGGAACGGAGCCATTGCAGCCCTGGGGCTCCTGCTCGGGGCGGCAGTTGCGGTCGGGATAAACCACCTTGACTCGCATCTTTTTGACCTGGCCCTTGGGGCGATCATCGTCGTTCTATTCGTTGGAGCCGGCAATTCGCTCAATGATTATTACGATGTGGAGATTGACAAGATCGCTCATCCTAAGAGGCCGATTGTGAGGGGGACGATTTCGAGGCGAACCGCCTTGCTATCCGCGGGCGTGATGTTCGCGGCCTGCTTCGTGCTGAGTATCTGGATCAACCCGCCACTCCCGTTCGCAATCGTGGGGCTCCCGCTCGTAATCGTGGGACTGGCAATCCTGGGCATGATCACTTATGAGCTGAGATTGAAGAGAGCCGGCCTGGCCGGCAATGTCATGATCGCCCTGCTCGTCGTCGCGCTGTTCGAGTTTGCCGGAGCGGTTGTAGGGCGCGCGGACCTGGTCATCGAGCTTGCCCTTCTGGCGGCACTTGCCACGCTAGGCCGCGAGATCGTGAAGGACATAGAGGACATGCATGGAGACGTGGCCAGGAGAACCCTCCCGAGGATCGTCGGGGCGAAGAGGGCTGGATACATTGCTCTGATACCAACTCTGGCGGCTGTCGCGCTTTCCCCGATACCATACCTGCAGAACCTGTTGACATACCTCTACATCTTCGTCGTGATAATCGCCGATGTCATTTTCGTATACGGAGGCATCGTCCAGCTGAGCGACCCGAAGAGAGGGCAGAAAATCTATAAGTGGGCTATGATTGTGGCATTGCTCGCATTCGCTGTCGGGGTGCAGACATGAAGGTGCTGGATTACATTCATGCGACGCTGAAGTCGCATAAGATGCACATGACCCTCATCGATCCTGCCAGCCAGGATGCCGCGAGGGCCTGCGAGATCGCAAAGATCGCCGACCGCTTGGGGACGGATGCATTCATGGTCGGGGGGTCGACAGGGGTCAACCAGAACAACCTCGAGATGACCATCAAAGCGATCAGAAAGTGCTCCCCGAAGCCGGTCATTCATTTCCCGACAGGGGCGAGGGTGCTAAGCCCTTCCGTCGATGCGATCTACTTCATGAGCTACCTGAATTCCAAGAACGCGAGGAACATCGTCGGCGAGCAGACGGCCGGCGCCCCGATCATCAAGAAGCTGGGCATCGAACCGATCCCGATGGGGTACGTGGTCGTTGAGCCGGGGATGAAGGTCGGAGAGGTCGGAGAGGCGCAGTTGGTCAAGAGGGACGACCTCGAGACCGCGAAATCCTACGCGATCGCTGCGGAGTACTTCGGGATGAAGTTGCTGTATCTGGAGGCTGGGAGCGGCGCGTCGCAGCCCGTTCCGACGGCGATGGTCAGAGCGGTCAGGGGAGAGATCAAGATCCCCCTGATAGTCGGCGGCGGGATCAGGGACGGCGCGAAGGCAAGGGAACTGACCGATGCAGGAGCTGACATACTGGTCACCGGCACGCTCATCGAGATGGAGCATTTCGAGAGAAGGCTCGGAGAGATCCTGAAGGCCATCAGATGAAGAACACATATTTCTTAGAAAAGGCGAGGGCACAGGACAAGTGGCGCCTTCACGATTCCATCAACCTTCTTCCATCGGAAAACGTAACGAGCCCGCAGCTCAGGGCGCTCCTGTCGTCCGATTTCGGCCACAGATACACCCTTCCAGTGAACGCAGATTTCGCCGGAGACTTCATAGAGAACTCCTACAGGGGCACTCGGCTGTCGTCTGAAATCGAGGAATCCGCAGAGAGGGTCGCGTGCGAGGTGTTCCGCTCGAAATTCGCATGCGTCCAGCCGTTGTCAGGGCACATTGCCGCGATGATCGTCATCGCCTCGACCGCTCCGAAAGGCGAGGTGGTCTGCTCGGTCGCACCGGATAACGGGGGGTACGACGGCTACGCGCAGGATTATATCCCGGACTTGTTCGGCCTTTCGGCATGCCGTCTGCCGTTCGATGCGAAGAGCCACAACCTGGACGTCGAAGCGACCAACCAGCTGATACGCGACAAAGAACCTCGACTCGTTGTTCTCGGTGCATCTTTCTTCCTTTTCCCTTACGACATGAAGCCGATCAAGGAGGCTTGCGTGTCGGCTGGATCGACGCTCGTCTACGACGGTTCGCACGTGCTCGGGCTCATCGCCGGCGGGGAGTTCCAGAAGCCGCTCAAAGAAGGCGCCGATGCCCTCTACGGGTCTACCCACAAGAGCTTTTTCGGACCGCAGGGAGGGCTGATAGTGACAGATGGCGAGGAGATCGACGCCGCCGTGAGGAAGAACCTGACATGGAGGATAGTCGACAACATCCACTGGAATAGGGTCGCAGCGCTCGGCCAGGCCCTATTGGAGGCGAAGAAGTTCGGTCCAGCCTACGCGAAGCAGGTCGTGAAGAATTCCAAGCGCCTCGGGAAGGAGCTCGCGGAGAGAGGGTTCCCGATCATGTTCGGAGACCTCGGATACACGGAATCCCACCAGCTGCTGATCGATCAGAAGAAGGTCAAGAAGAAATTCCGCATGACATTCAACGATTTCTCGGTGAGGATGGAGAAGTCGAACATCATAATCGACTCGGTAGCGAGACTGGGAACCGCGGAGATGACGAGGCTCGGCATGAAGGAGCGCGATATCCCGGAGCTGGCCGATATCTTCATGGAGGCCGCGGCAGGGAAGGATGCGAAGAAAAATGTCAGGCGGTTCCGCGACAGATACGATATGGCGTTCGTTTTCTAACATCAGGCAGCCGGCTTCCGAACAGGTCTTCCGTTTTCGTCATAGTAACGCCGTTTGATCCGGAGAGCGACGTTGACAAGACTGATGAGGACCGGCACTTCCATCAGCGGGCCGATCACCGCCGTGAACGCTTCTAGGGAAACGATGCCGAAAGTGGCAACCGCGACCGCGATGGCGAGTTCGAAATTGTTGCTTGCCGCCGTGAACGACTGCGTCGCGCCCTGGCTATATGAGAAACCTAGTCGATGGGAGAGCGCAAAGCTGATGAAGAACATCAGCAGGAAGTATGCGAGGAGCGGGATCGCGACCCGCACGACTTCTAGAGGCCGGCTGAGGATCTGCTGCCCCTGCAGAGAGAACATGATGACGATCGTGAAGAGGAGGCCGATCATCGTGAGCGGGCTGATCCTCGGGGCGAAGACTCGGTCATACCATTCCTTCCCCTTCCTCCGGGTCAGGAAGTACCAGGTCGTGACCCCTGCCGCAAATGGAATCCCGAGGAAGACCAGAACGCTCTTAGCGATGTCCCAGATTGTTATGTCTACGACGATCGACTGGGCGGAGGGTGATATCACCGGCGTCATCACTGTGATGAAGAAATATGCCAATACCGAGTACATCACGATCTGGAACACGGAATTCAAAGCGACCAGCACCGCGCAGTACTCGCAGTCCCCATCTGCCAGCATATTCCAGACCAGAACCATTGCTATGCATCTTGCAAGTCCGATCAGGATGAGTCCGGTCCTGAAGGAGGCGGACGTCGGATCCGCCCCGGGGAAGGCCAACCAGGCAAGCGCGAACATCAAAACCGGTCCGATAGCCCAGTTCAGGATGAGAGATGCGCTCAGCATCTTCTTGGCCTGTTTCAATTTTCCAAGCTCGTCGTAATGGACCTTGGCGAGAGGGGGATACATCATGATGAGAAGCCCGACCGCTATCGGAAGCGAGACGTCGAACACCTTGACGGAGTCGAGCAGGTCGGCAAGCTGGGGGAAGAGATATCCGAGGCCGAGCCCGACCCCCATCGCGAGGAATATCCAGATGGTCAAGAACTCGTCGAGAAAAGAAAGCCTCTTTCGGGGAGCTTCGCATAATCCTGTCCCGGAATCCTCGGTTGGAATCAAACTCACCTCGGACCTTTGCGTCCGTTCGATCTGGCAATCGAAACGAAATGTCTATTTCCGATATTTGTACGTGCAGTAGGGGCAGATGTTCGCATCAATAGGAATCATTCGCCCGCAGGAGGCGCATGGCTTCGTGTTCGACAGCGGGGATGCGACGGTCGGGCCGATGCTCACGCGCATGTCCTTCCCGCACTGGTTGCAGAAAACCGAACCGTCAGGGTTGTTGAACCCGCAGTTCGGGCACTTCATCATCCTCGGGACTTCAGCGGCCGGGATTATCTTCGGGAATTCCTTCCCGCAGTAATTGCAGAACCTGATCCCTTCGAGATTCTCGACTCCGCAGTTCGGGCACTTCATTCAAGTCACCTAAGGTGGAAAAATTAGACGTGCGCCTAATACCTTTCGCTCACCTCTCGCTCAAATTCCTCACTGAGACTCATCCAATCGTGGGACAACGGTCGGAGATTTTAACCCGTCTTTCATAATGGAATCCATCACCTTCGTATGCAGCCCGTCCCTCATCATCCTCCATGTGCTCGGGCTGAGAAGATTCCCCAGGATGATTCTGGAGGCCGTGCCGTTGCCGAGGAACAGCCCAGGCAGCTCCTTCAGCCCCTCTTTGCTCTTCCATGAATTGAAATGTGATGCGTACCCGTCGACGACGCACTTCTGCAGTTCCTCCTTGGATATCCCGTCCTTGAGATACTCATAGATCCGGTGGTTCGTCTTCCAGTCGTCCTTGCCGACGATCTTGTTCTTCTCGAGCTCACTCCATATCGGGGTGCCGATCAAGCAATCCAGGATGTTAATCTGCACTCCGTGGGGCCGGGTCTTTTCAATCATCTTGATCGTCCGGTCGATGTCCTCCTTCGTTTCGTTCGCCGCGCCGATGATGTATGATGTGACGACGATCATGCCTACATCCTTGGCCTCCTGGACCGCTCGCAGGGCCTGGTCTGGCCTCGTGTGCTTCTGGTAGTAGTCCAGGACATGCTGCGAGGCGCTCTCGACGCCAAAATAAATCACGTTGATTCCCACGCCCTTCATCTTCTTCAGCAATTCGTACGGCGCGGCGTCGACCCTGCCCTCGCAGTAGAACTGCATCTTGATCCTGCGGTCCTTTATCCCGTCGCATATCTCCTCGACGCGCTTCTTCCGGTGGGTGAAGTTGTCGTCGATGAAAACGCAGCATTGGTATCCCGTATCGTATAGCATCTCGAGCTCGTCGAGGACGCTCTCGGCGCTCCTTGGCCTCCATTTCCTGAGGGATAGCTCTGCGCATGAGCAGTAGGTGCATTTGTACGGGCAGCCTCTCGACGTGCAGAGGGTCGTGAATTTCCCGAACGTCAGCCTGATGTTCTGGAAGATGTAGCCGTAATCGACGCAACTGAGCATGCTCCTGTCAGGGAACGGCAGGGAGTCCAGGTCCTCGATAAGAGTGAACGGTCTGTCGACGTACTTGCCGTCGTTGAGACAACTTATCCCTCCCACATCGGACGGCGACGATCCATCCTCGATGTGCTGAAGAAGTTGCGGGAAGGAGCGCTCGCCCTCGCCCTTGATGATGTAGTCCACGAACGGGTATTCCTTCAGGATCCGCTCGGCGGCGAATGTGGCATGGTACCCACCCAATACGAGCTTCATCTCCGGGCGGAGAACCCTGAGCTCTTGCATCAGGCCGATGGCGTCCAGGAATGTATGCGTGGAGCAGTTGATCCCGAAGACGTCCGGCTCCTCCTCCATGACCCGCCTCGAAAGCTCGGCTCCAGTGAGATTCTCGCAGAAGGCATCGATGACCTTGACCTCGTCCCCACGCTTCGCCTTCACGCTCGAAGCGATGTAGAGAAGACCAAGGGGGGGCCACAGTTCGGTCGTCTTTCCTGGAGGAGTCGAGAGCAGAACCTTCATGGGCTTCACTCGATAATCGATAACGAGAATGTCGTATGCTCTAAAATATGTTGGCGGTCGGATTTCCGTATAACAAATCAGGTTGTAATCTTCGGGCTGTTCGTCGCAAGCCGGACCATTCTGATTTTCTCAATCTGGCTTCCCAATTCATAAGTCGATAGCTTGTTATTGAGATACCGGGTCAGTATCTCGACGATCTCATGCGGATATTCCGAGCTTGAAAGGAATCAGAAAAACCCCTATGTTAAACAGCTCCTCGCGGTCTCTCGCCTCTTCGCTTTAGATCTCTCTTCTCGTGCCTCCTTCTATCCGAGATGTCTCTAAGAGGTTTCCTCTTTTTCGGACATGCCCCTATTCGCAGTTCTCCCGCACTTTGGTAGCTACGTCCATTCGTCAGGGACCCGCCTCAATCCTTATCACGCGTTCAGCGACGCAGCTTTTTCACCGAGGTCCAGTCCATGACTGTCATTTATCTCCCTCCTCGGGAGGATCCAGCATGTGATGGCATGCTGGAGCCATCAGACGCTTTCACGTGTTCTAAATAGGCGAGGAGCTACTTTAACATACCATCCTTATCTCCTGACGAGGGGATGACTGGGGCGAGGAAAATGGCAGATACTTTGATGATTCATCCTTTCATACTCGCTCTCACCGTCATAGCCAATCTTGTCTGCATGATATTTCTGATAATGATACGGACTGAGAGGAGACGATTTCTAAGGAACGAATCGCTGGATTATGGGATAGAAAATCCTGAGCTGAGCCGGTTAAAAATCATAACCTATGATAGAATAGCCCCCACGATTGTAATCATATGCAACCTCCTCCTCATGCTCTCATGTGCAATCATACTGATTGATGGAGGGCCAATTTCATCGGCGGAGTTCGATCTTCAATATGTCATCGTCAATGCCATGGTAATTCTGATTTTCATCATCGCTCCTTGGGGAGGCGCAATCGAGACTGGGGATGTATTGATACTGTCGGAAGATGGCATCAGAAGAAGATCGGTACTCCTCAGGCAGAAGAGAATTGCATGGGAGGACATCACGACAGTCTCGATAATTCGTTTGGAATACGGGTGGCAAATGTCGATAACAAGCAAGGAAGGGGAGGTGATTGACTTCCCTAATCTATTGAAGAATCTCGATCAACTCTATCGAATGCTATTGGAAAGGGTGCCTGCGGAGAAGCTATTAGGGGACTCAGAGAGATTCATGCGAGAAGCTTTGAAATCGCATAATTCTCAAGCAACCCTTATCTCCTGACGAGGAGATGACGAGGTGAGGAAGATGGCGGTCGCGCGACTAGGTGGACTGACGATATTGATCTCGGGCTTCGTGTCCTTGCTCAGCATCCTAATTTTCCTTTCGACTCCTCCGAGCAATCCGTTCGTGACCCCGGCCGAGATGGGGGTGACCGCGACGATTGATTCCGTCTTCGCCCTGGTAATGATATTAGGAGGCGTCGCGGGGTTATCGCTAAGGGCGTTCAAATTGGCGATGGCTGGTGCCTGCGTCGGGCTCTTCGAGGGCTTGTTCTTTTCTATGTCCGGGTTGTCGATGGTCATCTTGATACTGTCCGTGATCGGCATCGCGCTTCTGCTGGAAGGAAGCGGCGAGTTCAAATCCCGGAGAAGCGCGCAGGCGAGATATCGGGCGAGCCGAAACCAGCGCCCGGCGCAGAAGATTCAAAAGACTCCCGAGAGGGATGGTTATTCAGACATACTCCAGGAATACATGCGCAAGTGAATCGACGCCGTTCGTGCGATCCAGCCTCATCTCACCCTAGTAGAGGGTCTCATAGGAGCATTCTACCTCTGAGCAGTCCAGATTGTCGAAGAGGTATTCCCAATGGACTTGCAGGTCCTCTCCGACGGGAATCGTGTCCGTGACCTCGTAGAAGTCCCGCTTCCCGAACCCCGTCTCTATGATCAGATGGACCTTCGCCTTCTGCGGCCCCGCCCCGTTGTTTTCTAGGTACCCGTAGGCGACGATCTTGCCCGGTCCGGGAGGGCCGGTATGATCGCTACCATCATCCATGACGATGTCGTAGTACAGTCTCCCGCCGATCGTGTTGTTCGGGACCGGCTGAGAGAAGTTGATTATCAGGGATATGACGGCAATGACGCATAACGTGATTATCGGCAGGAGCGCTCGCTTCTTGCCATGCTTCGCTGGTGCGTCCCCTCCCAAGACGCTCTCCCATTCCTGGGTCTGACTCACCTGCGCCTTCTGGCTCTCCTGAATCTGACGGTCCTTGATCTTCTCATGAAGCTTCTGCTGTTCCTCGAGGTTCCTTCCGCAGGTTCTGCAGAACAACGCCCGAGGCGGGTTTTCCCTGCCGCATGCGAGGCATTTCACCAATTTCGAACCACCAGATGGGAATCGTGATGCCGCGGAAAAACTTTTCCATAGAGATTCGAGCCCGCAATCATTATCTCCCGTCTCAAAATAAATCGAAAGGGGGTTGGGGACACAGCAATGCTATTTTTTCATGGCAAGCCAGTAAAGTTTGTTATACGGATTTCGCTATAACAAAATATGTTGATATGTTCGATGCGCTGATTGCCGAAGAAGGAGGTGGTGCGGGAGGAGGGATTCGAACCCACGTACTCCTACGAGACGGGATCTTAAGTCCCGCGCTTTTGTCTAGCTCAGCCACTCCCGCATCCGTTAGCGTCAACTGAATATAATTGGGACTATTAGAATAATTGTGGGGCCGGTGATACAACTACCATCGGCCCGATCATAAACCGGAAAGAACGTCTTCGAGGCTGGGCTTGCCGATTTCCACGAGATCGTAGTGCGTCCTGATGATGGGTTTGTTTGCCTTTAGGATCCTGTTGAGGTCGATCGGGGTGCCGGATACCACTACGTCGCAGTCGGTAGCGTTGATCGTGGCTTCCAGCTCATGGACCTGTGTCTTGTTGTAACCCATCGCCGGCAGCACTTTTGTTAGGTGGGTGTATTTCGCGAAGGTCTCCTTAATCGATCCGACGGCATACGGCCTCGGGTCGACGATCTCCTTCGCCCCGTGGTCCTCGGCGGCGATCAGGCCGGCGCCGAACGCCATCCCGCCGTGGGTGACAGTGGGGCCGTCCTCGATCACCAGCACGCGCTTGCCGCGTATCATACCTGGCTTCGCGACCTTTATCGGCGACGCCGCTTCGATGACCTTCGCGTAGGGGTTGATCAGCCGAATGGTCTCCCTGCACTCGAGGATCTTCTCGCGGTTCGCGGTGTCCATCTTGTTGATTATGATGACATCGGCCATGCGCATGTTCGTCTCTCCGGGATGATAGGTCATCCCGTGCCTCGGCCTGTGGGGGTCGACGATCGTGATGTGGAGGTCCGGGCGGTAGAACGGCGTGTCGTTGTTGCCGCCGTCCCAGATGATGATGTCAGCCTCCTTCTCCGCCTGGCGCAGGATCTTTTCATAGTCAACTCCGGCGTAAACGATGATGCCCAGTTCGATGTGCGGCTCGTATTCCTCACGCTCCTCGATCGTGCATTCGTACTTATCCAGGTCCGCGAGCTTTGCGAACCTTTCCACAATCTGCTTTTTCAGATCTCCGTACGGCATCGGATGCCTGACGACGACGACCCTGTTGCCTTTCTCTTTGAGGATCTTCGCGCATTTCCTTGTGGTCTGGCTCTTGCCGCTGCCCGTCCGAACTGCGCAGACCGCGACGATCGGCACTTTTGACTCCAGCATCGTCTGGTTCCCGCCCATGAGCCTGAAGTCCGCTCCCTCGGCGAGCACCATCGACGCCTTGTGCATCAGGTCCTCGTGGGAGATGTCGCTGTAGGCGAAAATCACCTGCTCCACCTGGTATTTCTCGATAAGGGCAGGTAGCTCCGATTCGGGGTAAATCGGGATTCCCTTTGGGTAAAGGTCACCCGAGAGCACATGTGGGTATTTCCTCCCATCGATGTTTGGGATCTGGGTGGCGGTGAATGCGACGACCTCGTACTGCTTGTTATCGCGGAAATAGACGTTGAAATTGTGAAAATCTCGTCCGGCCGCACCCATTATGATGATTCTCTTCCTCAAACAGGGGCCTCCTCGAGGCGCTCGTGCGATTATCATGAGCGGTCGGGGTATTATTTGTTTCCTCTCAACAGGGTTTGAATGGCCAGTGCATCGGAATTCCAGGGATTTTCGGTCCCGGAATCGCATCCAAGAAAATATTACTGCGAAGGAGATTCCCTACCGATGGCATACAAGGTGCCTCAGGACGAGGAAGTGGCGGAAGCGGTCAAGCGGGCCTTGGCGAGGAGGGGCCTCGTCAACTCCCAGAGGAAGCTCACCGAGATGGTGAGAAGGGAGCTGAAAAGCCTCGACCCGGATTACGGGGTGACGGAAGCCCGCGTAAGGAAGCTCGCGATCGACGGTGGGCTGGTGAAGATCAGCATCGCCGCTAGGGACACGAAGGCCAAGACCTCATCCAACACTTGCCCCGTGTGCTCGAAGAGGATGGAACACATCAAGAATCTGACCGTGTACGGCGGATCGGTCGACCTCGGATACCGCTGCGAGAGATGCGGGTATTGGACCGGTGTGAGGGCGCGCAGGCCCACGCGCTACGTTTTCTCGCTGAAGGACTGATTCCAGGCGTTAAGATAGAAATCTCTTATTAGCACTATCCCGTTACGACTGAATCGGGGGCAGTTCCACCATGAAGCTCTGGGACTTCAAGATGATGCGGGACGGCAAGATCCCGATAGGCGAGAAGATCGCGGACATGCTGGGGATATTGGATGACAGCGAGGTTTTCACGACGATGTTCAAGTACGAGGGAGAGGGGCGCACCTCGTACGAGGTCGTGGTCTCTCCGTTCGGCCCCGAGAACTACCGTGAGCTCTGCTATGTGACATTCCAGGTGAGCGACCAGCCCGGATCGCTCGCCCAATGCGCGAAGTTCCTGAAGGGCAGGAACATCGACATTCTGAACTCCGAGAGCATCGCGTTCATGCCTTCGATCCTTATGAAATGGATCATGCTGGTCGATCTCTCGTTCTACGGCGACAGGAAGAACCTCGAGAGGGAGTTCAAGGAGATGAAGGAGGCGAGGGACTCCTCGCTGTCCCATGTCGATTCCATGAAGACCGAGCCTTCGAACCTCGCGGAAAGGTACACGAAGGGGTCGGCCCCGGGCAACCCCCGCGTCGCGACAAGGGTCCTGAGGAAGATGGAGAAGAAGTCCGGGCTCCTCAAGGGCGGCGTCCTCGAGCTCCCGGAGGCGTACCTGAATTTCTTCGGGAGGAAGGATTCTCCCGTGATGCTTATAGGCGACACGACTTCGTGGGTGCTCTCGATCTCATTCCTGGACGAGAAGACGAAGCTCTGGAGGATGAAGTTCGACATTCCCGACAAGCCCGGATCCGTCTACGAGATTTCGAACGCGATGGCGAACGAGGACATCAACATACTGGCTGGATACACCCTCGTGCTCGTCTACTACCAGAAGATGCTGTTCGAGATAGTCGCGGACATCTCGAAGGGGAAGCACGGGTCGGGGGATTTCAGGAAGTTCCTGGGAGAGAAGACCTCGGCGCTCGGAAAGGATTATTCTGTGACATCGGCGGAAGAGGTCTCTTTCAAGTGAGGGGGCGCCGTTGTTCGTCCCTATTATGGAGACCTGCAGCGGATGATGGTCCCGTCCTGGTAGACCTTGATGCGCTGGTCGGCCTTAAGGGGCTCATCCGTCCAGCAGGCGAGTTGAGGGCCGTTGTCAATCTCGACCATGACGAGATCCATCGGCTCGCCGTAATTCTCTGGCTGCACTTTCAGCGAAACGTACGAGAGGACCTTCCCCTCGTCGAAGAACTTCCTCTGCTCCATGCTCCTCCCGCAGCGGGGGCACGCCGGCTTGACGGATATCGTCCTGTATCCGCACTTGCACTCCGAACCTTCGATTGTCATTGCTGATCAGACAGCCCGCTCAGAACCATGCGGATATTTAGATTCTGTCAGACCGAATGCGACAAATCTATACCTGAAATGGTATTATCTAATCTGATAAGAACAGAAAAAAGGATAAAAGGGGATATCTCGTTCGGAGGATGCCGTCAGCATTACCCTGTCAAAGCCTCCAGGCGGTCGCAAGCGAGTGCTTTTGTCTATGAAGGCAGGGTTGGCTGTTCGAGCCCGACAACAGGAGCCCGTTAGGACGGAGGAAAGCAAGCTTGGATCCCATCGAAGCATGCAGGCTGATAATGGATACCTATGCCGCGAAGATACTTGTCGCGTGCGCCAGGAAGCCGAAGCACGCGCTCGAGCTGAGCCGACGGCTGGACATCCCGATCGCCGCATGCTACCGCAGGATCCACGTCCTCGAGAAGTCCGGGCTGCTGAGACCGGTCGACAGGGCGCTGACGCAGCAGGGCAAGAGGATTGCCCTGTACCAGTCCCAGCTGAAGAACGCGTACATATTCTTCGAAGGGGGAAAGCTCCGCGTCAGGTTCCAGATGGTGACCGGACAGGTGGAGGACTTCGGCGGCGAATGGAAGGAGATCAAGCTGCTGCCGGAGGACGAGGAAGAGGAGACCGTCAGCGGGCTCGTGCGGCCCTTGAACAGGGATGAGGATGAAGAGGAAGCTGACGGCAGGAAGAAGAGGCCGTCAAGGTCAGAATCAGCAGTGTGAGGAAAAGGTGTGGTAAAAATGTCAGAAAAAGAGCAGGTCGCGAGAACCTTCCCGAAGGAGATTTTGTCTTTCCTGTCGAGTCCCGGCGGGCATTCGTTGATACTCAGGGGCATGGCCGGCACTGGGAAGACCACGATGGCGCTCCAGCTCATCGAGGAGATGTCGCACATCCAGCAGAGCTACTACATGTCCACGAGGGTCTCGGACCAGTCGCTTTTCAACCAGTTCCCATGGCTCCACGACAAGGTCCGCGAGGGGGACATACTGAAAGCGAGGAAGAAGCTCCGCAAGAAGGCGGACTCGGAGATGGACATGGATAAGATCATGCTAGGCCTGGCTCAGATCAAGGACGAGCTCAAAACGGAGAAGAAGGCCGCCCCGAGGAGGGAGCTCAGCAGGCTCGAGGGGAACATCGAGGTAGGCGAAGAGACAGCGTCCCCGAGCGGGGAGAACGAGATCGTTGTGACCGTAGGATCGATGATGCCGGAGATCGAGATGGCGTACGACGTCGTCGACAGGGCGCTTCCAGAGAGGACCCTGGTGGTAATCGACTCGATCGACGCGCTGTCGGAGAAATACGGGATTCCGTCTGCCAAGATAGTGAACGCGCTCCAGAAGGACCTGGTCGATGGCGTCGGGACGAACGTCGTGTACATACTCGAGACACCCGACCCTCTCATGGACTACCTGGGGGACGGGGTGCTCTACCTAAGCCTAGTGAGGCAGGGTGAGAGGAGGATCAGGATCATCGACATACTGAAGCTAAGAGGGTGCGAGGTCAAGCAGCCCCAGTACGTCTACACGCTGCTGGGTGGCAGGGTAAGGACCTTCGAGTACTGGCGGTACATGAAGCCGGAGAAGCAGACGCCTTTCGAGCCGCTCGCCGACCCTTCGCCGAAGATGGTGTCGACGGGGATAAAGGACCTCGACAGCATGCTCGACGGGGGCATCAGGAGGGGCAGCCTCGTGCTGCTCGAGCTCGGCAAGAGCGTCCCGGTCGTGTCCACAGCCGCAATCGAGGCATCGCTGATCTGCAGTTTCGCCTCGCAGGGGAGAGGTGTGATCTGGGCGCCCACGAAGAAGGCCGGCGCCGAGGACTCCCGGGAGGAGATCATCGGCTTCCTCGAGGCGGATAAGTTCGATAAGAACGTCAAGATACTGGAGCCTCATGCGACGCCGGGAAGCAGCAAGGCGTACGCCCTCTCGCTCGAGGGGGAGAACATCTCCGTCGACATGAAATGGCAGAGTATCCAGTTCGCTTTGAAGGAGACCGCGCAGCCGTATCTTTCAGTCGCGGGCTTCGACACGCTGGAATCCATTTATGGAGCGAACGTCCTCGACGGCATGATGGACTACATCTCCGCCCTGCTGAACGTGGGAGGGGTGTTCCTCGCCGTCGTCACGCCTTCGGCGAAATCGCTGAGCAAGCTGGCCGACCTGGCGCACACGCACATCAGGATGGACAAGGTGTCTGGAGTCACGCTGCTGAGCGGTGAGGAGCCGTTCACGCCGTCCTATGCCCTTACACAACCGGAACCGGGCGACTTCAGGCCCAGACTCGTGCCGATACTCTGACGCCTCGGCGCGCCCAACGCTGTGTGCTCCAAATGTTCCCGGAGAGGTATTCGGTCATGGTAGTCGGCCCTCCCGACGCGGGGATATTCGACTTCTGCGCGTACCTGGCATCGTTCTACCTCAGGAACGGCCAGAATATCGTGATGATCGAGACCGACACCTCGAAGGCATTCCTGAGGAGACAGCTCAGGAATTTCGGGGCGAGGCATGAGGAGTACGAGGGCTCGTCGCTCGCCATAATAGACTGCTTCAGCGAACCGTCATCGCTGGACAACCCCGAGCATTACTGCAGCCCCTCCGCCCTTCCGGAGCTGCTCGATAAGATAAAGACGTCGTCGGAATCCATGTCGGAGCCGGTGAGGATCATTTTTGATTCGCTGTCTTCCCTGCACATCTACTGTGATCCGGAAAAAGTGAGGGAATTCCTGGTAAAGCTCTCGGACCTGGCGAAGAAGCGCGGCTCCCTGACGGCCACCCTGCACGAGGACATGCATTCGAGGGAGCAGATTGACAGCCTCGGGGAATTGTGCAATGGTCAGATCGAGATGAGAATCGACGAGAAGATGAAGCGGTACATCAGGATAATCAAGATGGAGTCCCTCGAGGTCGAACCGAAGTGGGTCTTGTTCGACATTGAGCCAGCTGTGTCATCCGATGGCGCTGCTCTTGTCTGGAAGAAGGATAGGTCTGGAGAGGAATAGGACCTCACCGCGACTCTGTCCTCGATCAGTGCTTGAAGAGCCTGACGCCGCTGTAGACCATCGCGATTCCGTGCTCGTCTGCGGCTTGCACGACTTCCTCGTCGCGGACCGACCCGCCGGGCTGGACGATCGCCGAAACGCCGACCTTCGCCGCCGCGTCTATGCCGTCCCTGAACGGGAAGAACGCGTCGGACACGAGGACGCTGCCCTTCGCCTCTGGGCCAGCCTTCATGCCGGCTATCGTCGTCGAATCGACCCTGCTCATCTGGCCAGCGCCGACGCCGACGGTCCTCTCGCCCTTGACGAGCAGGATCGTGTTGGACTTGATGTAGCGGGCGACCTTGATTCCGAAGAGCATCGCGTCGATCTCCTCCTCGGTCGGCTTTCGCTTCGTGACGACCTTCAGCTGGTCCCGCCGGATCTCCGAGTACGGTTCCGTCTGGATCAACATCCCGCCGCGGACACCCGCGTAGAGCCTGCGCTCCGTATCCTCGGGCGCCCTCTCGATGGGCTTCCCCATCCTGAGCAGGCGGAGGTTCTTCTTGTCCTTCAGGATCTCGAGAGCCGCCGGCTCGTAGTCCGGGGCGATGACCGCCTCGACGAAGTGATTCGACATCTCCTGCGCGGTCGCTGCATCCAGCGGCCTGTTGAGGCCGACCACGCAGCCGAATGCGCTTACGGTGTCGGCGTTGTATGCGACCATGAACGCCTCGGAGATCGTCTTCGCACTGGCGGTGCCGCATGGATTGGTATGTTTGATGACCGTCGCGGTCGGCTTCTCGAAATCGACGACGATCGACATCGCGGCATCCAGATCTAGGATGTTGCAGTAGGAAAGCTCCTTGCCCTGGAGCTGGGTAGCGTCCGCGATGGAGAGCCTGTCCTTCTCGGAGACGATCTTGTAGAAGGCCGCCTTCTGGTGCGGGTTCTCCCCGTACCTCAGTTCCTGGAGCTTCGTGAATCCGAGCGCGAAGTCGTCCGGGAAGAGCTCGCCGGTGAACTTCCTGCTCAGGTAGGTGCTGATGGTCGCATCGTACTTTGCCGTCTGCGAGTAAGCCTTGACAGCGAGCTTCCTCAAGGTCTCCTTTGAGAGTTCAGCGTTGTTCGCTTTCAGTTCCTGAAGGACCGCTGGATAATCGGATGGATCAACGACGACAGCGACGCTGTCATGGTTCTTCGCCGCTGACCTGAGCATGGAGGGTCCGCCGATGTCGATGTTCTCGATGACCTCTTCTATCTCTACATGCGGCTTCAATATTGTCTTCTCGAACGGGTAGAGATTCACGACGACCATGTCGATCGGAGTGATCTTGAGCTTCTTGATCGCGTCCATGTGCTCGGGTAGGTCCCGTCTCGCGAGGAGCCCTCCGTGGATCATCGGGTGCAGCGTCTTGACCCTCCCGTCCAGTATCTCGGGGAATCCGGTCTCGTCAGAAACGTTCTTCACATCTATCCCGGCTTCCCTGAGCGCCTTGGCGGTGCCGCCGGTCGACAGCATCTCGACGCCGAGCTCGGAAAGCCCCTTGGCAAAATCCATCAGTCCTGTCTTGTCTGAAACGCTGACCAAAGCTCTCTTCACGCGTACCAATTGCACTGCCCCCATCTCAATTCCGGAGGGCATCCTCCCAAAAGGATGCCAACGAGATATCCGAATTTATGATAAAAAGGTAACGAAGGGGGTGAATGGAAGATCGAAGGGTTTTCAGCATATCGGCCTCGGCAACAGCTTCGCTTCCTTCGCGATGAACGGCACCATCTCCTCCCACATCACGGCCATTATGTGGACCCCAGCGACTCCTTCGATGTGCTGGAGGCGGTCGATCATCTCGATGCATATCTGAAGGCCTTCCTCCTTCTCGCGCTTCTCGTCCTTGGCCTTCTTCAGGCGGGCGATGATGTAGTCCGGGACCTTCATCCCAGGCACCTTGTTCTTCATGTACCTCGCACCGCCCAAGGATTTGCAGGGGATGACCCCGGCCTCGATGAACACTTTCTCGTGCAGGCCGAGCTTCCTGACCTCCGCCATCCACCTCTCGAACCAGTCCATGTCGAAGATGGCCTGGGTCTGGATGAACTGCGCGCCCGCGTTGACCTTCTTGGCGAGCCTCAGCGCCCTGTACTCGTACGGGGTCGCGAACGGGTTCTCCGCCGCTCCGAGGAAGACCTCCGGAGCCGTTTCCAGCTCTTCCCCGCTCAGCTGCTTCTTCGTGTCCCTCATGTTCCTGAAGGTGTTCAGGAGCGAGACGGAGTCGAGATCGAACACGCCCTTCGCGGACTTCTCGTTCCCGAATATCTGGTGGTCGCCCGTCAGGCAGAGGACGTTCCGGACCCCGATCGCGGATGCGCCGAGCAGATCGCTCTGCAGCGCGATGCGGTTCCTGTCCCTGCAGGTCATCTGGACGATCGGCTCCAGTCCTTCCTTCATTATGAGGACGGCAGATCCGATGCTCGACAGCCTGACGATGGCGGTCTGGTTGTCGGTGAGGTTGAACGCGTCAGCGCTCCCCTTCAGCTCCTTGCAGAGCTTGAGCATGTGAGCCGGGTCGGCGCCCCTAGGCGGGCCGATCTCCCCGGTGACGACGAACTTGCCTGATTCGAAGACCTTCTGGAGGTTGCTCTTGTCGCTCATTTCTTCACCTCCATGTCGGTCCTGTCGGTCGGCTGGATTAGCAGGTCCTTCCTGACTATCTTCCGCCTTCCCCCGGAGTGGCTCTTTGCCCAGTCCTTCGGCGCGGAGACCTGGGTTATCAGGCCAAGCCTGTTCTGCAGCTTCAATCGCTCGTAGATCATGTTCCATGCGCAGTCGGTTTCGAGATTCACTTCGCACTTCCCGTCGGCGGACCCACCGCAGGGACCGTTCCGCATGCTCTTGGCGCACCTGGACACAGGGCATATCCCGCCAGTTTCGAACATGACGCAGTCGCCGCATGCAAGGCACTTCTCGCTCCACACGCCTTGCTCCTCGGGCACGCCCAGGAAGCTCGTGTTGAGGCCGGGGTATGTCTGCTTTGCCGGGTAGAGATCCGCGATCGTCTGGCATCCCAATCCACAAGCCAATGAGATCACGCAGTCTGCACCTAGAATCTTCGATTCGATCTCGCGGACCCATTCCTTCTCGCACTGCCTCTCGACGACGTTCTCCTCGATTTCCCAGTCGAGTCCGTCCCTTGCCGAGATGAGCCTCAGAGCGGACGCCAGTTCCGCGACCTCTTTCTCCCCGCCCGCCATTGATATGGCGACGCAGGTCTTGCAGCCGGAGAGCAGTATCTTCTTCTTGCCGGTGAGCATCTTCGCTATCTCGCTCACTGGTTTCCTCTCGCCGATGATCACTTTATCGCCCCCTTGAACGGCAATGACGGGAGAGACGCGACCTTGTCCTCGAACTGCCTGATCTTCAGCATGAGCATCGCCCCGCTCACCGAGGCTGCGTTGATCATCTCCACCCTCTCGGGCTCTATCTGGATGTCCTTGAGAAGGGCTTTGATCCTGTCGACCCTCCCGCGGGCGAGCATTGATCCGACGTCATGGAAGCAGTTGTCCTCCAGGCATCCGATCACGACGATGCCGTCGGCGCCTGCGGCGATCGAGTCGAGTAACTGCGTCGTCTCCAGTCGTCCGGTGCACGGGATCTTGATAACCTTGACGGATTCCGGAAGCGTATCTCCCGCAATTGAGGCGGCCTTCAACGCCGACAGAGCGTGGTTCTCGCATACGAAAGCGATGATGTTGATCTTGCTCACATAACCACCTCCATCGAGGCGGCGACTTCCTTCGCGATCTGCGGCCTCGTGCAGTTCTTGAGCTCGATGGCTTTGCTCGGGCAGACTGCGACGCAGTTCCCGCATCCCTGGCACTTGTCGGCGATAATCACGGCCTTCCAGCTGTCGTTCATCTCCGCGGCACGGTACGGGCAGGTCCTGACACAGGTGAAGCATGCCGAGCACTTAGCCTCGGTGATTTCGGCCACGGCAGCTTTTGCGATGTGATAGCCCTGCCTCATCATTGCGACTATCTGCACGACCGTCGCGCTGAGCTCGGGCTCGATTTCATCGGTGAGTTTCGCAAAGTTGGAGTAGCCTACGAGGAAGACCCCGTCGCAGGATGATTGATCGATGCCTCTCTGCGGCCCTCTCGACCGCGCCTTGAAGTCCCAATCCGATGGGACGAAAAGCTTCTCGATGAATACTGGCTCCCAGGGTCTTGTCGTTATCGGTGCGACGAGGACATCCGCCTGCAGGTACAGCGTCTCCCCGAGGACGAGGTCCTTGACGGAAACGAGGTTCTCCCCCTTCTCGATCTTCGGCCTCGTCTTGTCGTCGTACCTGATGAATTTGACCCCGGCTTCCGCGGCCTCCTTCCAGACGAGCTCCAGAAGTCCGGAGGCCTTCACGTCCCTCGCAACGACTGCGATGTTTTCCGCGAGCTTGTCCTTCGCTGCCGTCTTTGCAGCTTCGAGCAGCGTGTGCCAGGCAGGAACCACCGGTGCGGCTTCCGAGTTGAAGGCGTTGAGATCGTCGATAAAGACCATCCCGCCGACCTTGCCGCTCGGATGCTCGGCGAACTGCTCGAGCGGTATGACCTTGATCTTGGAGTCCTTTGGAGGATTCACATCTGCAAAGCATCTCTCGCCGACTAACAGTATGGCGGCCGCGTCTGTCTCAGTCTCCGTCCCTTTTCGGGCGAGACATATCTTGAAGTTCCCTGGTATCCCGGATAGGCACTGGACGTATGATTCGTCGATGACCTCTAAGTGCTTCGCTTTCATTGAATGAGCCTGAGGCATGATGATCTTCGTCGTCAAACCGTGAAATGCGAGAAGCCTCGCAGCCGCGACAGCACGCCCTGAGGACCCGATGACTGCGACTGCATTGCTCGTGAAGGCGATCTTCCTTTCCTTGAGAGGTTCTGCGAGCGATAGCCTTGCCGCAGCCTGAGATAGAGCACCGACGGTCCTCTCGATATTTCTCTTGCTGGCCTTGTCCGATGTCAGCGATAAGTCGACGATCTCGACCAGTGCCGGATCGATGGATTTGGGCATCTTGGGAGCTTTTCCGGTTCGCTCAGCGGGGCACCACTGGCCGATGACAGCGCGGTCGCAGCCACCGACAGGGACATCCTGGAGGTTCTTCCTGGCATCCTCTCCGCAGAGCGATTTGATCATGGTGACCGAACCGGCTGATTCCTGAGACAACATGGAAATGATTCTTTCCGAATCCGCCTTCCCCATTCCTGAGCAGGCGCCGCAATCTGAAAGCAAGATGCAGACCTTGGAGTTCATCGATTCACCTCCAGGTGGGAGAGGACGGCCAGTGCAGTTGCCTTTCCGTCGGTAAACGATTCCTCGATGTCCATAGGAGCCTTGCATGAACCGGCAACAAACACGCCCCTCCACGAATCTTGGCTCACAACAAAGCCGAAGGAATCGGTCTTGAGGCCGAGCCTCTCTGCCAGGACCTTCGTCTCAGGTCTCGGTTGCCCTCCGACTGAGAGGATGACCATATCGTATGTCCCATCCTCGATTGCCGCGTCCGAGGCCGTTGTCCTCCTGACAATCAGGGTGTTGTTCGCCCCTTTCTGGATCACGCCGGCAACTCCCTGCGACACGGTGAAGTTCTTCCTGTCGCCGATCCAGGCGAGCGCTTCCGCTCTAGGCTCGAATGTCCTTAGGTCCATGTAGAGAAAGTCGACCTGGGCGTCTGGAGCCTTCTCGACGAGTGCCCTCGCAATTCGAAGCCCGTACTTGCAGCAGAACTTGGAACAGTACTCGACGCCGCCCTTCGTCGTCCTCGAGCCGACGCACTGGATTATCGCGAGCTTCTTAGGTTTCTGGCTGTCCGTCGGTCTTCTGAGCTCACCGTGCTCCGCGATTATCCTCTCCGCGTCGAGGGAGGTCAGGACGTTTGGCAGGTAGCCGTATCCGTAGTGCTGCACGCCGGTCGGGTCGATGGGATCCATGCCGGTCGCGACGATGACCGCTCTTCCCTGCACGGCGGCTGTCTTCGGCTTCTCCTCGTAATCGAAGGCGCCTGTTGGGCATACTTTCGCGCACTCGGTGCACTTCTTACTCGTGAAATGCTGGCAAATCTCAGGGTTTATGTAAGGAACATTGGGGACCGCTCCGTGGGGCGGTGCGATGAGTGCGCCCAGAACAGGGCATGCTGCCGCGCATTTCCCGCATCCGGTGCATTTACCTATGTTGACGTATCTCGGCGAGATCTTCAACTTGAACTCAGTGCCGCCGTCCTTTGAGGATGAACCATCGATCGCCGCCATCGGCACGACCTCGAGGCCACTGGCGTTCTCCATTCGGCTCCCAGAGTCTCTCGGCATGCAGACATGGCACCTGGTGCATTCGACATCTCCCTTGCAGGATAGGTCGAGCGGGACGCCCCCGGTGAATGCGGCAGATTCGAGAATGGTAACCGTCTTTCCGAGAGACAGCAGGGTCTCAGCAGCGCCGATTCCAGCAGGTCCACCGCCTATTATGATCACGTCGCTCATTCTCTCACTTCCGGTTCCGATTCTGCCCTCTCCGATCGGGCGGCGATAGGTGCGATTTCAGAATCGGGAGGGAGCAGTAGCTCGCGCCCCCCGACTCTGCTCGCGACTACTCAGACTGATATATGATAGAATAAAAGGTTTTGAATCCTCCTACCAAGGCCGGCAGGTGGATTTCTTCAGCTGGCTCAGTTCAGGCCCTTGATCCAGCCGGTCTCGTCGTCGATGTCGATCTTCTCAGCCGACGGCACCATGGGCAGTCCAGGCATGGTCATTATCTCGCCGGTGAGCGGGACTATGAATCCAGCGCCCTTCGAGAGCCTGACCTCCCTCACTGTCAAGTTCCAGTTGGTCGGCGCATTCCTGACCTTCGGGTCGTCGGTGATGGACAACTGCGTCTTCGCCATGCAAATCGGCAGCTTGTCGTTCCCGGCCTTCTCGATGGCCTCGATGTCCTTCAGGGCCGTGCCAGTATAGACTATGTCCTTCGCGCCGTAGATCTCCATGCCGATCGTCCTTATCTTGTCCTTGATCGATGCATTCTCGTCGTAGAGGAACTTGAAGTTCGGCTTCTCCTTCTCCAAAGCCTCCAGGACCGCCTTGGCGAGCTCTATTCCGCCCTTGCCGCCCTCAGCGAATACCTTCGAGAACGCGGCGCGTGTGCCAGTCTTCTTGCAGTGCTCGACATGGTTCTGTATCTCGGCGTCGGTGTCGGTAGGAGCGAAGTGGTTGATGGCCACGATAACAGGCAGCCCGAACTTCTTCATGTTCGAGACATGCTTGTCAAGGTTTGCGTAGCCCTTCTCGAGCCACTCAAGGTGCTGCTTCTGATTCTCAGGCGAACACTTCTTGCCCATCTCGGTGTCGGGCATGCCGCCGTGGATCTTCAGCGCCCTTATGCTTGATACTATGACCACCGCATCTGGCTTGAACCCGCCCTGCCTGCAGACTATGTCTAGGAATTTCTCTGCCCCGAGGTCCGCGGCGAATCCGCCCTCTGTGAGGACGTAGTCGGCCAGCTTGAGCGCGTACTTCGTCCCGACGATCGAGCTGTTACCGTGGGCAATGTTCGCGAACGGGCCTGTATGATCGAAGCAGGGCACACCCTCGAGCGTCTGCACGAGGTTCGGCTTCAACGCCTCCCTGAGAAGGAGCATCATCGAACCGATTCCCTTCAGCTTGTCGGCGGTGACGGGTTTGCCGTCATAGGTGTATGCGACGACGATCCTCGAGAGCCTGGCCCGGAGGTCCTTGTAATCCTTCGCGAGAGCAAGGATGGCCATGATTTCTGAGGCGACGGTGATGTCGAACCTCGACTCATGCGGCACTCCGCCGGCGGCTCTGCCACCGAGGCCGACGATGACCTTCCTCATTTCACGGGCATTCATGTCCATGACTTTTCCCCAGACGATCTTCGTCGGGTCGATCCCGAGCTCGTTCTTGTGGGTGATATGGTTCTCGATGAGCGCCGACAAGAGGTTGTGAGCTGATGTGACCGCGTGGAAGTCCCCGTTGAAGTGCAGGTCGATGTCCCACATGGGGTAGACCTGGGAGTAGCCTCCGCCGGTCGCGCCTCCCTTGATACCGAAAACGGGACCTAGGGATGGCTCCCTCAGAGAAAGCATGACCTTCTTGCCGAGCTGCGCCATGGCCTGCGCGAGGCCGATGGACGTTACGGTCTTGCCCTCACCTGCTTTCGTCGCAGTGATCGCTGTCACCAGGATCAGCCTTCCATCCTTGTTCTTCTCGAACCTCTTCAGGACGTCCAGGGGAACCTTCGCCTTGTACTTCCCATAGAACTCGATGTCGTCCTCGGAAAGGCCGATCATCGCCGCGATCTCTTCAATCGGTTTGACCTTTGCCTCTTGGGCAATTTCAATGTCCGCCTTAATTGTTCCACCTCCGTTTGTGAGATGACTGATTTCGGGAAGAAGTACGATTATAAGACCGTTCCGGAAATTTGGAAGAAAAAATGCCCAGTGAAAAACCGCAGAAATCCGCAAGGGCGCATTGTCCTGCATTTAGGAAATTTTTCGAACGGATTTCAAACGCACTAGGTGGGGATGGCGCTTAGCTGAAACCGAATCGAAGACTTCGGAAAATGGGTACTGCCTCGCCCGGGAGTCCTTTTTTAATAATCGTGGTGGATATCTCCGACAGCAACGGGGGTGACACTTTGGTTGCTCAGATTATCGATGGTAAAGCGATATCAGCCCAGATCAGAGAGGAACTGAAGAGCGAGATCAAGAGGCTCACCGACAAGGGAGTCAAACCGGGACTGGCCGTCGTGCTCGTCGGGGAGAACCCGGCGTCCCAGGTCTACGTGGGAAGCAAGGAGAAATCCTGCCAGGAGCTCGGGATCTATTCGGAATGCTACAGGCTGCCTGAGACGACCCCGGAGGCCGAACTGCTCGCCCTTGTCGACACGCTGAACCACAAGAAGGAGGTCGACGGGATACTCGTCCAGCTGCCTCTTCCGAAGCACATCAACGAGGAAAAAGTATTGATGAAGATTGACCCGGACAAGGATGTCGACGGTTTCCACCCAATCAACGTCGGGAGGATGTGCATCGGGAACTCGAGGTTCCTGCCGTGCACTCCGTGGGGAGTCCAGGAGCTTCTCATGAGGACTGGGAACGACCCGTCGGGGAAGCACGTCGTTGTCTTGGGCAGGTCGAACATTGTCGGGAAGCCCGTCGCGAACATACTGATCCAGAAGGCAAAAGGGGCGAACGCAACCGTCACCATATGCCACTCGGCCACGAAGGACATCGCCTCGATCACAAGGCAGGCGGACATTCTGGTGGCGGCGATTGGCCAGCCTGAGTTCGTCAAGGCGAACATGGTGAAGGAGGGGGCTGTCGTCATCGACGTCGGTGTCAACAGGATTCCGGACGCGACGACGAAGAGCGGGACTAGGCTCGTCGGGGACGTCGCCTTCAAAGAGGTTAGCGAGAAGGCTAAGGCCATCACGCCCGTTCCTGGCGGGGTGGGACCGATGACCATTGCGATGCTCATGAAGAACACAGTCAAATCCGCGCAGATGAGAGCCGGCGAGATCAAGATCTAAACTGCTACCGATCCCGGGGGAATCCCCGGGATACCGTGTTATTTATCGAGAAACCATAGGCGATTAAGAAACGCCCAAGAAGAATCGCCGAAAAGCGCTATTTCCGAAACGTCTTTTTGATTGATTCCGAAATATTCTGGCCTTCATGGTTTTTTTGGCTAAGTAAGCAAGGTATTTATTCGACCTACCGATAGGACGAAACGGAAGGAAAATCCCGAGCCGCCCGATGCACAAGAAATGGAGAAACGGGAGAGGTGGAGATCGCATGAAAGCGAGCTTCTATCCTTCTCGCGGGCGACAGGGGGTAGGTCCTTGCCGAATCGAAAGGCTTTACTATTTGGAACATCGAACTAGAAGGTGATTAGAGATGTCCGAAAATGGCAATCAGATGCGAGACGCGCAATTCTACACTGAGAAGGATTTGAAAAAGGTCCCCAACATGTGGGATCTCAAGACGGCGAAGACGGGGTTCAACTGGAAGAAGATATGGAAGGAGCTGGAGACTTTCGAGGGCGGGAAAATAAACGCGGCACACAACGTCATCGATGTCCATGGCAAGGGAAAGAACAGGAACAAGATCGCCCTCTACTATGAGGGGGACGATGGCAAGGGGGAGAAATACACCTTCGGCGAGATGTCGGAGTTCTCCAACAAGTTCGCGAACGTCCTCGTGAAGCTGGGAGTCCAGAGGCAGGACAGAGTGTTCTTCTTCCTGAACAGGTCCCCAGAGCTGTACATCGCTTTCCTCGGGACGATGAAGGCCGGATGCATAGCGAGCGCGATGTTCCCCGCCTTCGGAGAGGATGCGCTCAGGGACAGGCTCGTCGACAGCGGTGCGACGATACTGGTGACCGAACCGGGCCTGAAGGACCGGGTGTACAAGATCAAGGACCAGCTGAAGGACCTCAAGCACATCATCGTAATCAAGAAGGGGGCGGACTGCGCGAAGAACGAAGTGTGCTACGAGACTGAGATGGCCACCGCCTCGCACAAGTTCGACATCGCGAAGATGGATCCAGAGGAATACTGCTACATGCTCTACACATCCGGGACGACCGGAAAGCCGAAGGGGGTCGTCCACGCCCACGGCGGCATCGTCCAGCAGTATCTCTCGGCGAAGTGGGTTTTGGACCTGCAGGATGACGACACCTACTGGTGCACGGCCGACCTAGGCTGGGTCACCGGCATTGTCTACGGACTCATGGGGATATGGGCCAACGGGATAACGCAGGTCGGATACGGAGGCAGGTTCAACCCTGAGGCGTGGTACCACATCATCGAGAGGTTCAGGGTCACGGTCTGGTACACTGCGCCGACAGCGATCAGGATGCTCATGGCTTCCGGCGACGAGATCCCGAAGAAGCACGACATGAGCTCGCTGAGGCACCTGTGCTCCGTCGGAGAGCCGCTGAACCCGGAGGGAGTGAAATGGAGCGTAAAAATCTTCGGCTTACCGTTCCACGACACATGGTGGCAGACGGAGACTGGGAGCATACTGATCACGAACTACCCCTGCATGCCGATCAAGTTCGGCTCGATGGGGAAGCCGTTCCCCGGGATCGAGGCGGCGATTCTCGATGAGGCTGGAAAGCCGCTGCCCCGGGGAGCCGAGGGGGACCTGGCCCTGAAGCCGAAATGGCCGTCGATGATGAGGACCATCTGGCGCAACGAGAAGAGGTACGAGGAGTACTTCAAGAACGGATGGTATGTCACCGGAGACACGGCGACGATCGACAAGGACGGATATTTCTGGTACATAGGCCGGGCGGACGACGTCATCAAGACGTCCGGTGAGAGAATCGGACCGTTCGAGGTCGAGAGCGCCCTCGTGGAGCACCCGGCTGTAGCCGAGGCTGGAGTCATTGGGAAACCTGACCCGATGCGGGGAAACATCATCAAGGCGTTCGTCACGCTGAAGCCTGGCAAAAAGGGATCCGACGCGCTCAAGGAGGATATCCAGAAGTTCGTCAAGGGCAAGCTCGCAGGGCATGCATACCCGAGGGAGATCGAGTTCGTTGATTCGCTCCCGAAGACGAGGAGCGGGAAGATCATGAGGAGGCTGCTCAAGGCGAAGGAGCTCGGGCTTCCGATCGGAGACACATCTACGCTGGAGAAGGATTGAGGCTCCAGCGCCTCTCTTTATTTTCCTTGCTCAATCAAACAAGGTGAGTGATGATTTGGCTGAAGATCAGAGAATAACAGTGCTGGAGAACAAGCTGCATACGATGCGGGAGATACTGAGCGTCGTGACCATAATCGTCTTCACGGTGTTCCTGGGAATACCGATTGTCGGATCCGTTCTCGGGATAGGGACCTACTCCCCGTTCTTCGGCGCGGCTTGGAACACGATGCTGCTATACGCACTGCTGGTTGCCAATACCGTAGGCTACCTATGGAGCGAACTGTGAGGGGATGGACATGGACAAGAAGATCAAGAACACGATAATTCTAGTGCTGACGGTCTTTGTCATCGTGGCGATTCAGCAAGGGATACTCTTCACGGTCGACAAGGGGATCGGCACGGGAAACGTTCAGGTCATTGCGGGCAGCAATATCTCAGGGAATGAGCAGTGGACCTTCGAGCTGGTCCCGCATTTGGAGACCATGTCGAAGATCAATGCGACGACGCAAGGTTTTAAGATTTGGGCCTCTCCAGGCGACTACTCCGGCGATTCCATCATGGGGATAACGGCGGCGATCGCGGCAGTGATGTGGATTGTCTGGATGGGAGTCTTCCTCGGGTTCCCAGGGAACATCCAGTTCAAGAAGGAGAGGATCCTTGGATTGATCGGGATAGCGTTCCTAATATTGATGTTGAACCTCATCTTCCTGCGCTCGATCTCGGATGCGACGACGGCGGGGTCCGTCGTGAGGAATACGGCAGGCCATCTGTCTCTGGCTCTAAACAACACGGGAATACTCTTCGCAATACTCCTGCACCGGCTCGGCGTCGGAGTTAAGGATCCGGACCAGCCGATGATGCCTGCCTTTGGAGCGTCCAAATGCGATAAGGCGAACAAGAATTTCTACAGGAAGTTCAACGGCCTGCTGACGATCCTCCTGGCAACTGCAATCATTGAGATTATCTGCCAGTTCGCAGGATTGGCGGTGCCTGAAGTCGCGGTCGATGCATCGGTGTGGTTGATCTGGGGCGTCATATTCCTCGGGCACTTCGGGACTTTCCCGAGCGATTGGAAGCTCGGGATGAGGCCGAAGGGGATTGCACTGATGCTGATCCTGACGATTCTGACCCTCGTCGGCTTCTACGTGATGCAGGTCGCGAGCGGAGAGGCGATCGGGAGCGGGCTACTTGAGACGAGGCTGGCAAACGCCGGCTTGAGTCAGAATGCCGGAGTGAGCCTGATGCTCTCGTGTTGGCTCGTCTTCTGGACGATCGCGGTCGGCGCAGCAGGATTCTGCAACCCGGGTGAGTGCAAGCCCGTCGAAAGCAAGCAGTAAAAACACCAAGCCAGGGGCTCTGCGGTTTCGCGGAGCACCTGGAAATTAGTTTCCCTTTTCAAGCCTTTTCCACTTTTGCGGCGCAGACCTTATACTCGGGAATCTTTGCGGTCGCATCGAGCGCCGGATTCGTCAACATGTTCGCTGCCGCCTCCGCATAGTGGAACGGGATGAAGAGGACCCCTTTGGAGATACGTTCGGTCACCCTGGCCATCGGTGCGATGCTTCCCCTCCTCGTGGTGACCCTGACGCGGTCTCCCTCGGAGATGCCGAGGGCTTTCGCGTCCCCGCTGTTGATCTCGACATACGGTTCCGGGGCTTCCCTCTCAAGCTTAGGGGATTTGCGGGTCATCGTCCCAGTATGATACTGGAACAGGTTCCTACCGGTAGAGAGGATCAGCGGATATTCCTCGGATGTCTCCTCTGCGGGCGGCGCGTGCTGCGAGAGAGCGAACTGTCCCCGGCCGATCTTGAATCCCCCGACGTGGAGTATCCTTGATCCGGGCTGGTCCTTCGCCGTGCAGGGCCATGTGAGAACCTCCTTCTCCAGCCTGTCGAAGCTTATCCCCGCGTAGATAGGCGCGACCGACGCGAATTCGTCCATGATCTCGGCGGGCGACTTGAAATCGAACCCTGGGGCGCCGAACCTCTTACCCAGCTCGCAGGCTATCTTCCAGTCTGGCCATGCCTCTCCCGGAGCATCGACCGCTTTCCTCACGCGGCGAACCTTCCTGTCGGTGTTGGTGAAGGTCCCGTCCTTCTCGGCGTAGCAGGCGGCGGGCAGGAGGACATCGGCGAACTTCGTGGTCTCCGTATGGAAGATGTCTGCAGCGGCGAAGAACTCCAGATGCTTGAACGCCTCCTCGACATGCGTTATGTCGGCATCGGACATCATCGGGTTCTCACCGAACGATATGAGCGCCTTGAGCTTCCCCTCGGCGGCCAGCTGCAGCGCGACTGTCATCGGAAGCCCGACCTTATCCGACAACGTCCTGCCCCAGGCCTTCTCGAACTTGGCCTTCATCTCGGCGGCCGCGACGCCCTGATATCCAGGGTAGAAGTTTGGAAGGGATCCCGCATCGCAAGCCCCCTGGACGTTGTTCTGACCCCTCAACGGGTTGACGCCGGTGGATTCCTTACCGATGTGCCCGGTCAGAAGTGCGAGGTTCGCGAGGGACTTCACGGTCTCAGTGCCGTTGCTGTGCTGTGTGATACCCATTGCGTAAGCTATCATCGCCCTGTCGGAATTCGCGTAGAGCCTGGCGGCTTCGATTAGCTTGTCCTTCGGTATGCCGGATATCTCCTCCACTTTCTCTGGAGTGTAGCTGCTGACGACTTTCTTGAAACCCTCGAACTGTGCGGTCTTCGTCTCGACGAACTCCTTGTCGTAGAGGTTCTCTTCGATGATCACCCGGGCGATGCCGTTTATCCATGCTATGTCGGTCCCTGGCTTCTGATGCAGGCTCATATGGGCGACTCTGGACAGGGGCGTCTCCCTCGGGTCTACGACGATCGCCTTCGCGCCGCTGTATATTGCGTGCAACATCCTCGCGCCGATCATCGGATGAGTCTCGAGCGTGTTCGAGCCCGTGACGAGCAGGCAGTTGGCGTTCTCGAACTCGGGGATCGAGTTGGTCATCGCGCCGCTACCGAACGAGTAGACAAGGCCGGCCACGGTCGATGCGTGGCAGAGCCTCGCGCAGTGGTCGATGTTGTTCGTGCCGATCGCGGCCCTCGCCAGCTTCTGCATCAGGTAGTTTTCCTCGTTGGTGCACTTCGCGGACGCGAACACTGCGACGGAATCAGGACCGTGCTTCGCGACGATCCTCTTGATCTCGCTGACGATCTTGTCCAGCGCCCCGTCCCAGGTCGCCTTCCTCATTTGCGAGCCTTCCCTGATGAGCGGGTGCGTGAGCCTGTCCGGATGCTGGACGAACACGTGCGCGTTGTATCCCTTTATGCATAGCTTGCCTTGGCCTATTTCATCCGTCTTATCGGGGACGATACCGACTAGCTTGTTGTCGACGACCTGCAGGAAGAAATTGCATCCGCAGCCACAATACGGGCAGGTCGTGAGGACGTGCTTAACAGACATTCTTCTCATCCTCCAGCGGCTCTCCCTCGAGGGTTGTCAGAAGCGGGCTGACTGTCTTCTCGTCTCCTGGCGTGAAGCCATACAGTTCTTTCATGTCCGCATGGACCATCTTCCTGAAAGTAAGAAGCGGGATCTCGGCGGGGCATGCGCGCTCGCACTCGCCGCACTCGATGCACTTGTCTGCCATGTGGAACGAGCGGACGAGATGGAAAGCCAGCCCAGGAGGGATGCTCTTCTCGGCCACGAGCGTCCTCTCTCCGAGAACGCACTGGTTCTCGCAGAAGCAGACTGGGCAGGTGATCGTGCATCCGAAGCACTTGTTGCACTTCCTGAACTGCCTCACCCAGAACTTCAGTCGCTCATCCGGCGACATCTTCCGGAGCCTAGTTACGGTGGCGTCCTCCGCGACACCTTTTTTCGGTTCGCCTATATCGACCTTGCTCGGGACCGGGTCGGGGCACCTGCATTTATCGATGATATTTTCGTCGCAGGCCAATCCGATCTTGAAGATCCGCTTCCCGTCGATGATACCTCTCTTGAACAGCTCGTTCAATGCCAACTCGTCGCATTTCCTCACGACCACGGCTATCTTCCCCTTAGGTATCTGGGGATAGATCCTGGATAGGACTGTGATCAGTTGGTACGGAATGTCAAAGCGCACGTCGCCGATTTCTTCTCCCTTCGAGATGAAGGCCGGGGCGACACTTCCGTGCTCAGCCCTCATGACGAGCAGATAATCTGCCTTGTAGTCGTCGAAGGCCATCTTGGCTACTTTCTTGCCGAGGTCGCTCAGAATTTCACCTCCCTCAGCGGGTTTGGTCCGAGCTGCTTGATCTGCGAAACGAATTCCGTGATCACTGTCTGGAATTTCTCACCTTCAGCGGCGCTGACCCAGTCGAGTTTCAGGCGCCTCTCGTCGATGCCAACGTCGTTCAGGATCTTCTGCGCTAACGGGAAACGCTTGGCGGTCCGGTGGTTTCCGGTGAGGTAGTGGCAGTCGCCGATGTGACATCCCAGAACAAGCACGCCGTCGATTCCTTCTGAGAGGGCTTTGAAGACGTACTCGGGCTTAACGCTCGCGCTGCACATCACCCTGATTACATGGACATTTGGCGGCATCTGCAGCCTGCTGACGCCGGCGAGATCCGCGCCTGCATAGGAGCACCAGTTGCAGCAGAACGCGAGGATCGTCGGGTTGAACTCGGTCATTGCGACGCCTCCATTGCGTTCTTGACTAGCGCATCTATCATAGCGCTGAGCTGAGTCGTTGTGAATCCTTTCTGCTGCATCGCGTCGTTGTTGCATGCGGCCACGCAGTTACCGCAGCCCTTGCACTTGGCCTCGGTTACGAAGGCGTGCCTCTTGCCGTCCGTCTCGACGATCTCGATGGCCTGGTAGGGACAGGCGGCCACACAGTTGCCGCAGGCGATGCACTTCTCGATGTTGCAGGAAGAGGTGATTGGCTCTATCACGACCTTCCCCTTCCTTATCGGGATCGAGGCTTTCGCGGCCGCGCCCAGCCCCTGCGCGATGCACTCGGACACCTGGCTCGGCCATCGGGCCGTCCCGCAGATGAATATGCCCTCCGTTGCGAACTCGATCGGCCTCAGCTTTACGTGCGCCTCGAGGAAGAACCCGAGCTTGTCCACCGGGACCTTCAGCTGCGTCGCGACGTCCTTCACATTCTCGATCGGCACCATCGGCACCGCGAGCACGATCGTATCGATGGACATGCCAATGACATCGTCCAGCGTCTCATCGAAAACTTCGACCGATAGTCCGTCGCCGCGCTTCTCGATCTTCGGTAAACTATCTAGTCCGTAGCGCATGAACCTGACGCCTTTCTCCGCGGCATCTCTGTACACCCTCTCCGCGGTCGTTCCGTAACTCATGATGTCCCTGTGCAGGATTGTGACCTGTGCATTCGGCTTGGCTTCGATAATTCTGAGGGCGTTCTTGATGGAGGCGTTGCAGCAGAACCTGGAGCAGAAGTCCCGACCGGGGATCCTGCTTCCGACGCACTGGATGAAGACGGCGTTGTCTGGAACATCACCTTTCGCGAGCCTTTTTTCGAGCTCAAGCTGGGTGATAATGCCGGGAATCTTCCCGAATCCGAATTCTCCTTTCGGGGTCCACTCCCTTCCGCCCGTGGCGACGATTATCGCGCCCGCCTTGACCTTCACAGAGCACTTGTCATCCCCGGTTATCGTCACTTCGAAGTTGCCGACGAAACCCTGCATGTCGGTCATCCTGGATGAGAGGTGGAAGTGCGCCTTAGGCGAACATTTGATCTCTTTAATCATCTTGTCGAGCAGCTCCTTCGTGCTCTTCATCTCCGGGCCGATGACCGCTATATCCTTCAGAATCCCGCCGAGCTGCTTCTCCTTCTCGATGAGGTGCGTCTCGATCCCCTGGGAGACGAGAGCCGACATCGCGGCGAGGCCGGAGATCCCTCCCCCGATGACCACTGCGACCGGTATGACACTGGATTCGCTCTCTTCCTGAGGCTCGAGGAGGGCGGCTTTGGCCACGCCCATCGCGACCAGCATCTTCGCCTTCTCGGTCGCCGCCTCCGGCTCTTTCGCATGGATCCATGAAACGTGCTCCCTGATGTTGACGAACTCGAAGAGGTACTTGTTCACTCCTGCGCGCTCGCAGTTCCGCCTGAAGAGCGGCTCGTGCGTCCTCGGAGTGCATGCTGCAACGATCACCCTGTCCAGCTTGTTCTCCTCGATGCTTTTCCTTATCGCGCCCAGCCCCTCTTCCGAGCAGGAGTACATGTTGTGCGCCGCGACGACGACGTTCGGGAGGGTCTTGGCGAACTCGGCGACCTTCTCGACATCGACCGTCGACGCGATGTTGTGGCCGCAATGGCAGATGAAGACGCCTATCCTCGGCATCAGCAGGCACCTCCGGATATGAGATCGGCGACACGCGCCGCTGCGGACGAAGCCTGCGTGACGGAATCAGGGATGTCCATCGGGGTGGATGAGAAGCCGCAAACGATTATCCCTTTCATGTTTGAATCGACAGGATTCTGGAAATCCGGGGTCGCGAGGAACCCATCGGGATCGAGCTTGAGACCGATGGACTGAGATAGCTGTGCCGAGCTGGCCGAGGGCACCAGGGCCGGGCAGAGCACGACCATGTCGAACTCTTCCGACGCGACTTCCCCGCCGTTGCCCTTCTGCTCGTAGCTGACAAAGACGCCTTTCCCGTCCTTCGCCGGCTGGACCTTTGCCGGCCTGGACTGGACATACCTGACGCCGTAGTTCCTCTTCGCCCTTATGACGAACTCCTGGAAGTTCTTCCCGACGGCCCTCATGTCCATGTAGAATATCGTTGTCTTGATGTTCGGAGCATGCTCACCGGCAAGGATGGACTCCTTCGTGGCGTACATGCAACAGACGCTACTGCAGTACACGTGGGTCTTCGTGTCCCTGGAACCGACGCACTGGATGAACGCGAGGTTCCTCGGCTCGGTGCCGTCGGAAGGCCTGACAAGATGGCCACCGGTCGGGCCCGAGGCGGACAATATCCTCTCGAACTGGAGCGATGTGACGACATCCTTGCAGAACCCGTAACCGAACTGAGGGACCTGCGACATATCCATCATCTCGAAGCCGGTCGCGATGACTATCGCGGAGGCGTCGATGTCGACGAACTTGTCCTTCTGGTCGAAATCTATTGCGCCCGCCTGGCATATCTTTTTGCAGACCCCGCATTTCTTCGCGATTATCATCCGGCAGGTCGCGGCATCGATCGTGACTTTCCTGGGCACGGCCTGCGGGAAGGGGAGATAGATGGCCTTCCGCTTCGTGAGCCCTTCTTCGTACTCGCTCGGGACCTTCACGGGGCATTTGACCGCGCAGTCGCCGCACCCTGTGCAGCGGCTTAAGTCGACATATCTGGCCTTCTCTTTGACCTTGACCTTGAACTTCGGGAATTTCCCGGATATGCTCTCGATCTCAGAATAGGTATGGATCGTGATGTTCTCGTGGTCTGCGCACATTATCATCTTCGGGGAGAGGATGCACAGAGAGCAGTCGTTCGTCGGGAAGGTCTTGTCGAGCTGGGCCATGTGACCGCCTATCGACGGTGTTTTCTCGACAAGGTGCACCTCGAAGCCCATGTCGCCGAGATCGAGCGCTGCCTGTATGCCAGCAATTCCACCTCCCACTACCACAACCTTCTCCTTCATCTCCGTAGCCTCTCTGAGACTCAGGCACTTGCGATTGGCTCGCAGGAACTCCCCGTACCCTAGGCTTGACTCGTCTGCGATAAATAGCGAAGTGCGATGCGAGTTTCCTTGGGCGATTGTAAGTGGGTCGATGATAAAAACTTTTCCCGATTTACATGTAATTTCCGTAGATTATTTTAGAATTCTGGTAGGAAGAAATCCACGTTTGCATGACAGAATTGAATGTTTCATTGGACGGATGCTAGGATCGCGTGGATCAGATCCGCCGCCAGGTGCGCCACGTCCTCCGCCGGCAGGATTCTACGGGTGGCGCCGTCGAACAGGATGTTCGCCGATGATGGCACCTCATCGTCGCCCTTCCAAATCGTGACGTTCACAAGCAGGAAGGGGAAGAACGGGAAATCGACCGATGCGTCCCCTCTTTTCGCCACCTTGCCCCCCAGCTTCTCGGCGGATTTCAGAAGAACCTCGGGCCTCTCGCCGAAGCTCTTGATCAGTGGTATGATCGCCCTCCCCTGGAATACAGAATAATATAGGGCGCCACCCTCGAGCTCCCGATATGAAATCCACTGGCTGTCGATTCTCCCATCGGCTTTTTGAAGATAATGCAGGAGGACGACCTTGAAATCGCCCTCCATCTCGGAGCCGTCGGCCCATCGGAGCTCGCCGGAATCCAGGTTCAGAACGGCCTCCCTGTTGAGGTGACGAATCCACAGCTCCTTCCCGACAAGCCGCCCTCCGCTCGACTCGGCAAGAGAGGGAAAATCGCGCGTCTTCAGGTCGTCCCAAGCCTTTGTGATCGCGTCGGCGAAGCGCCGATCGACCGGTACTCCTTGCAAACCTACACCTTCAAGAATGAATGGGCGTAGAGCTTCTTGTTCAGCAGCACTTCAGCGGCCTTGACCGTGTTCATGAGATCGACATCGAGGACATCGACGATGGCCGCATCCAGCCCTCTGCCGACCAGCATCGCAAGATACACGCGGTTCAGGAGCTTCTTCTCCTGTGCGCCGTTCGATACATTGGATAATCCCACGACCGTCTTCGGAGCGGGCGAGCTGAGGTTCTTGAATGCAGAAATTGATTCGCAGACCATCGGCAGCTGGTTCTGGGCAGCGGAGACTGGAAGGATGACGGGATCGAGGTATAATGACTCTGTCGGCACCCCCGCGTCCATCGCTGTCGCGAGAATCGTCATTGCGAGTTCCATCCTCTGGTCCACGGTGTTTGGGATGCCTTTCTCGTCGATGGTCAGGCAGACGATTTCGGCATTGAAATCCTTCGCGAGAGGGAACAGCTTCGACATCTTTTCGATCTCGGCCGTTGTCGAGTTGATGAGGGGGTGTCCCTTGCATTCCTCCAGGCCGGCCCTGATGACGTCAACGGACGGCGAATCGATGGAAAGCCTGGCGTCCGTCGCGCCCTGAGCGACCTTGACGAGCCATCTCATCGCATCGGCCGCATCGTCTCTCCCGGGTCCGGTGCTCAGGTCTATGACAGAAGCTCCAGCTTTGGCCTGGTCGGAGGCCAGCTTCGCGATGAAATCCGCATCTCTGTTGTCGATCGCCTTTCCGACAGCGGAGAACATGCCGTTGCACTTTTCTCCAATCAACATCATTTCAAGCGCCTCTCCCGGACAGTAAAGACGAGAACTGGAGATAAATATGATGGCATGAATTGGGCGAATACTTATTATCAGAGAATCCATAAAGCGCGATAACTGAGAGAGATATGACGAGATCAAAGCGAGTCCCAGAGGATTGCGCGATCCGCTTCGAACCCGATGGCATAACGATGAAGGTAGCGCCAGGCACGACCGTCCTAGATGCTGCGCTGGACGGCGGAGTGATGATCGATTCTGTCTGCGGTGGCGCCGGTCGATGCGGTCGCTGCAAGGTTATGGTTCGCGGCGCGGCGGGAATCGCACATGGAGCGAGGAAGAGCATGATATCGGCCGAAGCGCCGAAGACGGTCTTGGCATGCCTGACCACGGTGGAAGGAGATCTCAAAGTCTCCGTTCCTGAGTACTCCAGAGTCGGAGTCCACCAGATCCTGGAGACGTCAGAGAATGTCCCGCTAAAGGAATTGTCTCCGTTGGCTAGGAAGGTGCATCTGAAGCTCCCCCTGCCGTCCCTGAAGGACAACCTTGGCGACGCGGAGAGGCTGAGGAGGGCGTTGAAGAAGGAAGAGGACAAGGGCGCGCGAATCCCGCTGTCCGTTCTTCGGACATTTCCAGCCGCGATGAGGAAGGGCAATTGGGAAATCACAGTGACGATCGCAGAGTGCCAAAACGGGAACGAAATTGTTGCGATCGAACCGGGAGATACATCGAAGCATCTGTGCGGTCTTGCAATCGATATCGGCACGACGACCGTTGTGGTCTCGCTAATAGATATGATCAGCGGGAGCACGCTGGCCACCGAATCGACCTACAATCAGCAGATCGTCCACGGCGAGGACGTCCTCACGAGGATAACCTACGCCGAGGAGCATGGAGCGCAAAAGCTGAACAGACAGATTCTCGAGACCATCAGGACCCTGATCCCGAAGGCCTGCGAGAAGGCATCGAGGAAGGCAGGGCGCAAGATAAGCCCGATCTGCATCATGTCGGCGTCTGTATCCGGCAACCCGACGATGATGCATTTCCTCCTCGGGCTTGACACCAGGAACATCCGCTACGAGCCTTACATCCCGGTTGTGAACACCCCCCAGTACTTCAGGGCGGAGGAGCTGGGCCTGGGAATCGACCCACATGCGTTGGTCTACATCTGCCCCGGAAGGTCGAGCTACGTCGGCGGGGACGTCCTCGCCGATGTCGTCGCGTCCGGGATGCACCTGAAGAGCGATATCACGCTCCTCATCGATGTGGGAACAAACGGAGAAGCCGTTCTCGGATGCAAGGATTGGATGGTCGCCTGCTCCTGCTCCGCCGGACCGGCGTTCGAAGGGGGAGAGGTCTCCTCCGGCATGAGGGCGATGCAGGGTGCGATCGACAGGATCCAGATAGACCCCGCGGGCGAGGTCAAGTTCCACACGATCGGGGACAGGGGGCCGCTTGGAATCTGCGGATCGGGTCTTATCGACCTCGTCGCCGGCCTGTTCATAAACGGCTTCATCGACCGCCACGGGAATCTCGCTAAAGGAAAGACGAAACGGATCAGGGAAGGAGATGACGGTGACATCGAGTTCTTCATCGCGAAGCGCGGGAAAGGGGGCAACGTGAAGGGTCTGACGGACGTGGCCCCCGGCGACATCGCCGTAAAGGAATCCGACATCCAGAACATCCTCAGGACAAAGGCGGCGATATACAGCGGCTGCTCCGTCCTGCTGAAGACGATGGGGTACGATTTCAAGGACCTGTCGCAGATTGCGATAGCGGGGGGCTTCGGCCATTACCTCGATGTCAGGAAGGCGATGATAATCGGCCTGCTGCCGGACGTGGAGATGAAGAGATACAGATTCATCGGGAACGGCGCGCTGGAGGGCGCGAGGCTCGCGCTGCTGTCGAAGCAGAAACGCAAGGAGCTGCAGAAAATCTACGAGAACATGACGTACCTGGAACTCAGCGTCAACAACACGTTCTTCGAGGAGTTCACCTCGTCGCTTTTCATCCCGCACACCGACCTGGACAGGTTTCCCTCAGTGAAGGAGCTCATGGAGCTCGAGAGGAACGCGAGGAAGTAATCGGAAAGGGATGCAGGAATGGGAGTCACGATCTCGATAGCTGGCAAGGGCGGCGTCGGAAAGACGACCATAGCATCACTCCTTGTCAGGGAACTCTGCAAGAAAGGGAAGCCGGTCCTGGCGATCGACGCCGATCCGAATTACAATCTCGGGGACAAGCTCGGAGCGAAGGTCGAGCGGACGATCGGCGCGCTCCGCGAGGAGATAATGAAGACGAAGGACGAGCTCCCCAGCGGAGTGCCGAAGCAGGAGCTCGTCGAGTACCAGGTCAGGCTGGCCCTCCAGGAGGGGAAGATGTTCGATCTCCTGACAATGGGCAGGCAGGAGGGGGCGGGATGCTATTGCTTCATCAACAGCGTCCTAAGGAGCTTCATCGATGCCCTGGCTTCGAAGTACGAATACATCGTCATCGACAACGAAGCGGGTCTGGAGCATCTGAGCAGGAGGACCACGATGGGGAGCGACTTGCTGTTCGTCGTCAGCGATTCGAGCAACGTCGCACTGCGGGCGGCAGGACGGATCGCGCGGCTGGCAGATGAGATGGAGCTCAAGATCGGCAGGAAGATCCTCGTCGCGAACCGTTGCGAATCGCCGCCTTCCAGGGAGATGCTCTCCTTCACCGACTACAAATTCGATGCGGTCTGGAACGTGAGGACCGACAGCGCGGTAAAGGAGACATCCGACGAGGGCGGGTCGCTGTTGAATATCAAGAATACTGCTCCTGCGGTCGAAGATACGGCCCGGATGCTCTCGGACGAGTTGAGGAAGCTACTTCGGTAAATTCTTCAGGAACTTCGGGAGCCCCTCCGATTCCCTCGGCCCGACTATCACCTTCAGGCCGGTGAGCTCCTCCAGCTTCCCGCTCATCCTGGAGACCATGCCGGGGATGATTATCGAGCCGGATGTGTGCTTCTCCTTGAGCTGCAGCTTCTCGATGAGCTTCGCCACGCTCTCCGCAGTGAGCTTTCCGGCGGCGAAGGAGGTCATCACGGACAGCCCCTCCGTGTTGGCGACCAGCAGCCAGGACGGCACGCCGCTCTTCTCGATATCTCCTGCGACGGTGAAGTACGTGAGCGAGAAGTTCGTCGTGAACAGCAGGGGCGATTCAGGCCTCGGCGAGCCGATCGGATAGACCTTCTCCTCCACCTGGAGGGGTACCTGCGGGTCGGTGAAGATGTTCTGCCGCAAGGTCAGCAGCGGATAGATGAGCGCCGGGTCGCTTGATCTCAGAACGACTATCGATCCGTACTTAGGGATACCGACCGTCGCGCCGATGACCTCGTCGCCGTCCCCTCCTGCCCATACAAGGGTCGGAAAGCCGAGGGGCCTGAAGTTCGCCTTGACGGCCATTCTGCGGATGATAGTCAGGTCGACGAGCTGCTGGCCCAGGTTCGGTCTTGTGACATCCAATACGATGTCCTGGACGCCTTTCTCCTTCGTAAGGCTGGCGAGCTTCGCCAGCTCCTCCACGTTTTCAGCAGTGATGCAGAGGGGGAGGTTCAGCTCCTTGGCCAGGGAGACCATGCCGTCGAGCGTGTCCTTCTTCGCGACGCCGATGATCGGCCTGCGTTCCTTGCATACCTGGGCCGCCGCGGAGATGGACTCCGCCTTCTCCCCGAGGATGATCACGGGGAGCTTGGATGCGGACATCGCATGCTTCGCGAGCGCCTCAAGCGGAGCGCTCTTGCCAGTTGCGTTGTGAAGGACCATCGAGTCGAGCCGCATCTTCTGGCCGACTCTCTCGAAGGAGAGGGAATTCGCATGCTCGATTGCCTTCTTCTGCTCATCTTCCGGGATGTCGTCCCCTATCGAGAGGGAGAGGATTGTCGGATGGTAGAACTTCTTGTCGTGTCGGAACAGCTCGGTCTCGTCGCCGATCGACAGCTCCCCGGCGCTGCCTCCGAACTTGACGAGGCGGATGGGCGGCGCGGCGCTGTCCTGCAACGACGCTTTGACGCCCGCATCGACATATGGGCAATCTTCCAGCGAGACCTTCTTGTTCGCCAGCTGCATCGCGAAGGCCAGGCATGTCGGGAACTTGCACTCCCCGCAGTTCTTCCTGGGAAGCGCCTTGTAGATCTCCATCGCGGTCGGCATCTCACGCACCTCCCTGCAGAGAGCCGATGGCCTTCCGCACCTTCTTCAACGACTCGGGATGCCTTAGGATGACCAGGTCCGCTCCAGCTATTATCGATGTCTCCGCGGTGATGACTTCCCAGTTGATCGCGCGTCTGGTGACGTCGCCGAGCTTGCTGTTCTGATCGAGAGCGTCCCTTGCGCTCAGTCCGACCGTGCAGTCGCAGAGTATCGACGTCTGCAGCGCGCTGTCGCCCCTGAGCGCCCCCTGCCTAAGCCTCTCCATGACGGAATAGGTGTATTCGAGGCCGACCCCGAGGGCCGCCTGGAGGGGGTCGATGAGGATGTCCTCCCGCCTGACTCCGAAATCCATCAGAAGTATCGCGATCTGCTTGGCGAGGTTGATGTCGAGGTTCGAGAAGCCGACCACGCCATTTCCGTTCGCCATCGCGGCCGCCGCGAGCGATTTGTAGTTGTCCTCCGCCGCGAGTCCGATGAATATCCTCTCGCCTTTCGCTACGGTCGAGACCTCCTCCATCAGCTTCGCGTCGGTCTCGTAGTTGCCAGATCCGTAGACGATCAGCGGCAGCTTCACCGCCTTGAGTACCTCCTTGACGAGCGAAGCGCATTCTTGGGGGGAGCGGTTCTCCTCCTCCGGGTTCGCGCTCAGCAGCTTGAGAGTGATGAAATCGGCATTCCATTCCTGTTCGACCGCCTTTGCCCAGGTCACCGGGTCGTTGACGGCGCTTCCCATCATCTGCTTGACTTGGTTGTCCATCCCGCGCAGCGTGTCGAGGACATCCATTCCGATGTAGGGCGGAACCTGCGCCGTCGACTCGAAGCTGTGGAACGGCAGCCCTGTGACTCCGCCGATGAGCAGCGATCTGCTCCTTGAGCCGCCCTGCTCGGGGGTCGCGCCCAGTCGTGTCTGAACGGTCTTGCCAACGAACTTCTCCTTTGGTATGTCCAGGCTCATTCTTCATCCCTCCAAGAAAAGCGTCACATCATCGGCGGCAGCTTGAGGCATGGATGTTCGACCTTTATCAGCCATTCGGCGAGCTTCTCGGGATCCGTCGCGACGGTTTCGTCCGCGATCTTGTCCAGGAAATCGGGGATCCCCTCCTCTTCCGCGCGCTTCTTCAAGTCCTCGGCCATGGCGGCTTTCAGCTCCTTCGGCATCCACTGGATCCTCGCGATGCCTCCGTCGGCCCTGATGAACTTCTTGCTGATGAGATACCTCCTTCCGACGCCGATGAATCCGGGCGTCTGGATGCCGCCTCCTATCGTGCCGGCCATTGTGGAGAACTTCATGCCGATCGGCGTCATCCCCTCGTGCTCCCTGTTGACGATGATGACGCCCTGAAGGTCCGGGGCTACCGCGACGATACACTCGAAGCAACCGCAGGATGTCATCGGGTCTTCCATCATCGTGTATGCGCTGAACCTCTCGAGTTTCTGCTGGGTCTTGTCCGCGACCGCCTGGTTCACGCCGACCCATTGCCCCTTCTGCTCGTTGATCACTTCGCCCTTGGGGACCGGCTGGTTCGGGCCGACGGGGGCGATCTGGTTGGACGCCTTCGCATCGAGCCAGTTGATCGCGCCGCAGAGGCCGAGCCTCTCAGGGGTGACTATGCAGACATGCCCCGGAGCGAAGCTCTGGCACAGCGTGCATGTGTAGAAGATCTCGACGCTCTCGTCCGTGAGGTTCGCGATCCGTTCGTCCCTCGTCTTGTAGACGGCGATGGCCTCCGGGAGATGCTTCCTGACCTCGGCCTCATCTGTTATGATTGTGACTTGTATCCGAGTGACTATCGCGCTGAACTCCGATTTGAGCTTCGCCGCGAGTATCTTGCCGATGTGCTCGATCTTCAGGCCTCTCGAGACGGACTCCTTGCTCAGGCGGACCCAGAGGAGGTTCCTCTGGCCGGTATGCCATGCCCCCTCGGCGAAGTTTACGAATTGATGGATCCTGCGCTCCATGACGGACTCGAAGTCCGGCTGCATGTTCTTGCCGAAGACATCGATCAGTATGCCGAGCGGGGTCGCGGATCCCTCCTGCATCTGGTCGACGTCCTTGCCAATCAGCGTCACCTTTCCATCGATGACCTCCTCGGCGGGACGCATGCGAAGCAGCTCGAAGGTGGGAGTGTGCGATGAGCCGCCGGCTTCGACGAACATCTGATTCCTGCGGATCGTCTCCCCCTCGAAGGCCGGCCCGTATGCCACGGGCAGGTCCATCGCGGCAAGCTTGACCTTGATGTCCCTGACATCGATCGCCGTTGCGATCATCTGGTCGTAATTCTTTTGCATCACGTATTTGCCCGGGATCTCCTCGATATCCTGGTCGGTGATCGTCGGGGAGCCGTTGAACATCACCGCGAATTCCGCCGCGACCTTGATGTAGTCGAGAGGGCCGAGCTGAAGGACGAACACCTTCGGACGCTTGGAGAGGTAATTGTACAATCGCTCTCGATCGCCGCGCTGGACGCCTCCGAACGATAGCGCGGCGCGTATCGCGAAGTTGAGCCCGTGAATGATCTGCGTGAATTCTCCGACAGGATAGAGCATGACGTCCAGGCCCATCGCGACGTTCATGTCCTGCAGCTGCTTGATGATGTCATATGACGCGATGATCAGCATCCCCTTGTTCTGGCAATCCCTGATCATCGTCTTGAGTTTCTCGGGGTCCCTCGCCTTGCCGACGAAGACCGCAGCGCCGGGGATCGTGTCGTCGACGAAGGCGATGCCGAGTTTCCTCAGAATCCTGTCCGGAACGAAGCCGCAATAGTCCGTCCCTGCATACGGGTCGGGGTTCTCGACGTATTTGAGGGCCTCGACTATCTCCGCCGAAATCATCGTCGTCTCACCGGCCGCGAGCGCTGCCTCATAGGTGTATTCTTCGATTATCTTCGCGCGGGCCTCGCCGAGAATCACGACAAGGTTCTCCAGGGTCTTTGCCTCCCGACCGTCCCATGCATAGAGGCACGGAAGCTCGTAACCAGTGCCGGGGAATTCGACCTTCTGCCGGAGGCCGAACTTATCCACCGCCCTCGCGAGCAGGATCTCGGCGTATCCTGCAGCGATGATGGCGCCATCGACGGCCATTTGGAACAGCTTCTCTTTCGGTATCTTGCGCTCCGGGGCGATGTACTCGGATTCGATTTGTGCTTTGGGATCGGTGAGACCCAACTTCCAACGGCGGTACTCTATGACGGAATAGAGCCTCTTGGCCGCGATGCCGGAAGTCCGCTCGAAGATGAAGAAGCCGCCATAGACGTCCCTGGCGGTGTTCTCGAGCACCTCGGTCACGAGCGGGCTGCCGCTGATGTACTGCATCGTGCCGACATGCGTCGGGAAGCCCATCGCGACCAGCCAGGTGCCGATCGAAACTGCTTTCTCATGCATCGCCTCAGGGGCCGTCGCGACGAACGGAAGGTCCCTGATCTCGACGCCCATTTTCTTCGCGATTTCAGTCGCGAAGTTCGCATATCTCGAGTTGTCAACGCAGGACCCTATATGCCAGACGCACGGCAGACCATCTGGGATGTTGTTGGCAGACGAGAGTTCCGAAAGGAATGCCTGAAGGCCTGGTCCGGCCACCTCGGCGACTTTCTTGGGGTCCATGAAGCTCTTCGTGGCGAACTCGATTGCGTTGCAGCCCGAGGCGAGGATGAGGACATCGTGTCTCAGGAGTTCGGTGGCGATCAGGATTATGTCCTTCTTCTCGAACGTCCTGAGGTTCCTGCAGCCTGCGAACAGCGCGACCCCTTTCAGCTTGCCGCTTCGCAGGACATCGGCAAAGTAGCCCATCGGATCGTCCGGTCTGACCTTGGAGAACAGCTCCGTAATCTGCTCGATGCTGAACCCTGCGACGACCTCGGAGGCCCGCGGGTGGATTTCTATTCCCTCATCGCCCCGGTTCTTGTACGCCTCCACGGCGAGCTGGAGTATCATCCTTGCCGCATCCTTGGCGGTCTCGGGAGTGATCTCTATATGCGTCGCTCCGACCAGATGGCCGACCGGCTCTGTCGTAATCAGCCGCGTATGGTAGCATCTTCGGACCGCCGATATCGAGGGCATGATGCACTGGTAATCGACCACCATTGCGTCGAGAAGCCCGGAGAGAAGGACCAGCTCCTGCGATGAGAAGCTCGAAGCAAGTGGCACTCCCCTCCTCATCAGCGCCTCGTTGCCCGTGCAGCATATGCCGATGATGTTGAACCTGTCCGCGCCCGCCTCCTTGGCGATGCTTTCCATCTCTTTTGCGGCGGAGGTGACTGCCTCGGCCAGGAACGGGCTATGGCCATGGATAGCGATGTTGATCGATCCCTCATCTAAGACTCCGAGATTCGCCTTGCTCCTCACGAGCTTGGGGGTGCCGAACAGCGCGTCCGAGAGCCCGGTCGAGAGCTGCATGCTCGCGAGGTCCGCGATTGCCGTGTGTATTCCGCCGAACAGCATCGGAACTGGATCGGCGTCGACGCCCATCGATGACCGATGGACAGTATCCTGGATGGAATCCAGCACGTTGAACGGGAGGACCGAATGCGAATCCCAAAGCTTGAGCAGTTTGTCGGTGACGAAGGACCTCACAGATTCGAGCGGGCGCTCCGGGTCCAAGCTTGTGAAGTCTTTTGAGAAGAACTCGGCGGCCGTCGGGACCAACATGTCATCGGCGACTTGCATTCCGCTCCTGGCGAAAAGCGCCTTCAATTTCGCAGGGTCTGTAATCTTATAATCGGACTTCCCCTCCGCCATCTTGTGAAGTGTAAGTAGTAATTCCTTCGCATGCCCGGCGTGAGAGGAGCACCCTCCGGCAATCATTCTGTCCAAATGCCTGGCGACGAGGGTGTAGCTCTTGGCGCCGCAAAGGCCGATGACCGGCAACACGAAGGGGGGCAGGCCGCCCGCCAGCCGGCTGCGCAAGAGAATCGATTTCCCGGTCAGGCTGGTCCTGCATGGACCCTGGAGGCACAAGCGGCAGCAGAGGCCTTCAAGCCCGAATCTGCATTGGCTGACCTTGGTCATCTCGTTTCTGTCGCCGATCTCCAGGATGCCTTTGTGATGCGCGCTATCGATGATCGCTTCGCAGGTCTCTATCTCAGAGCAGGAGTCGCAGCGCTCGACTGCTTCGCAGTTCTGCTTGAGCTTCTCGTCAGCCATCCTGCTCACCTCGCATCCGCATTCCTGTCCCGTCAAACCCACAAGCACTTATATTCATTTTCATGGAGTATGCTGGTTCGATGTCGATGGTCATGAGTCGTTGTTTCCTTAGGAAGGGTTTTCTATGCCGCCTTGAACCTGAAAAGGCCAAAAAGTTCTTATAATTCAACCTTTCGGCATTCTCGCGCAACGCGTTACCGACTCTCGACCGAAAGTAATGCGATGCCATAATAAGATTTCCTAAGAAAGGGAATCCCCGAGTCGTGATTCTGACGATGGCGGGAGTCCTAATGAGTCCGATGTACGATCCGCCCGATTCCGCCTTGCTGACCTCTCGGATGGTCCTCCTGGAGACCGATGAAATGATGTGCCGGGAATTCCGAGCGAGGACAGATTAATTCACCATGAAGGTCATACATAAATGAAATCCACAAAGCCCTTTATCATCAAGATGGAATACGGGGCGAGAACGCAGATAACACGCGCAGGTGACAGAAGCTGCGAATCCGGTTCAGACGATGCTGGGAGCGCGGGAGCCAATGCTTTCGATTAGAAAGAAGAAATTTGAATATTCGATCAAAGTTGAACTTGAGAGAATCGACGCTATCATCGACAATTATGACCCTGACGGATCATCATTGATTGCGATATTGCAGGACACGCAGGAAGAATTCGGATATCTGCCCCAATCGGTGCTGAAGCGCATCGGGGAAAGACTCGGCGTTCCTTTCGTCCAGGTATTCGGCGTCGCCACCTTCTTCAAGTCGTTTCGCTTGAGCCCCAGGGGGGAGCATCTTATCCGCGTCTGCCTTGGAACCGCTTGTCACGTTAGAGGGGCTCCCAGCCTTTTGGAGGAAATAGAAAGGAGATTGGATGTGAAGGTCGGGGACACGACGGAAGACAGGGAATTCACCCTCGAAACGGTCAACTGCCTCGGTTGCTGCGCCCTGGGACCCATCGCAGTCATCGATGACGAGTATTTCGGACAGATGAGGGCAACAAAAGTCGGTTCGCTACTCAAGAAATACGCGAAGGCTGGGGACGGAGAATAAGATGGCGGCAATCAAGAACCGGGACGAGCTCGAAAGGTTGAGGAGGGCGATAATCGAGCAAAGAGAACCGAATCGGCCTTGCATAACGATCTGCTCCGGGACTGGCTGCCAGGCATACAAATGCGGGAAGGTCACCGAAGCTTTCATTGCGGAGATAGAAAAGCAGAGTGCGAAGGACAAGGTCGATGTGAGGACGACGGGCTGTCATGGGTTCTGCGAGAGCGCACCGATCGTGGTGATCTATCCCAAGGGGATTTTCTATCAGAAAGTGAGAAGCGAAGATGCGGGAGAGATCGTTTCTGAGACGATCCTCAACGGCCGAATCGTAGATCGGTTGCTCTATGCGGACCCGACCACTGGGCAGAAGGTTGTCCTGGAGAGGGAGGTCCCCTTCTACAAGAAGCAGAAACGCGTTGTCTTCGGGAACAACGGGCTGATCGACCCTACGAAGATAGAGGACTACCTGGCCATTGGAGGGTACTCAGCCCTTTCAAGGGCGCTAACTGAGATGAGGCCCGAACAAGTGATCGATGTTGTCAAGCAGTCCGGCTTGCGCGGCAGGGGGGGCGCGGGTTTCCCGACCGGCGTCAAATGGGAGAGCTGCCGCAAGGCCAAGTGGAATACGAAATACGTGATCTGCAATGCCGACGAGGGGGATCCAGGTGCCTACATGGACAGAAGCTTGCTCGAAGGGAACCCGCACAGCGTCATCGAGGGGATGATAATCGGAGCCTATGCGATCGGCTCCAGAGAGGGCTACGTCTACGTCCGCCACGAATACCCCATGGCAGTCAAGAACTTGACAATGGCGCTGGCTCAGGCAAGGGGATATGGATTGCTCGGCAAGGGCATTCTGGGGTCCGGTCACGATTTCGACATCAAGATCAGCAGGGGCGGCGGAGCCTTTGTATGCGGCGAGTCGACTGCCTTGATGGCGTCGATAGAGGGCAGGATCGGAGAGCCGAGAGCGAAGTACATCCATGCGGTCGAAAGGGGGCTTTGGGACCGACCGACCGTGTTGAATAATGTGGAGACTTGGGCAAACATCCCATTGATAATATCGAACGGGGCGGATTGGTTCTCCGGCATAGGAACTGAAGAGAGCAAGGGGACGAAGATATTCTCTCTGGTGGGAAAGATCAACAATACTGGCCTGGTCGAAGTCCCCATGGGAATCACATTGAGAGAGATCATATTCGACATAGGCGGAGGCATCCCGGGGAACAAGAGATTCAAGGCTGTGCAGACCGGGGGCCCTTCGGGCGGCTGCATACCGGAGAACCTCCTCGACCTTCCTGTGGACTTCGAGAGATTGTCCGAAGCAGGCTCGATGATGGGGTCCGGAGGGATGATCGTGATGGACGAAAGCACCTGCATGGTCGATGTTGCCAGATACTTCCTCAATTTCCTGCGGGAGGAATCCTGCGGGAAGTGCATGCCCTGCCGCGAGGGGATCAAGAGGATGCTGGAGATAATCGACAAGATTTCGTCAGGACAGGGAAAGCAGGAGGACCTGGAGCTCCTCGAGGAGTTGGCGGTCGTCGTCCAGGATTTCTCGCTCTGCGGACTTGGCCAGACAGCGTCGAACCCAGTCCTATCGACAATCCGCCACTTCAGGGCTGAATACGAAGCGCATCTGAACCACAAGTGCCCTGCGGGTGTATGCAAGGATCTCATTGAATACGCAATCTTCGAAGACAAGTGCAATGGTTGCGGGCTGTGCCTAAAGAACTGTCCTCAGAACGCGATCATTGGCGAGAAGAAGAAACCGCACGTCATAGTCCGCGAGAAATGCATAAAATGCGGCATCTGCCGGGAGAGCTGCCATTTCGATGCAGTGGGCGTGAGTTAGGGGTCGGTGACATGGTCAATCTGATAATCGATGGAACGGAGATCGATGCTGGGAAAGGCTCGACCATCCTGGAAGCGGCGAGGTCTCACGGGATCGACATTCCCACATTGTGCTACCATGAGGACATCACCCCGTATGGAGCATGCCGTCTCTGCACGGTCGAAGTCGAGGAAAGGGGGAAGACGAAGCTGGTGGCATCTTGCCTCTATCCTGTCAAGGAGGGCTTGAAGGTAAGGACCGAGACGCCCAGAATAGTCAATGGCCGGAAGATGCTCCTGGAATTGCTTCTTGCCAGATGCCCGGACTCCAAGACCTTGCAGGAAATGGCCTCGAAAATAGGAGGGGGGAGGGTCAGATTCAGGATCGAATCAGATGACTGCGTTCTCTGCGGACTGTGCGTCAGGATGTGCATGGAGCAGATGGGGAGCGTGGCAGTCGGTTTCATTGGAAGAGGGGACACGAGGGAAGTGATCACACCCTTCCGCGAGTCGAGCGAAATCTGCCGCAACTGCGGCGTCTGCAAGTGGATCTGCCCGGCAAGGAATCTGGCCGACGAGGATATCGTCGAGGGATGATACCGAGGCAACCAAGGCCTGGAATAGGGCTCAAGAAGGTTGATGTCCGTCGAGCTTCCTCGCGATCTCGGAAAGGGCGTCCAAGCCCGGCGAGCTCTGGGATGTGGAAAAGGGAGAAACTCCATTCATGTCCGCTTCTTCGAAGATCGGATCATAGGGGATCGCCCCGAGGAATGGGATTCCCAGCTCCTGCATCCTCGTCCTGACCCGCTTTTCGCTATCGATGCCACGCGATTTGTTGAGCACCGCTTCGACCCGCTTTATGCCGAGTTCCGCAGCAAGAATTTGGATCCGATCCGCCGTCTCGATCGATCTTTGCCCTGGCTCAATGATCAAAAGGAGGATATCGAGGCCTTTCGATGATCCCCGGCCGAGATGCTCAAGGCCGGCCTCCAAATCGATGACCAGATAATCATCCCTTTCGAGGATGAGATGGTCGATGAGCGTTCTTAGAAGTGCATTTTCCGGGCAGAAGCACCCGCTAGAAGCACATTCGATGGTCCCGAGGACGAGAAAACGGACGCCGTCTTCGTTTTTGACGGAATACTTATCCGGTATGTCATCGACCTTCGGATTGAGTCTGAACAACTTGCCGAACGAGTCTCCTGGTGCGACACCCGTGCGCTCCTCGATCAGTTCGCTCATCTTCGATAGTGGAGTTGGCAGTTTGTCATGCGGGATACCGAGGACGATTCCGAGATGGTTGACCGGGTCGGCATCGACCGCGAGAACGCGCTTCCCCTGGGCAGCCCAGCTGCGGGCAATCGCCCCGGCGATTGTGGTCTTGCCGACGCCTCCCTTCCCGGAAACGGCGATCTTGATCCCCAATCTACCTGCACCTCGCAAAGGAGATCTCGTGCCTCATCAGGTTCATTTCCTTGACGGCGACGTCGTCCAATTGCACCTCGTGGCCAGTGATATCGGTGATGGTCGCCCTCTTCCCTTCGACATGAATCACGGCTGCGGCCTCCATTACGACCTTCTTCTTCCCGCCCTCGATGAGGATGACTTTGCTTTCGCACATCGGTGAACAAATAGCATGGGACCGTTCTTTAACTTTGGGAGGAACGGCACAGGAGCGAATTTTTAGGGAGAATCCGCAAAAAGGCTATATTGCCGACTAGCGTAACCCGCTCCACCGGAGTGAACCGAATTGCTCAGAGAGTGCAAGGACCACGGATATTTCAGAGGCGATATCTGCCCATTATGCGGCCAAGAGGGCAGGTTCCTCATGAGCGCTGACGAACTCGAATCCATCGGCAGGATGATGGCAGGGACACTCAGGCACTTCCCCGAAAAATTCGAACTCAAAATGGAGACGAACGGATTCATCGATCTCCGCGAATTCATCGACGCGCTGCAGAGGACCAGGCGCAGACTCCAATGGCTCAGACCGCATCATATCGTCGCGATCATTGAGACGGATCCCAAGGGGAGATACGAGTACAGGGACGGCAAGATCAGGGCGACCTACGGCCACTCGATCGATGTCGAGCTGGACCTGCCGACGACCGGGATACCCGACCAGCTCTACTATCCGACGACTCAGGAGGAGGTCGACATCGTCCTCGAGACCGGGATCAAGCCATCTGACAGGAAGAAGGTCCACCTCAGCAAGACCTATGAGAACGCCGCGGAGGCAGGCAGGGTCAGGACTCCGAACCCAGTGATACTGGAGATAGATACAGCTCGAGCGATCGCTTCCGGACTGGTCATCATGAAGGCGGGGAAGACCGTCTTCCTGGTCGACAATATGCCCCACGAGTTCCTGAAGAAGGCGGAGATCCCGCCGGCGCCGCCGGTCGAGGAGGAATCTGAAGTCCTCCCCGAGCACATGGAAGAATGAGGGCGCTCCGGTTCCGCGTATCCCCCGCAAAGGATTTTATACGGAGCATGAGAGTAATCCGTAGATGTTCGCCAGGGCAGACCAGCTCAGGATAGAGCAGATAGAGGATGAGTTTAAGCTGCACGCGGTGGATTATTTCTGGGAAGGTTTTGAACCGCACCTTACGGTTTTCAATCTCGATGACGGTCAGCTGTCCTCGCTCGACCTCGAGAACCTCGATTTCTCTGTGTCGAAGAAACGGGTCTGCGTGGGCTCCTGGGTGGAGGACGAATATTTCCCCTGCCCGAGCAGCGTGCCCGTGATAAGGTTCGCGCAATGCGCAGAGTGCGGGGCCGAACTATTCCCGGTCCAGGAATGTGTATTCGAACCTAAATGCGAGGGTGACCAATGTGATTCCCCGTTATGCAAGCGTGAGCATTCTGTCTACATCGCGTTCTTCGGGAACAAACCGAAGGTCGGCATGACTCTCAAGTCCAGGATAAAGAGGAGGGCAATCGAACAGGGGGCTGACGCATACTGCGAGGTGGCGACCTGCCCTACGAGGAAGGCCGCCAGGGATCAGGAGAAGGCCATCGGCCAGATTCTAAAGATAACTGAGCGGCCTGCCGTCAGAACGGTGCTTGAATCACTGACCCTGCCGAAGAAGAAGAATCAGATAGAGGATGGATGGAAATGGATCTCGGACAGCCTCGAGGCGGGCATGAAGATGACCCCGGGCAAGGTTGAGTTCCTGGATTCGTATCCTCTGGAGGAGCCTCTGAGCGAGGTGCCCAGATATGTCGAGAGCTGGGGGTTCCACTCAGGAGATTTCATCGGGATTAAGGGGAAATTCCTAATCTTCAGGAAGAACCATCTGTCGGCGTTGAAACTGTCCGACTTGCCTTCGAGATTCCTTTCTCGCGACTGATTTGAATCGAGTTAAAAAAAAAGGCTGGCGCCGGTCAGCTCATCTTCTCGACTTTTCTGGCAATCTCTGCGGCCATCTCAGAGCATTTGGATGGCTTTACCGCATTCGAGGTGCGTCCTGCCAGGGCGAGATCATATGTCACGACCTTCTTCTCCTTCACGACCTCGAAAACCGCGTTCCAGATGTTCTTCGCCGCTTCTCTCTCGCCGAGGTGCTTGAGCATTAGTTCCCCCGACAAAATCTCCGCTGCCGGATTGACCTTGTCCTGCCCGGCATACTTCGGTGCGGATCCGTGAACGGGCTCGAACAGCGCTACCTCGTTGCCGATGTTGCCGCCCGGCGCGATGCCGAGGCCGCCGGCCAGACCAGCCGTCAGATCGGAGAGTATGTCGCCGAACAGGTTCGTGGTCACGATGACATCGTACTCTTCTGGCTTCTTAACCAGCTGCATGCACATGTTGTCGACGAGGCGCTCGTCCGATTTGATGTCCGGGTACTCCTTGGAGATCTTTCGGAAGACCTCCTGGAAGAGCCCTCCGGTGAACTTCATGATATTGGCTTTGTGGACCCCTGTGACCCTTTTCCTCCCTTCTCGGCGCGCGTACTCGAAGGCGTAGCGGACGATCCGCTCGGAGTTCTTCCTCGTGATTATGTTCAATGTGTGTGCGCCATCGTGCGCTTCGTCGATCCAACTCTCAACGCCGGAATAGAGACCCTCGGTGGCTTCCCTGATGATGACGAGGTCGATGTTGTCATATCTTGTGCCCTCGCCGGCCATGGAACGAGCTGGCCTCACGCAAGCGTACAGGTCGAGCTTCTGCCGCAGCGCGACGTTCACGCTCCGGAAACCCGAGCCGATCGGGGTCGTGACCGGGCCTTTCAGCCCGACCTTGTTCTTCCTCAGGCTCTCCAGCGCGGCATCCGGGAGAGGAGTGTTGTACTTCTTGATTGCGGATTCGCCGAGATCGACCGTCTCCCATTCGAACTTGATCCCCGTCGCCTCGAGGACTTTGACCGCGGCCGCCGTCACCTCAGGCCCGACGCCGTCTCCCGGCAGAAGAGTGATCTTGTATGTCATGGAAATCCCCTAGAGGTCGAACCCTCCATGCTTGATGATGTGCTCCGCCAGCCCCCCGTCCTGGAGGATCTTGATCATTATCGGCGGGAGTGCCTCCGCTTTCAATTCGATTTTCTTCGTCAGGTCCCTCACGACCCCGGACGAAGGATCGATCTCGAGCTCGTCCCCGGCGTCGATCTTATCGGCGTCTGGGCAGACGATTAGCGGAAGGCCGGTATTGATCGCGTTCCTGAAGAATATCCTGGCGAATGATTGAGCGATCACTCCCGCGATCTTCGCGTGCTTGATCACGAGCGGCGCCTGCTCCCTGCTGCTGCCTAGCCCGAAGTTCCTGCCGGCGACGATGAAGTCTCCCGGCGAGATCTTCGAATAGAAGGCCGGGTCGAGGTCCTCCATAATGTGCTTGGCCAGCTCATCCATGTCGAGGGTCTTGAACTTGTACTTCCCGGAGATTATGTAGTCGGTGTTGATGGAGTCGCCGAACTTGTGGACCTTCCCGATCAGCTTCACGCGACCACCTCCCGGGGATCTGCGATCTTTCCTTTAAGGGCCGAGGCGGCGACGGTCGCGGGGCTTGCCAGGTAGATGGACGCCTTGTTGTTGCCCATGCGCCCCTTGAAGTTCCTGTTGGCTGTGGAAATCACGTTTTCATCGTCTGATGGCACCCCATTGTGTGTCCCTACGCAGCATCCGCAGCCTGGTGTAACGACGGATGCTCCCGCCCTCACAAGGGTCTGGATGATTCCGGCCTTCATCGCATCGAGGTAGATGTTCTTCGAGGCGGGTGCGACGATTAACCGCACTCCCCTCTTCACCTGCTTGTCCTTGAGAATTTTCGCGGCGACCTTGAGGTCCTCCAGACGTCCGTTGGTGCATGTGCCTATGAAGGCTTGCTGTATCGGGACGTCGAGAAGCTTGTCGACGGTGTCGACATTGTCGACCGCGTGAGGTTTTGCGACCATAGGCACGACTTCGGACGCTTTGATCTTGAGAGTCTTGTAGAATACGGCGTCAGGATCCGAGCTGACCGGTCTCGGCTCCCTATCGGTGCGGGCCTTGACGTATTCGAGGGTCTTCTCGTCGCAATCGAATATCCCGGCCTTCGCTCCCGCCTCCACGGCCATGTTCGCCATCGTGAGCCTCGCGTCGACGCTCATCGCCGAGACAGTCGAACCGACGAACTCCATCGCATCGTAAGTGCATCCGTCCGCGGTGGTTTTGCCGATCGTGTAGAGCATCAGATCCTTCGAGTAGACTCCTTTCTGCAGTCTCCCTTTGTAGACGACCCTGTACGTCTGAGGGACCCTGAGCCAGAGCTTCCCGGTGAGCATGACTGCAGCGAGATCGGTCGAGCCGATCCCCGTCGAGAAAGCGTTGAGTGCACCGTACGTAGTTGTGTGGCTGTCCGCGCCGACTATCAGATCTCCTGGAACGACATGCCCCCGCTCTGGCATGAGTTGATGGCAGACCCCCTCGCCGATGTCGTAGAGATTGCAGCCTGTCATCCCGGCGAATTCGCGCATCATCTTGTGCAGGGCAGAGACTCCTTCGTTCGGGCTGGGGGCGCTATGGTCGATCACAAGTGACACCCGTTCTGGATGCCTCAGCTTCTCCCCTTTCATCTTCTGGAAGGCTTTGATCGAGAGAGGGGTCGTGCCGTCCTGCCCCATTGCGTAGTCTATGTCCGCGACGACGATATCTCCAGCGTGCGCATCCGCGCCAGAATGCGCGCTCAGGATCTTCTCAGAAATCGTCTTTACCAATTTACCACTCAACTCAGGTTGAAACGGTTTTGTGCGTGAACCGACCCAATCAATACACTATCATAAATCTTTTCGAGAGGAATCTGACAAATGCCTGAAAAATGTGCAAAATGTTGGTCGATTGTCCAGAGATTGGCCGTTTGAACATGAACAATCGCAATATGCCCGGAGCTCCTATTCTCATTTTCGTGGAATGACTCCATGCCGACAGTCGGCGCTCCATTTCGAGTCCTCCAAACGAAGATTGCTGGATTGGCGGGTTTCCAAAAACAGTAAATATCAAGAAGATTAGTCCAACAGGCGCACTGGGAGTTGGTCGGGGTGAACATCACTTGGATCGGGCACTCGGCGTTCCTGATAGAGGGCAACGATAGGATACTGGTCGACCCTTTCTTCATCAACAATCCTTCAACAGAAATCACGCCGGATCAGATCTCCTGCGACATGATCTGCGTCACGCATGGCCACTCCGATCATTTAGGGGACGCCGTGGCGATCGCGAAGAGGCAGAAAATCCCGGTCCTCTCGATAGTGGAGCTCTCCAAGTACTTTGACAAGATGAGATGCCAGACAATCGGGTTCAACATCGGGGGATCCGCGAAGGTCAGGGACACGAAGGTCACTATGACGCAGGCCTTCCATTCATGCGGCACCGACGCCGACGGCCTCGACGGGGCCGCTGGGTCGCCAGCCGGGTTCATCATAGAGAGCGGCAAGACAATCTATCATGCAGGCGACACCGGGGTCTTCGGGGACATGGCGCTGATAGGGAGCATGCACCAGATCGATGTCGCGCTGCTGCCCATCGGCGGGTTCTACACGATGGATGCGATTCACGCCGCGAAGGCCGTCGAACTTCTGAAGCCGAAGATGGTAATACCGATGCACTACAACACCTGGCCGGCGATCAAGGCGGACCCGAATGTGTTCAAGAACGAGGTGGCGAAGGTCAGCAAGGCGCAGGTGAGGATACTAGATCCAGGACAGTCTCTGAAACTCTGATCACGGAGCTCTTTGAATGGCGGAAACACTAACTCCTGAAGAGGTCAGGAAGCGGTTCGGGCCGATGTTCTCAGACAGGCTCATCACGCTAGTCGACGAGGCCGCCGGGAAGGTCCGGATAATCGAGATGTGCACGGCGCAGGGTCCGGTGGAATGGGATGCCGTTAACCGATGGCGAGCGGGCGGAGTCGTCGAGAGGATCGATGTCCACGGCAACTGGCTGATAATGGATGCGGTGATAGGCGAGAGGGAGGTCAGGTTCGGACCGGTGTCAGGACAGACCGGCGGCCAGGCGCTAAAAGGGGTCAAGGTCAAGAACGGCATCGTCGAGACCTCGTGGGCCGGGATAGCTGGCGCGTCGATCGGGGTCGGCGCATGCCTCCCCCAGGCCAAGGGGGTCATCAAGACGGAGTACGAGAACATCTCGGACCTCGGCGGCTCGGCGGAGAGCCATGTCAAGATCTTCACACCGGAGATGAGGCACCTCATCATCGGAATAGACGATACGGACTCTAGCGAGAAGGGCGCGACTTGGGCGCTCGGCTTGAATCTAGCGAAGACAATGCCTGATGCGATATTCCTGCAACACAAGATCGTGCAGCTGAACCACCACGCCCCCCACAAGACGACCAACTGCACGGCCACAGCGATATCATTCGCAATACTGCCGAACAAAATCGCGGGAGCCGTCAAGTTCGCTGAGGATTTCATCGAGGACGCCACCCTTTCGAACCAGACCTCCATGGCCGTCTGGACCGGTATAGAGATCCCCGAGGAGACGCTGAGGTTCGGGCTGAAGGCGAAGGAGATCATACTCACGATTGAGGAGGCCGATGAGACGGCCAAGAAGTCTGGCATAGAGCTGAAGGAGATCACCGGACCTCGCGGGAAAATCGGTGCCCTAGCCGCGATCGGATGCTTCGACCTCGGCCTGCTGAGCTCCGGGCTGATGGAAGATTTCGCAGAGCATCAGAATCATGAAACGAAGCCCCAGCAAAGGGGATGACCCGCCTCCTAAGAGAGATATTATTAAGCCCTTAAAACCGGTTCCAGGCCTCGGGGATATGGTTGAAGTGCCCAGGATGCGGAACCGATAATCCGGAAGGCTTTACCTTCTGCAGCCGGTGCGGCGCGACATTGTTGAAGCCAGTAGACATCAGGGACGACCGGCTCAAGGAGGCAAAGGGGTACATCCTCAAGGCGATCGCCAACCGGAAAATAACGGATAGGATCGTCAGCTGGGCATGGATCCTAATAATAATTCTGATTCTCATCGGCTCGGTCCTGCTAGTGATAGTCATGTCCATCATCTCGACATCGATGTTCCTCAGCGGCCACATGATGGATTATTCGACCATGAACACCCTCGTTCAGGTAGCCTCCATAGCGATGACCATCGCAACAACAGCGATATTCGCCTATCTCGCATTCGTCCTAGTAAGGAGGCAGAACGAACACTTCGCCAGGGACAGGGCGCTACGGGAGGGGATAATCCTGCTGCTCCGGATGGCATCGGACCCGAGCGGGAGAAGCTCTCTCGTCATGAACGAGTTCGCGGCGATGAACGCAGTGAACGGGCCGAAGGAGGAGCATCATGATGAGAGGATATGGGCGCTGGTGATGCTCCTGCCGCTGCTCACGACATTCGGCCTCTCCGCGGTCATGTACCTGGTGGTCATGGGCACCTCTTATTCGATAATGGTGCTGCTAATCCCCCTCATCTTGCTCATCGCAGTGGGCGAATTGCTCGCGATGCTGTACATGTTCTATTTCCTGGGCAAGCAGATGTACGAGCACGACGAGAGATGGCTTGTGTTCGAGCAGAACGCCAAGAGCGTCATGACGAAGCTCAGGTGGCCGCAAATCGTCAGGATGAGGCAGAGTCGGCTGGAGAAGAGGGAGTTCGCGATCTATCTGATTGTATCGATATTCGTCTTTCCCTTCGTGCTCTACTGGTGGTACGCGCTCATAAAGGACCCGAACACCCACTTCACGAGCCAATGGGAGTTCGAGGACCGATTGGCGGAAATCATCAGCAAGTGATCCCCATCCGATAGCTTTTATTGCACACTCGCCATGGACGGTTCAGGTGCTTTGCTACGGCGAACAGGATAACCGGGGCATTCACTAGCAGGCTCTACCGGATCTACGAGAAGAGGCTACTACAGGAAGTGCTGGCCGGCCCGATCCCAAAGCATGTCGCGGTGATCATGGACGGCAACAGAAGGTTCGCCGCCGAACTGGGGATGATGGCGGACGAGGGGCACAAGAAGGGCAGGGACAAGCTGGAGGAGATGCTTTACTGGTGCCTGGAGCTCAAGATCAAGGTCCTAACGGTCTACGCGTTCTCCACGGAGAACATTCGGAGGGAGCCGAAGGAGATCGACTACCTCATGAACCTCTTCATCGAGAATTTCAAGTCGATAGCGGACGACCAGAGAGTCCACAAGAACAAGATCAGGGTGAAGGTCCTCGGACAGCTCCCGCTCCTCCCGAAGGACGTCCAGGAAGCGATCGAGATCGCCGAGAGGAAGACGAAGGATTACGACCAGTACTTCTTCAACCTCGCGATTGCCTACGGAGGGAGGGAGGAGATCCTGCAGGCGATCAAGCAGGTCGCCCAGAGAGTCAAAACCGGCGAGATGAAGGTCGACGACATCACGGAGCAGAGCTTCTCGCACATGCTCTACACTTCAGACCTCCCGGATCCAGACCTGATCCTCAGGACGAGCGGCGAGGAGCGAATCTCGAACTTCCTGCTCTGGCAGCTGGCATATTCGGAGTTCTACTTCTCGGATGTCTACTGGCCTGGCATGAGGAAGATCGACTTCCTAAGGGCTATCAGGGACTATCAGCGGAGGGTCAGAAGATACGGCGGCTGACCCCTGAATGTCTGAATACGGCGTTTCCGAGGTGGATTTTCGCAGGAATACGGAGAAAGTCCTCCGAAATCCGTTAATTTGAAGTATCAAACTCGCCATATGCCGGATTCGGTAAATCATGACGCTAAATACGCCGCCGGAGCAGACGGGGCCGTTCCCGTGCGACATCTACGAGCGCTGGAGAGGACTCGACCTAAAACTTCTACCGATAGATCAGACAGACATCAAGATTCTATGCGAGCTCCTCGAGAACGCCCGGATGAGCAACAGCGAGATCGCGAACCGACTGAACATAACCGAGGCGACCGTCCGCCGGAGGATCAAGAACCTCGTCGAGAAGGGCATCATCATGAAGTTCTCGATCCACATCAACTACAAGCTGATCGAGAACACCGTGAAAGCCTACATCCAGGTGAAGGCGGCGACCGACAAGCTCGATGTCATCGTGAAGAAAATCCTCGACCATAACAGAGTAGTCGCTTGTTATAGAGTGACCGGGGAATACGATCTGCTGGTCGTCACACTGTTCGTGGGAATGGGAGAACTGCAGGAGTTCATCGACACTTTCCTTAAAATGGACGGCGTAAAAGAGACGCAGACCCAGATAGTCATGAGCGCGCTTAAGGGCGTGCCGTGGACCGGCATCTGACCTTACTTCGCTTCTTCTGAGACCTCTTCCGGTTTGGGTGTCTGCGCGCTGTCCGGTGATTGACTCTTCGTTTCTAACGGCAACTTCCGAATTGCCAGGTACAGAAGCGTCTGGTACGGGAGCGCGAACAGCATCCCGAGTATGCCCAAAACCATGAGCGCGCTCGCGAGGCCGTTGGAAACCCAGTTGAGCAGGAACTCCAGGGACATGGGTAACGGATCGGCGAAATGCGAGAAGTCGAATGGGAACGTCGCAACGAAGTAGATCAGCGCGACGAACAGGAGCACGGAGTTGATGATGTCGAAAGGTCTGGACGGGGTCTTCTGATTCATCACGAGGCGGATGAACTGCGGAAAAATCCCGAAGACATTGATTCCGAAGAAAAGGGCCGCGTCGAAAGTCCCGAAGGCAGGAGTGAAGAATCCGGTCGGTTTTGTCAGGTGATATCCGAAAAAGATGATGCAAATGACGACCCCGATGATCCCGATTATCTGTCCGAAACGGTCGGATTTCTTTAGAGTATCATTCTTGGCTTCCTTCTCAGCCTGCTTTTCAAACCAGCCCATCGCTCTCGAAAATATCGCTTCCGCCATGCATCCCACCAGCATGCAATGGGAATCTCCGATAATAAAGCCTTCCCGGCCGTCGCTGGACGAAACGTGAAGAGCAGGTCAGATGACCTGCTCCAGCACCTGGACGATATCCAGCGTCTTGACCTTGGACCCGATTTTCTTCGCGCCGGCGTTCAGATTGACTTGGCAGAACGGGCATGAGGTGACAATCATCTCGGCGCCGACCTCCTCCGCTTCCTGGACGCGCTTCGCCGCGATGTTCTCCGCGGAGTAGTTGAACGCGGACTTGTAGCCGCCGCCCGCTCCGCAGCAGTGCGCCGACTCGCGGTTGTAGGGCATCTCGACGAGCTCCATGCCGGGGATCGCCTTGAGGACATTTCTCGGGGCGTCGAAGACCCTGGCATGCCTTCCAAGGTGGCACGGGTCGTGGTAGGTGACCTTGTGCTTGTAATCCTTCTTGATCACGAGGCGCTTCTCCTTGATCAGCTTCTCCAGGTACTCCGTCAGGTGGTACAGCTTGTATGTCGGGGCGCCGACGATCTTGGGGTAGTCGTTCTTGATCGTGTTGTAGCACCCTGCGCATGCGGTGATCACTGCATTCACGCCGCTGGTCTCAATCGCCTTAGTGTTGTGCGGGGCGAGGTCCTTCCTCACCGGTCCCGCCTGGCCCGTCCTCAGCAGGGGCGAACCGCAGCACCATTCTTCCGACCCGAGGATATTGAACTTCACGTCGGCGGCCTGGAGTATCTTGGCGACCGCCTGTCCGAGGAACCCGACCCTGTAGCTCGCGGTGCAGCCTGCGAAGAACATGACCTCGGGATTCTTCGAGAGGACCGACTTGTCCGTGAGCCAGGCATCCCTCTTCTCCACCGGCTCGCCATACGGGTTCCTGGTCTTCTCGATCTTGTCGCGGATGGCCTTGTGCGCTTCCAGCGGCTCGTACCCCTGGTCGAGCATCCATTCCTTCAGCTCCTCCCAGAGATGCGCCAGCTCGATGTTGACATGGCACACCTCGTCGCAAGCGCCGCATGAGGTGCAGTGGTAGAGCCTCTGCTTGTACTCCTCGCTTGGCTTGACGTCCCTTCCCAGGACGATATCCATCGGCCCGCGATTGGCCAGCTGCTTCAAAGCGAAGAGCTTTCCTCGGGGATTATCCGACTCCCAGCCGGTCTCCGCGTAGACAGGGCACACGGCCCTGCAGTACCCGCACTGCAGACAGGCGTACAGCTCCCTCTCCTCAGGGATCTTTATCATCGGTGCTCACCCCCAGGGAATCCGCCGGGGACCGGCCGGTCGTATTTGTCCCTCGGGTAGAACCTCTTGAACAGCGCGAGAGCGTTCATTCCGAGCCTGAACAGGGCAGGAGGGATCTTGATCCCGTATCTCGTCTCCATGGCGACCGTCTTACCCCCGTTGATCCTACTTTCTGGGTCTATGCTCTCTTTAATGTATCGAAGCAACTTAACAGTGTTACGGTCCCTCATTGTGTGGATGTTGCTAGACATGAAGAGACCGAGACCGACCCCGCGCCCGCCGTGTTTGTTTGAGATGTCCAGGAATTTCTTGACAAAGGATAGCGACGATATCGCCTTGATCCATCTCCTTTCGTCGGTGAGGTAGAACGGGAGGAACGCGACGGTCCCTCTGTCGATCAGATACCCGTTGAAGGCGAGGTTCATCTTCATCTTCTTGACGAGCGCGACCGTCTCTCTGGCGACTATTGCGGTCTGTGCAACCGGGACAAGTGCTTCGCCGATGACAGCCCCCGTTCCGAGTTTTTTCGTCCTCAGTTCGTACGAGCGCTCGCTCCACTCGTGGTTCGCGATCTCGTCGCTCTCCCTCTTGCCTCCAATTGAGGCCATCAGCGTGTCGAAGAACTTGATCTCCTCGTCCACCCTGGCCTTCGGTCCCTCGAAGATGATGTTGACCATGCCGCCAACTTCTGGCGCATGCTTCCCCATAGCTCTCAGGAACCGGAATGTATTATCGTCAACGAACGCGACGTGGTAGGGCTTGAGCTTCGCCTCGGAGATCTTGTTCAGCGCATTCGATACTGCGTCCATGTTCTGGAACGAATACGATGCCGGAACGAACGACTCCGGGACCGGGTAGACCTGCATGTCGATCGAAGTGACAATGCCCAGAGTGCCCTCCGACCCGACGAAAAGGCTGGTTAGGTCAAAATCCGAGGGATGCCGGCTGTCGAACATGTGAGCGGTCTCCAGGATCCTCCCGGAAGGCAGGACGACTTGAAGTGATCGAACGTTGTCTCTCGCGGCGCCGTACTTGTAGCTGCCGACCCCGACGCCGCCCGTGCTTATCCATCCGCCGATGGTTGCGCCAGGAGCAGACGACGGGTAATATGGAACGAAATATCCTCTTCTCCTCAGCCATTCGTCCAGCCTGAGCCAGACAACCCCGGGCTGGACTCGGACAATGCCCCTTTCGGTGTCCAGGCCGATGATCCTGTCCATCGAGGTCATGTCGAGCATGATGCCGCCCTTGTTCGGGACCGCCCCTCCGAATCCCCAGCTGGCTCCTCCCCTCGGTGTCACGGGCAGCCCCCAGCTCGTCGCCGTTCTCACTATTTCGGCGACCTCCTCGGCCTCCTTGGGGTGAATCACCATATCGGGCATCATCTTGAACGCCAGTGCGGCCGCTTTCGGCATCGGGGCGAGGTCGTGCGACGCGACCAGCCGCTCGAGGTACTCCTCGCTGTAGCGGTTGGGCTTGACCGCGTCCATGAGGGCCTTTCTCACTATTGGTGAATCGGTCGTCTCAGAACACCTCCATCGTATGAGGGTTGAGAATCATCTTCGGATCCAGGACTCTCTTGATCTGCCTGAGGACCTCGACCCTTGAAACGGCCCTTGAATCACCGAGCAGAGGGTTCCACGACGGGCTTCCTCTGAGCGGTATCCTGTTGCCGACGAGGTATGAACCCACGGATCTGAGGAGAGGTATCGAAGGCGGTCCCTGCATTATCGGGATCATCAGTGAGGTGTTGGGCGTCAGATCGCCCACGCAGTATTGGAATGCCCTTTTCGCATCGGTCGCTTTGTCCGTGATGTCGCTGATGACTGCCGGAAGGCCCTTCGTGTCGCAGATGAAGAATCCGACCACCCAGACGGATGAGCCTATGGATGCCGGGTTGATGAATCTGGGTGCGTCAGGCTGTACTTCAGAGAGCTTACCGCCGTTCTTGCCGGCGATTTCATCGAGAGCTTTCTCGGCGGCGTCGATGATCGCCTGGTTCCCCTCCAGCTTGACGATTAGCTGCACCTCGGATGACGACGGAGAAATGTTCCCGGAGGCGAGCATCTGCTCGAAGCCGGCGCTCCTCATCTTCACGACCCTCGGGAATCCTGACCTGTGAATCTTCACGCCGGCAACCGCCGCGTCGGCCGGCTTGGCGAAGGCATAGATCCGCTTGACCATCATCTCGGAGATCGGGCGGAGAGGCACCGCGAATTCGTACGGAACCCCGAGCGACATTCCGGAGGACATGTACATCTTCGTGAGGTCGTAACCCCCTCCATTTGCGGGGAAGCTGTCGTAACCAGTCTGGTATGTCATCGACGGCGCGACGACCTTGACGTTCCTGAGGATGCCGTCGATTCCGGAATTTATCGTCGACATCATGCGCAACGTCTCGTCGGCCCAATCCGAGAAGGTGAAATCTATGCAGGCGGCCGATTCGATTTCAGGCATCATCCCGATCTTCTGGGATTCTGAGACCAGGGAGGATAGCCGCACGCCCGGTCCGACCAGGGCGAGCTTCCTGATCGGGTCGATCTTGATGGAGCACATCCGCGACAGGTCTATCCGCGCGGCCGAGTTCACGCTGCGCCAATCATTCGACATCAGTATTTCCGATGCGATTGTGACGACCGGTTGACCTCTAGTTGTACAATCGGACAGAAACCGCTGCAAATCGTTCGGACTGTTGGCGACCAAGGTCTGAGAATCAGTTCGGATGGTGTTCGACAAGTAACCCGCCCCCTGCGCATACGTGTCTGCTTCGGTGAATTAGGTAGTTTGATAAATAGATTTACTCCTGGAATGTCGCTCGTCCAAATGTTTCCAGCGGCCGGGGCAGCAATATCCTCGATTAACCACTGCCCCCTTATATTCGGGCGTCGAATGTCGGCGCAGGCTCCTTATTTTCCCAAAAAGGAAATCCTCTCATTGACCGACATCTTTCAAGCAAAACATCCTCTGATGAGAAACGAAAATGCATTCATTTCGAAGGCGGTTTGTTCATATTGATGAGCGAATCCAAATCGATCCCCATCTTCTTCAAATCATCCTCTGGCAAGCCGAGGACGCTCAGGTATTTCAAAATGGAGGACAGTTTCGTGTTTGCTTCGCCCACCGCCTGTTTGATCGCCCGCTTGAGGGAGGGGAGTCGATAAACCGCGGTGAGAGGCTCATGGAAGCCACCGAGAATCGGCATGACCGCGTCATGGTCGTCTAGCCGATCCAGCATCGACGAGTACAGATCGAATCGGATGAATGGCATGTCGCAGGCTGACAGCATGACGAGGTCGTCGAGGACATATCTGATAGTATCTTTCAATCCGAACAGAGGGCCCTGATACGCCTCGCTGTCCTCTATGATCCTTATGGGCTTCCCGAGGATCTTGCGGTATTCTCTCGACTGTCCAGGGGCGACGCTCACCACGATCGAGTCGGATAGAGGGGCGAGCGAGTCGATCACCCGTTTGACGAGGGGCACGCCTTCGAACTCGAACAGTCCTTTGTTTGCTCCGAACCTGGAGCTCTTGCCGCCTGAGAGGACCACCAGCGCCCTGGTCTCCCTAACCAAACACCGATCACTCCTTCGAAGCGGATATCTCGATGCTCTCGATATCCTTGTCAACGCCTTTCAGCGAGCGGGCCATCCCGCAGAGCGTCTCCCAGAACATGCTCTGGACGAACTCGTTCGCCGGCAGTTTCTTTCCGTTCACCACTATCTTGATTTTCACTTCAGACATGCTTTCACCTTCCTTTTGTTCCTTCTCGACTCTTGAATCTTCACCACAACAACAAGGAGCCATCAGCTTCATCCTCTCGGCTTCGACGGTCTCCTCGATGTACGCGAGTATCTCCTTGAATTGCTCCGATCGGAACTTCGTCCCCGGAAGCTCCTTGATGTCTCCTACGGCGATCTTCTCGATCGGCTCGTTCTTGAAGCCTTCAACCAGGATCACGTCAGCGACCGCAAGGCGGTGCACCAGGCCGATGGACCCCCAGACATCGATCTTGCCGTCGATGTGTATCACCGATTCGTCTTCCGCGACGCCGATCACGGGATTGAATCCTGCGATGGCCAGTCTCCCTGTGTCCTTCTTCTTATCGGCTTCATAGTGCCTGCCGAGGTGTTTCACCGCGGCGGCGGAGATGTCGCGCTTCTTGAGCTCCTTCATGAGCTTCTCGAGGAAGAGCGTCTTCCCCGTGTCATGGTATCCGTAGATCCCCAGTATCATCGGCGACATCCTCTGATATTTGATTTGAACCAAATCCACCGTCGTTGCAGATAAACCTTCTGAGCATCATCTTCCCAGCAGCAGTGAGACGCCCGCCTTCGGTATGCTCCAGTAGAAGCTCCGCCTGCTCCAGTCCAGCTCTTTCTTGTCGCAGACGGTCGATTCGCTCAGATCGCGCAACTCGTCGCGGAGGGCGGAGAGGGAACTCTCTGGATCAGGGGATCTCATCGCCATGTCGATCTTGCTCATCGCTTCGATTGCGAGACGGGTGCGGTCTCTGACAGCCTGGGCGGCCTCTTTTGCGATGACGCCTGTCTTCTCCTTGGCGTCGTTCATCCCGAGCCCGGCCGCGTAGGTCGCATTCACGATGCCTTCCCTCGTCATCCACTCGGTCTCATAATTCAGAACATATTTCCAGCTCGGCTTGAGCAGGAGATCCCTGTGCTCGGCAAGGGCCCTGGCGAATATCTTGAATCCCAGCTTTTCAGGCGACTCGAAGGCGTCGCTTCCGGGATCTACGAACGGTGCGAGCGGAGAGATGAAGGGCAGGAACCGCTCCCCGGCCTTCAGGCGCTCCATCAGCTGCTGGGAATATTCCACGGTGCGCTGGACCGATACGGCATCCTGCTTGGGCAGGCCGATCATGAAGAACATGTCCACCCTCCTCGCGCCTGCTTGGAGCAGATCGGCGATTGAAGATTCAAGATCCTTGTTGGAATAATGTCGGCCCTGAGCGGCTCGCACATCTGGGTCATGGCTGTCGGGGGATATCTGCGCGTCAAACCTTTCGACAGAGCCTCCGATCCGGTTCACGAGGTCGCGATCAGGAGGTGCGAAGAACTCGAACGCCATTTCGTTCTTCGGACGCTCTTCCTTTATCAATGAGAGGAGCTTTTCCGAGTAACCTTTTCCGGGCTGCTGGATATATCCAAGGAGGAATATCGCGCCGCGGAAGTAGCTCTCGATCTGCCGGATGTCATCCAGTATCTTCTCGGGGCTCCTGAAGGCGGGCTTTGAGCGTCCGAAGTTCCTTTCAAACGAGCTGCATGCCCCCATGCATGTCCCGCAGTCGAAGGCGCAGCCCCGTACGGTGCTCACCAGAAGCATCGGGTTCCGCTTCCAGTCCAGATACGGCAAGTGGCCGGTGAGGTCGAAGGAGCCCAGGACCATCTTCACGATCAGACCGTAATCGAACTCCACCTCGTCGAGGCTCTGGACGACATGAGTTATCCTGTTGCTCCGGGGCTTCCCCTCTTCTCTGAAGGCGAGATTTTGGACGGAACTGAGAGGGGCCCTCTTCTCGACCGCGTCAGCATATTGAAGCATGGGGAGCTCCGTCGAATCCCCGAGGAAGACCGCGTCGACATATTGGTGGTCCCTCAGGATCTCACCATAGTAGTACGTCGCGCTGAACCCGCCCATCACCACTTTCGAATTCGGGTGGTGCAGCTTGATGAGCTTCGCGATCTCGAGGCTCCCGTGAGCATGCGGCATCCAGTGAAGGTCGATGCCGAAAATCTCTGAATCGATCTTCTTTATCGCGCGCTCTGCGTCGTACTTCTCGTCGGCGAGCATGTGCGCCGCGAGGTTGAGGAACCTGACCTTGTAGCCCTTGCTGGCTAGGAGCGAGGCTATCGTCGTGAAACCTATGGGATACATCTCGAAGACGGGAGTCGATGGGATGAGGTCGGAGACCGGACCGTAGAGCAGGCTCCTCTTCCGGAAGTCGTAGACGCTCGGAGCATGGACGAGGACCAAATCGTAGGCGGACATACCCGGTTTTCGCAATGTAGATACTAGTATAAGATTCCGTTAAATCGGGATCCTCAAAGAGGGAACGATGTCGAGCATCGTGCCCTAGAATCCGAACGAAGGACGGCAATCATCGTCACAAGTCGAATTGGTTGCATTCCTTTTTCACCATGGGGCTGCCCATTTGTGAAGGAATTCGACATCTTCCCGCCGAAAACCCATAAATAGATTGACAGTATTTCGAGTCTGGATGCTATCGGACACCTATCTTCCGATCGCGATTTTTGCCGTCTTAGCGATAGCAGTCCCGGCGCTCGTCTTCTGGTTGTCCAGATATTTCAGGCCGTTCCATGTGAAGGAGATTCAGAAGGCGACCTATGAATGCGGCGAGGAGCCGATCGGCGAGGCGCAGATACAGTTCCATTTCCAATACTACATGTTCGCAATCATCTTCGTGGCGTTCGACCTCGTAAGCATCTTCGTGATACTCTGGGCTCTTGTCTTCACCGGCATCGGTGAGACGGCCAAGGTGATGCTCCTTGCGTTCCTGGGAGTCCTAATGGTGGGAGTGACATACGCGCTGAAAAAGGAAGAGACCCTATGGATCTGAAGACGCCGGTCGGGACCGTCATGATGATGCGGTCCAAGGACTTCCTGGAATGGGCAGATGACGCCTTCGGCCGGTTCCTAAAGAGGGGGACTGTCGGCAGGGGCTTAGACTACCTCCTGACCAATTTCTGGACATGGGCCAGGGTGAACTCCCTCCACCCGCTGCACTTCGGGATCATGTGCTGCGCGCTCGAGATGGCGGCGGCTTCAGGAGCAAGATTCGACGCGCAGCGGCTCGGGGTCATCTACAGGTCGACGCCGAGGCAGTGCGACATACTCCTCGTCAACGGGCCGGTGAGCAAGAAGCTGCGCCCCGACCTCAGACGGCTCTATGACCAGATGTCCGAGCCGAAATGGGTCGTCGCGATGGGCGAGTGCGCGATAAGCGGCGGGCCATTCTGGCAGACCTACAGCATCGTCGAAGGTGTGGACCAGTTCATCCCTGTCGATGTCTACATCCCCGGATGCCCGGTGAGGCCCGAGGCCATGCTCGAGGGTTTCATGAAGCTCCAGGACAAGATCCGAAAGGAGAAGAAGGGGCTTCTGACAGAGGAGATGGTCTGATGCCGACGCAAACCAGCCTCACGGTAAAGAAGGAGCTGAGCATGCTCGTCTCAGGTTTCGAGAAGAGGCTCGAACGGGAGCTGCCTGGCCTCATCGGCGAGGCCCTGTCGGATTTCCACATCAAAGAAGAAGGATTCATCACGATGCGGCTCCAGAAGGGCGCGATCCTCAAGCTCGCGAGGGTCCTCAGGGACAAGTTCGCATTCGACCATCTTTCGCTCATCACCGCGGTCGACTGGATCGACAAGTTCGAACTCATCTACCACATCACCTCCTATCCGAATTATTGTACGGTTGAGATCAAGGTCGCGGTGCCGAAGGACGACCCGAAGGTGTACAGCATCTCGCGCATCTGGGGCGGGGCGAACTGGCATGAGAGGGAGGCGTACGACATGATGGGGATCGCCTTCGAGGGACACCCGGACCACCGCAGGATCCTGCTTCCCCAGGACTACAAATACTTCCCTCTTAGGAAGGACTTCCGGATGGAGGATGACTGAGCATGGCCGAGATGTGGATCAACATGGGGCCGCAGCACCCGATGACGCACGGGCTGTGGAACCTGAGGATCAAGGTCGACGGCGAGACCATCGTAGACGCCATGCCGGAGATCGGCTACCTCCACAGGGGGATGGAGAAGCTCTTCGAGAGCAGGACCTACACCCAGAACGGCCCGATCACGGACAGGCTGTGCTACGGATCGTCGTTCACCTGGAACCACCTCTACTGCATGTCGGTCGAGAAGTTGATGGGGCTGGAGATCCCGGATCGTGCGAAGTGGATAAGGGTGATGGCGATCGAGTTGCAGAGGATCGGCAACCACCTGATGTGGCTCGCGGCGTACGCGGCCGACCTCGGCTTCCTCACGGGTTTCATCTACGCGGTGAGGGAGAGGGAGATATTCATCGACCTGCTCCAGGCTCTCAGCGGCTCAAGGCTCACCTACAACTATGCCAGGATCGGAGGGGTTTCAGCCGACCTGCCGCCGGACTTCGAGCGGGACGCGATCAGGGCCGTCAACTACTTCGAGAAGAAGCTCGCCGAGTACGACGCGATCTACGACGACTCCAAGATATTCATGATGAGGAACCAGGACGTCGGCATCCTGAGCCGCGAGGATGCGATCAACCTGGGCGTCACCGGACCGATCCTTAGGGCGAGCAACGCGAAGCTCGACATCAGGAAGGACCACTCCTACGAGGTGTACGACGAGGTCGACTTCGAACCGGCGTGCTCGGACCTCTGCGACTGCTACGGACGATACCTAGTAAGAATGCACGAGATGCGCGAGAGCTGCAAGATCATCAGGCAGACCATCGAGAGGATGCCGAAGGGACCGGTAAGAGTCAAGACCCCGCTCGTCGCACCGCCAGGAGATGCGATGGGGCGCGTCGAGGACTCGCGAGGCGAGGGAATAATGTACCTGATCTCCGACGGGACCGACAGGCCCTACAGGATGAAAGTCAGGAGCCCAAACTTCGTCACGATGTCTGCCGCCAAGAAGATGCTGGTAGGCTACAAGATTTCGGACGTCGTCGCGATCATGGGAAGCATCGACATCTGCATGGGAGAGACGGACAAGTGAGCTGAGATGGACCTCTGGGGAATATCGTACGCAATCGTGAAGTTCATCATGGACATAGTGAACTTCATCTTCTCCGGACTGCTCGGCCTGCTGCCGGACCCGGTGGGTTCCTTCTTCGAGGGGATTGGGAGCTGGACGATCTCTAACGGGGTCCTCGGGCTCCTGACGATGATCCTCGAAGCGCTCATAATAATCATAGTCGCGCTGCTCAACGTCGTGATCCTGATATGGATAGAGAGGAAGGTCCTCGGGAGGATAATGGACAGCAGGGGCCCGTTCTACGTCGGCCCCCTCGGCTTCTTCCAGAACGTCGCGGACGGCGCGAAGCTTTTCGTGAAGCAGGTCATCAAGCCGCTGAAGGCTGACAAGTTCGGCTACCAGATCGGGCCGATCATCTTCGTCGCCTCGTCCTTCTTGATACTCGCCGCGATTCCGCTCAGCGCCGATTTCGGGGTCGTGGATGCGCACAGGCAGCCGATACCTGGAGGCGTCCTGTTCGCTTTCGCCGTCTTCGCGATCGCTCCGTTCTCGATCCTCATCTCCGGCTGGGCGGAGAACAACAAGTACACGCTGATCGGAGGCATGAGGTCCGCGGCGCAGATGATGAGCTACGAGATCCCGATGCTTCTGACGGTGGCGTCGGTCTTCCTCCTCGCAGGCAGCTTCAGCTTCTCCGACATCGTGAACGCACAGAATCCCTGGTGGTACGGGATACCGCTCTTCCTCGGGTTCGTCGTCTTCCTGGTCTGCATGGTCGCAGAGGTGGAGAGGATTCCGTTCGACCTTCCAGAGGCCGAAGCCGAACTGGTAGAAGGCTGGACAACGGAGTATAGCGGCATGCGCTTCGGATTCTTCATGTTCACAGAGTACCTGAGGGGGTTCGCCGGGTGCGGCATCGCGACAGCCCTGTTCCTCGGAGGCTGGCTGGGGCCGTCGTTCCTACCGGGAGAGATATGGTTCCTGGCCAAGGCGTACATCGTCTTCTTCGTGTTCATCTTCATCAGGGGCTCGCTGCCGAGGATCAGGACCGACCAGATCCTGGATCTGGGCTGGAAGCGCCTGCTGCCTCTGGCGATGCTCAACCTAATCATCGCGGTCGTGTTCAAGACGGCGGGGTGGTTCTGATGACAGAACAGACCTGCAACAAGCCCAGGAAGAAGGTCTCATTCACAGGATACGTCGTCAAGCCGGTCATCGCCACCTTCTCCCAGACGGTCAGGGACTCGATCGGCGGAAGGCCGAACACCGTCCTCTACCCGAAGGAGCGTCTCGTCCTCCCGAGCAGGTACAGGGGGAAGCACGTCCTCAGCTTCACGAAGTGCATCGGGTGCTCGCAGTGCGTCGACATCTGCCCCAACCAGTGCATGTGGATGAAGAAGATCGAGGACCCCGTCCTCGGCAAGATCGAGCGCCCGGGCGTGGACTATGCCAGATGCCTGTTCTGCGGCCTCTGCGTGGAGATATGCCCGACCGACGCGCTGCTGGAGACCGGCGAGTACGAGCTATCGTCGCTCGACAGGGAGGGGATGAGGTATCAGCCCGAGTCGCTCCGGAACGACGAGTACCCTGTCAGAGAGCCGAAGCAATCCGTGATGCTCCCCGCGCTCGACCTCGATAAGTGCAAGGAGAAGGGAGATTGCGTCAAGATCTGCCCTGTCAAGTGCATCAAGATGGTCGACATCGAGAAGACTGGCAGACGGAAACCGGAGATCGACATGTCGCTCTGCACCCACTGCGGGAAGTGCGCGGAGGTCTGTCCGGAGAAGGCCTTCGAGATGCAGAAGAAGCTGGTCGTCATGTTCGAAAGACCGCTCCCGAAGTTCTCCATTGAGAACTGCACGGGATGCGCCGCCTGCGTGCGCAACTGCCCGGCGGACGTCGTCTACATGCTGGAGATGCCTGGGACCGAGAAGAAGAAGGCGGACGGCACGATGACGAAGCCGAAGAAGCGGGCAGCGTTCGCCCTCGAGAAGTGCATCGGCTGCGGGAGATGCGAGAAGGCCTGCAAGTTCGACGCGCTCGAGATGATGCCGGAGGCCCAGTGGAAGACCCCAGCGGCGCCCAAGCCGAAGAAGAAGGGGGGGCAGAAGGAATGATAGGTTGGGACGAATTGGTGTTCTGGTTCCTGGCGGCTTTCACCCTCGCCTCCGTCCTCATGATGCTCAGGTCGAAGGAGATCACGCACAGCGTGGTCTACCTGGCGGCCGCGTTCCTATCCATCGCAGCGATGTTCGTCATGCTCGGCGCGGAATTCCTCGCGCTTGTCCAGATCCTGGTGTATGTAGGCGCGATCGTGGTCCTAATTCTGTTCGCCATCATGCTAACGAAACGGGAACTCCCGGGAGGCAAGTGCGAATGAACCTCTCGAAACTTTTCGCAGCCGCATCGGCGCTGCTCCTCGGCGCGTTGATGATACTCGTCTTCATGCAGGTCTCATGGCCAGTGGCGGATCCGGACGCGACCAACAACACCCAGATCGGGCAGGCACTGTTCGGGACGGAGCAGGACCCAGGGTTCAGCCCGCTGATGATCATGATCGCGATAGTGCTGCTCGTCGCACTGCTAGGAGCCGTCTTCCTCGCCAAGGAAGATGAGGAGGGGGAGCCATGATACCGATGATCGACTGGCTAGTCTTCGCAGCGCTCCTCCTTATCGTCGGCGCCTATGGCGTAATGACGTCGAAGCACGGCATCCTCGTTCTGATGTCCATCGAGATAATGTTGAACGCCTCGAACATCACGCTCATAACGTTCGCAGCATACAGCTCGCAGCTGCACGCGACAGCGAATGCGACCGGCCAGGTCATCGCTTTGGTCTCGATAGCAGCCGCGGCGGCGGAGGTCGCTGTGGCACTCGCGATTCTCCTGGTGCTCTACAAGAGGTACGGTACGATCGACGTGACGAAGATGAATCTGCTGAGGTGGTAAAGGATGATGATCGACTACGCATGGCTGATCCCATTATTCCCGCTCATAGCGTTCTTGATCATCGCACTCGCGCCAAAGAAGCTGCTCATCAGAGATGGCGGCGCGCCTTGGATAATCGCGATGTCGGCCGCCTCGTTCGTCCTGTCGATGCTGGTGATATTGGACGTCCTCAACGGGACCACCTTGGGCCCGGCTGGCGGCCAACCCTCCCCGAGGATCGACTGGATAAGCGTCGGATCGTATCAGATCACTTTCGGCATCTGGGTCGACCAGCTGACCGCAGTGATGCTGGCGGTCGTATCTATCGTCGGTACTCTCGTCGTGGTCTATTCGGTCGGGTACATGCACGCCGAGGGGGAGAGGAAGCGTCGGTACTACGCGGAGATCGCGCTGTTCATCGGCGTAATGTACGGACTCATCCTCGCGGACAACTACCTGCTAATGTTCATCTTCTGGGAGCTCGTGGGCCTGTGCTCCTACCTGCTGATCGGTTTCTGGAAGGAGAAGCCGAGCGCGGCCAAGGCGGCGAAGAGGGCGTTCATCGTCACGAGGATCGGCGACATCATGCTGATGGGCGGCCTGATAATGCTGCTCCAGGCGACCGGGTCGCTCGACTTCACGAACTTGTTCGCGAGCAACAGCCTCCATCCGATGGACCCCAATACGGCGACCTTTGCGATGGTCATGATATTCGGCGGAGCGATCGGCAAGAGCGCCCAGTTCCCGCTGCACGAATGGCTGCCGGACGCTATGGAGGGCCCGACGACGGTGTCGGCGCTCATCCACGCCGCGACGATGGTCAAGGCCGGCGTCTACCTCGTGGCGAGGTCGTTCCCGATGCTCGTCCAGGCGCCAGACGCGCTGCTCGTCATCGCCCTCATAGGAGGGATCACCGCGCTGATAGCGGCGACCAACGCGCTCGTCGCGAATGACATCAAGAGAGTGCTGGCGTACAGCACGATCAGCCAGCTGGGTTACATGATGCTGGCTCTGGGGGTTGGCGGGTTAATCATAGTGGAATACATGGGAAACCCCGGCGCGTCCGATCTGGGGGGCGGGTACTCGTCCGGCATGTTCCATCTGATGAACCATGCGTTCTTCAAGGCTCTCCTGTTCCTCGCCGCGGGCAGCGTGATACACGGCATCGGGACGCAGGACATGCGAGAGATGGGCGGGCTCAGCAAGAAGATGAAGATCACCTCGCTCACGATGCTGATCGGCTCCCTCGCGATCGCGGGGATACCGCCATTCAGTGGGTTCTGGAGCAAGGACGAGATACTTTCCATTACGTTCAAAGGGTTCGAGGACGCGACGAGCACGACCTACGGCACGGCGTTCCTGATACTCTGGATCATCGGGATCGCGACGGCGTTCCTCACCGCGTTCTACATGTTCAGAATGTGGTTCATGACGTTCAGCGGGAAGCCGAGGACTGAGGCGCACGCGCATGAATCGCCGAAGGTGATGACGGTCCCGCTGATGATCCTCGCTTGTCTCGCGGCGGTCTCTGGGTTCTTCATGCTCATCGGGAACGGGTTCTTCAGCTTCGTCTCGGAATCGATCTCTTCGATAGGAGCTGGCGTCGCCGTCGAAGCGGTGAACTCGGGAGAGACCGTGGTCGAGATATTCACGGATCCGTTGACCTACGCCTCGCTGGTCGTGGCGGTCCTCGGAGTCTTCACGGCGTACATGATGTACTACAAGGGGACCTGGTCGGTCGCGCGCTTCGCGACGGGTGTCTCCGGCAAGACACAGAAGCTGCTCGCCAACAGGTACTACATCAGCTGGTTCTACGACGCTTTCGCCTACAACATAATCTACGGCATGTCGCTGGTCGCGGACATATTCGACAGATACGTCATCGACGGTGCTGTGAACGGCTTCGCCTGGCTGAGCAGGAAATCTGGCGAAGTGATGAGGCGCGCACAGACCGGATACGTGCAGAACTACGTACTGGTCATCGTCCTGGGCGCATGCCTTCTGCTGATATTCCTGATATTCACGGGGAGGTGAGGAGAGATGATAGAGCTACAGACATTCGCGCACGGGCTCCTGCAGGGAGTCCCAGTCCTATCGCTCATGATCCTCTTCCCGCTCATCGGCGCCTTCCTGGTCTTCGCCTTCGGGAGATCGATGAAGATCATCAGGATCCTGAGCCTCGTGTTCTCCGGCGTCCCGCTCATCCTCATCTCGTTCGTGCTGATGGGGTTCAACTGGGATGCCGGACTCAACTTCTCCCCCGGCGGGTCGTTCGCCGGCCTCCAGTACATGGAATCGTATTCCTGGATACCGAGCCTGGGGGTCACGTACACGGTCGGGGTCGACGGCATCAGCCTTCCGCTGCTGTTCATCACGCCTCTGCTTTCGTTCCTGTCGATACTCTTCTCGTGGGACGTCGATAAGCGCCCGAGGGAGTACTTCGGCCTGATGCTTGTCATGCAAGTGGGCATCACGGGCGTGTTCGTCCTGCTGGACTACTTCGTGTTCTACATCTTCTGGGAGATCGTCCTGATCCCGATGTACTTCCTAATCGGCATCTGGGGCGGGCCGAACAAGGACTATGCGGCGATTAAGTTCTTCATCTACACGCATGTCGCGAGCCTCGTCATGCTCCTGGCGATAATGGCGATGTACTTCCAGGCGGGGGCGACGAGCTTCAGCATGATCGACATAGGAGGCGCCTCGCAGGGGTTCGCGACCGGCTTCCAGATAATCGCGTTCGGCGCGCTCCTGTTCGGGTTCGGCGTGAAGATGCCGATGGTCCCGTTCCACACCTGGCTGCCGGATGCGCACGTGGAGGCGCCCACGGCGGGGAGCGTGCTGCTTGCAGGTCTCCTGCTTAAAATGGGCGGCTACGGACTGATAAGGGTCGCGATACAGAGCCTGCCGGACGGAGCGGTAGCCTTCCAGCCCGTCATGGCGATCATCGGGATCGTGAGCATCATCTACGCTGCGATAGTCTGCCTCGCGCAGAAGGACCTCAAGAAGATGGTGGCCTACTCCTCGGTAAGCCACATGGGTTTCGTGATGCTGGCCTTCGCCACGCTGGGCCAGATCGGCCTTGTCTTCGGCGTGTTCCAGATGTTCGCGCACGGCCTCGTCACGGCAGTGCTGTTCATGAGCTGCGGCGTTGTCCAGCACCACACCGGCACAAGGAACATCCCGAGCCTCGGAGGGATCTCCATAAAGATGCCGAAGCTCGCGACGCTGATGACTGTAGGCTTCCTCGCCTCTCTGGGGTTGCCCGGGCTGGTGAGCTTCGTCGCGGAGTTCTCGATATTCAAAGCGACTTATGATTGGATCGGGCTTTGGTTGCTGCTGCCGATCGCGAGCGTCGCGATAACGGCGGCGTACTACCTGTGGGCCCTGCAGAGGTCGATGTTCGGCCCTCTGACCGAGAAGATCGACGCGTCCGACGTCCACGATGCGAACTGGTACGAATCCGTCTCAATGGCCATCCTGATAGCCCTGATAGCCCTGTTCGGCATACTCCCGGGGATAATGCTCTCGGCGATGGGGGGTGGCTAAATGGCTACAACGCTTGAGTACTTCGGAATACTTGCGCCGCAGCTGATCTTGCTTATCTTCGCGTTGGTGTGCCCGGCGCTGAGTCTCTGGCTGAAGATGCGGAAAGGGATCGCCTACTGGACCCTCGCTGGATTCGCGGTCGTCGGGGTGATGGAGACCCTCGCGCTGATTCCAGCCACGCAGAGCCTCGTCCCGTTCCTGCAATGGAGCACGACGGCTCCCCACACCGAGATATTCGAGATCAGCGCGTTCTCGCAGCTGTTCACGATCGTCTTCGTGTTCGTCGGAGCCCTCGTGACGATCGCCTCGCCGCAGTACATCAAGGGCGAGAAGCACCACGGCGAGTATTATGCGCTGATCCTGATCGCCGTCACCGGCATGTCCTTCGTGGCCACGGCCGCCGACCTGATCGTCATCTTCGTCGGAATCGAGATTGCGGGCATCTCATCCTACGCCCTGACGGCTTTCCAGAAGTCGACGAAGAGATCGACCGAGGCGGCGACGAAATACTTCATCATCGGAGGGTTCTCGTCCGCGATAACGCTCTTCGGCATCTCGATGATATATGGCGCCGGCGGGAGCACCAACCTCAGAGTGCTCGGCAACAACCTCGTCATCGGGGGAGTCCTGGATCCGATCGTCATCCTTGGGATCGGGATGATCATCGTCGGCATCGGATTCAAGATCGCGGCCGTGCCGTTCCACATGTGGGCTCCGGACGTCTATGAGGGCGCACCGACGACGATCACCGCCCTGCTGGCCGCTGGATCCAAGAAGATGGGGATCGCGGCGTTCTTCAAGCTCTTCCTTGTCGCGCTCCTTGCCTACAAGGCCGACTGGGATGTCGCCATCGGGATAATCGCCATCCTGACGATGACCGTCGGGAACCTGGTCGCCATCCAGCAGACGAGCGTCAAGAGGATGCTGGCGTACTCGAGCATCGCCCAGGCCGGCTACATCCTGATAGCGATCCCCGTCGCGACGGATTACGCGCTCGCGGGCGGCATACTCCACGTTATAACGCATGCGGCGATGAAGTCTGGGGCGTTCTTCGTGCTCGTTGCCCTCGCGACGGCCGGGCTAGGCGAGAAGCTCGGGGACTTCAGCGGACTCAACAAGCGCTCCCCGTTCCTCGCCTTCTCGATGGCCATCTTCGTGCTCTCATTGGCAGGGATCCCTCCGCTGGCTGGATTCACGAGCAAGTTCGTCCTCTTCTCCGGGGCGATCTTCGGGGCGAGCGACGGTCAGGGGTGGCTGGTCTGGCTCGCGGTGGCGGGCATATTGAACAGCGCCCTGAGCCTGTTCTATTACGCAAGGATCATCAAGGTCATGTACATGAACGATGCGCCCGTCAAAGCGAAGCTGATGATTCCGAATTCGGTCAAGATAGCGATAGGCGCAGCGCTCATCGCGACAATAGTCATTGGAATATATCCCGAACCGTTCATCGACGCGGCGTTGAGCGCTGCGCACGACCTCAGCGGACTGCTCCCGTTGGGGAGATAGGCGGGCAGCCCTTTATTGCCCGGCCAGTGGTGGATGATCGTGCGGATTCCGACCGCGTTTGACAGTGTTTTCACTAGGGTAGAATTAAGTACGAATTCCCAGATATGTTCGGTCGCATGACTATGAGTTCTTGGGACCTCGGGGTATCCGAGGAGCTCGAGAGGGTTGAGAAGCGGATGAGGGAGCTTGTCAACTCTCCGCAGAAGAAGCTGACAAGAGTCGCGCTCCATGTCATCGACGCGGGCGGCAAGAGGCTAAGGCCGACGATCGCGATACTCTCCCATCACGCGCTGCACGGGAACGATTTGGATAGACTCATCGACATCGCTGCCGCGATAGAGCTCATCCATTCGGCGACCCTGGTCCATGACGACATCAACGACGGCGCGGAAATGAGGCGCGGGAAGAAGGCCGCCTACAAGGAATTCGGATTGCACGAGGCCATCGTCACCGGAGATTTCCTGTTCGCGAGGGCGTTCTATGTCGGCGGGATGTTCAGCAAGAGGATAGTCGAACTGGTGGCGAATTCGACGACCCAGCTGGCGGAGGGGGAGATCATGCAGTTCACCCATAAGAAGGACCTCGGCCTGTCGGTCGACCAGTATCTCAAGATCATCGAGGGCAAGACGGCGCACCCGATAAGATCGGCGGCGGAGGTGGGTGCCTGCCTCGCAGAGGGGCATGCGGACGAGGTCCGGGCCCTGGGGGAATACGGGCTCAACCTCGGCATCGCCTTCCAGATCGTCGACGACATCCTCGACGTGGTCGGAGACTCGCAGAATGTGGGGAAGACCACCGGAATAGACCTCAGAGAGGGCAACATGACCCTCCCGATGATACTCTCGAGGGACGAGGACAAGAATGTGGCGAAGCGAATCAAGGAGGCTTTTGCGGCCAAAGAGCCGAGCGAGTCCCAGATAGCGGCCACCCTCAAGGCGGTCCAGGATGCGGGAGGCGTCAAGAAGGCCTTGGAGATCGCGAGAGGTTATGCATCCGGGGCGACGGAGTACCTGGACCACATCCCGGAATCATCGCATCGGGCAGGGCTGATCAAGCTCTCGAAGCTGGTCGTGGAACGCACGAGCTGAGCTGGTGGGTCGATTGGACGCCGATCAGCTTAACCAGGAGGAGTGGGCGAGCGTCATAAGGACGATCGAGAGCGTCGTCGATTATTACGACAGGATGAACAACCTTGTGACATTCTTCCGGGTGGAGAAATGGCGCAGGAGGGCAGGAAACTTTTCACAGGAAGGGCAGGACGTCCTCGAGATCGGCTGCGGGCCTGGCAGCTTCACGAAGCACCTCAAAGGGAGGAGGATCGTCTGCGTGGACCCATCGGAGAAATTGCTCGCTGTTGCGAAGAAGAGAATCGCAGGAGATGTGGAGTTCAGGCAGGGGGAGGCGGAGCATCTCCCTGTCGACTCAGGGGCCTTCGACCGCGTGTTCTGCTCATTCTCATTCAGGGACTTCAAGGACAAGAGGCAGAGCCTCGGTGAAATCTTCCGTGCGCTGCGAAACGGCGGACAGAGCATAATCCTTGAAATAGCGAAACCCAAGGGGATGGTCAGGAGGGCGTTGATGAACTGGCACCTGAAGTACGATGTCCCGCTGCTCGCGCACCTCATCGTCCCTTCGAAGATACTCAACGAAGGCGGGCACAACATCTACAAGGACCTCTGGGAGACCTACCAGAAGTACGGGACGGCGGACCGGTATGCGGAAATGATGCGGGAGATCGGCTTCAAGGATGTCGCTTGGGAAGAGCTGACTTTCGGCGGCGCCGTCCTCCTGAGGGGGACCAAGCCATGAAGGTCGACGTCCTCGTGGTTGGCGCCGGACCTGCCGGGAGCTGCGTCTCGAGGGAACTGGCCGAGAGCGGAACCGATGTGCTGGCGATAGACCGGCGGAAGGAGATTGGATATCCCGTGCAATGCGGTGAATTCCTCCCGGCTCCGGATGAGCTGAGGAGGATACTCCCGCGGAGCGAGGAGTACGGGGATCTTTTCGATATCGAGAAGAGCCTGATAGAGCGCGAGACGCCCAGCATCGTGCTTTTCGGACCGAAGGGCGTCAGATACGAGATGGATTTCAGAGGGCTGACCCTCGACAGGAGGGCGTTCGACAAGAGTCTCTGGATGAAGGCCGAGAAGGCCGGCGCCAAGCTAATGAAGGAAGCCGAATTCCAAGGATTGGCGGCGCCTCACAGGGCAATGACTTCGGCGGGCGAAATCGAATTCAAGGTTCTGGTAGGCGCCGACGGGCCGCTGTCCAAGGTCAGGAAGAGCGTCGGATTGCCAGAGCCGAAGGCTATCAGCCAGGCGGTCACTGCACAGGCTTCCGGCGATTTCGACGACAAGGTCAAGATGTATTTCGGGGGAATCGCACCGGGCGGCTACGCTTGGATCATCCCGAAGAGAGGAAAGGCCAATGTCGGTCTGGGGATACAGAAGGAATTCTCCACCGAACCCTTGTCCTCGATGATGCGTCGATTCGTCGAATGCTTCGAACTTAAGGTCTCCGAGGCGACCTATGGCCAGGTCCCCGTCTCGGGTCCGGTTAGCCGAACATCGAAGGGAGACGCGGTCATTGTCGGAGATGCCGCCGGACATGTGATGGCGACCAACGGAGGCGGCATACCGATCGCGATGATTTGCGGTAGGATAGCAGGCCGGTCAATCGCCAGTGCTCTCAAAGGAGCTGGCTCGCTTTCCGATTACGACAGGGAATGGAAGAGACAAATCCTAAAGCCGCTCGCCAACGCAGCAAGGACGAAGTCTCTTGCAGATATGTTCTTCAAGACGGACAGACGGCTCAGCTTTGCAATGAAGGTCCTCCGCTCGCGCGGACTCGAGAGAGCGATACTCTGCAAGAGACCGTTCTATGTCTTTTAACAGCGTGGTTCATTCGCTCTTATATCTGAAAGGCCTGAGTTCCTTGCCGCATATCTGGCATTCCTTGATTTTTCGATCGTATTCCTTCCCGCAACCGCGGCACTTGTACTTCCAGTAGAAGACCTTCTTGATCCCGTGCTGCTCCATCGGGAGGCATTTGATACCGAGCACCTTGGCCACGTTTTGAATCGAGTAGTCATCGGAAATTAACGGCGAATCCATCTCGACGGCGAGCGCAAGCACCTCCATGTCGATAGGGGAGAGCCTGTCGATATCCCCAGTCTTCTCAGCGGCCTCACGGATCTTTGCCCTGCTTTCAGGACCCGGAGAGAATACATGGAGCCTCACCCCGAGCAGATTCATCACTCTGTCCGAGAGATCCCATGACGATAGTTCGTCGAGGACGCCCTGAGGGACGATGATCTCGAAGTCAGGGGGGAAATCCTTCGCATTGAACAGCGCGGTCGTATCGAGAACGTATCTCATGAGGAATTCACCTGCCTGAGCGTCGCCGCCACCTTCTCGACGAGAGGGGCAACCTCTAACCGCTCCTCTTCCCGCAGGATCTCATCGAGCCTTGCCCTTGTCGCGGGCTTGTCCGGCACGAACACGCATCCAGGGACCTTAAGGTTGGACAGCTCGAATGTACCAATCTTCTCGGCGATCCTTACGATATCCACTTTGTCCAAACCGACCAGAGGTCTTACGATCGGGATCGAGACGGCCTCTTCGATCGTGTTCATATTCTGAAGCGTCTGAGATGCGACCTGACCGAGGGAATCGCCCATGACTATCGCGCTGCCGCCGACCTTCTGGCAGAGCTTCTCGGCAACCCTTAACATCGTACGTTTGCACAGCACGCAAGTGAGCCCTGGCTTGCCCGCTGTTGAGAAGATCGACTGGGCGATCCTCTGTTCAAAGACATAGAGGTCCACATCGCTCCCGATCGCTTTGGAAAGCCTTTCGACCAGCTTTCCTATCTTCTCGATATGCGCCTCCTCGCCGGCGGGATTCACGAATCCCGACAGGGCGACTATCCTGACCCCCTGCCTCCCCATCATGTATCCCGCGACCGGGGAGTCGATCCCTCCCGACAGCAGCAGGACCATGGTCTTCTGGTTCATTCCGACCTCGCGGCGGTTATCGGAATGCCCACGATAAGAACATTCGCAGAACGGGGCATCAAACTTAGAAGGATGCTATGAGCAATCGAACCCATCCATCGGAAGCTCAGTTGTAGAGGTTGAGCCTTCTGCTGGGGTCGTCGTGCATGAAGACCGAATCGTACTCCTCGTCCTCTTCCTGATCGTCCATCACGACGGTCAGCAGCATGTTGACGACTTCCCGCATCTGATTGAGTTCCTCGCGGAGCTTCTTGATCTCCTCGACCAGCTCTGAATTGTCAGAACCCATTTCATGCCTCTGGTTGATGCTATAATCCCCCTATGATTTAGCCTTTTCCCCGGTCGACGGATGCGGAATCAGGCTTTGACTCCCCTGTAATCGTCCGCCACTTTGCGGTACTCCGTGCGGTCGCACTTGGGGCAGTAGAGCTTGTTGCCCTGCTGGCGATCCATCGGCTCCCGGCAGCCCCTGCACTTCACCATGATGGCGCCGAGGTGCGCATGCACGGTGGTGAGCTGGATCGACGGCTTCGACTGGATGACCTCAGCCCTGAGCAGGTCGGTCTGCCTGTACTCCTGGGAGGCGTCCTCGACGTACTTGTTCGCTATCCTGCTGACGTGTATGGTCGCATCCGTCTGGCCGGTGACCGCGCGCTTCGCGCCTTCGATGGCTATTATGTTGCAAATCACCATCGATGCCCTCAGGTCCGTCACTTCGCAGAAGACCTTGTCCCCCTCGAAGACGGTCATGGGCGGGTTGTCGAAAGTTAGGCGGGCGGTCTTGTTTTTCTCGTCGAGGTTCAGGTCCCCGACGGCGCTCGCGTAGATCATGCCATCATGCTCGTATGTGCCGAACCCGGGCGTGTATTCCTCGCTTGTCGCGACCTGCTCGCCCGGCAACACCTTCTTGCATCCTTCCTTCTTCTCCGTCAAAATGAATCACCTGTTGACAATTATCCTTAACAACGCCACGTCGACGAACTCCGCAGGCTTCGTGTGGAACTCAAACATGAACGGAATCTTGAACTTATAGTTTTTGATGTGCTGGACCTCCGCCTTCTGGCTTTTGCAGAACTTCGCGACGAATTCGGTGGTCTCGGCCAGGTGCAGGGAGTATGCCACATCCGATATCCTGATCGCCGCCATCAGGAAAGGACGGTCCGCGCCGGGGTTCTGCGCCCCGAACGGGGGATTCTGGACTACGGTGTCGAACCGGCTTTCAATCGACCGGACTTCCGAGCAAATCGCCTCCACTTTAACTTTCGCGGCCTCAGAATTGGAATAGACCAGAGGGATCATGCCTGGGTCTGAATCGCAGCATACGACATAGCTCGCCCCGATCAATGCTGCGCCTATCCCCAGGATGCCGCCGCCGCAGCCGAGGTCGGCGATCCTCTTGCCTTGGATATCGCCATAGGAGAGCGCGGTCCAGAGCATGTCCGCTGCGATATCGGCTGGCGTCGTGTACTGCTCTAGCTCCGGCTTCGGATCCGTCGGCTTCGCGAGCTTCTCCAGCGCTATTTCGAGCGTCCTCTTCTTCATCATTTGAAAGACTCAGATATCTGACATTCTCCCGATATAAGAAAGATAGGGTGTCGCAGGAGCGCAAATCGAGGGGTCGACCACTCGACGGGACATGCCAGCGGAGAAGTCAAGAAGCTGCCAGTGTTATCATGCATGATATCGGGTCGCTTTTCTTTATATATTCATGGTTCCCCTGTTTTTTGCTTAGAAGGGAACCGGATAGAGGTGCCTATCTCGGCGGAGGAGATCCCGTTTGACGAGTCGAAGAGACCTGGAGAGAGAGCCCAAGGCACATGCGCTTGAGGCGCTCGTGTTAGCTTGGATGCTGATCCTCACAATAATCCTGCCTTCCGTAGCGGCCTCCGATCCGAATCTCACTCCGTTCGGCCCTGTCGACAAGAAATACACTTGGGAGTTTGACGACCTCGCTAACTACACTCTCGGCAACGCGGTAATCGATAACGGAACTTTGGAATTGGCCTCGACGCAGACATCAGTCTCAGTCACATCCCAGCAGGATTTCCTGAACGGGACTGTCTCCAATGTCGATCCGTCCGATCCGGGCAATATGACTCTTACAATGGCGGCGCCTTACCCGTTCCAATTCGAGACGACATTAGGAAGCAACAATCTGAGCGACACCTATCTGACGAATTTGACGTCGACATTCAACTTTGGAGGGTCGTCGAACCTCCTGATTGGGAACGATGCGCTAGGCGTGACATACAGGAGTCTCCTGAAGATCAATGAGTCAGTTCTGAGCTACATTCCGTCGGATGCGCAGCTTATGAGCGCCTCCCTCTCCATTTACCAGATGTCGGGGGCATACCCGGGAAACATAAACATATACTCATCCAGTAGCAATTGGACGGAGGGGACTGGAGACTGGAACGGGACTCTGATCTGGCTATGGGTCAATGAGACCGAGAACGTAAGACGAACGAATGAGCCCGTAATAGTCGATCTACTCCTTCCGCCGATCAGAATCAGCGATCCGGACAGGCGGCTCATCCTCTACGATTCAACTGGTGTGGAATATCCGAGCAGAATCCTGAACACGACATATTCCAGCGGCTATCTCACATCAATCAGACTGGGGCTCGCGGTGACGATCTCCCAACTGGAATCTGAAGGCTTCTCGCTGAAGCTTATGGATGCCGGCGGGCTCCTGCCATCGTACAGAGACCACGCGGTTGACCCAGTGAGCCTCTGGAGCGGGTCAATCGGAAGCGCTCTGGTCTCACCAGTCGTCGCAGATTTCAATCGCGACGGGTATCTGGAAATGGCGTTCTTCGACGCCATGACAAGAACCATCTACGCCTACCACTGGGACGGGACGCCCTTTTGGACTTACCTGGCGAATGAAAACCTGGATCTCGCACCCACGGCCGCGGATGTGAACCTCGATGGCAGGATGGAATTGATTTACCCGAGCAACAGCCTCGGGCTCAGGGTTCTGGATGCGGAGACGGGCACTTTGCTCCCGGGATACACTTTGCCAGGTGGAGCCTCGTCACAGGCAGCAGTCAACGACATCAATGGGGATGGCATACCGGAAATCTTAATAATGAGCAACCCTCCGCGCGCCCTCTATTGTCTTTCAGGCGTTACGGGCAGCATAATCTGGCAGGATACCGCCTCAATATCTCAAGCAGGCATCGCCCTTGCGATCGGCAATTTTAATGCTTCCGCCGGATTGGAGGTCGCAGTCGCATTGAATGATGGGACCGTGTTGACCTTCAGTGCAACCGGAACCCTCGAATGGACGGCGAAACCTTCGACGGCTGATTATGGCTCTTCGTTTGCAGTCGCCAGAATTGACGGAGACCAGTTCGAGGATTTAGTCCTCGGCCTGAACAAGAAACCCGGATTCGTCTTTGCATTGAACGGAACAACCGGCAAGACCTTGTGGTCATTCTCCACAGCAACGTCGAGCTCCTACGCATCCGGCCTTGCAGTCGCGGACATAAACAAGGACGGGTACATGGAGACCGTCGCATTGGCAGCGGCAAACGGTCTGCACCAGGTCATTGCCCTGTCGAATACCGGATCTGAGCTTTGGAACTATACGATACCTGAGATCGGAGGCATCGGAGAAATCTCTAGGGGTGCAATCTCCATCGCGGATTTCAACGGTGATGGCGATCCCGAGATATTCATCGGCGACAGGAATGGCTCAGTACGAGTCTTTAGCAGCTCTGGAACGATGCTAAGGACCATCATAGTCTCCGCTTTAAAAGGTATTCAGGATAATCCCCCACTGTTTGCGGATTTGACGGGGAACGATTCGCTGGAAATGATAACGTCGAATGATAAAGGCATCATGGTCACCGGCATCTATGGCTTCTCCTATGATTGGAGGATAGAGAGCCGCGATGCGACATTAGGCAGTGCGGTAAAGAACCTCAGTTCGGCGGAAGGAACGGCCCGGCTGAACGCGGAATGGAATCCTGTGCTATACCCGACCATGCCGGCGAACTGGACTTTTGCGACGGATGCGATTACTTGGGCAACTCCTGGCGGAGATTACAATCCGGTGTCCATCTCATCCTCCTCGGTGACCGGGGCAGGGACCTGGGCCGTGCTGAACATTACTGGCATCATATCTGCTTGGCTGGGGTCCGGGAGAACACAAATGGATTCAATCTTCCTGATGCCTCAGGACTCGTCCGTAGGAACCGCGAAGTTCTCGTCATCGAATGAACCGATCTTCGCCCTCCATCCGATAATCACCGTAAGCTATCGTCTCATGAGATATGCATCAAGCGGGAGCTTCGTCTCAGACCCGCTGGGATTCTCCTGGCCCAACCAATGGGAATGGGGAAGGGCGGAGTGGTCGGCTGGAAGCGGAACCAACGTCTCAATGGAGGTCAGGGTGGGCAATAGCTCGAATCCCGGAGACGGAACTTGGTCGGGATGGTCGCTGTTAGCCTTGCCGGGCGATTTCTCCAAGGTGAACGTATCCTTCGTGGGAAGCCATCTACAATTCAGAATCGTGCTAAGTACAACCAACTACAGCCAGACTCCGATTTTCAGCGGAATAGAGTTCGGAGGAGTCTCCTACGCGTATCACGGATGGGCGATGACGGCCGATGTCAACCCGCCCGGTGGAATCAACCATTGGAACCAGTCTTGGGCGAACTATACTTCCAATGGAGCGACGGTCACGCTCAATTACTCGACGGACGGAGGGACTACCTGGACTAGCATAGCCCCGTCAGGCAACATAAGCAAGGCTGACGCATCGTCAGGATTGTTCAGACTCAGGGTGGACCTATACAGTCGAGACTATCCGAGCGATTCCGCGACGACACCTCTCGTTTTCAATCTGACAGCGACGTATTCTATCGTGTCAATCCCCCTTGCGCCTCCCTACATCTTACCGAGGATTCCAGATCAGGCTGTGATGGAGGACGCTATGGCTTGGACCGTGGATCTCTCGAGCAGCCTGCACGATATCAACGACGCGGCTTCGAATCTCGGATGGTATACGCTCAATGAATCATTCATCTCAGTAACCGGGGAGAACGTCACCGGGAACATGATCATGATGCTCAGCGTGTCTGCCAATGCCTTCGGCACCGCTGAGATGACCTTCGTCCTTGTGGACTCCGATGGCATGACGGCCACGCAGTTGCTCAATGTTACCGTGGCGTCTGTCAATGATCCGCCTGTGATAGATCCAGTTTCAAATTTCATCATTCCATATGATACGCAAATCATTCTCAATCTGACATCTTATGTGCATGATGTCGAGACCACGAAGAACCTGCTCAACCTCACGGCGCTTGGGGCGAACGCATCGTACATCTCCATCTCAGGCCTCCTCGCGACCTTCCTAATCCCGCAGAGCAAGAATGGGACGGATGTCGGGTTCACGCTAGCCGTAGACGATGGAACCCTGTCGGCCCAGACCAGCTTCATGGTCCATGTGACGGCAGCAGCCCCGCCGTACATCTCTCCGCGCATACCAGACCAGACCGTGCCCGAGGATTCGCCCGTCTGGTCTATCGACTTGACGGGCTACGTCCATGATGCCAACGACCCGAACTCGCTGCTCCGCTGGTATGTGACGAACGAGTCCTTCGCTACTATTTTCGGTGAGAATATCACGGGGAACATGATGATGATATTCTCTGTGCCAGCGAACACATTCGGGGCGACGGCATTGGAGTTTATCCTATTGGATTCGGACGACTACTCGACCAGCCAGACGATCAACCTAACCGTGACATCCGTGAACGACAGACCCCAGATCGACCCAGTACCGGATTTCGCGGTGCAGTACGGCGTATCATTTAATTTCAATTTCTCGGCCTATGTCCGCGATATCGAGACTCAGAAGAACCTGCTCAACCTCTCCATCATTGGAATAAATGCATCCTATGTGTCGTTCTCCGGGCTGGTCGGGACATTCTTGTTGCCACTGAACTTGAACGGGACGGAAGTCTGGTTCACGATAGCTGTCGATGATGGGGGCCTCTCGGCCAACACGACTTTCAAGGTCAGCGTCGCGGCAGCTCTCCCGCCATACATCTCGCCGGCAATCCCTGACCAGATCAAGCCGGAGGACACTGTGCCATGGACCGTCGACCTCACGGGCTTCCTGCACGATGCGAACGATGCAAATTCCGCGCTCCGCTGGTATACCCTCAACGAGACTTTCGTCTCCGTGTTCGGGGAGAATGTCACAGGGAACATGATCATGACGCTCAGCGTGCCCGCAAACACCTTTGGCAACGCCTCTTTTGAACTGGTCCTTATTGACTCAGACGGAATGTTAGCGACGCAATCTTTCAATGTGACTATCGTGTCTGTCAACGATGTCCCCTACATCTTGCCGAGCGTCCCGGATCAGATGAAGACTGAAGACTCCCCCTCCTGGTCAATCGACCTGACGTCGTACTTGCATGATCCGGACGACCCCGTTTCCAGCCTGCATTGGTACGTCGCAAACAGGTCCTTTGTCTCGATCACCGGGAACAACATCTCGGGCAACATGCTGATGACTTTCTCCGTGCCAGCGAATTTATTCGGATCAGCCCGGCTGACGCTCGTCGTCGAGGACCCGAGCGGCGGGTCAGCGGTCCAGACCTTCGATGTGGCCATTCTGAGTGTAAACGACCCTCCGGCGATCTCCCCGAGCATCCCGGACCAGATCAAGGCGGAGGATTCGATCCCGTGGTCCTTGGACCTGGGCGCTTACATCCATGACGATGTCGATCCTCAATCGCTCCTCAGATGGTACATCACGGGCGAGTCGTTTGTCAGGGTCTTTGGAGAGAACATCACCGGAAACATGGTCCTGGTATTCGTTCTTCCTGCAAACGCCTATGGAACCACAACAATGAGGATTGTCGTCACCGATTCAGTCGGAGCTTCCAGTTCTCAGACGTTCAAGGTGACGATCACGCCTGTGAACGACCCTCCTGAGTTCGATTACGTCCCCGATTTCACCGTTCATTTCGAAGTGGCCTATCAGTTCAACTTCGCCCCATACGTTAGGGACATCGAGACACCGCGCACAATGTTGAACATCTCCGCTTCTGGAGCGGACGCGTCCTACGTCTCTTTCGACGGACTCGTGGGTGCGTTCCTTCTCCCGAAGAGCCTGAACGGGACGAACGTCCAGTTCACCATCTCTGTGGATGATGGGAACCTTTCCGACTCCATAACGCTCAACGTCCTGGTCTCCTCGGATTTCCCCCCGTCCCTCAACGTCCCTCTCCCGGCCATCACAATGCAGCAGGGCGAAATGATGCTGGGAGCTCTGAACCTAACCTCATACTTCATCGACATCGACGACTCGACGCTCTTCCTGACCGTCGGGAATTCGCACGTTTCGATCTCGATAAACCAGAAGACAAAGATGGTCGATCTCCACGCTCCAATCGATTGGTACGGGACCGAGGAAGTGATCTTCAGGGCGATCGACCCGTCGAACGCGAGAGCGGAGGGTGCCATGACGATAACGGTCCTCAAGGGGAGCAGCCCACCGAACTTCTGGCAGATACCGGATCTCATCGTCAGATACAACAATCCCTATTCCTTCGATCTGGGACCCTATGTCTACGACCCGGACACGCCGCTTTCCGACCTAGTCTTCACGGTATTGACGGCGAATGTGAGTTCGAACATCACATTCTCCGAAGGCACGATGACGCTGACCCTCCCGTTCACCCTGCTCGGTCACACCATCCCGGTCGACATCGAGGTGAGCGACGGGGGAGCCTACCCGGACAGGACTGTATTCAGAATCAAGGTGGTCGACGACTATCCGCCCACGATTTCCTCGCTGCTACCCGACCACTCGTTCTTCGAGGACAGCCCGATGGCCTATCCGATGAGCGCGTCTCTGTCCGATTTCTTCTCCGATGTCGACATAGGAGATGTCCTTGCATATTCCGCGGTAGTCTGGAATAAGAATGTCACGCCGGTTCTTTCAGTCGTCGGAGTTGACATTCTCATTAATTTCACGCAGACTATCCATTGGTACGGCTCGACGAAGATGACGATTAGAGCGACGGACACAGCGGGCGCATTCGTCGAAAAGACCGTATCCCTGGTTGTCACGAAAATCAACTACTTGCCGGTCATCGGGTTGATCGGTGTCATCAAGGTCGTCGCGGGAAGGGAGGCGATCGTCGACATCGGAATGAACATTTCTGACATCGAGACTCCCACCGAAATGCTGCTGATAAGCAGCAGCCTGCCGCAGTACGTCCATGGGCTGAGCGGAAAGCTGTACGTCCAATTCCCCAGGAACTACACCGGCGGGGCGAATGTCTCCTACGTCAACCTGACACTGAAGGTGAGGGACCTGGACGGCGGCGAGAGCTACAGGGTCGTGACCATAATGGTGCAGCACTCGCCCGAGGAAAGGCAGGCGCAGGAGGCGTACCTCTGGTGGTTCATCCTGACGACCGCGGCGATCGCAGGGCTTCTAGCGATAATCCTTGTCGGTCGTCTCACCAGAAAGCCTTTCGTGATCCAGGACATCATGTTGATCCACAGCAACGGGATATTGCTGGCCAGATCGGCCGGTGCCGATCAGGTCAAGGTCGACGACGAGATTTTCAGCGGGATGCTCACCGCCGTCCTGGACTTCGTTGAGGACTCTTTCAAGGCCGGCGACAACGAGATGAAGCGCTTCGAATTCAGGGATTATTCCGTAGCGCTCCAGAGAGGCGCGCACTCCTTCGTCGCAGTGGCCTACTCTGGGTCGATCCCGAAGGACCTGGATAAGAGCCTGGAAGAGCTCATGGGTCGGATCGAGAACATCTATGGGAAGCGCATCGAGAACTTCTCAGGAGACGCGGCGAAGGACCTGGCGGGCATAGACATGGTCTTCAACACTTTCAAGCATGACCATTCGAAGTCGCTAAATAGCAACGGCTCCAAGGCGCCTGAGAAAGCTCCCTGAGCGCGATTGAAAAAATCTGGATGGACTTCTTAACGCGGGACGGTGGCATCTTCCAGGATCTTCCATCGTCTCAGCTTGTTGACCTCGGCGATTTCCTTTCCGAGCCTGTCCTTCTCCGACTCGGCCATGAGCTCTATCGCTTCCAGCGAGGTCTCCTTCGTCGGTGAGTTAATGTTGATTCCTGCTGTCGTCGCGAGTTTCTCGATTATTTCCATGCCCTTCGGCGTGTCTCCGAACTGCTCGCAGAAGTCGTTGATTATCGAATCCAGAGCGCCTGACAGCGATGTGGCGGTCTCGGCTTCGTCGGCCTTCTGGGCATCGGCCGCGCCGCCGATCACGATCTCGCCCATCGCCCTGAAGGCGCTCTCGATGTTCACGCCCGTCTTGGCGCTGCAATAGAAGTAGGGTGCGGATATCTCTCCTGCGATTGAAGCCAGCTGCTGCATCGCTGGAGCGTCGGCCGGAAGGAGGTCGCACTTGTTCCCGATTATTACGGCAGGGACATCACCCTCGATGTTCTGGACCTGAGGATACCAGAACTCGGCTATCCCGAGAATGCTCTCCTGATTTGTAAGATCGGCGACGAGGATGATCCCGTTGGCACCCCTTATGCCGACGGAGCGTATCTTCCTGAATTCCCTCTGTCCCAGGATATCCCATATCTGAATCGTGAGGTAGATCGACTTGGCTGGCAGCTTGTATTCGAGGTTCTTCTTCGTGACCTTCGTGCCGATGGTCGCGATGTACTTGTCATCGAACCTATCGACGACGAACCTCCGTACCAGGGAGGTCTTTCCGACGCCTGAGTCGCCGAGAAGCACGACCTTCTTCTGCAGGTGCTTGGAATCCAACAGGCTCAGTTAATTTCCCTCAGGTGGAGAAATAGACGGATTTAGATAAAGTCTTCCAATGAGGTTTTTATGCTTCAGACCCCGTGGAAGTTCTCAAGGCTCTCTTTGAACCTCTGGATCATAAGCTCAAGCGAGTTCAGCTTATCCTTGTCGACCTTGGTCCCGGCTATGTTGCATATGAACAGCAGGGACTTGAGGTGGTCGTCCGCGGCCAGCCGCCAGTCCTCGATCTTCTTGTAGATGGCCGGAGCGGCCTCGGCGGCGCCGACTTCATCCCCGAGAGCCCCTTCAGCGGTCGCGGCTTCCTCGTGCGCCATGTACTTCGTGACATCCTGCATCTCGCCGCGCGCTATCGACATTATCTCGTGCTTGACGTCCTCGCTTATCCAGCCTATCTCCACATAATAGTCTAGAGCCAGCGATATCTTGTCCCTTGTGATCCGCTCGAACAGGAACTCGATCCACCTCATGACGAGCGTGAGCGAGAGATAGTCCTTCCGGATGTGGGTCAGGATCGGGGCGCCTTCTCCAGGGAGAGACGGCGCAGGCGGCGCCTGCCTGACACCTGGCTTGAACTCCTCGATGACAGCCGACTGGGACTGGAACCCGAGATTTGCCTCGAATGAAGGGAAAACTGCCCTGGGTTCGTTCAACCCAGCTGGAACGAAAGACACCGTGTCCTCCAGCCCGAACGGCCTGAACGGCGGAAGCTCGTCATCGACCTCTATCGGAGCACGCTCCTCTGCCCTTAGTGCCCGCCTGAAGGGGGTGAACCTTTCCTTCCTGGGAGCGTGGACTTCCTCCTTGACAGGCTCTTTCTTTGCTTCGAGCGACTGGCTGATCCTATGTGAAAGGGATTCATGAGCAGACATCAGCTTATCGAGGTCCTTCTCAAGCCGGGAAAGATGGTCGTGCAGGGACCTTGATTCCCCCTCGATCCTGTCGACGGACTTCTTCACCCCGTCGAAATCTGTCTCGAATTCGTCGGGAGCCTCGGCCTCGGATGAGACAGGAGAGTTTTCCAGCTGAACGAGCTGGTCTTCGATGCTGTCGGTCTCGAGCGAGAAATCTTCGGCTTCGATTTCGCTGAGCGCGTCGGCCACCGATCCGGCTTTATGATCGAGGTGGGGCTTATCTTTTGCCTGAACCCTTACTCTGTGATGGGAGTCCGCTGGCTGGCGGTCGGGACTCTTTCCGAACAGATTCTTGAACCTCGACATTGGTATCACTGTATTTCTGGATCTATCGGTCTCTGCCAATTGAAAGAATCGGTGGGCATGGAGTATAAATGATTCCCCTCAAGTGGCAGGCGTGATTCTCAAGTTGTATCATCAGCTGGCCTCACCAGTTGACCGTCGGGAAGGGGATGGGCGGCTGGATCTAGAGCTCGATGGTCTCCCTCAGAGCCGGCAGGGCCATATCCCTCGTGATCTCGATCGGCGTCTTCAGAAGCATATCGACCTTCATGTGCACCTTGCCCCTTTCGTAGACCAGGGTGACGCAGTCTATCTGGGAGCGGTATGTCTTGTACCGCTTTCCGTCGGGGGTCAGGGCAGATCCCTCCAGCTTTATCAGGGAGGAGGAGGAGAGCTCCCGCAGCTTCCTGTAACAGCTCGCCAAGGGGATGTCGAACATGAAGGCGAGTTCCCTTGCGCTCCTTGCCTTATGGGAAGTCGCAGCAAGGATCTTCATATTGTATTCGTCCATCAGCAATTGCGCGATGTTAAAATCACTGTTCGTGGCAAATCACCGAGATAGAATCAGCCCCCCGTGGTATTTAATCGCGATGCATTATGTCTCATGTCTGAGAATAACGACCCCATCTTGATGGGGGGTTCTGATACGCCTGGACACATATCAATGTTGATAATGTCAACAGGGCGGGGAGATTGGCCGAAAGGGGAGAATTGCCCGTTCCTTGACGATTTTCGCAGGGAATACGCGGAATTCGATTGAGAAATGATGACTCAGCCTATGTCGGTGGCCGAGGTCAAATTGGTACCGTCTGAACTATTTTCGAACCATGATAACAGCGGAATGAACGATTTTATCGCATGATAATCACCCCCTACATTCGGGCATATTCGTTTCAAATAGGCCGGCCTCGCTCAATCATCAACAAGCTTGAAGTAGAGCTGTGAGTGCAGCACGCCGCGTCTGCACCTAACGGTTGGATCGAAATGGAAGCTGACAAAGAGTCCGAGAAGAGATCGCAGCCAATGCCGACTGAAGATCAACTTATGACCTATGCGAAGACTTACATCGGGACTTACCTGGGAGTTGTCAACGAGGAGAAGCCAGACGACCTCCCGATCCTGGCCAAGAACGCGCCGTACGACATCGAGATCGCCCTTCTGCCGAACGGCTGCTTCTGCCTGCTGTTCCAGAAATCGAACAAGGAGAGCTTCATCGTCACGGACAAGAACTGGGAGTATGTCGAGGGGAAGATCACCTCCGGAATTGACCATCTCGTCAGCATCTTCGCGCACGAGGGGTTCGGCCGGGAGGATGCGGCGGAGAAGGCGAAGAAGGATGCGATGAACGACATCCGTTCGATGGAGAGCAACGAGATAGTCCAGGCGAGCCTCCACCTCGAGAGGATTGTCGACGAGCTGACCAACGTCGCGATGTCCAACAGGGCTTCGCTCAAATCAATATCATCACAGATTTCCAAGCTGTCCCCCCTGAAGGATTCTGCCAAGAGAGGCTACCCACAGTCGGAAATGGTCCGGATGGTGCAGGGGATGAAGGAGTACCCGGCGGCGCCGATCGAGATCGTGCTGGACATACCGGACAGGCAGATGCTGGAGCGAATCTCGGAGCAGATCAAGTCCGCCTCAGGATTCATCAAGAGGATCGAGGAGCAGGAGGAGCTCATCGAGGACATCGAGGAGAAGATCAAGAAAGGTTACGATGACCTTTCGACTAAGATCGACGAGAAGATGGACCACGGGCTCGCCATGGTGCTCACCTCTGCCGACAGGAAGATCGACAAGGGGCTTTCGACGATGGGGGAGAGCGTCAAGAAGGGCGGGGTATCCGACGAGAGTCTCAATCTCATCAACAGCCAGATAGAGGATCTGAGAAAATCTGTGGCTTCCGCTTCGACCGGTTCTCCGCTGGCCATGGAGAAGGTGAAGATGGACCTCAACGCCGGCGTCAACGAGATCAGCCGGAAGATGAGCGAGATGCAGATGCGCATCGAGGTCATCGAGGATTATCTTATGAAGATCTCGGCCATAATGAGGAAGCGGGTGTAGTCCTACAGTAGTCCAAGCGCCTTTCCAGCGCTCTCGAACGCACCGAGTGCTTCGTCCAGATCTTCTTTCGCCAGCGCGGCGTTCATGATCGTCCTTATCCGGGCTTTGTCTTCTGCGACCATTGGGTGAACAATCGGGAGCGCGAAGACTCCGAGCTCGAACAGCCTCGCGCTGAGGCGCTTCGCGTCCGCGCTCTTGCCGACGATGACAGGGATGATAGGAGTCTCGCTGGCCCCAGTGTCGAAGCCCATCTTCTGTATCCCTTTCTTGAAGTAATCGGTGTTCTTCCAGAGATTCTGGACATGCTGCGGTTCCGTCTCGAGGACGTCTATTGCGGCGATGCATGCGGCGGCGACCGCGGGTGGATGAGAGCCGCTTAGCAGCCATGTCCTCGACCTGTTGAGTGCGAAGTTGATCAGCGCCCTCGTGCCGGAGATGTGTCCTCCGACGACCCCGAAGGCCTTCGAGAAGGTCCCCATCTCGACATGCACGTCGCTCCTGCCGAGGTGGAAGTGCGAGACAATCCCCCTGCCCCCTTCGCCAAGCACGCCCTCTCCGTGCGCGTCGTCGACATAGACCATCGCGCCGTGCTCCTTTGCCAGGTTGACGATCTTGTCCAGCGGGGCGATGTCCCCGTCCATGCTGAAGACGCCATCGGAGATAATCAGAATGCGGCGATGGGGGGGCTCCTTCTTCTCTGCGTCGTTGAGCACGCGGTCCAGATCGGACATGTCGCGATGCTTGTAGACGGCTTTGTCCGCGTGGGACAGCCTCACGCCGTCGATTATGCTCCCGTGATTCAGCTCATCGCCGATAATCAGGTCTCCCTGGCCGACGAGCTGCGGGATGAGCCCGGCATTGACAGCGAATCCCGACTGGAAGACCAGAGAAGCGGCGCAGTTCTTGAACTTGGCAAGTCTGCGCTCGAGCTCAATATGAAGATCCATGTTCCCCGCGATCGGCCTGACGGAACCGGAACCTGCCCCGTGCGTCTTTACCGCCTGGATCGCGGCCTCCTTGAGCCTCGGGTGGTTGGCGAGCCCGAGGTAGTTGTTCGAGCAGAGCATGATGAGCTCTTTCCCGTCGACGACGCATCTGGTCGTGCTCGGTCCCTCAAGGACCCTGAGCTTCCAGTCGAGCTCCTTCTTCACGAGGTCGTTGTATTCCTCTAGCAAGAAACCGGTCGGGTCTCTCGTGTGAACCATTTCAATCACCATTTCGGAATGAGCGATATCTTCCCTGCCTGCTTCCTATGAATGAGTTCCATCGCCTTATCGATATCCCCTATCGGCACGCGGTGCGTGACGATCGAGGACATCTTTTCCCGGAAGGTCGGATCCCTGAGGAACTCGGCCGTCTTCTCCCAGGTCTGGAACATCCTCCTGCCGGTGATGCCGTAGACTGTCGCGCCTTTGAATGTGAGCATGTTGTTGAGATCGAGGCGGACCGGCTCGTCGTACAGCCCGAGGACGGAGACCCTTCCCCCTGGCGTGAGCATCCTGAATATCTGTTCCGGGCCGACGAGAGCGCCGGACATCTCGAGCGCGACATCGACTCCGTTCCCATTCGTCAGCTCCATGACCTCTGAGACGATTGCATCGGTACCCATCGCCGCGTCGAACACTACATCGGCTCCCATCTTCTTCGCCAGTTCGAATCTGACCCTCTCGCTGCCGAGCTCCGTGCCGATGATCTTCTTCGCGCCTAATTTTTTCAGGACGGCGATCGCCATGAGACCTATGGGGCCGCACCCGACTATCGCTACATTGCTGCCTTTGATGTCATCGATCTCATCTGTTGGAAGGACGGTGTGCACCGCGTTGCCGAGAGGTTCCTGAATTGCTGCGATGGCGGGATCGATCGACTTGTCGGTGATCCAGGCGTTCTGCTCCGGGATGACCACGAAATCCGCGAACACCCCGTTCCTGTCCACGCCCAGTATCTCGACGTTCCTGCAGATGTGCTTCTTGCCCTTCAGGCATTGATAGCATGAGTTGTCGACGATATGCGTCTCAGCAGAGACCATGTCACCGACCTTCACCCGGCTGACACCTTTTCCGATCTCGACGACATCGCCGCAGAGCTCGTGGCCGAAGATCATCGGAAGCTTCTTCACCCGCTTCTCGGCCCAGTGATTCCATTCCCATATGTGGATGTCAGTGCCGCAGATTGAGGAGGCTTTCATCCTGACCAGGACTTCACCAGGGCCTGGCTTCGGGTCCGGGACTTCTGTTATGACCGCCCCCGCTTCGCGCTTCTGCTTGACAACGGCCTTCATTCGATCGAGATGTCATGAGATTGCAGGCGTATAAGTCCTGCTCGAACCAACTTGATAAAAGGAAGTGGGGCCAGCCGACTTTGAGGCGGGCCTACTGGCTAAATTCTAATTTGGGTTTTGGGGTTTCTCAACGACAGAATATTTCTCAGTCTTCTTGTCCAGAATCATGAGGCGGTCGTGGACCCATGTCTTTTTGATCGGGGTGATCCTCTTAATTACACAGTGCGTGAAAAGTTCTAGATTTTCAGCTTTCCGATAACGTCTCGATACTGCTCATATTCAATGCCAAGGTGATAAGCAGCTGTGCGCGCGACATTCTCAGAGATTACCTGCAAAGCTTTCTCGCAATCTTTACCATATTCTTTCTTAACAGCTTTTATTATCTGGTTATAATCGACTGAGGAGTGCCAGATGAGGGCGTATATGTCGCAGGCATCCTTTATTGTCTTATCATCTCTTGTACGGTTCTGTATCGCTCTTAACTTGGTAGCAAGGAGCAGATAAGGCGGTGGTAATAAGACATCGGTCTCATTAATTTGCGAAATTAATCCCAACTTTTCATCGAATATTCGTGCGAGAATAGGTTCATCTAGTACGCTCATGTTAAAAACATCGCTATGATTCGGATGTATATTATCGACCATCATATCTAGGTAGAGATAGAACAGTTCATACATCGGAATTTTCTTTGATTCCGTCTCAGTTAGTATCTCTCCAGTCTCCTTCCTAATGATTTTGCAGTAACGAAAAGAGCCATGAGGAAAATATCCGGCGTTCTTTGCTACGTCGATTGCTTTTGAAAATGTAGACTGACGTAATTCATCTACACTCATGTTCAAATCAATATGAAACCCTACATCCAAATCTCTCGATCCAAGGTATGGCGCGCCATGAATTTCTCCGAACGATAAGGATGTGGTGAGATACACAGCCCAACCACCGAGAAGGACAAACGGTTCTGGGAGAGAGGTCAACAGTGTGTTCAGCGCAGTGTTCGCTGTAACAGTCTCTTTCGAATCATAAATCTCTACAGTCATGAATATGCCTTCATTAGGAGGAGATCGGCTGCCTCTACACATTCCGCGCCTTCTTTATACAAATCCACAATTAATTGCTGGATTGACACTGTAGGCCAATTATCAACCGTGCCTTTCTCAAAAAAGATATGCTCGTCGGCCCGAATGACCTTAATGTTTCCTCTTCCCACGTATCCATTTTCAGATAGGTATGAATGCCATTTCTGAGAATCCTTAGGATGAATATAGAATTCATAATTTCTTGGAAACAAGTAATGTCCAATAATGCTCTCTGCATAATAGGTCGTGAATGCGTAATCCATTTTGGAATTCATCAGTATCACTTTTGGATTCTGGATATGATACTCGCGAAATTTATGGTAACTATTTCGACTGGCCCACGTTAAAAACAATGCTTTGGGGTCTTTTATTGTTGACCCCTCAATGATGTTTCTATCTTCTAAATTACGTAATACCCTGTATGCCCATCCATAGGCCACATCTGCATCTTTAGCAATACGATACCATGTCATATTCTTAATCTTACGACTCAGCAATACCCTATAGATCCGAGCCACCTTATCCACCCTTGAATCAGGGACAATGTTTTGTCTTTCAATTGATTTCATCGTTATATCTCATTTTTTATGTTCTATTTATAAGTGACGGATATATCCTATTTAGTTACAAATATATATAGATGACGGATATGAATGGAGATCTGGGGGATATAATCAATCTCATGTGAGAAGCATGTTCTGATTTCTGCGACTCATGTAATGGCGGAAGTCAGTGCGATTTTTAATAGCGGACGTTAGAATCCTTGAAAGGGGGTTGAGGCGTTCTCTCGAAATTCCAATCCGCAATCTTCGGACTTAGCCTGTAAGAAAAAAGTGGGCCCAGCCGGATTTGAACCGGCGATCTGCTCTGTGTGAGAGAGCCGTCATAACCGCTAGACCATGGGCCCCTTCGCGTTCGCATGATTGCGCCAGCCATTAATATCTTTTCTTTTAAGAGGAGGCGAATCTGCCAGAGAGGGTAATCAAGATTAAGGCGTTAGGCCAATCCCGGTAGGACATGAAGGTCACGATTAACGGCAAGAAGAAGGATATTCCCGCGGTCTGGTGGGACAACGGAAAGGTCGTTGCGATCGATCAGACCAAGCTTCCAACTGCGGTCAGAATTGTGAAATTCTCCGACTATAAGCAGGTGGCATCGGCCATCGAGACGATGGTCGTCAGAGGTGCGCCGACGATTGGTGCGACGGCAGCATACGGAATGGCGCTCGCGGCAGTAAGGAAGGAGACTGTTGCCCATGCCGCTAAGGTCTTAAAGGCGACGCGCCCGACAGCCTACGACCTCTTCTACGCGGTTGACTGGATGCTTGAGAGGATGGACGACCCTGTGAGTTCCGCAAAGCGATACGCGGACGACATAATCGACAAATGCAGGAAGATCGGCGAGAACGGTGCCAGACTCATCAAGAGCGGCTCGAAGGTCCTCACACACTGCAATGCAGGCGCGCTCGCAACGGTGGATTTCGGCACTGCGCTGGCTCCGATGAGGGTCGCGAAGAGGCAGGGGAAGAGGTTCTTCGTCTTCGTCGACGAAACCCGGCCGAGGCTTCAGGGAGCGAACCTCACCTCATGGGAGCTGATGCAGGAGGGGATCGATCATGCGATCATCACCGACAACGCCGCCGGCCACTACTTGAAGTCCGAGGTGGACCTTGTCATGGTCGGAGCCGATAGGATTGCCTCGAACGGAGATACAGCGAACAAGATCGGCACCTATGAGAAGGCTGTGCTGGCGAAGGAGAACGGAATCCCCTTCTATGTCGCCGCCCCCATTAGCACATTCGACCCGCGGATCTCTTCCGAGAAGGGGATCCCGATCGAGGAAAGATCCCAGAAGGAAGTATTGAGGATCGGTTGCCAGTCCATCGGCCCGAAGGGGGCGAAGGCGCTGAACCCTGCTTTCGACGTCACGCCGGCGAGGTACATAACGGGATTCATCACTGAGACCGGAATAATCAAGCCTTCAAGAGTATGCCAGTTATCCTGACCATGGCTGGACATCATTTCGACAACTTTTATTGCTGACCCTTCGATACCCGAGCAATACCATGATACTAGTAACGAAATGGTTCGGCACTTTCCTATGCGAACCCGGCAAGGTCGTCGAGAGCCGGCTCTTTCCCAAGGATCTCGATGCGATAGCCTCGCGGATGAGGCGGATGAGGAGCAGAGAGATACTGGAAGAGGAAAAGGATCTCGGCCAAAAGGCGTCCGCGGCCGCGGAGAGGCGCCTTGGGAGCATCGCGAAGATCGTTGCGTTCGATTCCACGTTCATCAGGGCCGAGAAGTACGGCTTTGACATGGACATGTTAAGAGAGGCGAGCATGAAACTCGCTAGGGAATCTCTCAGTGAGGAGGACCCTGGAGCGTACATCACAGAGCAGATCAGAGCGTTCGACGATCTTCTTGCGACATGCAACCTAGTGTCTGAGCGGCTCAGAGAGTGGTACGGCCTCTATTACCCTGAGCTGGAGAGACTGGTCGACGACAAGAAATATTCCGAGCTCGTGTCCATGGACCCGAAGAGGGAGAGCGTAGCATCCGCAGCGAAAGGAGATGCCGGTGCGAGCGTCGGCGCCGTGATGTCCGATGAGGATCTTCAATCCATCCAAGCCCTGGCCAAGGCTGTTTCGGAGACATACAAGTCCCGCGATTTCATCGAAGCATCTATCCAGAAGAAGATGAAGGAGGAGGCGCCGAACCTCTCGGCGGTCGCAGGACCGGTCATCGGCGCGAGATTGGTCTCACTGGCAGGCGGTCTTCAAAGATTGGCCGGTATGCCGACGAGCACGATCCAGCTCCTCGGAGCGGAGAAGGCGATGTTCAGGCACCTGAAGGACAAGAGCCGCCCGCCCAAGCACGGCGTTCTGTTCCAGCACCCGCACGTCCACAAGGCGCCGTATTGGCAGAGGGGAAAGATCGCTAGAGCCCTCGCCGGTAAGATATCCATCGCGGTAAGGACGGATTTCTACGGATCGAGAGACATCTCCGCAGACCTCGTCGCATCGCTCGAGAGGCGCATCGCGGACATCAAGAAGCGATACCCCAACCCCCCGAAGCAACCCACCAGAGGGAAGCGCGGAGGGTCGAAAAAGGGCTGGAAGAATCGTTAAGGTTATCTAATGGCTCGAGATTACAGCGGGTAAGGTTGATTGCCATGTCGTGGGAGCAGGTTGAAGTCAGGACGCTCAAGGAAGGGCGCTACATGAACATCGACGACGAGCCCTGCCAAATCATCAGCATATCGACCTCCAAGCCCGGGAAGCACGGGGAGGCGAAGGCGAGGATCGAGGCCGTCGGCATCTTCGACGGATCGAAGAGGAGCGTCGTGTACCCTGTGAAGCACAAAGTGCAGGTCCCCATAATCGACAAGCGCCAGGCGCAGGTGATCACCCAGATGGGGAGCGAAGTCCAGCTGATGGACCTCGAGACCTACGAGACCTTCAACGTCCCGATACCGGAGGAGTACAAGGACAAGCTCCCCTCGGGGAAGGAATTGCAGTACATGATCACGATGGGGCGGAAGAAGATCACGAGAGTCTGATCACTGCCAGTCTTTCGATTTATTGCTTAGAGCTTCCAGCTCGGCGACGAGCGTTTCCACGGTCTTCTGGGCGGCATCGCCCTTTCCGAACGGGAAGCTCGGAACGGGGGGTTTGCAGCCGTCGATGACATAGCTGTCGATGGCCGGGAGCACTCTTTCCGGATCCGTCCCGACCACCATGGCATGGCCGCTCGCCACGGCTTCGGGTCGCTCGGTGGACAGCCTCAGCACGAAGACCCTCTTGTTTATCGAAGGCGCGGTCGCCTCCTCCTGTATGCCGCCGGAATCGGTCATTATGAACTGGCTGTTCTTCATCAGGGTCAGGAAATCGAAGTATCCCTGAGGGTCGAGCAGCTGGACGTTCGTCGACTTCTCCAGTCTGTCCCCGATGCCTGTCTCGTTCAGAAGCTTCCTTGTCCTCGGATGGACCGGGAAGACGACCGGGACCGGACAGCGGTTGAATATCTCGACGAACGACCTCAGGACCTCGGGGTCGTCGACGTTCTCGGCGCGGTGCGCGGTCGCGAGGCAGTATCGCTTGAAGTTGATCCTGGACAGCACGCTCGAACGGCTCTCGGCGATGGGCACGTACTTGTTGCAGGCGTCGATCACTGTGTTGCCAGTCACGAATATCTTCCCCAGGACGCTTTCCTTCCTGAGATTGTCGGCGGAGCCTTCAGTGGGCGCGAATAAGTAGGTCGATACGTGGTCCGCGAGGCGCCTGTTAAATTCCTCTGGCATCCTGAGGTCGTAGCTCCTCAGGCCGGCTTCGACGTGGCCGACCGGATAACCGGACTTCGTCCCGGCGAGCGCCCCTGCGAGGACGGTGTTCGTGTCGCCCTGGACAAGGACGACATCCGGATCCCGATTGACCAGCTCCCTTTCGATGTTGATCATCGCTCTCCCGGTCTGCTCCGCGGGCGAGCCGGTTCCGATGGATAGGAAGCAGTCCGGCCGGGGAAGCTCGAGGTCGTCGAAGAACACCTCGGACAGGAGGCGGTCGTAGTGCTGACCCGTGTGAATAAGCTCGAACGGGACCGACCTGCGCTTCAGCTCGAAGATTATCGGCGCCATCTTGATTATCTCGGGCCTGGTCCCGATGACGATCGCTACGCTCATCCAGGGCAATATGAGCCGACGGCATAATAATTCTGCTGGGTCGGGCGGGAATGTTGAAATCGAAGTAGGACGTTCAGCGTACGAACATCGGTGAGGAAAATGCCCGACGTCGATAGCCCGCTGTCGCTGCTTGGAGCCCGGTATGAGGATGCCGAATACGTGCTGTTCGGAGTGCCCTTCGATGACACATGCACTTTCAGGAAGGGCACCCGCTACGGCCCGACTGGCATACGCGAGGCATTCTACGATTTCGAAGTCTATGCTTTCGACTACAAGCTCGATCTGAGCGAGGTACCGATGCATGACGCCGGGGACCTATCCGTCGACGGGCTCAGCAGCTCCGAGATGGTCGAGAAGGTGCATGAGTTCTCGAAGAAGGTCGTCAAAGACGGCAAGTTCCCGATTCTGATCGGAGGGGAGCACAGCACCTCGCCAGGATGCGTGACGGCTTTCGATGACATAACAGTCCTCGGCATAGACGCGCATTCGGATTACAGGCAGGATTGGAAGGGCGACAAGAACAACCACGGTTGCGCGATGAGGAGGATCGTCGACAAGTTCGGCGAGGAAAATGTGATGTGGATCGGCGTCAGGTCGTTCGAGGGACCGGAACACGAGAGCTCGGCGAAGATACTGGACTCGCTCACGATCCTGAAGAACGGGATCGACTGGACTATCGCGCAGATCAAGAAGGAGCTTCCGCACGAGAGACTGTACATCACGCTGGACATCGACGGCATCGATCCGGCCTACGCGCCTGGCACCGGCACGCCGGAGCCCTACGGGCTCGCACCGCTCGACGTGAAGAAGATAATCGACACTTTCGCCCCGAACATGGTCGGGTTCGACCTGGTCGAGGTCTCCCCGCCGCTAGACAACGGGGTGACGGCAGTTCTCGGAGCGAAATTGATAACGAACGTCATCGCGGCGACGTACACGGCTAAGAAGAATCGCCGATGATTTGCTGCAGCTTCCAGAGATAGTCCTTCGCGAGCGCCTCCGCTCGGTCTTCTGATTTCGATTGGGAGAATATCCTGAAGATCGGTTCGGTGCCTGACGCCCTGATGATCACCCAGTCCTTACCCTCGAATATCTTCACGCCGTCCGTCAGGTCAATTTTCTTGTGCCTGGCGGTCTCGACAAGGGTCTCCATGACCTCCTTCTTCCTGTCGTTCGGGCAGCCGATCTTCAATTTGGTCTGATAGTAGGTCGGGACTTCCTGGACCAGCTTGGCGAGCGATCCGCGCTCCGCGATGAGCTCGGCCATCAAGGCGGTCGTCATTGCGGCGTCCCTGCAGTACTGGTGCTTGGCGTAGATCAAACCGCCGTTCTCCTCGCCGCCGAAGACTGCGCCTATCTCCTTCATCTTCCTTGCGACAACCGGCGACCCGACCCTCGTCAGGACGATCTTGCCGCCGTTCTTCACGACCATGTCGCCGACGCAGTCGCTGGTCGCGACCGTGGAGACGACGGATGACCCCGGGTTCTTAGAAACGAGAAAGCCTGCGAGGACCGCGAACGACTTGTCCCCGGTCACATAATTGCCCTCCTCGTCGACGAAGACCGACCTGTCGGCGTCGCCGTCGTGCGCGACCCCGAAAGAAGCGCCTTCATCCTTCACCATCTGCATGAGCGTGACGAGGTTCTCGGGAGTGGGCTCTGAAGGATGGCCAGGGAAGCTGCCGTCTGGCTGGGCGTTGAGGACAGTGACTTTGGCGCCGAGATCGGCGAGCAGCCGGGGCGTGACAAGGCCGGCGACCCCGTTCGCGCAATCGAGGATGATCTTGAGGTTCGCTTTCCTGATCGACTCTCCGTCCACCCGGTCTTCGATCGCCTGCGTGTACCTCAGATTCGCCTCGGAGTCGCTTTGGATCGTTCCGACAGACTTCCAATCGACCTTGCGGAAGCGCTTCCCGAAATAGATATTCTCGATATCCAGCTCCTTGGAGAAGTCGAGCTCCGTGCCGTCCGAATCAATCGCCTTGATGCCGTTGAACTCCGGAGGGTTGTGTGAGGCGGTTATCATGACGCCTGCGGCGGAATGGGAGCGAATGACTGCGTGCTGGACCGAGGGCGTCGGCGCGAGGCCGATGTCTATGACGCCGCATCCTGTCGAGGCCAGGCCGGCTATCATCGCGCTCTTCAGCATCTCATTGGACGTCCGGGAGTCTGTCCCGATGACGATGTTGCCGTTGAAATACGACCCGATCGCACACCCCATATCCATGGCGAAAGAAGCCGTCATCTCCTTGCCGACGACGCCCCTGATCCCGTTGGTGCCGAACAGCCTGCGCTGCGCGGCCAACTCCTGCTCGTCCATTGTGAGAGGGAGAGCGCAACGGGGACATAAATCCTACCGGTTCAGGATTGCGTAAATGATTGCGACATGCAAAACCCGTTCTGGGGAAGGATTAATATTTACATCGCCTATCTCGGATTGACTGGCAGGGGGGCAGAAAGGCATGGGATTCAAAGAATGGATAATTCCCCAGGAACATCATTTCTTCGATTTGCTGAACAAAGAGGCGGACATAGTCCTCAAGAGCGCTCAGGCGATGACGGAGCTTCTCAAGGACCCAGACCACATCGTGGAGAGATCGCTCAACCTTCACAAGATAGAGAACGACGGCGACGCGATGGTCCATCAGATCATGGAACTTCTCAACAAGACTTTCGTCACCCCGATAGACCATGACGACATCTCGAAGCTCAGCTCGAAGATGGACGACGTCATTGACTACATCGACGCGGCTGCGACAAGGATAAGGCTGTACGAGATCACACAGATCCCGCCGCAGATGATCCAGCTAACGGATATCCTGATGAAGCAGGCCCTGGTGGTGCACGCCGGCGTCCATATGCTAGAGAAACGTAGCGATAGGACACATCTGCTGGAAAGATGCGTCGAGGTGAACAGGCTTGAGAATATCGCCGACGAGATAACGCATGCCGCGCTTGCGGGGCTGTTCAAGCTGGATGACGTGAAAATGATAATGAAGCTGAAGGAAGTCTATGAACATCTTGAGACGGCGACGGACAGGTGCGAGGACGTGGCGGATATCGTGAAAGACGTAGTTATCAAGAATTCATAGGCGGGAGTGCTCAGGATGGCTGACCTGTTCGGATTGAGCCTGCTTGCGATAGCGGCAATCGTCCTGACCTGGGGGTTCGATTTTGTCAACGGTTTCCATGATTCCGCGAACTCGATCGCGACGATCGTCGCCACGAAAGTGCTGAATCCAGTTCAGGCGGTGACCCTGGCGGCCTTCTGTAATTTCCTCGGTTTCATACTCCTGGGAAGCGCCGTCGCAGCGACTATTCAGAACGGCATCATTCATTCTGACATCGTTATGGCATCGTACGGACTCCCTCTGGTTGTCTCAGCTCTTTTAGGCGCGATAATATGGGATTTGATCACGTGGTGGCTCGGCATCCCGACCTCCAGCAGTCATGCTCTGGTCGGTGGCTTGCTGGGGGCTGGAGGGGCGGCCGCGGGAGTTGCCGCGATGAACTGGGAAGGCGTGGAGAAGGTCGTCATCTTCATAGTCGCTTCGCCTTTGGCCGGTCTCATCGCTGGATTCCTCATCGTCGCCCTAGTATTCAAGCTGATGAGGCATGTCAACAGGACGAAATCTAACCGCTGGTTCAGACATCTGCAGATCCTCTCCTCGGCATCGTATTCGATAACGCACGGCGCGAACGACGCGCAGAAGGGCATGGGCATCATCATGCTAGTCCTGGTCGCATCGGGCGCGGCTTTGGCAACAGACACGGCGTATCTCTGGGTGGCGATATCATGCTACGCGGCTCTGGCTCTCGGTACGTTCTTCGGCGGGTGGAGGATCGTCAAGACGATGGCCTCGAGAATCACGAAACTCGAACCTTATCAGGGATTCAGCGCCGAGACGGGAGCGGCGATGTTGCTTGCGGCAACGGCTCATTTCGGCATACCTGTCAGCACGACCCACACGATCTCAGGATCCATCATGGGAGTGGGTGCAGCGAAGAGGGCCTCCGCGGTAAGATGGGGGATCGGCAGGAGGATAGTGTGGGCCTGGGTCCTTACAATTCCAGCGGCAGCGACTATCTCGGGAATCATCTTCTGGAGCTATCTGAACTTCCTGATGTGAGCCTCAGTCGTCTTCAGGCTCAGGCGGCTCGTTCGCGAAAATCATGTCCTTGATGCTCGTGCTGTCAGGCACGCGGAAGTCCTGGTCGACTATGCAGTTCTCGAGATGGCACCATCGCCCGATCCTCGCGCCTGGCAGAACGACGGAATTCTCGATGTGCGAATCATCGAGTATCACCGACCCTTGGCCGACGTAGGCCCCCGGGCCGATCTTCGCGTTGACGATCCTGCAGTCCGGTTCGACACAGAAGGGGTTCATCAGGTTCGTGTCGTATGTGGTGGCGCTCTCCGCGAGGTAGGATCCGTTCTGCTTCATCAGCGCGACATGCGCGGCGATCACGCCCTCGCGGCTCCCGCAGTCCGTCCAGTGCCCTTCGAACTTGAATCCGTACATCCCTTTGGAGAGGAGCTTGGGGAAGACCGTGCGCTCCATCGAGATGAAACCGGGACCGATATGATCGAGGACTTCGGGCTCGAGGGCGTAGGCGCCGGCGTTGATCAGCCGGGAGAACGCTTCTTCCTTCGTCGGCTTCTCCTGGAATCTCAAGATCTTGCCGTTCTTGTCGATCTCTGCGACCCCGAACGGCGTCGGATCCTCCACTTCCCAGAGGGTGATCGATGCGACTGCCTTCTTTTCCTTGTGGAATTCGACGAACTTGGTCAGATCGACCGATGCGACTACGTCGCCGTTGAGGACGAGGAAGGTATCGTCGCGCTTGATCAGCTTCTCGACATTCTTGACCGCGCCTCCAGTGCCCAGGGGATCCGGTTCGCTGACGATCGTGATCTCCACTGAGAATTCCTGCGACTCGATGAAGGCATCCATCATCTCCCGCTTGTACCCGACCGGGATGATCAGATGGTCCACTTGCGGAGGAAGTGCGTCTATCACATGCATCATCAGCGGCCTGCCCATCACAGGGACGAGCGGTTTCGGGATCCTGTAGGTCAATGGCCTGAGGCGGGTGCCGAGCCCCCCGACCAACATTACTGCCTGCATTGTGCCAGGGTATTGGTCGAGCTATGACAATATAGTTTTGGATTGAAATTGTCACTTGGATTCAGGACTGATTCCGCACGATACATTTATTAGGGTACAAAAGACATCATTTCTTGCAGGTAAGTCCCGGACGGTAAATGGGTACCGGACGGTATTCCGATAAAACACTCCGTTCGGGGTCTGCATCCTGCGTTATTTCTGATTCATGCATCCCAATAGAATCTTCTTTTCAATCAGACAATAAAAAGAAGATTCGTTTCTTTCGATTTTCTGGAATATTGAACCTATGATGAAGTCGTGAACCTGCAAGCCTTCGCTTCCGCAAGAATCGAGATGCCTGATTCTCAATCGGGGTTCAAAGTATCCCGCATGATTCATGGAAAGGATTCTCTGAATGCTGGCATCAAAAATATCCCTTTGGGTCTTGTTGCTACTTCTCCTGTCGACAATGATTTCAATAACTCTCGAAGGAGTCAATTTTAGAATGTCAGCCAAAACCCCCGTACAAGCATTACAATAGAATTCGTTCTTATCGCCGAGAAGTTGATCTTTCCACCTCAGTTTGTCATAAGCAGACCATACAATCCAGCAATCAGCATCTGCGATGCCTTGAAGGAAGAAGTGCTTAATGGAAAGAGAGCTTGAGTTGAACTTGAACTCAACGGCATGTTTTCCTTTCACTCCCAATTTCCTATGAGCCCTTTTAACGATCCTGACAAACGATTCTCTCTCAGGGGTAGCGGTCGCTGCGACAACAAAATATCTTGAACTTCGTTCGCCCTGTATCCCTAGATCTCCGCACTCGTCAAGAAAAATATCGATCTTTCTATTGATCACGACATAAAAGAATATGGCAGGGCATTCAGGCCATCCATTGCGTGTAGATTAATGATAGCCATTCAGGACAATGGCGTGATGCTCACGACGTTGTTGCCTCTGAGAATGACGGTCCCAAGCCTCTTTACCGCGTCGGGGGTCGTCTCCTCGGTGTTCTCGAGCACCATGTTCAGGTAGTCGTCGTAACCGATCAAAGTGCCCTCGAGGACCCTGTTGTCCTTTAGCAACAGAGAGACCTTCTTGTCCACTGATTTCTCCAAAAGGCTAAGAGGCATAACCATCTGAAATCACATCTGGGCATCGGGAGGAGCGTATTTAATCTTTCCCCGGCACGCTGTGCAGCTTTTTCTCGAACCAGTGCTTCACTTCCGCCCTTGAGCGCGCATCGATTCCGAAGTACTCTATGAACTTCGTCGTCGTGGTGAGTTCGACGCTTCTCCCCTTCGGCTTCGCCTTGACGAGGCCTTGGTCGACGAGCACCTTGACGCCCACGTAGACCGAGGGGCCGGCGAGAGCCGACAGCTTGCTCTGCAGTATCGGCTGGTAGAAGCCTATAAGCGATGCGATCTTGAGGACATCCTTCGGGATCTCCGGGGTCTCCAGCTTCACGGTCTTCGGATGGTACTTGTCCTTGACCTGCATCGCGTATTTCGCGCCGAGCTTCACGATCTCGATCGAGGAATCTTCGGACGAATATTTTTCCTCGAGCTTGCTCAGCGCCGACCTGATCGTCCGAGGGTCGATGTCCTGGGTGTCCTGGATATCCTTCACGGTGATCGGTCTGCCGGCTATGAACAGCGCAGCCTCGACCTGCCTCTCGCTCTCGTTGCTCACTTTGCTCACTTTACCACCGTTGACCCGTTCGCCGATTCCGACTTCGTGATCTCGCTGAGGTCGATCATCGTCCCGTCATCCTTGACCGATGCGATGCTGAGCGGGGCGGCGATCTCGACGAATATCTCCCCGAACGGGGGCTTGTCCTGCCAGATGACGATCTTCTCCATGTTTGACAGGAACAGTATGCTCATGAAGACCGCGATCTGGTCCTCCTTGCTGCCCTGACCGAGGTCAGCCAGCGGGATCGCCCCTGCACCGAGGTTCTGTATCCGCGCCCAGGTCTCGGCGATGTCCCGCTCGAGGGTGTCTCTGTGAGCCTTGTCGTCGAACTCCTTCGGTTTGTACTTCTCGAGGTACTTCGAGATCTCCTCGCGGACATCCGCCTCGTGCTTAGCCTCCTCGAAGGCGTCGAGCAGCTCCAGCAGCGAGACATGCCTTTGGGAGGATCTACGTCTGGCTGCGGAGTTCAGCTCGAGCGCCCCTTGCATGATAGTGATCGCGGAACCGGGCTCGTCGATGTTCGCGTAGAGCTCGATCGCGTCGGTGTCCCATGAGTCGAACATGTTCTCGTTGACCTCCGGTTCGTCGACCCTGACGAGGAGGTCCTCGGTCTGCAGCCGGAATATCTCCCATGCCATGTAGACCAGCTTGCCGGCGACGAGGAGGTTCACGTCCTCCGTCTTCCTGACGCGCTGCATGTACATCTTCGAGAACTCGATGAGGTCAATCTCCCAGGGGTTCAGCTGGTTCTTTATGACCAGCTCGAAGGCCATCGAGACGCTCCTCTCGAACGGGTCGTGGGAGATCAGGTAAGTGCCCTCCTGCATCCCCTCGACCATCGAGACGTAGTGCTCGAGTCGCCCCTGCTTCGCCGCGTCGTCCTTGTCCTCGATGAGGGACCGATGGAACATCAGGTGCCCGAGTATCGACTCGCATTCAGGGTTGATCATGCTGACCCCGCCTCCTCGGCCGGCTGCTGCTCCTCTTCCCCTAGCAGCTCGTCGCCGATGTTCGGCCGGATGATGATCTGCGATATGCCGTTCGGCATGCGCGTGACGCCGATCATGTGGTCGGCCTCCTTGAGGGTGGTCTTCCTGAGAGACACCTGGATGAACTGCGCGTTCGCGGAGT
>Ga0315274_10000104_pt1 | contig 120892 bp, 102 predicted proteins | sample YL17G02_20_MG_FD_203700 | JGI IMG/M metagenome (GOLD analysis project Ga0315274, IMG submission 203700) | Sediment microbial communities from Yellowstone Lake, YNP, Wyoming, USA - YL17G02_20 | ecosystem: Environmental > Aquatic > Freshwater > Lake > Sediment | place: USA: Wyoming | collected...
TGAACCTGTGTATGTCCGCACGCAACCGTTCGGCCGCCTGCCGTATCCCGATGTACTCACCGAGAGCGAATTCCAAACGCGTCGAATTCCGCTGCCCGGACCCGAGCTGCAACGGTTACCTTACTTTTGCCGCGATGCTTATGGCCGCCAACGACGGAATCAAACGCAAGCTCGACCCCGGTAAACCGATGGACGTGGACGTTTACGAGCTTTCCAAGGAAGAGTTGGCCAAGACCAAACAGGCGCCCGGCACACTCTCCGAAGCGATGAATGCGCTCGAGAAGGACCATAAGTTCCTCACTGAGGGCGACGTCTTTAGCGACGACCTTATCGAGACGTGGATTCAGTGGAAACGTGAAAAGGAAATAGACGAGATGGCACTGCGGCCGCACCCACATGAGTTTCATCTGTACTATGATAGTTGATATGGGGCAGTTTAGTTTATAAACTGTTGTTGTATTATATGTTCCGCCTCCCTGTCGATACGGCCGCTGCTGAATCGACAGGGTGGCTTTGCGTATAGTCTTAACGGAATGATATGGCGACGAAAACAAAACATTTTGGGCTTTATGATTCGCGGTACGAGCATGGTTCCTGCGGTATCGGAGCAGTTGTCAATATATCAGGCCGACGAGACCATTCTATTATTGAATATAGCAAGGAGATTCTTTTAAACCTGCGACACCGTGGCGCAGCCGGTGCCGATGAAGTTACAGGTGACGGGGCTGGCATCTTATTTCAAATTCCGCATAAGTTCTTGCAAACCGAGTGTAGTCGGCTCAGTTTTTTTTTGCCCGAACCGTCTCAATACGGTGTTGGGATGGTATTCGGTTCACAGGACAAAGAACTCCGCACTAAGTGTGACCAGATACTGGAAGACTCGCTCATCCATTATGGTCTGAAAGTATTGGGCTGGCGAGATGTACCTACATCAAATGAATGTCTGGGCAAAATAGCTCTCCAGGCAGAACCAACTATAAAACAGATTTTTGTGAATGGTTCAGGGCTTGAGAATGAACTACTGGAAAGAACCCTGTATTTATCGCGTAAACGAACTGAGAAACTTGTCAGAAAGAATTTCGGCCAAAAGGGTGAGGACTTCTACATAACTTCGCTTTCCTGCAGAACCATTTGTTACAAAGGCATGTTTATGGCATGGCAGTTGTTTGCTTATTATCCCGACCTTGCAAACGAGCGGGTCAGCTCCGCCCTTGCTATAGTGCATCAGCGATACAGCACCAATACGTTTCCGAACTGGCGGCTTGCCCAGCCGCTAAGATGCATAGCTCATAACGGGGAGATAAATACGCTTAGCGGCAATCGCAATTGGATGCAGGCCCGCCAGACGAAAATGTCCAGTGAAGTCTTTGGTGATAATATTGATGACCTATTTCCGATTCTAACCCCAGAAGGAAGTGACTCTGCATGCTTTGACAATGTTCTTGAGCTGCTTGTTCGTGCCGGGCGAAGCTTACCCCATTCAATAATGATGATGATACCGGAAGCATTCGGGTCAAAATACCATATCAGCACGGATAAACGTGCATTTTACGAGTATCACGCATCCATAATGGAACCATGGGATGGTCCTGCTGCGATGGTATTTACCGACGGTCGCATCGTCGGTGGAACGCTTGACCGCAATGGTCTCAGACCCTGCCGCTATCTTGTAACAACAGATGGTTTGGTCATTATGGCTAGTGAATCTGGGGTGGTCCAATTTCCACCGGAGAAAATCTCCAAAAAAGGACGTTTGCAGCCGGGCCATATGTTTCTCGTTGATACTGTTGAAGGACGGATAATTTCTGATAGCGAGATAAAAAGCAAGATTGCCCGTCAGAAGCCTTATCGCAGATGGCTGGATGGAAACAGAATTGAGCTTCGGGGTTTGTTTGATGCGCCAAAACTGGTGCAGACTGCTCCTGAAACATTGGCTCAACGACTGCGATTATTTGGCTATACTCGTGAAGAGCTGAAAATGATTTTGCTTCCGATGGCGTTGAATGCGCAGGAGCCGGTAGGCTCTATGGGAAACGACACACCGTTGGCGGTGCTCTCCGATAAACCAAAGCTTTTGTTTAACTATTTCAAACAGCTTTTTGCCCAGGTAACAAACCCGGCGATAGACCCTCTGCGCGAAGGATTAGTTATGAGCCTGATGAACTTTGTGGGCAGAAAGTTAAACATTCTGGAAGAAACGCCTGAGCATTGCCGTCAGCTTAAGTTGCCTCACCCGATTTTAGCTAATGAAGATATTCAGAGACTGTGTACAGTAAAGAGACAGGACCTTAAAACTGTCAGCATTTCAGCCGTTTTTGATATAAACGCTGCTAATATCGCTAATAGTTTAAAACTGGCCTTAAGGGGATTGGTTGATTCGGCAGAAAATGCTGTCAAACAAGGTGCCTCGCTGATAATAATCAGTGACCGAGAAGTTTCTGAAACGCAGGCCCCGATTCCATCACTTTTGGCGACAGCCGCGGTTCATCACGGCCTGCTTAATCGTGGGCTGCGAGGTGAAGTGGGTCTGATTATTGAAAGCGGCGAGCCGCGTGAGGTTATGCATTTCTGCCTTTTATGCGGTTTTGGTGCCAATGCGGTAAATCCCTATCTGGCATTTGAAACACTTGATTATCTGCATCACGAGGCCGAGCTTCCTGCCGATATGGAGTCTTCCCAAATAGCGGACAATTATCTTGCCGCGATTAAAAAAGGCATCTTAAAAACAATGAGCAAGATGGGGATTTCTACCTTCCGAAGTTACACAGGAGCTCAACTGTTTGAGGCCATTGGCTTGAATCGTTCTCTTGTAGATGAGTACTTTACCGGCACCAGTTCGAGGATTGGCGGGATTGGCTTGGCAGAGGTTACGCAGGAAGCATCTGCTCGTCACAAAGCCGCTTATCAGCAGCGCCCCTTAGGGGCGATTGAGCTGGATTTTGGTGGTGAATATCATTTCAGACACAGTGGTGAAGGGCATCTTTGGAACCCTACGACCGTGGCGCGACTTCAACACGCTGTCAAATACAATGACCAAAAAGCCTACGACGATTATGCAAACGCTGTAAACCGGCAAGCCGGAAAACTCTACACTCTTCGGGGACTTTTTGAATTTGTTGACGGCGAAGCGATACCGGTTGAGCAGGTCGAGCCTGCCGGTGAAATCGTCAAAAGATTCTGCACTGGTGCAATGAGTCACGGTTCAATCAGCAAAGAAACTCATGAGTGCATAGCTGTCGCAATGAATCGTATAGGTGCGATGAGCAACACCGGTGAAGGCGGGGAAGACCCTTCTCGCTATAACCCGGAACCCAGTGGCGATTCAAAAAACTGTGCTATTAAACAGGTTGCCAGCGGACGGTTTGGTGTTACGCTGAATTACCTCGCTAATGCAAAAGAGCTTCAAATTAAGATAGCTCAGGGCGCAAAACCAGGTGAAGGTGGTCAATTACCCGGCCATAAGGTTACTGAAGAAATCGCTGTGCTTAGACACTCGATGCCGGGAGTAACGCTTATATCGCCCCCTCCACACCACGATATATATTCAATCGAGGACCTCGCACAGCTTATATATGACCTCAAGTGCAGCAACCCCGGAGTTAAAGTTTCCGTTAAGCTCGTTGCTGAAGTCGGAGTCGGCACAATTGCTGCCGGCGTTGCCAAAGGCAATGCTGATGAGGTTCTTATCAGTGGTCATGACGGCGGCACCGGTGCCAGCCCGCTTTCATCAATAAAACATACCGGCTGCCCATGGGAGCTGGGTTTAGCTGAAACTCAACAGGTTTTGGTAATGAATAATTTGCGAAGTCGAATTCGGGTTCAGGTTGATGGCCAAATAAAAACCGGCAGAGATGTTGTTATTGCGGCCCTGCTCGGTGCCGAGAGATTCGGTTTTGGTACGGCTGCTTTGGTAACGCTTGGTTGCACTCTGCTTCGCAAATGCCACGAGGGGGCCTGTCCTTTCGGGATTGGCACTCAGGATCCGGAGTTGCGAAAACGCTTCGCGGGTAAGCCCGAATATGTTGAGAGATTTATGTATTTTGTAGCTGAGGAAGTTCGCCAAATAATGGCACAGCTCGGATATAAAAAATTTGAGGATATGATTGGCATGGCAGATAGGCTGCAGACTCGCGCAGCGGTTGACCACTGGAAGGCAAAGGGCTTGGATTTTTCCGCGATATTTCACCAGCCGGATGCCTCGGATGGCAGGGCGATAAGGTCGACAAATTCACAGGCAGACAAACTCGGTGACCATCTCGATTGGCAGATATTGGAAAAAGCCAAGCCGGCTATTGAGCGGGCCGAGCGTACTGTTATAGAGATGCCGATTCGCAATGTGGACCGAACGGTTGGAGCAATTTTGAGCAATCGAATAATCAAAAAGTATGGCGAAAAAGGATTGCCTGATGATACGCTGCAAGTTGTTTTACAAGGTTCTGCCGGGCAAAGCTTCGGAGCATTTCTGGCCCCCGGCGTAACCTTGAAGCTGGTCGGTGATAGTAATGACTATTTGGGCAAAGGTCTTTCCGGCGGGCGAATTGTTGTCAAAACACCGGAAGGTTCGCCGTTTATGAGTCATGAAAATATTATTGTGGGCAATACCGCGCTTTACGGCGCCACATCAGGCGAGGCTTTTATCAACGGTATGGCTGGTGAAAGATTTTGTGTGCGAAACAGCGGAGTAACTGCTGTTGTCGAAGGTCTTGGCGACCATGGTTGTGAATATATGACTGGGGGATTGGTTATAGTCCTCGGAAAGACAGGGTGCAATTTCGCCGCAGGTATGAGCGGCGGCCTTGCTTATGTTCTTGATGAAGTGCAGTTATTTGACACGATGTGTAACCTTGATATGGTTGAGCTGGAAAATGTATGGAAAGAAGAAGACAAAAAGCTGTTGTATGATTTAATTCAACAGCACCTGAACTGGACCGGCAGCGCACGTGCAAAATATCTTTCGGATGCATGGTCGGATATGGTCGGCAGATTTGTAAAGGTCGTCCCGATAGATTACCGCAAAGCATTGGAAAAGATGCGCGCCGCTGAGCAGCGAGATACTGAAACAATCCCGGCTACCGAAGAGGTGTTCTCATGGGCGAAATAAAAGGCTTTCTAAAATATCAGCGTCAGGAAATCAAGCACCGGCCGGTTGAGGAGAGAATACATGATTTTGCCGAGCTTGATTTGCCGCTTACACCCGAGCAGGTGCATCAGCAAACTGCAAGGTGTATGGACTGCGGGATACCATTTTGCCATGGCGCAGGATGTCCCTTGAAGAACAGTATACCGGACCTGAATGAGCTGGCGTATAAAGGCAAATGGCAGCAGGCCTGCGAATTGCTTCACTCTACAAACAATTTTCCTGAGATTACAAGCCGCGTGTGCCCGGCGCCCTGTGAAACTGCGTGTACGCTTTCTATTAATGATGAGCCTGTGTTAATCAGGCATATCGAGTTTCAAATTGTTGAGCGTGGCTTTAAGGAAGGGTGGATTAAACCGCTGCCGGCTAAACAAAAAACCGGTAAAAAAGTCGCTGTGGTCGGTTCCGGACCTGCTGGACTAACGGTTGCTCAGCAGTTGGCACGCGCAGGCCATCAGGTGGTTGTCTTTGAAAAGGATGAGCGGATAGGGGGCCTGTTGCGTTATGGTATTCCGGATTTTAAGCTCGCCAAGAGTATTATTGACCGCAGAATAGAACTACTAAGTGCCGAAGGTGTTGAATTTCAAACCGGTGTCAACGTTGGGGAGGATATCTCTGCACGATACCTGAAAAATAGATTTGATTGTATCTGTCTTACGATGGGTGCAGGCCACCCTCGAGATCTTAACATACCAGGCAGAGGATATGAGAACATACTGTTTGCTATGGACTATTTGAAGGCACAGAACAAGCTTTGTGCCGACGAGTCTGCAGATGAATCCTCATTTGTAACAGCGAAGAACAAGGTTGTAGCAGTAATCGGAGGCGGTGATACGGGAAGCGACTGCGTTGGAACAGCCTGCAGACAGGGAGCTAAAGAAATTTACCAACTCGAGATTTTGCCGAAGCCGCCGGAAACCCCGCCGCCTGACACTCCCTGGCCCGAATGGCCGCGTATTATGCGAACTTCTTCGTCTCATGAAGAAGGCTGCCGGCGTCAATGGGGTGTGATGACGAAGAAATTCTCCGGTGTTGAAACTAGGGTCACCCAGCTGCAGTGCTGCCAGGTTGAATGGATGCGAAAAAATGGTACCTGGAAACTAAAAGAGTTGGAAGGCACCGATTTTACTCTTAATGCTGACGTAGTACTTTTGGCACTGGGATTTCTTCATGTGACACATAATGGGCTTATAAAGGGCCTAAATTTAAAGCTCGATGACTCTGGCAATGTTTCTGCGGACAATTATCAGACAAATGAAGCTGGTATATTTGCAGCAGGTGACGCTGTTACCGGAGCTTCGTTAGTTGTTAGGGCTATCAATAATGGGCGTGAAGCCGCAATCGCGATTGATGACTGGTTGCGACAACACAGCTAAAAGATAAGGTATTGCAAATATGCGAATAGCATTGGCACAATTTAACGCTTCAGTCGGTAACATCAAGGGAAATACCGAGAAGATGGAAAAGCTAAGTGCCAAAGCGTATGACTTAGGCGCTGATGTCGTAGTTTTCCCGGAAATGTCAGTGTGTGGTTATCCTCCGGAGGATTTATTGCTTAAAAAAAGTTTTTTGGAGGATAGCCGCTTGGCTATAGAACGCCTGGCAAAAAACTGTTCCGAAATCACTGTCGTAGCCGGATTTGCAGAGGTAAGTGAAAAGGGCTGCTTCAATTCTCTTGCTGTTTTGCAAAATGGAGGGATAACAAACATTTATCAAAAGAGCATTCTGCCCAACTACGGTGTGTTCGATGAGAGACGGTATTTTCGGCCGGGAACTGAAGCGGTGCGAATAATAATAGATGGCAAAGCCGTGACATTTACAATTTGTGAAGATATATGGCGCCTGAAGTGGTTGGACAGCTTTTTTAGCGAGATGCCGCGAATAGATATGGTTATAAATATTTCAGCGTCCCCTTTTCACATAGGCAAAATCGAACAGAGACAGGAAGCTCTTCGCCAGTGCGCAAAGCACTTCAATTGTGCTGTTGCCTATTGCAATTTAGTCGGCGGCCAGGATGAATTGGTTTTCGATGGTCGTAGTATGTTTGTAGGTTCGTCCGGCAAGGTTGTCTGTCAGGCCAAGGCATTCGAAGAAGATATGCTGCTTGCAGATTTATCTGTAGACCGGGACAACAAAGTTCAGCTTTCAGCTATTGCTCCTTGTTCAGAGCATACCTGTTCTTCACCGGTGGAATCCGTTGCTGAAGTTTATAGTGCGCTGGTTCTTGGGACTAGGGACTATGTGCATAAAAATGGCTTCTCCAAAGCCATAATTGGACTAAGTGGCGGCATAGACTCTTCTCTAACTGCGGTAATTGCCGTGGATGCCTTGGGGGTAAAAAATGTCGTCGGCGTAACTATGCCGTCAAAATTTAATAGCCCCGATACCATTAAAGATGCGCAAATAGTGGCGGATAATCTTGATATCGAGTTTCATATTGTGCCAATCGAAACGGTGCTGAATCAATTTGACAAGCTGCTTACCAAAATGTCTGGATGGCACAAAACAGGTGTAGCTTATGAAAATCTACAGGCAAGAATTCGCGGATGCATACTTATGTCTTTTAGCAACCAATACGGTCATCTTGTTTTGACCACCAGCAACAAGAGTGAAACTGCTGTTGGATATGCCACCTTGTATGGCGACACGGCCGGCGGTTTTGCGGTCCTGAAAGATGTGCCCAAGACAATGGTTTATCAATTAGCTGAATATGTAAATAATACCCATCATCAAGTTATCCCTGTTACAGTTATACAACGGCCGCCGAGTGCTGAATTAAGAGAAAACCAGGAAGATACTGACTCTCTGCCGCAGTATGACCTTCTGGATAGGATTCTTCGTGGTTATGTAGAAGAAGACAAAACAGTTTCTGAGCTGGTTAAAGAAGGTTTACCTGAGGATACTGTCACACAAGTTATTGGTATGGTGGACCGGAACGAATACAAAAGGAGGCAATCTCCGCCTGGGATTAAAATTAGCCCCAAGGCCTTCGGCAAAGACCGAAGGATGCCAATAACGAATTGTAGTGCTAAATAATGAGCTTGTTACCGGTTTTAGAAGTAGGAAAATGCCAAAACGCAGAGACATCAAAAAGATATTAATTATAGGTTCCGGGCCTATAGTCATAGGTCAGGGTTGTGAATTTGATTATTCAGGCACACAGGCGTGCAAGGTATTAAAGCAGCAGGGTTTTAAGGTTGTTCTTGTCAACAGTAACCCAGCCACAATAATGACCGACCCTGAAATGGCTGACAGAACCTATATTGAGCCGATTACGCCTGACATCGTTGAAAAAATAATTCAAAAAGAACGGCCTGACAGTTTGCTGCCGACCCTTGGCGGACAAACAGGTTTGAATACCGCAGTGGCATTAGCTGAAAGTGGAGTGTTGAAAAAGTACGGTGTTCGCCTTTTGGGAGCCAATTTGCGGGCAATTAAAAGAGCTGAGGAGAGAGACAAATTCAAGAAAGTAATTCAGGATTGCGGCTTGGAGGTTCCTAAAAGCGGCTATGCCCATTCATGGCAAGAAGCCCAAGAAATAATCAAATGTATTGGTTTCCCCATTATCATTAGGCCCTCATATACTTTGGGTGGCACCGGCGGGAATATTGCCCACAATGTGGAAGAGTATAGAAACTACGTTGACTGGGGTTTGAATCTGAGTCCTAAAAGCGAGGTCTTGATAGAGGAATCTGTTGCAGGCTGGAAAGAGTATGAGCTGGAGGTAATGCGGGACAAAAAGGACAATGTTGTCATTGTTTGTCCCATAGAAAACCTCGACCCAATGGGCATTCATACAGGAGACAGCATCACCGTTGCTCCTGCTCAGACGCTGACCGACAAAGAATACCAGTTGATGCGCGATGCGGCTATCAGGATTATCAGGGCCATAGGCGTTGAAACCGGCGGCTCAAACATACAGTTTGCGGTTAATCCTGAAAATGGCAAGCTGTATGTGATAGAGATGAACCCGAGGGTCTCGCGAAGCTCCGCCCTTGCTTCCAAAGCTACGGGTTTTCCCATTGCAAAGATAGCTTCTCTGTTGGCGGTGGGTTTTACGCTTGATGAGATTCCTAATGATATTACTAAAAAAACGCCAGCCTGTTTCGAACCTACCATCGACTACTGCGTCGTTAAGTGGCCTCGGTTTACATTTGAAAAATTCCCCAACACCAGCCCGGAACTTACGGTGCAGATGAAGTCGGTTGGCGAAGCTATGGCAATCGGCAGGACATTTAAGGAAGCATTGCAAAAAGCTATAAGGTCGCTGGAAATCGACCGCTACTCACTTGATAGAAAATATACCAATGGAGAGCTTAGCTCAGCTCAGTTGAGAAAAAAACTACAGACGAACTGCTGGGATAAAATCTGGTATGTAGCCGAGGCCTTCAGGAGAAAACTTTCTACGGATGAAATATTTACCCTGACAAAAATTGACCCGTGGTTTCTTAATAACATTAATGACCTCGTCAAGCTGGAGAGAAAAATCAAGTCAACTACTCTTGACAAGTTCAGTCACCATTTAATGCGCCAGGTGAAAGAGTGTGGCTTTAGTGATAAATATCTTGCTTCTATGCTGAATGTGTCGGAAGGGCGGTTTAGAATGCATCGCCGCCGGTTGGGAGTCGAACCGGTTTACAAAACCGTGGATACTTGCGGGGCCGAGTTTGAGGCCCATACTCCTTATCTTTATTCGACGTTTGAGAGCGAATGTGAAGCCGACCCAAGCGATAAGAAAAAAATTATCATCCTCGGCAGCGGCCCAAATCGTATAGGGCAGGGAATTGAGTTTGATTATTGCTGTGTCCACGCCGCCTTTGCACTGAAGGAAATAGGTATCGAGTCAATAATGGTAAACTGCAACCCGGAAACCGTCAGCACCGACTACGATACCTCCGACAGGCTGTATTTTGAGCCGTTGACTTATGAAGATGTTATGTCAATCGTCGAAAAGGAAAAACCCGATGGCGTAATTGTTCAATTTGGCGGACAGACTCCGCTCAAGTTGGCCATTCCGCTGGAAAAAGCCGGCGTGAAAATAATCGGCACATCACCTGATAATATCGCCTGTGCTGAAGACCGTAAGCGATTCAATAATCTTGTTAAAAAACTCAAACTGCTTCAACCGGATAGCGGGACTGCAACAACTTATGGCCGGGCCCTGAAAATCGCACGCAGACTCGGATTTCCCTTGCTCGTCCGGCCTTCTTTTGTATTGGGAGGCCGGGCAATGAAAATTGTCTATGACGAACAATCTTTCGAGGATGCTGTCAAAAATGCATTTGAGGCTTCAGGCGAACATCCTGTTCTGATAGACAAATTTCTTGATGATGCAACAGAGATGGATGTTGACGCTATAAGTGATGAAAAGCGGGTGGTAATTGGCGGAATTATGGAGCATATCGAAGAGGCAGGTGTGCACTCAGGCGATAGTGCCTGTGTATTGCCGTCGGTTTCTATTAGCAGTAAAATTTTGCAGGAAATCAAAAAACAAACCCGGCTTTTAGCGCTTGCCTTAAAAGTGAAGGGCCTCATAAACATTCAATTTGCTATAAAAGATGGCGAAATTTATATACTTGAAGTGAACCCTCGCGCATCCAGAACAGTTCCGTTTGTAAGTAAGGCAATTGGCGTGCCTTTGGCTAAACTCGCAACAAAAGTTATGACTGGAATGACCTTAAAGGAGCTGAACTTTACAAAGGAAATAAAACCCGGATATTTTTCGGTGAAAGAGGCTGTATTCCCGTTTTTAAAGTTTCCCGGAATAGATACATTGCTTGGTCCGGAGATGCTTTCTACTGGCGAGGTTATGGGTATAGATAATGATTTTGGAATCGCCTTCGCAAAATCTCAAATAGCAGCCGGCAACAGCTTGCCGATGAGTGGCAATGTGCTTTTTAGTATCAAAGACGATGATAAGAAAAAAGCCGTTGAGCTTGCACGTCAAATGAATGAAATGGGCTTTAGAATTGTGGCAACAAAAGGTACGTGCCTCGAACTCATAAACAATAATATTCCCTCAGAGTTTGTGCTCAAAATGAGCGAAGGCAGGCCGAATGTAGTTGATTGGATAATAAATGGCAAAATCGACCTTATTATAAATACCACAACAGGTGCTCAATCCATCAGGGATTCTTTTCCAATAAGGAGAACCGCCCTTGACAAACAAATCCCGTATGTAACAACCATCAGGGCGGCTGCAGCAGTCGTAAAAGCCATAGAAGCGATGAAGGGAAGAAAAATCGGCGTAAAACCTATTCAACGTTATTACAATTAGGAGCGAACTTAAAGTTGAAAGCTATTCTGTTACTTGAGGACGGCACGGTTTTTGAAGGTAATTCTTTTGGAGCTAAAGGCCAAAAGTGCGGCGAAGTCGTTTTTAATACGAGTATGACTGGCTATCAGGAAATACTTACCGACCCTTCTTATAATGAGCAGATAATAACAATGACATATCCGTTGATTGGCAACTATGGCACGAACAGTAGCGATTTGGAATCAAGAAAAGTTTTTGCGAGTGGTTTTATCGTTAAAGAAAACTGCCCATATCCGAGCAACTGGCGAAGCAAATCATCCCTTGGGGAATATCTAAAGAAAAACAATGTTGTCGGCCTTGAAGGAATAGACACAAGAAAACTGGTTAAGCATATCCGCACTGAAGGTGCGATGAAGGGAATTATCTCTTCGACCGATTTAAATATAAATAAACTCAAGGAAAAACTTCAACGTTATCCCGGTCTCGTCGGCAGAGACATAGTTAAAAGTATAACTGCCAGAAAAACTTATAACTGGAATGATGGTGTTGTCGATGTGCTGACAGGTTCAGAGCGGAGGGATGAAAAGAAATATAAGGTTGTAGCTTTCGATTTTGGTATAAAACATAATATTCTCCGGCTGCTTTGTTCGCACGGTTGCGACGTGAAAGTTGTTCCCGCTGATACATCTGCCAAACGAGTTCTTAGCCTGAAGCCGGACGGCGTTTTTCTAAGCAACGGCCCAGGCGACCCCGCACCTTTAAGCTATGCTGTCGAAATGGTAAAAAGTCTCCTTGGAAAGCTGCCTATCTTTGGTATTTGTCTCGGCCATCAAATCCTTGGTCTTGCCCTTGGCGGGCAAACGTATAAACTCAAATTCGGCCATAGAGGAGCTAACCACCCCGTCAAAAATCTGCTGACAGGTTCAATCGAAATAACCGCTCAGAATCATGGTTTCTGCGTTGATATGGATTCGCTTAAGAAAGGGGATATCGAAGTGACACACGTGAACTTGAATGATAATACCGTTGAAGGTATTCAATGTAAGAAGCTTGCTGCTTTTTCGGTCCAATACCACCCCGAAGCCTCTCCTGGTCCGCATGATGCGAGTTACCTTTTTAAGACTTTTATTGAATTAATGGGTAGATGACAATACAATCAGCGGCATTTTGGGTCGATGCGCAGCCTTTAGGAAAGAAACAGACTACGTAGCCGTCGGTGTTGAGAATTACAAAAGTAGTTCATAATTCGTAAGTATTCTGAACTTCTATTTTTCCGTGACTGAAGCCGCTCCCAGAGCCTATCAGCTTATCGTTCTAACCATCTAATTTGGAAGATTCTTCAGCGAAACTGACGTCCTAAACAGACGCCAAGGATTCCTTTCGACGCTAAGTCAGGATATGCTAACACCTTAGCTCACTATGAGCGTTTGCTTCTGAAGCAAGAGGTAATGATAATCGATACACAGAATTAGAAACTTTAGCCATCCATCAAGGCAGCTGTTTGGCGAGCTTCACTATGTCGGGATCTGGGTGATTAATCAGCTTTTTCCTGTCATAGGTAACAAAGTCGGGGTGGGTAGAGATACGGTAGCTCTTTGAACCATCACTCTCGATAAACTTCTGGCCGTCCTTCTTCAAAAGACTGCCCTTAATAGCAGTTCTCAGATTGCTGTAAATCTGATACTTCATGGCATCAGTAATTATCCCTTCTGATTCCAAGGTGTAAATATTGACCCAGCCGCCATTTTTCTTTTTCAACTCCACCATAAAGCGTAATAACAGGGCAAAGAGATAGTCCCCCAACTGAAGCTTTTGGCCATTTAAGAAAATGTCATTGCTACTTTTCCGGGGCAATGTACCTGGAATATGAAGACGATCTTGACATTTGTAGCCGTACTCTTCGCAGTCGGCAAGTTGTCTCTCCGTTAGAGTGGGTGGTTCCGGGCTTATACAAACAGGCATGCGTTTATTAAGAGCAGTCAGATAGCTTATTTTGAAATCTTGCTTGCCGAATGTGAGTCGAAAAAGACTGACGCCAAAATGACGCCAAGAGCAATTTCACATCAAAGTGGGGGTGTTAAGTAAATGAGTAACGAAGGGCAAGTACTTATAGATAAAGAGGTTGGGAAAGTGGAGCCAATGAGATTCGAACTCACGACCTCTTGCATGCCATGCAAGCGCTCTCCCAACTGAGCTATGGCCCCGAAGTACAATAATATATTAGCACAAAAGTGCGACTTCGGCAAATAAATTTTTCATCGCTGCATTTCGACTAACCCGGCGCCAAGACGATGTGTTATTGCCTTCTCAATGCCGCCAAATTATAATGTTTCTGGAGAACTGCTTATATAAACGGTGCGTATAAAAATAGTCAGAAAGGTAAAGACCAAGAGTTTTGATTAAAAGGCAAAGAATATCTATAACGGGGCGGGTGCAGGGAGTTGGGTTTCGTCCGGCTGTGTACAGAATAGCCTGTCAGCTGGGGCTTTCCGGCTTTGTTTATAACGACACAAAAGGGGTAACAATCGAATTACAGGGAGCAAAAGAGAAGATAGCTGAATTTTCAGGCCGATTGCAGACCAGGGACAAGCCGCCATTGGCAGAAATAAAATCCTGTAAAGCGGTCGATATAGCTGCGGTCGAGGGGGAAAAGAAATTCACAATCAAAGCAAGCGAATCCAAGGGAACAGCCCTATCGCAGGTAACGGCTGATATGGCCGTCTGCGAAGATTGTCTTGCGGAGATGGCTGAGAAAGAAGATTTTCGGTACAGGTATCCGTTTATAAACTGCACTAACTGCGGGCCAAGGTATTCGATAGTTGAAACAATCCCTTACGACAGAGGCAATACGACAATGTCGGTTTTTGAGATGTGCAATAAATGCGATGCTCAATACACGGACGTATCCGACCGGCGTTTTCATGCCCAGCCTGTTGCCTGCGGTGAGTGCGGGCCAAAAATATGGCTGACAGCGGCGAGCGGAAAAACAATAGAAACGGGAACCGAGAAGGTAATCGCCGAAACTGCGCGTTTACTTTTGGATGGAAAGATTGTGGCAATAAAAGGAGTCGGTGGGTTTCACTTATCTGTCGATGCGCTTAATGACAAGGCGGCAAAAAGACTGCGAGAACGCAAAAGAAGAGACCATAAGCCGTTTGCTATGATGGCTGCTTCAATCCAAAAGATAAAAGAATATGCAATCGTGAGCGTATTGGCTGAGAGGGTCTTAAAAAGCCCTCAAAGCCCGATTGTCCTATTGCCTAAAAAGAAAGGTTCAGCAATAGCACCATCGGTTGCGAGCGAGGTTGATACTTTCGGCTTTATGCTCTGCTATGCTCCACTGCATCACCTGCTTTTTGCCAAGGATATAGAAGTTTTGGTGATGACCAGCGGTAATATTGCTGATGAGCCGTTGATTTGTAAAAATGAGCAGGCATTGAAGAAACTCGGCGGCGTTGCGGATGCCTTCCTGATGCACGACAGGGAGATTTATCGACAGGTTGACGATTCGATTGTTCATTTTGCGGACGAACAGCCGGTTCTACTAAGAAGAGCCAGAGGATATGTGCCGACACCTATATTTACCGAAGAAAACTGCCGGGGCGACATATTTGCAGCAGGGGCTGATATGAAAAATACTTTCTGCTTTGTAAAACAGAATCAGCTTATCTGCAGCGAACACATAGGTGATTTGGAAGACGCGGAAGTTTATCATCACTACGTCGATTCAATCGAGCATTTGCGGAAGCTGTTTGAAGTCGAGCCAAAAGTTGTGGTATGCGACCTTCACCCAGCGTATTTGTCAACTCAATATGCCCTTTCAATGTTTGATGTAAAGATAATACAGGTTCAGCATCACTGGGCTCACATTGCTTCTGTTCTGGTTGAACATGGCCTCAACGGGCCAGCTATTGGGCTTGCGGCTGATGGTACGGGCTACGGGATAGACGAAGCGATTTGGGGCTGTGAGTGCCTGATTGCATCGTTAGACGATTTTGAACGATTCGGCCACCTGGCTTATTACCCCTTAGCCGGTGCGGACAAAGCAAGCAAAGAAGCTATAAGGCCTTTGCTGGGATTGCTGAAAAAAACTTATGGGGACGATTTCAAATTAGAGAAATTCGGGTGGCTGCTTGAGCGAATTGAACCGGATGCAAATAAGCAACAAATTATATCAGAGCAAATTGAAAAACAGATTAATACTGTGGAAACTTCGAGCTTAGGTCGGGTTTTTGATGCGGTTGCCGCTATGGTCGGATTGGGGACATACAATCATTTTGAAGCGCAACTTCCGATGGCTCTTGAAGCGATTGTAGAAAACGGTATTGAAGAGCATTACGACTTCGAGCTTATCAAAAAAACTAATGAGCCGTTTCAGATTGATTTGTGTAAGATGACAAAGCAGATAATTACTGATATTCACGAAAGAACCGGCGAGGGCGTCGTCTCGGCGAAGTTCCACAACACCATTGCTGCCGCCCTGCTGGAGATGGCCAAAGAAGCGAGGGCAAGTAAAAAGTTAGACACGGTTGCGTTAAGCGGCGGGGTATTCTGTAACCGCTATTTGACAAATCGTTTGATTAATCTCTTGAAGGAAAGTGATTTTCACATATTATTTAACCGAGATGTTCCGTCTAATGACGGCGGAATATCGCTCGGGCAGGCGGCAATTGCCGCCCATCTGGTGAATCGTGGCTGGTGATTCGATTCACAATTCACGAAAGACGAGATACGAATTATGTGTTTGGCAATACCGGCAAGGATAGTAGAACTGGAAGGTGATAATGCGGTTGTTGACGCGATGGGCAACCGCTTTAGAGCCAAGACTACGCTCTTGCCGGATGCAAAACCCGGCAGCCTGGTTCTGGTACACGCTGGTTTTGCCATCTCGCTTGTCGATGAAGAAGAAGCAAAAAAGACGTGGCAGCTTATTGCTGAAATCAACGAATTCAATGAGACGCCAAACAAAATTTCAGGGTAAATTTAGATTTCTATGCTTGAGAGAATTTATAAAGCACAAAGCGTTATGAGTGCAGCGTGCGAAACGCTGGGGCGACAAATCAATATAATGGAGGTCTGCGGCACTCATACGGTTTCTATTTTCCGCAACGGTATAAGGTCAACATTGCCGGGGAGAATAAAACTTTTATCCGGGCCCGGCTGTCCGGTCTGCGTTACCGACCAGAGCTATATCGATGCTGTTTTAGCATTGGCGGAGCGCGATGATTGCTTAATTGCTACTTATGGCGATATGATTCGCGTTCCCGGCAAAGGCGGGTCGCTCGAAACAAAACAATCAAGTGCCAACGTGAAGGTAGTTCTAAGCAGCGAAGATGCTCTGCAATTGGCGAAAGATAATCCCGAAAGAGAAATTGTGTTCGTTGCAGTAGGCTTTGAAACGACAGCGCCGGCTACGGCAGTAGTTGTGAAAGAAGCGGCGGCAGAAGGTATTGATAATTTCTGCGTTTTGAGCGGGCATAAATTAGTAGTGCCTGCGATGCGGGCTCTGGTGTCTGAGAAAAACCATAAGATAGACGGCTTTCTCTGTCCTGGGCACGTCAGCGTGATAATCGGCTTCGGCGCTTTTGCAGAGATTGTGGAAGATTTTGGCCGGCCCTGCGTGGTGGCGGGCTTCGAGCCGATGCAAATAATCGAAGGGCTGGCAGAAATATGTCGTCAATTCGCCGCCGGCAAGCCGGAACTGAAATCCATATACACCGCAGTCGTCACTGAAAAAGGTAACACTACCGCACAAAAAATCATCGCTGAGTGCTTCGAGGCAGCGGATGGTTTCTGGCGAGGATTGGGAAAGATAGAGAAAAGCACACTGAAACTGAAAGACAAATACAGTCGGTTCGACGCCTTTAAACGATTCAACATAGCCGAAACAGCGGGCGGGGAAAGAAATGGCTGTCGATGCGGCGAAGTGCTATGTGGACTAATAGAGCCACCGGAATGCGGATTATTCGCGAAAAGCTGCACGCCCCAGATGCCGGTTGGGCCTTGTATGGTAAGCTCCGAGGGAGCCTGTTCAGCGTGGTTTAAGTACAACCGAAGGAGACGTGCGTAATGAAAAAGAGAGGCGATAGAATCTTACTCGCACACGGCGGCGGGGGTCAATTGAGTGATGAATTAATCCGACATTATATCCTGCCAAAATTCAAAAATGACGCCCTCGCTGAACTGGCCGATTCGGCAAAGCTGAATCTTGCTTCCGGCTCGATATGTTTTACAACGGACAGTTACGTTGTAAAGCCGTTGTTTTTTAACGGCGGAGATATCGGGAAACTGGCCGTTTGCGGGACGATAAACGATTTGGCAGTTGCGGGCTCGGTGCCTATTGCCCTGTCTTTGTCGCTTATAATCGAAGAAGGTTTTGAATTTGAACTGTTGGAGAAGATTTTAGATAGTATCAGCGAAGCAGCCCGCCAAAACGATGTCAATATTGTTACCGGCGATATCAAGACGGTCGAAGCCGGCGCGGCCGATAAAATTTTTATAAATACAGCGGGGATTGGAACACGATTAACGGGCGTGGATTTAGGCTTCAACAGAATCTCGGTGGGCGATAAAATTATTATCAACGGCACGATAGGCGACCATGGTATGACCATCATCTCACAGCGAGAAGGCATTAAATTTCAATCGAAGCTGAAAAGCGACTGCGCAAGTATAGCTAAACTGGCGCAACAACTGTTAGGCAGCGGCAAGAGAGTAAAATTTATGCGGGACCCGACGCGCGGGGGATTGGCTGCAACGCTTAACGAAATCTGCCGAGGAAGCGGTTTGAGCATTGAAATCAACGAGGCCGATATACCAATCAATCCAACGGTGCAGGCGGCGGCTGATATGCTTGGTTTCGATGTACTCAATATCGCAAATGAAGGCAAATTCGTTGCGATTGTCTCGGCGGGGTCAGCTGATGACTGCCTGAATATCTGCAAAAAGAATAAACTTGGCAAAGAGGCGGGTATAATCGGGGAGGTTGTAGAGACCCGCGATATGCCTACGGTGGAAATGACAACCAAAATCGGCGGAAGGAGAATCGTACAAATGCCATACGGACGCGAACTGCCGAGGATATGCTGATGCATGAGACAATGGTTGCAGAGAGCCTGCTGACGACAATTTCCGCTGAAAGCACAAAACAAAACGCAAAGCCGGTCTCCGCAAAAATCAGCTGCGGGACGCTTAACGCCATTTCGATATCGAACGAGTGAAAGCCGATGCCCGCAAACTAAATAAAGGTATTGAGATTTTTCCAATATCAGCCAAAACAGGCGCCGGGTTCACCAGCTGGTATAACTGGCTTAAAGAATCAGTAAAAAATATACGAGGCGAGTAATTAATTCTCAGCCTTAGACCGATAGAGGCCGTGTTTGCGGATATAGTCAGCAACCTGGGGCGCAAGCATATCGGTTACGTCGCGGCCGGCAGCTAATCTGTTTCGAATCTCGGTGCTGCTTATATCAATTAGAGGCGTTCGGATAACATTTCGCTGAAGTTTTTCAACACGAGCAGCACCCCAGACGTCCTTAAATTTGGCGAAATCCGGGGGTTTGCAGCCGGCCCTGAACATTACACATAAATTACACTCGTCAATCAGCTCTACAATTCCGTACCAACGCGACAATTCATAAATACTATCAGCGCCTATGAGCCAATAAATTAAGGCTTTACCGCCGTAGTCGGCCTGAAACCGTCTTACGGTTTCCAAAGTGTAGCTGGGTTCGGGTTTTCTCAATTCATAGTCGTTCAGCTGGAACTTCTCGTTGTCGGCAATTGCAAGAGCTATCATAGCCAATCGGTCACCATCACCTGCCTCGGGGAAGGAATCCTTGAGAGGCGAGCGCTTTGCAGGAATGAAGACGATTTTCTCTGCGCCAATATGCTCTGCTGCTGCTGCTGCAACAGCAGTATGGCCCAGATGAATAGGGTCGAATGTACCACCGAACAAGGCTATTTTTTTCTTTACCATAAAAAACTAACAGCTAAATTGTGGATTATTGAAAAAAATATCACAAAAAAATTAAAAAACTTTAACCAATAAAAAACATCAACAAACAGCAAAAATCCCTAAAAAGCAAGCTAGCTTTCACTCGATTCCGACGTTTCGCAACACTTAAAAAAAATACATAGTTGACAAAAACGAGAACTACTTATCTCACAACCAAAAGCGGTGAAACCGCCAAATAAATTAAAATAAACGGCTTTAACACGAATAATCATAAAAAACATTTTCTCCACTCGAGTAAAAACTTCAGTTACACTCGGAGCTTGAGCGAAAACTTTCGTTACAGTAAAACAAGTTTTACCGCTTCGTTAAGAAACATGATAAACGATACAAGAGGTTATGTAAAACATCGACGGTAAAAATTTTTATGAAGAATTTCTAAACATCTGGACGATAAAAAATATAAGATAACTGTTAACTTTCTGTTTGACAAGATTTTTTAAAGTAACTTAGCTTCATGTTATGAAGTTAACCTGAGTATGAAAAGGATTTAATTAGCCAAAAGGAGGTGACAAAATAATGGCAAAGAAGAAAAAAGCTAAGAAAAAAGCAACGAAGAAAAAAGCCAAGAAGAAAAAGAGATAGCGTAACAATTTAGTCAACATCTCAATGCTGCGATAAGTTACGTAATAATGGAGGGTTCTCTTTTCAAGAGAACCCTCCATTTGATTTCTGTATTCAGGCCTTCTCAAAAAACAGCAACTGCCCTCAATATAACCGCCCCCCAAACCCAAGATAACACCACTGATTGTCTTCTTGCAATTGGCCGTGGATTTCTTATACTTACTGTCCGTATAGTCAATTGTTGATACTGAGGTGCATTTTTGTAACTTCTAAAGTCGAGAAGAATAAAAAATGGACTATTTCAATTATAAAAACGGCAAACTGTTTGCTGAAAATGCAGATGTCGAAAGAATAGCCGCCGAAGTTGGCACGCCGGTTTATATCTACAGCAAAGCCACCTTCAAGAATCATCTGCAAAAAATTAAAGAGGCCTACAGCGAGCTTGATACCACAATTTGCTATTCCGTTAAGGCCTGCGGCAATATAAATATCCTGAAGTTTATGGCCGACGCCGGCAGCGGATTCGACATCGTCAGCGGCGGAGAGCTGTATCGCGTTCTACAAGCGGGAGGTGAGCCGTCAAAAATTGTTTATGCCGGTGTAGGCAAGACAGACAAGGAAATTATCGAAGCATTAAACGCTCGGATAGGCTACTTCAATATTGAATCAGAAGCTGAGCTGGAAAACCTGATTCGGCTGGCGAAACAGGAAGGAAACCAGCTCAAAGCTGCACTGCGCATCAATCCTGACGTTGACCCGAAAACGCACAGATATACCACTACCGGCAAAAAGGAAACAAAGTTTGGTGTCGATATTGAACGCGCTCAAAAGATCTTCGCCGATTATGGAAGAAACACAGTAGTGAAACTTTGCGCAATTCACATACATTTAGGCTCAGCCGGGAAAACCGTTGAACCCTACGTTGAGGCGATAGAGAAAGTATTGGCTTTAATCGACCAGTTGCGTAAAGATGGGTTTACTATTGAGGCGATGGATATTGGCGGTGGATACGGGGCTGACTACATAACCGCTGAAGCGCCTACGGCTGCTGATTACGCTGCCGCCATTGTGCCACTACTGGCGGGTAAAAATCTAAAACTTATCCTCGAACCGGGAGCAAGTATTGCGGCTAATGCAGCGATTTTAGTAACGCAGGTTTTGTATCTGAAAAGCAGCGGCTCGAAAAAATTTGTTATAGTCGATGCAGCAATGAATGATTTGATTCGCCCGCCGTTGTATGGCGCATTTCACTTTATATGGCCGACAAAAGTCGATAAAAAATTCACACCCCCCCGCCGGGATAGAGATTTGCAATTGGCTGGCACCGAAGTTGCTGATGTAGTCGGCCCTATCTGCGAAAGCGCCGATTTCTTCGCACAGGATAGGGCTTTACCGCCGGTTAATCGGGGAGATTTCATTTCCATCTTTACCGCCGGTGCTTATGGCTTTGCTATGAGCAGTAATTACAATGCTCGAAGCCGCGCCGCCGAAGTCCTTGTTGACGGCAGCAAATTCTCCATCATCCGAAAACGCGAAACCTACGAAGATTTAACCGCACCTGAAAAATGATTAGTTCGTAGTTCATGGTTCATTGTTCATAGACAACTAACGACTAACAGAGCGGTTTTCACTTAGGCCACGTTTTCGCTACTCGGCTTTGGTGCGGTGGCCTTAAGAAAAAATGCAAATATCAAAAATCAAAGAACAAAATTACAAATCAAAATTCAAATATTTTTAAACATTTTACATTTTTATATGTCATTTTGATTTTTACATTTTAATTTTTGATCTTGTCATCAGTGTCCTGTGGCTTAATCGTCTTCTGCGAGCCACGAGGGCCGAGCGACGAGCAACGATTAGAAGCTTCGTTCGACGAAGCCGGTATCGATTTTGTTCTTGGCGAAAAGATTATGCGAGATAATATTCAGGCAGGCGGGTATTGTGGTCTTTATCGGCTCGATAACAAACTCCCGCAAAGCCCTTTTCATTGTGGCAATGGCTTCGGTTCGCGTTCTTTGATGAACGATAAGTTTGGCAATCATCGAATCATAACTCGTTGAGACGGTCCAGCCCTGACATACGTGAGTATCGAGCCTGACGCCTGGGCCGCCAGGCGGGATATACCTTGTGATTGTGCCTGGCGAGGATACGAAATTATTAGCGGGGTCTTCGGCGTTTATTCGGCACTCAATCGCCACGCCGGTATGTTTGATTTTTCGCTGACTTAATTCTATAGGTTGGCCAGCAGCGATTTTTAGCTGCCACTTAATCAAATCGTGGCCTGTAACCATTTCAGTAACGGGGTGCTCGACCTGAATTCGCCTGTTGACCTCAATGAAGTAAAACTTTTTATCGTCGTCCAAGAGAAACTCAACTGTCGCAGCATTTACATATTTGGCCTGTTTTATAATCCTCAAAGCAGCATTGCAAAGTTCCTCTCTGTCTCGCTCATCGAGGACGGGGCAAGGTGATTCTTCAATCATTTTCTGATGCCTTCGCTGAATGGTGCAGTCCCTTTCGTAAAAGTGCAGTGCGTTTCCGGCATTATCGGCCATCACTTGTACCTCTACGTGCCGGGGCTCAAGTATCAGCTTTTCCAGATAGACACTTCCATTTCCGAAAGCAGCTTCTGCTTCCGCCCGAGCTGCTCCGAATGCGGAGCGAAAGCTGATGTCATTATGGGCCACTCTCATACCGCGTCCACCGCCGCCGGCAGCAGCTTTTATCATTACAGGGTATCCAATTTTATCCGCCAGCTTTAAGGCCTCAGATTCATTTTCGACAGTCCCGTCAGAACCAGGCACCACCTGAACTTCTGCCTCGCGTGCTACTTGGCGTGCCTGAGCCTTATCGCCGAGCAACCGCATTGCCTCCACAGAAGGGCCTATAAATATTATACCGCAGTCCTGGCAAATCTGGGCGAAGTTGATATTCTCCGCCAGAAAGCCGTAACCTGGATGAATTGCCTCGGCATCTGCAATCTCAGCGGCACTTATGATATGCGGGATATTAAGATAACTTTCAGCCGAATCAGCCGGGCCTATACAAATCGCTTCATCGGCAAGCTGCAAGTACGGAGCATCTTTATCGGCCTCGGAATAAACCGCTACCGCCTCAACACCAAGCTCGTGACAGGCGCGAATAATACGCAGTGCTATCTCCCCACGGTTTGCTATAAGGATTCTTGAAAACATCTTCTCGATTCTCGATACTTGACACTCGATACTTGATACTCACGCCGAGCATCGAATCACAAATCAGTCCGGTCTGACTCTGAAAAGCACCTGGCCATATTCAACAGCCTGGCCGTTGGCCACCAGTACCTCAGCAATCGTTCCGCTGGTTTCGGCCTTTATTTCGTTCATTACTTTCATTGCCTCGATTATACAAACAACCGTTTGCGCATCAACATGCGAACCGAACTCAACATAAGGTTTCGAGTCAGGGCTTGGGGTCGCATAGAAAGTCCCGATAAGAGGCGATTTTATCTCCACCAACCCTTCCTGATGCTGGGTGTCGGAAGGGCGAACTTCAGCCGCTGACGTTTGCATTTCATTAGGGCGGGCAGGGACGGCTGAAACGCCCGGCCCAATCACAGGCACAGCGGTTACGGTCCTGCCTAAGGGGGGTTGAGGCTGGGAACGCTTCAGAAAGATTTTGTCATCGCCATGCTTTATCTCCACCTCGACCAGGTCATTATCTTTCATTATTTCAATAAGCTCTTCTATTCTCTGCAAATCGCTATCTTTTTGCGCCATTGCCATATCCTTCCCTAATAAAAGCCATCGATTAAGCTCAATAAGTATAGCTACAAAAGGCACTTTTGCAAACAATTTCTACGGGTTTGAACTAAGAGTCAATCCGGCAAAGCAGCGAATTGAGAAACCTTATACAAATCGGCCTATAAAATCCCAATTTATGGCGGTTTCGTGATGTTTTTAAGAATAACAGCCTCGAAATAGATAAGATGAAGCTATGAACTTTTCCCAACAGGTCAAGGGCAAGGACTTAAGCTTTTATACCTTCTTGCAGGTGGGAGCGATATTTTATAGCTTTGCTGCGGCGTTTTGGGCTGATTTAAAGTATTTCAAGAGCAACAGCTGTAATATCGTCAACTTCGGATGGGGCAATTGGCTCATTTTGCACAAAGGTGCTGAACTTGTCCATCATCTCAACGAGGGGCAAATCTTTTATTTCACAAAATTTTTCGCTGAAATTAAAGCTGGTTGGGTCATCGAGACTGCCGATAAATGGCTCTGCTCCATCGGAGTACAGCAGTAGTTTATCACCGGGTTGAAGCTGTATGGTCTGCTGTATATATTCGGATTTTCCAAAAATTCCGAGCAAAGAGCCTCGTATTTCCAATTGTTGTGGCTGCTCGTTGGGCCTGATAAGAATTGGATAGGGATGTCCGGCCCGGGCGTAGGTTAGCTGCAGCGTCTTTATATTCAGCAGAGAATAGCAACAGGTTGCAAATTGGTAGCCCGAGAGCTTCTGTTTAGCCAACCGCACATTGAGATTTTTCATAACTTCCGCGGGTGAGAATATATGGTAATTGTTATCAATGGTCTCTCGCATAACCAGAGCCTGTTTCAGGAAAATCGTCAGCAGTGCAGCAGGTACGCCGTGACCGACTACATCAGCTACATAAAAGCCTATGTGCTGCTCATCAATGCGGACGATATCGTAAATGTCGCCCGAGACCCACTCGGCCGGCAGAAAGGCCGTAGCCCATCGTACTTTATCAGTATTGGGCAGTTGAGCGGGCAAAAAATCCTGCTGAACAAGACCAGCCAGACGAAGCTGCTCAGATAGGTTTTCAACCAAGGCACCGGTCGTACTAAGCTGCTCTGCCAGTTTATTTTTGTAAATTCCCTGGACCTGTTTTGGCGGCATTGCAGGTTTTACAGCAAATTCCGAGCTTTTCTTGCGGTAAGCCAGATTTAAGCTGATTCTGACCCACAGTTCATCTGTGGAAACCGACTCGACTGAGCCGCCCACAGAGAAACTGTTCTTTGCCGGCGATAAAGAAAAGCTTTTTACGGGCAATTGCATCCGTTCGTTGATTAAAATCACGCCAATATTATTCATCTCGAGCGATTCGATTATTCGTGACAGGTATCCCTGCTGTGAGACATCGAGGTCTACGGTATCAATAATGACGGTTCCGATGAGGTCAAGTCGATCGCGTATCCGAAAAAATGTGTCTAACGGCCGTATTGCGAAAGAAAGCTTCCTCTGTTTCAAAAGCCGCTTTACTTCAAACGGCATCTGCTTCTGATTTGTCAGATATAAAACGTCTGTGAAGTTTTTTGACACTTCAAGGGTACTTAGCAGCTTTGTTTCTTCCATTTCATTTACCTTCCTTAGGGCCGCCGATTGTGTTATGGGACTTTGCAGGTTGATATTCCACGGCGCATTGCAAAATGGGGCTCCCAAACCAATATTCACCATACAGAAAACGGCATAAGCTAATTTTCGGCTTATTAGGGGTGGCACTTTGCGTTTTTTTGCTTTTTTCTGCCCTTGGAAGATTGTTAGTGTCTGAGCAGAGTTGTAGTTTAAGTGATTTTCGGTTTTTATTTGACTCGCGGCTTTTAGCCGGCGAAGATTGCCGAGCCGACACGAAGGATAGTTGCGCCCTCTTCAACGGCAAGCTCGTAGTCAGAACTCATGCCCATACTAAGTTCAGTAAACTCCGGGCTGACTATTTTTTCGCCTCGCATCTCAACAAATAACTCTCTTGCCCGAACGAAACAAGCGCGAATGACATCTTTGTTACGCGTCAACGGCGCCATTGTCATCAGGCCAATCAGTTTCAAATTCGGCAAGGTCTCTATCTGCTCAGCCAGATGCGTCGCTGCTCCTACAGGGACGCCGTATTTTTGTGGTTCGTTTGAGGTATTGACCTGTAGAAGCACTTTGGGGCATAAGTTCAGTTTTGGTGCAGAAGTGTTTATTTCCTCGGCCAGCCGAAGTGTGTCAACCGAATGTATCAGAGAAACTATTGGCAAGACCTGGTGGACCTTATTGCGCTGCAGATGTCCGACCATATGCCAACTGACTTTTTCCGGCAGAGCCGTGTCGTCGTCGGCTGCGGCCAAAAATTCAGCAATCTGAGCGGAAACTTTCTTTAATTGCTGAACCCGATTTTCACCAAGCTCGGTAAAGCCCAGATGAATAACTTCTTTTACAGCCTCAATAGTAGCGGATTTGGTTACAACAACAAGCTTTACCTCGCCTGGGTCTCTGCCGAGACGGGCACAAGTAGAGTTAATGGTGTCTTTTACGCGTTTTACTCTTTCCGAAATTTTTGTCATAGAAAAAGGTCGAAAATTTAAAATCAAGAAATTCACACCGCCCAAAAAAATATCAACCCGAGGCTGTCTTTGCCAGCGTAAAAATAGGGGCTTTTGCTCTTTAGTATCTTCGCGCGGATGTATTCAGCGATTTTGGTTATCTTTTTGCCACCGGGACGGTTCCTGGCTTTGTCATCAAAAAACTCCAAAAAATGACATCTTTTAAATTTATCGGCTATAACCTACGCCAATAAGCGTAAGTATTCAAGCCCTTTTGCCTGACGATTTCCCGTGTAGGATAATGTGCTAATCGCAAAAAAAATAAAAAAAAAGCCATTTTTGCCTTGCATTTTGTTGTCGTTGCCTGTATATTGGTTTTGTCAAGGAAGTACGGGTTGAGACGGCAACCTTCCCTTAAAAATTTTAATTTTTTTCGTTTTTTATTTGACAGATTTTTTGGGAAAAGTTAGCCTTTTCTGCCTATATGTTAAAGTAATGAAATAAAGCTGCTTAAAGCAGCTTACGAACCTCGGCGAGGCAGCGTGGCATGCCGGTTTCCCCCCCAGCCGGTTCCACCACCTCGCCTTTTTTTGCGCACATCGAGCAAGCCCTTGGCGGACTTAGGAGCCGCAGCCCGGCTTGAACCCAACAAAACTCTTGCGGAAAACAAGGAAGACAACAACAGCGACAAGGGCTGTTACGCCGCCGAAGACAAAAGTCGCAACGGGCGAGACGTGCTCCCAGAGAACCCCTGCTGCAAAGCTTGCCGGCAATGCCGCCAGACCCGTTACGGTATGAAACGTTCCCAACGCCGTCGCTTTCAAATGGTCCCCTGCCAAGTCAGACACAAACGCTCGCTCAGTGCCGTCAATAGCCGCAAAGACCACGCCGTAAAGCGAAAATAGAACAACAAAAAGCCACAACGAATCGCAAAAGGCAAAACCGAACGATACAACTGCAAACAGGCCGAACCCGAAAATAATAACTGCTTGTCGCCCTATTCTGTCCGAAATAGAACCAAGGGGCACAGCCAGCGCGCTGTAAAAGATGTTGAAGAGCACATACAAAAGAATCGGGGCGGCAACCGACAATTTGCCGGTAAACAGATGCTGCGCTCTCATTACAAAGAACATATAGCTGAAATTGCCCATGGCAAAAATGCCGGAGACCAAAATAAACAGTTTCAACGGTTTAGGAAGCATCGCCAGACCAATTTTCAACTTTGCATCCCGTCGGTGAACCCCTGGCTCCCTGACAAAGCGAATCGGGGCCAGCGCCGCCAGTCCGGTGACCCCTGCGACAAGGATGATGGTTCGAATTTCGAACCCTGCAAACCAAAGCAGCAGGAAAGCCGTGGCTGAACCCAGAATCGCGCCACCAGTCTCCAGCCCGCGGTGAATCCCAAACCCCCTTCCCCGCCGGGTGGTTACGGACTCCGCTATGATGGCGTCGCGTGCGGCAGTTCTCAGACCCTTGCCGACCCGTTCAAGGGTTGCAAAAACGGCTGCACCCGGCCAAGTCTTTGAAAACGCCAGCAGCAGCTTGAAAACTGTCGAAACACCGTAGCCCCAGTAAACGAATATCTTTCGTTTGCCGGTCTTGTCCGACCAGTAGCCACACAGAACCTTGAGGATACTGGAGAAACTGTCCCGCAATCCGCCGACCAGGCCGATAAGCTGGCCCGAAGCGCCGAGCGACTGCAGAAACATCGGCAGAATCGGCATTATCATCTCGCTGCTTAGGTCGTTTAAGAAACTAACGACACCGAGCAAAATGACATTGCGAAAACTGCTTTTTGGGCCGTTGTTTTCCATAGCGTCACTGGCCGCGGACCTGGACGATAAAAGTCCTGCTGCGAGGACCGTCAAATTCACAGAAGAAAATCCCCTGCCAGGTGCCAAGATTGAGTTTTCCGCCTTTAATCAGGATTTGTTCGCTACAGCCAACAAAAGAGCTTTTGCAATGCGCATCAGAATTGCCTTCAGAGTGCCGGTACCCCGGCCGCTGTTGTGGTATAAGTTCCGAAAGTGTTAAAAGTATATCGTGCGTAACGGAAGGGTCGGCGTTTTCGTTTATGGTTATCGCCGCTGTTGTATGAGGACAGTAAACTGTAACGATGCCTTCCGACATACTGGATTTTGTGAGGAGAGATTGAACCTCTTCGGTAATGTCAATCATCTGATTACGGTTTTTGCTACTTATGCGAAAATCTTTTTCGACGATTTTCATTATTGCACCTCTACCTATGGCACAAGTTACATTTGTTCGACAACTTCGATACCTAAAAGCTCGCTCAAGCCGTGCCCGATAGTCTTTGCGGTTAAATCACAAAGCAATAGTCTTGTCGGCCTTTTATCAGGCCCGGCGTCTAAAACCGGGCAGTTCGTATAAAACACACTGAACTTCTGGGCCAATTCGTATAGATAAGCGGTCAGATAGTTCGGCCTGTAATCGGCAGCAGCGGCTTCTATTGCCTCGCCATAACGAATAAGATGTTTTGCCAAATCCATCTCAGCCAACTCACTTAAACTCGGTTTTTTCACGCCGGCAAGTTCGGTCTCAATATCTACATCCCTGGTTTGTGCTTTTCGTTCAATCGATTTTATTCTGGCGTAGGCGTATTGCATATATGGAGCGGTATTGCCGTCCATTGCCAGCATCTTATCAAAGCTGAACACATAATCGCTCGTCCGGTTGTTGGAATAATCCGCATATTTGACCGCGCCTATACCAACCGCCTTTGCAATTCCATCTTTTTTGTCCGCCGGCAATTCCGGATTCTTTTCCTCGACTACTTGTTTTGCCCGTTGGATCGCCTCGTCAAGCAATTCTTTTAGTTTTACATTCTCTCCCTCTCGCGTTTTTAACGGCTTGCCATTTTCGCCTAATACGCTGCCGAAGGTTACATGCACTAATTCAGTATTTTTGACCCAACCGGCCATCCGCGCGACAGCGAAGACCATCTCAAAATGTAATTGCTGCCTCGCATCGGTAACATAAATAATTCTGTCGGCTTTCAGTTCATTTACTCTGTATCGAATCGCCGCCAAATCCGTCGTCGCATACAAATACGCCCCATCCGATTTTTGCACAATCACCGGCAGCGGCCTCCCCTCTTTATCCTTAAACCCCTCCGGAAAAACACAAATCGCACCGTCAGATTCTTTAGCAAGGTTTTGTTTCTTAAAATCTTCAACTACAGGAGCGAGCCTGTCAGCATAAAAACTTTCACCACGCTCATGTTTTTGTTTAAGATCAACTCCGAGCTCATCGTAAATCGGCTGATAATGCTTTCGCGACTCATCAACAATGTGTCGCCAATACGCTAAGTATTTTTCATCTCCCGAATGTAGTCCTGCAATGATTTCTCGGGCTTTATCAGCGAATTTTTCATCCGCATCAAAGCAAATTTTCGCCTCACGGTAAAATTCTTCTAAATCTTCAATATGCCATGGTGCCATTAATGAATCTTGAAACGGTTTTTTAGCTGCTTTTGCTGACTGAAATCGACTCCAAAGCTCTTGCCCTTTTTTCTGCAATAGCGAGATCAGCATTCCAAACTGTGTACCCCAGTCGCCGATGTGGTTTTGGCGGACGACTTTGTGGCCGAGGAATTCAAGTGTTCGGCAGATGCAGTCGCCGATGATTGTGCTTCGAAGATGCCCGACGTGCATTTGCTTGGCGATGTTCGGGCCTGAAAAATCAACCACGATGGTCTTCGGTTCGTCAGTCTTTTCTATGCCGAGTCGTTCAGCGTCTTTATTTATTTCCAGAAGGTTCGCAGCAACAAATGCCGGCTTTAGCCGCAGGTTTATAAAGCCCGGTCCTGCAATTTCAGGCGCTTCGCAGATATCGCTTACATTTAACTTTTCAACAACCCTTTCTGCCAGTTTTTTGGGATTTGTCTTTAACTCTTTGGCAAGTGACATCACGCCATTGACCTGATAATCGCCGAACCCTGGGTCAGTTGTGGGCCGAACCTGTGCTATACAATCGCCTCGACCGGCAGCGGCGCTCATAGCGGCGCTAATTCTGTCCTCAAGCATTGTAATAACGGGTTTCATTGTTTAAGCGGTCCCTTCCCATTTCAGTCTTTTGGCATCGCCCCAGAGCAACTCCAAATCGTAGTAGTCACGATATTCACTGTCGAAGATATGGACGACGACGTCGATAAAATCCAGCAGAATCCAGCGTGCCTGCTCATAACCTGCCCTTCCGAATCGTTGCAGGTCGTGTTCTCTCGCCGCCTCGCAGATTTCGTCGGCCACGGTACGCATTTGTCTGTCGCTTGTGCCGGTCACAATTACGAAGTAATCGGTGGCGGGTGATATGCCTTTCAAATCCAGAACTATAATATCGCTGCAGTGTCGTTCGTCCGCCACCTGGGCCGCGGTCAAAGCAAAGTCCCGGGCCTCTGAGTTTCGCTTCTTTGCCAAATTATATCCTCATTTCAATGAAAAACAGGGTGGCTCAAACAGGCCACCCCGATAGATTACACGACAACCAAGCATTAGTCAACCTGCAGCGACTAACGCAAATGCAGCCATTCCTCCACAATCGGCGCGAACTTTAGGATAACGCCTGTGAAGACTAAGCTGACCATACTCATCAGCTTTATCAGGATGTTCAGGCTCGGTCCGGATGTATCCTTGAATGGGTCGCCGACGGTATCGCCGACCACGGCTGCCTTGTGGGCGGGCGAGCCTTTGCCGCCGAGGTTGCCCTTCTCGATAAACTTTTTGGCATTGTCCCAGGCGCCGCCTGAGTTGTTAAGCGTTACTGCGAGGACAAAACCGCAGGCCATTGCGCCGGTGAGCAGTCCGATTACCCCCGGTATGCCGATTATTATACCAGCAGCTACCGGCACGATAATCGCCAACAGCGACGGTATTACCATCTCTTTTTGTGCACCGGCTGTTACTATGGAGACGCAGCGACCGTAGTCGGGTTTCGTCTTGCCTTCCATAATGCCCGGCATTTCCCTGAACTGACGGCGGACCTCCTCGACGATTCTGCCTGCGTTTCTGCCGACTGCCTTCATCGCCATTGCACAGAACAAAAACGCCATCATACAACCGATGAAGATGCCCGCAAGCAATCGCGGGTTCATAATCGTCAGCTCGTAAGCGGCTAAGAAGTCGGAGATATGTGCAGTCGCAACATTGACCGCCCCTTCAACCTGCCTGCCGGGGGACGAGAAAAGAACCGTCCCGACTTTATAAACCCCGGTGGGACTTTCTTCTGCAAGCCGGGCTATCCAGATACGAATCTCTTCGATATTGGCGGCGATAAGAGCCAGCGCCGTCAGTGCTGCTGAACCTATTGCAAAACCCTTGCCCGTCGCAGCGGTTGTGTTGCCGAGAGCGTCGAGTGCATCGGTCTTTTTACGAATCTCAGGCCCAAGCCCGGACATCTCGGCGTTACCGCCGGCATTGTCGGCTATCGGCCCGTAGGTGTCGGTCGAAAGCGTAACACCCAGTGTCGCCAGCATACCTACTGCTGCGAAACCGATGCCATATAACCCCAATGCCATATCTGTAAAGCCGCCGGCAAAAGCATAGGCGGCAATGATGCAAGCAGCTATAGTCACGACCGGCAGAGCCGATGACATCATACCATTCGCAAAGCCGGTAATGATAACCGTGCCGGAACCCATTTGGGCCTGCTCGGCAATCTCGCGGGTCGGCCTGTATTCATCGGAGGTGTAGTACTCGGTGAACTGGCCAATCAGGACGCCGGCGACCAGACCGGTAACTACTGCACCAAATATACCCCAGCTTATCCAGCCGACCATAGCAAGAATCGCCAACGCAACGACGACAAGGATGGAACTGGTCAATGTCCCCGTAAGCAGTGCTCGCAGCAGATTTTTCTGCGAAGCGTCCTCCTTACAGCGAACAACGAAAATACCGAATATTGAAAGCACCGTGCCCAGACCGGCGACAACCGAGGGGGCAAGAACTGCCTTGAGCGGATCCATTCCCATTGAAGCCAGTATATTGGTTGACAGCGCTGCACCAAGCGCCGCGGCGGCGAGGATTGAGCCGACATAGCTCTCAAACAGGTCGGCGCCCATACCGGCGATGTCGCCGACGTTGTCGCCGACGTTATCAGCGATTGTTGCCGGGTTGCGGGGGTCGTCTTCAGGGATGCCCGCTTCAACCTTGCCGACCAGGTCTGCGCCGACGTCAGCGGCCTTGGTGAAGATTCCGCCGCCAACACGGGCAAACAGCGCCTGCGTCGAAGCACCCATACCGAATGTAATCATCGTCGTGGTAATTTCCGTAAGCTTGTGTGCTGGGTCCATACCGGCCTTTACTAACGTTAACCCCCAAAGGACCAGGCCGTTTTTCATATGTTCAGGCGTGTAAACCAGCCGGTCGAGAAGCCAATACCAGATTGCGATATTGAGCAACCCAAAGCTGACAACCACAAGACCCATCACTGCACCGGAACGGAAGGCCACCTGCAGCGCCCTGTTCAAGCTGTGTATCGCGCCCTGGGCGGTCCTGCTGGATGCCTGCGTGGCTGTCTTCATACCCAAAAAGCCGCACAGTGCGCTGAAGAAGCCGGCGCTTATGAAAGCAACCGGCACAAAGGGGTTCTGTACACCGGCGTATGCCATTCCTGTAAAAATGAGGAACAGGACAAAGAACACCAGGGCAACAACCCTGTACTGGCTGAACAAATATGCGTAGGCGCCTTCACGGACATAAGAGGCGATGGTCTCCATCTTTTCATTGCCCTTCGGGGCAGTCATCATCATCTTGTAGAAGTAGTATGCGACAATCAGACCCAACACGGAGCTAATTGGCGCAACCCACCACAGCCACGGTATACCGCCTTTTGTTACAACGGCAGCTACCGGCTCAGTCTCAGCCGCAAGGCACGTCGAGGCAAACGCCAGCACGCATCCCGCGATGCCGTAAGGCATGGCCAAGCCCATTCCAATCTTTCCAGCTTTCATTTTCTAAACTCCTTTCCAACAATACCCCACAGTTTTTATTCAAAAACGTAAAACATAAAAATCTAATAAAAATAGGTATGTTTTTCAAGTATTTTCCGAACAAAACCACACTTATCCGATAGCAAAGCCCAATATTACCTGCCAGTCAATTTCCGTCAAAATCCACAATATCTTCATCTTCGACGGGCATAAACCATCTTTGCGCGATAAAAGTTGGTATCACGGCACTTGCGATAACGACACCGACATTCATTCTTTTATCTTCCTAAAAAGAAAAAAACCTCTATCAATCTTTCGATAGAGGTCTAAAAAACAACCTCTACCTTATCTCGGTAGAGGTTATCATCCCTATTTTTAAGGGCGGTTATTCGGTGAACCTCATCACCGCCTTATTTGTAATAATACGGCAACCGGCGTGAATTTTCAACATAATTTTTCGATATTTTTTGCCGAACTGCCTTGACATTTACAATTGCAATACAGATAATGAAAAATAAGGGGATGGAGTCCCCCCCACACAATCGCCGCATTGGCTGATGACTCCTGCCAAAGATTCCAAAACACTTTTGTTTTAGGAGTACTTGAGTGTAGGAGTTTGCCAATGAGAGTCACGAACACATATCGCTCTGAGAAACACGTATCCTGGGACAGAGAATCAGGAACCTCGCAAGGTTTTGAGGTCTTTTCGAATAATTTAGATAAAATTTCGGACATGGTTTATCCACGAGTGTGATATTGATAAATAACGATTTCTGTTTGCTTACAAAAAAATAAAGGAATATCTTATGAATTGTTCAATAGCATCTGTTCATGCCTTGGAAATTCTTGATTCTCGAGGCAATCCTACGCTCCGCGTTTTATTACGACTAAATAACGGGATTACAGCATCATCATCTGTTCCGTCGGGTGCCTCGACAGGAGAAAATGAGGCCGTGGAGTTACGCGATGGCGACAAAAAACGCTACGGCGGCAAAGGTGTGTTGAAGGCCGTTGATAATGTAAACAAGATTATAGCTCCACAAATAATCGGATTGGACCCTGTGGATCAGGCACAAATAGACCGCCTTATGATTGAGCTGGACGGAACCCCAAACAAAAAGAAACTTGGTGCAAACGCGATACTGGGGGTTTCAATGGCGGTAGCCCGTGCAGCGGCAAAGTCGGCAAATCTGTCGTTGTATGCTTATTTAGGAGGGCTTGATGCCTTTCGTCTGCCTGTTCCAATGATGAATATTCTTAACGGCGGCAAGCACGCTGACAACAGCGTTGATTTTCAAGAATTTATGGTTATGCCCATTGGCGCCCCCAATTTTACAGAGGCATTAAGATACGGTGCCGAGACATTTCATGCACTCAAATCAATTTTAAAGAAAAAAGGCTATGCGACAAGCGTTGGGGACGAGGGTGGCTTTGCCCCTAATCTTAAAAACAATGATGAAGCTTGTGATGTGATAGTTTCAGCAATTGAAGCGACCGGATATAAACAGGGAAAGGATATAGCCATTGCATTAGACCCGGCAGCCAGTTCGTTTTATGAAGATGAGAAATATAATCTGGCAAAATCTAATCAGGGAATCAAAACCAGCTCTCAAATGACTCAACTGTACAAAGAATGGATTAAAAAGTATCCAATCGTTTCTATCGAAGATGGACTTGCTGAGAATGACTGGCAGGGGTTCCAGGAGCACACTTCCGTTCTTAGCGATAAGATTCAGATTGTCGGAGACGACATTTATGTAACCAACACCGAATTTATAAGACGGGGAATTGAGGAACATACAACCAATGCTGTTCTTATAAAGCTCAATCAAATCGGTACAGTGACCGAGACAATAGAAGCAATCGAACTGTGTCGTAAGGCGGGCTGGGGATACGTAATTTCGCATCGGTCGGGCGAAACCGAAGACGCATTTATTGCCGATTTTGCTGTGGCTATGGGCGGCGGTCAAATAAAAACCGGCTCTGCCTGCCGCAGTGAGCGAATCGCAAAGTACAACAGGTTATTGGAAATCGAAGCCGAATTAGGTAAGGCGGCAGTGTTCAGTAATCCTTTGGCATAGCGTTGGAAATGATTTGAAAATGGGATTAACAAAGGCCTTATTCTGTATAGCAGCCGTCTTAAGCACTTTGGCGGCGATAATGGCCTTTTTAATTACTTACGGAGAATATGCGCATCATTATCCTGACAAGCGAAAAGTATTGAAAACAGCTCTTGAGACAGGCATTTTTACTCTTATTTTCTTTCTTGCTTTGGGGTTGTTGTTAGCAATAATTTTGCCGCTTTGTTTTTAAAGAAGTTTATTTCGAAGAGCGTTTAATATGGGAAATCTCAGATAACATCAGGAGCTTCTCTCGTGGATATGACTATTCTTGAAACCCGGCAACTGGTAAAAAGATATTCCGGCAGAACCGTTGTTGACAATGTCAATATTTCAGTTGCTCAGCGGAGCATCGTCGGCCTGCTCGGACGCAACGGTGCAGGCAAAACCACAACATTCAGAATGATAATCGGAATGGTAGTACCCGATGGGGGCTCGGTTATATTTCAAGGCACCGAAGTTACGAAACTTCCTATGTATAAACACGCAAGGCTCGGTATGGGATATCTTTCACAGGAACCCAGCGTCTTCCAGCACCTGTCCGTACGTGACAACCTGCGGGCCGTACTCGAAATGATGTCTATAACCAAAGCCGAGCGTAACCGAAGAGCCGATGCTTTAATAGAGCTTTACGACCTGAGTGAGGTGGCCAATATCCAGGCAAGATTCCTTTCAGGTGGCGAGCGTAGAAAACTCGAAGTTGCCCGGGCAATGATCACCGACCCTTCACTGATTTTGCTGGATGAGCCTTTTAGTGGCGTTGACCCCATCGTCGTTGAAGAGGTGCAGGCTGAGATTCGCAGACTCGTCGCTTCAGGCGTTAGCATCCTGCTTACCGACCACAATGTTGAAAGAACCCTCGAAGTTGCTGACCAAGTATATGTAATAGACCACGGCAAGGTCATTGGCTCAGGCTCGCCTAAAGAAATTATTCAGAATGAACTCGTGCGTAAAAGTTATCTCGGCCAAGGATTCAATGGCAACAAATTTAGTGACCAATAAGTGGCGCAGGAAGCAAACTATTGTATATTGTTTAAGAAATTATTGGCGCGATTAGGCTGTATGGAAGAAACAAAAGATACACGCACAAGAATTGTCGAAGCGTTTTCTTCGAATGGATGCCCTTTGTGCGCTATGTTGCGCCGAGATGAACTTGATAGCTTGTACCAATGGGTAGGCCGGAGCAATGAAAATGCCGAAAACTCCGAGCGAATAGGACAGCTTCTAGACGCCGGAGGATTCTGCAATTATCACTTTTGGCAATTTCAGGAAATGAGCACTCATTATGGAAGTGCGAACATCGGTGCTCAATTAATCGAGAAGTTACTGGAAATCTTAAAAATGAGTAAACAAAAGCGCTCCTGTGATATCCTTAAACATAAAGAGAAGATTTCTGATGCTTGGTTCACTGAATGTCCTTTATGTTTTGAGCTGAGAGAAAAAGAAGGCGGATATCTTGAGGAATTATTGTTTATCCTGAAAAATCAGGAGGGCAAATTGGTATATGAGAATAGCTATGGTCTATGTATCCCGCATTATAGGAAGGCCATAAATCATATCGATGATGACTTGCTTGTGAGCTTCTTATATGAGATGCAAATAAATCAATTAGAAAGAATTAAGACCAATGCTAACAGCTTTATCAGTAAAAGGTATCCGCCTCAACGATGGGAACAGACCAAAGACGAAAAGAGGTCATGGATTCGAGCCATCGAAAAAATAGTGGGCAGACGCGGCAGTTAAAGAGAAAACGATATATGGTGGTTCACAGAAAAAAGATTCAACGAGATGAGAACGAACGACGAGAAAATATTCTACGGCCAAGTCACTATCTTGGTTATGACCGTGACGCTTTGGGTATACACCTGTTTTCGCGAGAGGCCTACAAAATCGCCGAGACACAATTTCGACGAGCTGTTTGGCTCAACCCCTTCGAACCGGAATTCAAAAAACATTTAGCACACTGTCTCTATAAACTCGGACGATACACCGAGGCGATTCAATGGCTTTCAAAACTGCCGGACAACGAAAAAACGGATGATGGTAGTCATACGCTCCTTAAACTTATCGAAGACAAGTTAAAACTCGACGGCTCAAAAGGAAATTTATGCCGGAAAATAAAATAAGGCCTGAAAAGGCGGCCTTTAGATTTATCATTCTATTAGGCATAGTAAGCTTACTGGCTGATATGACTTATGAAGGTGCCCGTAGCATCACAGGCCCATATCTTGCTATTTTAGGCGCAAGCGGAACGGTTGTCGGAATTGTTGCGGGATTGGGGGAACTGGTCGGTTATGCGCTTCGGCTTGTATCCGGATATATTGCCGACAAGACCGGCAAATACTGGTTTATAACAATTTTCGGATACGCGGTTAATCTTCTGGCCGTTCCGCTTTTGGCGCTTGCCGGGCGATGGGAAGTTGCCGCTGCGCTTATGGTTACAGAAAGAATTGGCAAAGCGATTCGGACGCCCAGCCGCGATGCGATGCTTTCACATGCAACTAAGGATATAGGACGTGGTTGGGGTTTTGGTCTGCACGAAGCGATGGACCAAATAGGAGCGATGCTTGGGCCTTTAATCGTTGCCGTGGTTCTTTACGTCAAAGGTGGCTACAAAACAAGCTTTGGTATATTGCTGATTCCGGCGCTTTTGGCGATAACTGTCCTTTTGATAGCCAGACACCTTTACCCTCGACCGAAAGATTTGGAAAAAAGTTCAGTCGCACTGAAAACTAAAGGTTTCCCGCTTGTTTTCTGGATATATCTCTGTGCCGTGTCCCTTGTCGCCGCAGGATACGTTGATTTTCCGTTAATAGCATATCATTTCAAAAAGGGGGCAATCGCCTCCGATGACTGGATACCCGTTCTTTACGCCATTGCTATGGGAATAGATGCCATTGCCGCACTTTTATTCGGTCGGCTCTTCGACCGAAAAGGGATATCTATCCTTATAGTCGCCGTCCTGTTATCCTCGTTTTTTGCCCCATTTGTCTTCTGGGGCGGCTCTTATGCCGTTATCGCCGGGATAACACTGTGGGGAATCGGAATGGGGGCGCAGGAATCAATAATGAGAGCGGCCATTGCCAATATGATTTCGGCAGATAAAAGGGCCTCTGCTTACGGTGTATTTAATGCCGGCTTCGGCCTGTTCTGGTTTCTCGGTAGTGCCCTAATGGGCTTTTTGTATGACATTTCAATGCCTGTGCTGGTCGTGTTTTCGGTTGCAGTTCAACTGGCCTCGATCCCATTTTTTATGATGGCAAAAAAAACTGTTCATCAGCACAATCAGTGATTCAATCAAAAGCATTGGTAGTCAGACACCTAAAATCCATTTTCCCAAAATTTTTTCTATCTCTTTAGCAACAACGACTTAGCAAAAACACCCCTCCGCAAACCCCATAATTTTCGCCTCAATCGCGCATGTTCGTCCAATTATAGAGGGGACGCATTCTGTCCCTTATGTGATTTAGTATTTAGAGTTTAGGATTCGTTTATGACTTAGATTTAGAATTTTCTGTAGTCTGGTGTCTTGAGTCTGGCGTCTGTTGTCTGCTTTAGGCGGACGCGGAGATTTTCTGCGCTGAACGGAAAAATCAATCAAAATGAAATTAATTATGCGAAACAAAGCCAATTTTCGAAAAAGTCAAATGTTTATAACCGCAATTTCAACAATGAATTACAACGAAAAATGAACAATGGACACTTGGTCAAAACGAACCCAAACGAAGCCAATTCTTGTCTCGCCGAAGCCTTGGCGAAGGCGGATTTTACGTATGGTAATCAGCGTTAATTGCTACATAGTCTTTGCTCAGGTCGCAGCCGTAGCAGAAGTCGCCGTATTTTCCCGCCCCTAAATTTACCGTAATTGTATGCTCTTTTTGCGATATGATTTTAGAAACTTTTTTCGGGTCGAACTTTACAGGCCGGCCATTTCTAAAAACGGCAATATCCCCGATAGTGCAGGATAGTTTGTTCGGATTCAGCTTAACCCAGCACGAACCAACCGCACAAATAATTCTTCCCCAGTTCGGGTCGCCGCCGTGAATTGCGCACTTTACAAGGTCATAATTTGCTACCGCCCTTGCCGCCTTTGCGGCGTCGGCCTTCGTCGCAGCACCTTTAACAACGACCTTGAACATCCGCGTCGCACCTTCTGCGTCGAGCGCCATCTGCTTAGCTAAATCGTCACACAACTCCGTCAGTGCCTTTGCAAACTTTTTATATCGTGGACACTGGCTAACTATCGGCCGATTCCCTGCAAGACCGGAAGCGAGAATTATCGCCGTATCGTTTGTGCTTTGATGGCCGTCAACAGTCAGTTTGTTCAGCGAACTGCTGATAGCGGTCTTTAACGCCTTACTCAGTAACGGTTTTCTTATAGCCACATCGGTAGTAATAAAGCAAAGTGTCGTTGCCATATTCGGAGCAATCATACCGGCCCCCTTGACCGTCCCTGCTATCGTGACTTTTCTCCCCTGTATTTCGATTCGCCGACAAGCCATCTTGGGTTTGGTGTCGGTGGTCATAATTGCCTTCGTGAAATCCAGTCCCACGACAGCGGAATCTGAAAGCTCCCCTACCGCATCTGCAATGCCGGCGATGACGTTCTTCATCGGCAGTTGCTCACCAATGATGCCCGTCGAGGCAACGAGAACCTCGTGTGGGTCAACCACAAGATAGCCGGCCGTTTCGGAGCACATCTTGACCGCATTTTTGACACCCGTCTGGCCGGTGCAGGCGTCGGCGTTGCCGGAATTGACAACCACCGCATAGACGGTTGCGCTTTTGATGTGCCGTTTGCTGACCTCAACCGCCGCCGAAGTAATCTTATTAGTCGTAAAAACCGCCGCTGCTTTTGCCCCAGTTGGACAGACCAACATAGCTAAATCGGCTTTGCCGGATTTTTTTATCCCGCAGCGCACCCCCGCCGCCAGAAATCCCCGCGGTGCTGTAATTGTATTATTTGCCATCTGCACTCTCCATTGTGTCATTCCCGCGAAAGATTGTTATTTCAGGCCGAGGGTTTCTTCGAGGCCGAAAATGATGTTCATATTCTGAATTGCCTGGCCTGATGCGCCTTTTACCAAATTATCAATCGCCGAAAAAACTACGATTTTGCCCTTCACACAGGTTACAAAGATATGACAATAGTTTGTCCCTGCGACATCCTTAACAGCAGGAGCATCATTGGATATCTGCACAAAAGGCTCGCCGGCGTAGAAATCTTTATACAGTTTTGACAATTGTTCGCCAGCCACTTTCTTTTTCGGTTGACAATAAACCGTCGATAGAATCCCTCTGTTAAAAGGCCCTGCGTGCGGCTGAAACAATATATTGACATCGGAACCGGCGATTTCGCTGGCAATTTGCTCCATCTCCGGCATATGGCGGTGTGTGCCAATGCTGTAGGCAAATATGTTTTCATTCATATTCGGAAAATGGAATTTGCTCGATGGATTTTTGCCTGCTCCGGATATGCCGGTTACTGCATTTACAATAATCGAGTTTGTCTCTACAAGGCCTTCCTTTAGCAGTGGTATTATAGCCAGCAATGCACCCGTAGGGAAACAGCCGGGATTGGCAATCAAATCAGCGACTTTTATCTGCTCGCGGAACAATTCCGGCAGGCCATAGACCGCCCGCTTAAGATTGGCTGTGTCGGTATGTTTTACCTGGTAAAATTTTTCGTAAACTTCTGTGCTTTTGATGCGGTAGTCTGCACTGAAGTCGACGACCTTTATTCCCGCCTTCAGAAGTTTGGGCACAAATCCCATCGACACTTTATGCGGCAGACAGCATAGCGCAACATCAGCTAAACCGGAGAGCTTGTCGATATCCAGAGGCTCAATTTGTAAATTGCATCGCCCCTTGAAACGCGGAAAAACTTCCTCGACTGCTCCGCATTCCTCGGGCAGCGCACTCAGATAAACAAGCTTCGCTTCATTGTGGCGCAGGATTATCTCTATTGATTCGGCGCCGGTATAACCACTGGCTCCGATGATTGCAACGCGTATCATACTTTCTCCTTCTCAAAAAAACAGCCGCTAAGATTGTCTCCCAGCGGCTATTGTAATAATCCAAAAGTGAATTTGCAAACTAACGCTTCGAGAACTGGTATCTTTTCCTTGCACCGGATTGACCGGGCTTTTTTCTCTCGACCATCCTGCTGTCACGGGTAAGATAACCACCGTCACGCAGCAGCTGGATATAGTTTTCGTCATAGTTTTTCAGCGCCCGGGCGATTCCCAAACGCGTAGCGCCGGACTGCCCTGTAGTTCCACCGCCACGGACATTGACAAAAACATCGAACGCTTTTTCGCACTCAACCGCCTTCAGGGGCGCCAAGACCGCTTCTTTATCCTGCTCTCTGGTAAAGTAATCACTAAGCTTTCTTTTGTTAACGAGCAATTTGCCGTCGCCGGGTTTGATTCGCACACGGGCGACAGAACTTTTCCTTCTGCCGGTGCCCCAGCAGTAACCGCCTTTATCGGGCTTCTCTGCGGGTTTGTGCTGTGGCTTCGGTGCCGCAGCTGCAGCAGCAACCTTAACTTTCGGACTATCAACAGGATTATCTTTTTGGGCTTCTGCCATAATTCTCTATTCCCTCTTAGAACAACTCTATTTTTTCGGGTTTTTGGGCCTGATGGTCGTGTTCCGGCCCGCGGTAAACCTTCAGTTTTTTCAACATCACTCTGGCCAGGGCGTTCTTCGGCAGCATTCTCTTTACCACCAATTCAATCACTTTTTCCGGTTTTTTCGCCATCATCTCAGCGAAACTGACGATTTTACGGCCGCCGGGATGATGCGTGTAATAGTCATATTCTTTCATCTGGGCTTTCTTGCCGGTTACCCTTATTTTGTCGGCGTTCACCACAATTACATAATCGCCTACATCCACATGCGGCGTATATGTGGGCTTATTTTTGCCCATAAGTATCGGGGCTATCTTGGCAGCCATTCGGCCTAAAATCGCTCCTTCGGCATCGACAAGCAGCCACTTCTGCTCTGTTTGCCCCTTTTTTGCCATAAAGCTTTTCATTAAAGACTCCTATACACCACATAAAAAGCAAAATTGTAGCAAATTGGTTCCGCCTGTCAAAACATTTCTGCTCGAAAAAAAGAACTGTAGAACTTAATAGTTACCTGAGAAGTGTTCAGATAATAAGTAGGTTTTAAGGGGTCCTAAATTGGGTTAATCGTGGTTTCCACAATACGGTTCACGAGTCACGAGCGACGAGCGACGAGCGACGAGCGACGAATTTATGAGCAGCCCATTGAGTTGCCGCAGTTGAAGCATTTATGGCAGTTGCCGTTACGGACTGTAATGGAGCCGCAAATATCGCAGACTGGTGCATCGTCCTGGAAATGCTCAAACTGTGCGTTAAATTGCTGCATAACAGCTGCCTCGGACTGCAATGGCTCGGCTTCATCAGCAACAGTCGAGCTTACCAATGCCCCAATTCGATTAGCCAGGCCGGCAAATCTGCTTTTCGGGGCTGGAGAAGGCCGCCCGGTCTGCTGTTTTGAAACTAAAGATTCTTCTTCTGCCTGAATCGTCTTTTCCTTGACCTTTACTGTGGTTTTTGCTTCGGCGATTTTTTGCGCCAGGTCTTTAGTCTTTTCAACTAACTGCCTGGCTGTTGTTGTATTTTTACTTTCCTTAGCACCAGGCACTGCTGCTGTTCGATTAGGTATATTTTGCTCGGCATAGCCGGGTATAAATCGACAGCCAAGCCAGCAGAAAATATAGTCAATCAAGCTTTTTGCAAAAGGTATATCCCTGTTCGACGTCATCCCTGACGGCTCAAACCGGGCGTGCCGGAACTTGTCCACCAATGTGATTAGAGGCACGCCATACTGCAGTGCCATCGAAGTACAGGTGCCAATAACATCCATAAGACCCCCGACGGTGCTGCCCTCCTTGGCCATAGTGATAAACAGCTCACCAGGCTGACCATCCTCATATAGCCCCACCGTCAGGTAGCCTTCATGCCCTGCGACAGAAAATTTATGCGTTATGCTCTGGCGGGTATCCGGCAGCCGATGCCTGAAGGGGCGAGATTGAGCTGGCCCTTCAGCAGCGGCTTTGGTCTCCTTATGCTTTTGGGTAGAGACCGGCTGTAACTTTTTGGAACCATCGCGATAGATTGCCACCGCTTTTAATCCGAGCTTCCATCCCTCCATATAGGCTGCGGCAATTTCTTCGGCTGTGCTTTCTTTGGGCATATTGATGGTTTTGCTGATAGCACCGGATATAAACGGCTGAACCGCAGCCATCATTTTTAGATGTGCAATATACTGGATATGCCTTTTACCGTTACGCGGCTTAAAAGCACAGTCGAAGATTGACAGATGGCCCGGGTTAAGTTTTTCCGCCCCTTCAATGGTTTCACTTTTGTCTATGTAGTCACAGATTGATTTGATATCTTCGGCGCTATAACCGAGCCTGTCGAGAGCCATCGAGACAGTTTTGTTGACAAGCTTGAGCATTCCGCCGCCGGCTAACAGCTTGTATTTGACCAGAGCGATGTCCGGTTCAACGCCGGTGGTATCACAATCCATCATAAAGCCGATAGTCCCTGTCGGCGCAAGGACAGTTACCTGAGCATTACGAAAGCCGACTTTGGAGCCGGCGTCAAAGGCCTGGTCCCACGCATCTCTGGCAGCGTTGCGTATATAGTCCGGGCAGTGCGATTCCGGGATATTAAGGACGTGCTGGCGGTGCATATTTATAACCTTCAGCATCGCATCGGCATTCTTACGGAACTCTTTAAAAGGCCCTTTGGCTGAAGCAATTTCGGCGCTTGCCGTATAAGCTGCTCCTGTCATTATGGCGCTGACTGCCGCAGCCAGTGCCCTTGCCTGGTCGGAATCATAAGGAAGCGCCAGACTCATAGCAAGAGAGCCGAGATTGGCGTAGCCGAGGCCGAGCGGACGGAACAAATGGCTGTTGACAGTAACCGGTTTGTCCGGATAGCTTCCGTTATCAACCAGAATTTCCTGGGCAATGATGAACAGCCGAACAGCGTTTTTAAAGCCGGCAACATCAAAGGAGCCGTCTTCCCTGCGAAACTTCATAAGATTTAGCGAAGCCAAATTGCACGCTGAATCATCGAGGAACATATATTCGCTGCAGGGGTTTGAAGAATTAATCGGCCCGGAGTTTGGACAGGTGTGCCAGCGGTTAATTGTGCTGTGGTACTGCAGGCCGGGGTCGCCACAAATCCTCGTGCCCTCGGCAATTAGCTCCATTAGCTTGCGTGCCGAATGCTCCTGCACCTTTTCGCCTGTCGTTACAGCGTATGTAGCCCATTCTGCATCCTTTTCCACCGCCTGCATAAACTCATCGGTTACGCGCACAGAAAGATTGGAATTCTGAAACATCACGCTGCTGTAAGCCTCCTGGTTGTATTCTCCGTCGTAGCCGGCCTCAATAAGGGCCCAGGCCTTTTTTTCTTCCTCGGCTTTGCAGGTAATAAATTCCTCGATATCAGGATGGCTGACCTTTAGTGACTGCATCTTTGCCGCACGGCGGGTTTTTCCGCCCGATTTGATTACCGCTGCTATCTGGTCATAAACCCTCATAAAACTTAAAGGACCGGAAGGTTTGCCTCCGCCGGAGAGTTTCTCCTTACTGCTTCGCAGCGTTGAAAGGTCGGTTCCGGTTCCTGAGCCGTGCTTGAATAGCATCGCCTCACTTGCCGCAAGGCGCATTATGTCTTCCATTGAGTCCTTAACCGACTGGATAAAACAAGCTGAGGCCTGTGGATATTCGTAGCTGTTTTCGCAGGCAACAGCTCCCTTGTGCTGCGGGTCCCAATGGAAATTATGTCCGCTGCCGGCAATGCCATAGACGTCAAAAAGGCCTACATTAAACCATACAGGCGAATTAAATGACCCGTACTGGTTCACGCACAGCCAGGTTAGCTCATTGTAGAAAATCTCGGTATCTTCGTCGGTAGCAAAGTAACCGTCTTTTCTGCCGCGGTCGGCAATCGTTTTACAAACACGATGGATAAGCTGCTTTACTGAATGCTCCCGCTGGCCGGACTCGATATCACCATAAAAGTATTTGCTGGCCACAACCTTTACTGCCAATTGGCTCCAGGAGGCTGGGACCTCGATATTATCCTGCTCGAAAACCACCTGTCCGCTATCACCGCTAATCTTAGCCGAACGGGTTTCCCATTCAAGCTGCTCAAATGGATGAATGCCGGGGGTCGAAAAGAAATGCTCCATTCTCAAGCCGGCTGAACCGGGGGCATTTACAGCAGTTTCCGATTGGGTTCGCTTGTCTCTAAAAGGATTTTCGGGGTTGAATTTATGCGACATTTACGCGCCTCCGTGCGAAAAACGGGATACCACAACATATAGTAAAATGAACGGGAATTAAGCCAGATATAGTTATAAAACCCGTAAAAATTCTATCGGCAGATTAATAGCAATTTGATTAGGTGTAAAGAGCAAACTCAAAATTTTTTGTATAAATTTATCGACCTTGCTGTTAGTCCTTGTAGTTACTAAAGCTATGAAGAGAAAATTTTTTTGAAAGATGACAACGTGTTTCAGATATTTTCACAATGATGTTAAGATAGCAATATGCCGGCACAAACAGATGACAAATTCGAAGCAATCCGTGAAAAGATAAGGGGTTTTCCAACCAGGCCCGGCCTTTATTTTATGAAGGGCCCGGCGGATAAAGTTCTTTATATTGGCAAGGCCAAAAACCTGCGCTCGCGGGTGGCCGGCTATTTTCAGCCGGCCGGCGACCTCGCTGTCTCACGAGGGCCTAAAATCGCTGAAATGCTAAGCAAAGTTGAAACCGTCGGCTTTTTGGAAACCGGGACGGAAGTTAGCGCAATGCTGCAGGAAGCCCGCCTGATTAAAGATATCCACCCGCCCTACAATACAGACCTCGTCGATAATAAAACCTTTCCATACTTGGAAATCACCACAGGCGAAGACTTTCCGGGCGTCTATATCACCCGAAAACCCCGGCCAAGCGGCAGCAGATTGTTTGGGCCTTTCGCCGGCGCAAAAGACCTGCGGGCTGTTTTGGTAGAACTGCAAAAGATATTCAAGTTTCGAACTTGCAGGCTGGATATTAAAGAAAACGACCCGAACCGTAAGTTCTTCCGCCCCTGCATCTTATACAGCATAAAGCAATGCACCGCTCCCTGTTCGGCTAAAATCGGCAAGAGCGAATATAAAAAAATTATTACAGACCTTGTAAAATTTTTGCGTTCGAAGCGTTCAACGGTCCTGCGACAGCTGAAAGAACAAATGGCAGAAGCCGCCACAGAGACGAAATATGAGAAAGCTGCGATGTTTCGCGACCGTATCCGGCTGATTGAGCGGCTGGACCGCCGAGGCACGCCCGATGAGGATGTCCAGCCGGAAGTTTTCGCCTCTGACCCAGCCGAAGCCCTCGAAAAACTACAGCTCCTGCTGCAAACACCTGAGCCAATCAGGATTATTGAGGGAATTGACGCTGCCAGTATTGCCGGGGCTGAGGCGGTCGGGTCTCTGGTTAAATTTATTGACGGAAGGCCGTTTAAGAGCGGTTATCGGCGATTCAAGATAAAAACCGTCAAGGGCATCGACGACTATGCAATGATTGCCGAAGTGGTCAGACGCAGATACAAATATGCCCTGCGGGGTGAAGAACTCTGGCCCGACCTTGTCTTAATCGATGGCGGCCTGGGGCACTTGAGAGTTGCTGAAGCCGCTTTTAGAGAAATGAACGCACCGCCTGTAAAAATCGCCGCAATTGCCAAACGCGAAGAGGAAATCTACATACAGGGCAGCACAAAACCATTGAAACTTCCACGACATTCGCCCGTCTTGAAACTTCTGCAATACGTCCGCGATGAAGCACACAGGTTTGCGCAGCATTATCATCACATCCTGCGGAAAAAGAAGATGCTGAACACTGAAGATGCTGCTGACTTGGCTGCATATGAAGAACGTAAAAATGAACCCACGACAAGCTTTGAGAAAGTCGTCAAAAAACTACGCAAAAACAAGAAAATTTAGAATATAAACCATGGACATAATCAAAATCGGCCATAGAAGGGAAATCTACGCCTTTAACCTACTCATACAAACCACGAACCTATGCGGAGCAGAAGTTTCCTGCTAAATCCATCAACCGCATAAGAGGTCGCCCTCATTGTCCCCCGCACAATCTGCAGGATGTCCTTCTCGTCTCCGGCAAACCGCAGCGTATTGGAAACATTTTTCTTTTCGTCAAATTGATATTCATAACCTCTTATTATCGTTACAGGAATGCCGGAATCTGTCTGTCCGAATAACAATGCCGAAGCGGCTGTCAGTTCCAGTCCTACAAGGTCAATACCGCCGAATTTTGGTTTGCCGAACTTGTCCTTTTTGCCGAACATTATCGAGCAGGGATTTACGCCTGATGAGCCAACTGCTATATCAATCGTTCCGTAAGGAATCAGCTCAGTATCGGCAAGTATCACCGCAATTTTTTTGCCGGCGATTTTTTCAATTTCTTTCCTGATTTTTAACGCCTCACCATCAGAATTTTCCGGAAACAGGCTGACGATTCCTGCCGGATGATTCGAGCCGTCGATTCCCGCGTCGCAGGTATGGATACTGCCGCTTTTGCTGCGCGTTATGAAAAGACATTTTTCATTATCGCACAGTCTTTGACTGCTCTCGGCATCTGTTGAGCCGTTGACTACATATTTTGTTATTGCTCCCTCAAGCGGCAAAACAGCTACAATCTGATGGCCCGCATCTAAAATCATCTGAACCCAGACAGGGTCTTTGCCTGTCTTTTTTGAAATTTTCAGAGCTTTTTTGCTTACCTTAACGTCTGACTTTTTTCTTATCAGCCCCAGAGCCTTTGAGACTATTTTGCTTGTCAGAACAATGATGTCTTTTTCATTTATCCCGACGTTTTCGTTTTTTGCGCAATCGCAGATGATTTTAGCAAGGTCGTCTCCTGCCCGAATTTCCGGTATGGTCTGCAAACCCAGAATTTCTATTTTTTTCATAATTTAGCCTTCGACAACTGAAATTTCGTCAATCGCTTTTTTTGAAAAGCCGCTAATTCTAACATCGTCACCGAAACGCTTAATATCAACGTAATGCAAGCCGAAAGCTTTGGCCAACTCTGCCATTGGTCTGGATATGTCAATGCTTCCGGAGCCGCCGAGTATTTTCGCGGCGATATAAACACAGATTTCATCGGCGAGGCGCTGCCTCAGAAATTCACTAATTACCGTTGGGCCGCCTTCGACAAGCAATTGAGCGATACCGCGCCTGCTCAATTCATCCAGGAGAAAACACAAATCAGCTCGACCTTGTGTAGTTGGCGCGGTAAGCAGCTCAGCGCCTTTTTGAACGATTTTCTCCTGCTTGTCGGGGTTTGTCTGGACCGCTTCCTGGCTTGTTACAATCAGCACGGGCACTTTTTTCGCAGTAGCCAGCAACCGGCAATTCAAAGGAATTCTTAGATGGCTGTCGAGAATGACTCTGGTGGCTTTTTTATCTCTGCTTGGCCGAGTCGTTAATAATGGGTCATCGGCAATTACCGTATTGATACCGACCAATATCCCCTGCACACGCCGGCGTAGTTTGTGCACATCTTTTCTGCTTTGTTCTCCCGAAATCCACCGCTCTTCATTTCCCTCCGGGTACGACAATTTACCATCGATGCTTTGCGCCCATTTCAATATTACCCAGCATTTGCCCGTAGTGGCAAACTTGATGAAGGGTGCGTTCAACAGCCTGGCTTCTTTCTCACATAGACCTACCTGCACATCGATTCCTGCATTGCGTAATTGCTCGATACCCTTACCGTTGGCGTGCTTTGAGGGGTCAATCGTTGCGACAACAACCTTCACTAACTTAGCGGCGATAATTGCATCTGTGCAGGGTGCGGTTTTGCCCTGATGACAGCACGGCTCAAGCGTAACATACATCGTCGCCCCTTTTGGGTTGCCGCCCCCCTGCCTTCTGCAATCTTCCAGTGCGTTAATCTCCGCGTGCGGCCCGCCGAATTTCCTGTGCCAGCCTTTGCCGATAATTTGATTAGCTTTTACCAAACAGCAGCCAACCATAGGATTCGGCTCAACCGAGCCAATGCCCCGCTGCGCCAGCCTTAACGCCGCCAACATGTATTTCGTATCTGGTAGGTCCAAAATCACTTTTCTCTTTGTGAGCTTGTGTTTTTGGCGACTAATCCTTCATCATTGCCAAAAATTGTTTTTCGTTTATAATCTTAACACCTAATTTCAACGCTTTGTCAAGTTTGCTTCCTGGTTCTTCGCCGGCTAATACAAAATCGGTTTTCTTGCTCACGCTCGAAGATGTTTTCCCGCCTGCCTGTCTGATTGCGAGTTCGGCCTGCTGGCGTGTGAAGTTTTTCAAAGTACCCGTAACAACAATCGTCTTGCCAGTGAGCTTGCCTTTGGCCTTGGCCTTTTTGGGCAGTTCCGGCTTAACACCAGCCGACAATAGTTCCTTTATCACTGCGATATTTCTGTCATTGTGAAAATACTCATATATACTTTCAGCAACTTTTCCCCCGATTTGCTCTACTGCATCGAGCTCGGCCACAGTCGCCTTCATAATCACATCGAGCGAGCCAAAGTGTTCAGCTAACACTTGTGCCGTCTGCCCGCCTATGTGCCGAATACCAAGTCCGGCGACTAATCGCCACAACGGTCTGGTCTTGCTTGCCTCAATCGAATCAATGACGTTCTGGGCGCTTTTGTCGGCCATTCGCTCCAATTCGACGAGGTCGTCTTTTTGCAGTTTGTATATGTCGGCGACATTCTTGACTAAGACGGTTTCAGCCAACTGGTCAATGAGGGCCTCGCCGAGGTTTTCAATGTCCATTTGTCCCCTGCCGGCAAAATATCTGAGCCGCTCTTTCAGCTGCCCAAGGCAATGCAGATTCACACATCGCAGAAAAACCCCTTCCGCGTCTTTCTTAACTTCTCCGCCGCAATTAGGACATTTTTTAGGCGGCTTAAAAGGCAATGTTCCCCTTGGTCTCCGCTCCTTTTTGACCTCGACGACCTGCGGGATGATTTCACCAGCTTTTTCAACCACGACCGTGTCACCGACGCGGACATCGAGGCGATTTAGCTGGTCGAAGTTATGCAAACTTGCCCTTTTAACGGTTGTTCCCGCCAAAAATACTGGCGTCAGGTTTGCAACAGGCGTTAATGTGCCGCCTTTACCCACCTGCACATCGATTGATTCGACAACCGTCTCTGCCTGTTCAGCGGCAAATTTGTAACTTATGCACCACCGCGGCGCCCGACCCGTAAAGCCCAAAATCTCGCGCTGGTCTAAACGATTGACCTTGACGACCATTCCATCGATTTGATATTCGAGTTCCGCCCGTCGGTTGTCCCAGCTGTCGCATATCTTTATAACTTCATCGATGTCTTTAGCGCGTTTAATATGAGGATTGACGGGAAGCCCCAGCTTTTTGAAAACCTGTAGCGTCTCATAGTGGTCCTTCGCCAATGGCTGGGAAATCTCACCGGTCGCGTAGGCAAAAAACGCCAGTTTCCTTTGGGCTGTGATTCTCGAATCGAGCAATTTAAGCGAACCCGCCGTGGCGTTTCGCGGATTTGCAAACAGGGCTTCACCGGCTTTCTCACGCTGTTTATTCAGTTCGACGAACGCCCTTGTTGGCATATATACCTCGCCGCGGACCTCAAGAACATCCGGGATTCTCGCCTTGTCAGCCATCAACACCAGCGGAACGCCCTTTATCGTTCGGACATTAGCTGTTACATCATCGCCCACTCGCCCGTCGCCGCGAGTGGCGCCGGTAACCAGCAAGCCATGTTCGTAACGCAAACTCGACGCCACGCCATCAATCTTCAATTCGACAACGTAATCATAATCCCGGCTGCCAAGCCCCTTCGTCACCCTTTCATCAAACGCCCTTAACTCATCGGCGCTATACGTGTTGTCAATACTGAGCATAGGCACAGTATGTCTGACAGTCTTAAAACCTTCAAGGGGCTGCTCAGAAACCCGCTGAGTGGGTGAATCGGCCGTTATAAATTGCGGATTCGCCTGTTCTAACCCCTGCAGCTCAGCGAAGAGTTTATCATATTGCCGGTCGGTGATTTCGCTTCTGTTGAGGACGTAATAGAGGTAATCGTGCCTGCGGATTTCGTTGCGCAATTGCTCGATTCGCTTTTTTATGTCTTTAACCATAACAGCTTATTTATATGCTGCCTCGGTATATTTTGCAAGAGCTTAACTATTCGCTAACAAAAGCAATTTATCACCGGAATGGTGTTTGACAAAATTGTTAAATTTTTAGATAATATTCCAAAATATATATGAAAGCGGCTCTTGGAGCCGACGTACTGGTTTGTAGGTTGCTATTCCCCGATAGCTCAATCGGTAGAGCGAGCGGCTGTTAACCGCTAGGTTGTAGGTTCGAGTCCTACTCGGGGAGTTCTTTCTCAGCAAAAGACAAAACCTGCTGGCCATCCCAATTTTAAGCTCTCTCTTTTTTTGGCCGATAATACAAAAAACAGTCCTAAATACTGGACAAACAAACAATTATATTATAGATTGCGGGGTCTGCAAAATTTGCCTGAGGTTTGTTTGCAGCTCTGCACAAAAATGGGTTTTTAGCAGTTTTATCGCTAAATGCAAAATATTAAGGGAACAGAAGGCCAATTTAGCGCATCTTAACAAAGATGTAGTGAAATATCGGCAGATTGTTAAATTATTAAGTTCCAGCTGGTAATATGGCTAAAGTTACACTCGATGTCGGCGGTTTTAGCATAATCAAACGCATCGGAATCGGCGCTCGCAGCACAATCTACATGGCAACTGACGAGCAGGATAAGACTAATGTTGCTCTAAAACGGATTGTCTTTGAAAGGCCGGAAGATTCAAGGATATTCGAGCAGGCTGAGACCGAATACAAAGTGGGCCGACGGATAGACCACCCTTATGTCCGCAAGTGCTACAAACTAAAGAAAATACGCAGTATCTTTAAAGTAAGAGAACTACTGCTTTCTATGGAACTATTTGACGGTAAAAACCTCGAAGACAGCCCCACTCTGAGTTTGCTCGATGTGATGCTCGTATTCAGAATGGTCGCAAGCGGTCTCCAGGCTATGCACCAACAAGGGTTTGTTCACTGCGATATAAAGCCCAATAACATCCTTATGGGCAAGTCCGGCTCGATTAAAATTATAGACCTCGGCCAGAGCTGCAAAATCGGAACGGTAAAACCACGTATTCAGGGCACGCCGGATTACATCGCACCTGAACAGGTCAGGCGTAAAGCGCTTGGCCCAAAAACCGACATCTTTAATCTGGGCGCGACAATGTACTGGGCTCTTACCGGAAAGAACGTTCCGACTTTGATACCTAAAAAGAACAGCCTTGGTCTGCCCATACCCCAACCACGCCTGGCTCCCCACGAACTAAAAAAACAATTGCCGATAGAAGTCTCAAAACTTGTAATGGATTGCATAGAAGATGAGCCTTCGAAACGCCCGCGTGATATGATGACGGTTATATCGAGGCTGGACCTGTTGGTCCACAGTATATTAGCCGGCCAGATAAAAACGAATAAAAATGCCTCAGACAATAATTGATTTGCTAAATAGGGGTGTAGAAGCCAGCAATGCAGATAGGTTTCGACGCGGTAACTTGATTCACCTGCCTGCCGACGTCCAGTTGATCGCAACCGGTGACATTCATGGGCATCGGCGAAACTTCGAAAGAATAGTCGCCTTTGCCGATTTAGCCAACAATCCCGACAGGCATATCCTCCTGCAGGAAATTATACACGGAGGGCCGGAAGATGCAGAAGAGGGTTGTTTATCCTACAAATTGCTGTTTGATGTTGTCCGTTATAAGTTAAGCTTCCCCGACCGTGTCCATATTATTATGGGAAATCACGATATCGCTTATATCAATAACAGTAAAATTATGAAAGACGGCAAAGAAATGAACCGCTCAATGCGTTTGGCTCTGGAGCGGGAATTCCAGGAGGCCGGTGCCGACATCAAACTGGCGATAAGACAATTCCTGTTTTCGCAACCATTAGCGGTCAGGAGCGAAAACAGAATATGGCTGTCGCACTCGCTCCCCGGCGACCGTTTCGTGAATAAATTTGACCGGCAGATTTTAGATAGGCAGCTGAAAACCGACGATTGTGAAAAACCGGGTTCAGCTTACCTTTTAACCTGGGGCAGAAACATCAGTCAGCAAACGCTCGACAAAATGGCCGGCCTCTTTGACGTTGACATTTTTATCCTCGGCCATCAACCACAGCAACAGGGATGGAGCCGGGCCGGTAAGAATCTTATAATCATTGCCTCCGACCACAATCACGGCTGTTTGCTCTCAATCGACCTGGCAAAATCTTACACTGTTGAGACGCTGATTGACTCGATAGTGCCGTTAGCTTCTATATCTTGAACTCTGGAAATAATTCAATGGATTGGTATTACTATATAGCCATCGCACTAATTCTATCGCAATTACTCTTCTTGATTCAGACGTGCGTCAACTACCGTTATGCACTGACCAAATACAAGAAGAAACGTTTATTATATCGGCCGCGGACGGCTCTTATCGTGCCGTGTAAGGGTCTCGATTCTGCCTTCCAGCAAAATATCACCTCATTTTTTAATCAGGACTACGAAAATTATCTGCTGTGGTTTGTGGTCGCCGACAAGGCAGACCCGGCCTATGCCCCGTTATGCGAACTGAAAGACCGTTTGAGCCAAAGTTCAAAGGCCGACGAAGTGCAGGTGCTGGTGGCCGGCTTCGCACAATCCTGTAGCCAAAAAAACCATAATCTGCTCTACGGCTGCCAGAGAATTGGCAGCGATGTTGAGGTTTTGGCCTTTGCTGATTCCGATATCTGTGTCCGCAGCGATTGGCTAAGCCACATAGTTCATCCTCTTCGATACCCGAAAAGTGGCGCTGCCAGCGGCTATCGCTGGTTTGTGCCCAAAAAGAACAATCTGGCCAGTCTGGCCCTATCGGCAGTGAACGCCAAAATTGCCCAATTGCTCGGTAACACTCACTTCAATCAGGCCTGGGGCGGCTCTATGGCTATCCGCGTTGACGTCTTTAACCAACTGGGCCTCGACAAAATTTGGCCAAAAGCTCTAAGTGATGATTTGTCGCTTAGCTACGCCGTCAAAAAAGCAGGCAAAAAAGTGGTTTTCGTCCCTGCCTGTCTGGTGGCTTCATACATATCCATCACCTGGAGTGAGCTTTTCGAATTTGGCCGGCGACAATTTCTAATCACCCGTGTAAGCACCCCCGGCACCTGGTGGTTTGGATTATGTAGCAGTCTATATTCGATACTTGGCTTGTGGGGCGGAGCTGCAATCGCCCTCTACGCAGCAGTTAAATCATCAATCATCAATTATCAATTATCAATTCTTGTCGCTGTTCCTGTTCTGTTTTTCACCGCTCAGTTTATCCGCGCAGTCCTGCGCCAGAAAATGGCTTACAAATTACTCAATTATGAGCATCAGGCATCTGAATTTGAGCATCAAGCAATGAAGGCTGCTTGCATCGCCGATTTACTTTTTTTCTGGCTTTGGTCGCCGCTTATGCTGGTTCTTATATTATCGTCTGCCTTCGGCAGAACCATTATTTGGCGTGGAATACGCTATAAACTCCTCAGCCCAACCCAAACCATCGTCCTCAACGAAAACCAGTAGCGTTTCAATCCGAATGAAATAGGTTCGACAAGCTCACTACAGATTGGCTTTGTTTGGCTTTGTTTTGAATAATTCATAGTTCATCGTTTTTTGTTATTAGTCATTGTCGTAACTGCGGTTAAAACCATTTCTGGCTTTTCGGAAATTGGCTTTGTTTCGCATAATTTGTTGTTTTTGATTGAACGTATCTCGTATTGCGTGATGCGTATGTCGTATTGCGCAGTGCTGCCGGAGGCAGACCCCATTAGAGTAAACGACACTCTAAACAATGGGGCAAGCAAAGTAAAAAGAGAAAAGTTAAAAGTAAAAACCGTGTTTTGTTTTTTCATAGTGTTCAGAAATAATACCTCCCCTTCATTAATAGGGCGAACATGCGCGTTTGATGCGAAAAAGTTCTTGATTCTCAACTCCCGATTCTCGTAACTCGATGTGAGAAAAGGAGTAAAAAATTTTTAAAAAATGGATTTTTGCTCTTAACCCCCTGCGCTTTTGATTGATTGTTACCAACACCATCCGGAGGCACTATGCAATATCCCTTGTCGTCCGTCTTCTGAAACTATCCCCCTTTTCCAAAACGCTTTTCACTTATGCCACATTTTCTCCAGAATTGCATCAACAATAACTTTCAACGTCTTTTCATATAGCTTCCATAAAAAAGCTCCTATTCCCCATCCTTTCGCAGAAGTAGCATTTTGCTCTGTTTCTGCTGGCTTCTCGGCAGGCTTAATAGTTTCTTCTGCCGCTGAAAGGATTTGATTTGAAATCTCATCGAGCAAACTGACAAAAGAGGCAGCAGAGATTTGCAGTTCCTGTGGAGCAGTTTCTAAGTCTCCAGGTTTGATGTTCTTATGGTTTGGCTCTTTGCACAACTTGTCGAAGTACTCTGTCATTTTTATAAGATTACCGTATTCTTGTTCCAGTCGAGCAGCCAGTGCCGGCAAATTACTCGCCTCCATACAGATAAGTATTGTTCTCAGCCTATCTTCTACGACCTTAAACTTAAGTTGTAAGGTGTTCAACGAAGAATAAGATTTGTTTGATTCGATAGATTTTGCCCAGTATGTGACCCGCTTCGCAAGTTCGGTCAATTCTTTAACACAACTGGACAACGATTCCTTATCTTTCCTTTCCATGCTCTTGACTTTATCGGCAGTTAAATCAAGTGGCTTTTGCTGGATTTTTGCTAATTTATCGGACGTAAAAATGCCGATGATTCTGGAGAGAGGTAAGTAACAAGGGACTTTTTGGACGGGGAACGAAAATGAGAAACGTAAGAATGACAATTTGGGTGATGGTGTTGTTCGCTACAGGTTACACAATGGCGGGCACTTGGACTACCTTGGACTATCCTGGGGCAACAACTACAGAAGCGTATGACATTAGCGGCAGGAGCGTTGTTGGATGGTACCTAGATAGCTCAGGGCTGCACGGTTTTCTCTACAACGGGACAACATGGCCACCAACCACTCTCGATATGCCAGGGGCAACTGTGACAATCATAAATGGCATTAGCGGCAGCAACGTTGTTGGAGTGTACCAAGACAGCTCAGGAGGAGAGCACGGTTTTTTCTTCAATGGGACAACGTGGACTACTCTGGACTATCCGGGGGCACTTGCTACAGAGGTTCGCGGTATTAGCGGCAGCAACGTTGTTGGAGTGTACAGAGACAGCTCGTGGGAGCATGGTTTTTTCTACAACGGGACAACATGGACTACCCTGGACTATCCGGGGGCAAGTAATACATACGCTAATAGTATCAGTGGCAGCAGCGTTGTTGGAGGTTACTACGACGGTTCTGGGCACGGTTTTCTCTACAACGGGACAACGTGGACTACTCTGGACTATCCGGGGGCACTTGCTACAGAGGCGTATGGTATTAGCGGCAGCAGCATTGTTGGAAGGTACATGGATAGTTCCGGTCATAAGCACGGTTTTCTCTACAACGGGACAATATGGACTACTCTGGACTATCCTGGGGCAAGTAATACATACGCTAACGGCACTAATGGCCGTAACATTGTTGGAAGTTACGAGGATAGCAACTTCAGGTTGCACAGTTTTTTCTTTTGTTCTGAACCAATTCCTGGTGACTTAAATGGAGATTGTAAAGTCGATTTCATGGATTTTGCAATTCTTGCTTCAAACTGGCTGAAAAATAGTAGTGATGTCCCCACTGTTAAAATCACGCTCGACAGTGACCCCGGCTGGACAACAGAGGGGCAATGGCAGTTCGGAACACCAATGGGAATGGGCGGCAGTTCACACGGGTATCCTGACCCCAATCAGGGTTTCACGGGGCAAAATGTATATGGTGTTAATCTTAACGGCGATTACGCTTTGGCTGTCGGCGGGCCATACCGGCTAACAGCCGGGCCGTTTGATTGCAGTGGGTGTGATCTCGTCGAGCTTAATTTCGCGCGCTGGCTCAATACCGATATGTCATTTTATGTGAAATGTATGGTCGAGGTATCCAACAACGGAAGCGATTGGCAGGCGATATGGGTTAACGCTGTCGATACCGAAATTGCAGACAATCAGTGGCAGCAGCAGCATTTCGATATAAGCAGCATAGCGGAAAGACAGGCAACGGTTTATGTGCGGTGGAGTTATCAAGTGCTCAGTGACAGAGCCTATCCTTATTCTGGCTGGAACATTGACGACGTGGAACTCCAGGGCCTAAATTGAATGATTTAATGAGCCCGCCACGCTTTTACTTCTCGGCCTCGGTCCGGCCACGGCATGCTCCCTGGCACGGCCTACGGCCTTGCCGTGGCTGGCCGCCGTGACGAGTGCGGTAATTTTAAAAAAACCTAAAAAATAAAACGCCCCATTTTTGAATTTTGTTTTTTGGGTAATTCTGTTTGCAGAAAACTATTTTCAACAACGCCGCGGTCACCTGTTTTTATCAATATTCTTTATCATTTTATCAATTGCCTGAGCCAAAGGCCCAAGTTTGGCGGCACAGACATCATAAATCGCTTCCGCATCGATATCGAAGTAATGGTGGCTGATAATATCACGCATACCCTTGGCCCCTCGCCAGTCAATTTCAGGATATTCAGAAAGAAGTGTTCCATCAGTGATTTTATCAAGGTTCTTGAGGCTTTCGCCTATGGCAATAAGCTGCATACAAATGGAGTCGAGCTTTTCCATACCTTGTGGAGAATTAGTAAAAAAATCCGCATTCTTCACCGGGGCAAACCGCTGTCGCACGGTTTCAGCAGCCTCAAGTATCTGTGATAAGATGTCCCTTACCAGTTCTCTGTCATACATAGATGCCATCCTGATATATCCGCCGTCTCAGCAGAGGATTCATCTTCTCGCGCAGACGCACAATATCTACAGGCATACGCAGGTCCTGTTCTATGTCCTGTTTTATGGCCGCCAGCAGGAACATATCGGGTCTTTCCAGTTCCACGAAGATGTCGATATCGCTGTTCTCATCAAACTGCCCTTTTGAGACCGAGCCGAATATGCCGAGAGATTTAATGCCATACTCCTTTTGATGGCTTTGCTTGTAATGTCGTAGTGCTGTCAGGATTTCATCGGTGCTCATTGCCCTGATACTCCTAAAGAAAAAACCAATTATTCACCCGTATATAATAGCATACACCCATACACCATAACCAGCAAGCTTTTTTAAAAAGGAACCTTCGCATTTCATATCTTATCCGCAGTTAAAAAATCCCTGCACTTTTTTGCGCTAGGTGGTCCCTGAAAAAACCATCATTCGACCTCGGCAATATCGCCCTGCGGACTTCCAACTAAATAAATCTTATTTTTGCCGCTGCGTTTCGCCTCCAGCAGTGCTTTGTCGGCCTGCTCGAAAAGCTCGTCTGTCGTCGAGCCGTCGTAAGGAAAGCTCGCCAGTCCGCCGCTGATTGTCAGAACACCTTTGCCTTCCGGGCCGAGCAGATGCAGTTCCGCTTTCCCTAATCCTTTTCTAAATCGTTTTGCTATAAAAATCGCCTCCCCTGGATGGTCAGCCATTGCTGAGCGCCTCTCAGCTTCCTCTTTAAGCGGCCCTCTTTGTGGGTCATCCCAGAAAACAACAGCGAACTCATCCCCGCCGATTCTGCCTACGACATCGTGTCCACGGCAGCAGCGCCGCATCAAAACAGCAGCTTGTTTTAAAACTTCGTCGCCGGCTGTGTGACCATAAACATCGTTGTAATGTTTGAAGTTATCAATATCAAAAATGAGCAGCGTCACCCTCCCATTTTCACCCCTGGCACGTTCTATAATCTGCCTGGAAAATTCCCAAATATATCTTCTATTCTTCAGGCCCGTCAGCTCATCCTCGGTAGCCAGTTCCTCAAGCTGCTTTACTCTCTCCCTCGTTGCATCAATAGTAGCAGGCACACCCAATCCGGTTCCATTCCGGCCGCTGGCAGGGGAAATGGATTCGTAAAATCTATTTGTCTGAACCGGACAAATCAAATAATCATCTGCTAAAGTCGCACCGTTGCAAATCGAGCCGACCAACTGCATCGCCGCCGGCTCTTCGTACACCTGCGCCAGAAGAATAATTTTCGCATCGCAATTTACCTCCCTCAAGGCTTTCAGAGCCGAAGCTAATTTAGCCGACACCCCCGACATTACAACAGCGATTGCCGCGAAGCTGTTCTTTGCTGCCGTCTCGATTGCATCAGGTATATTGGCCTGTATTTCACAGGCCAATCGGCGAATAGCATCGGCATCTGAAAAAGCTCCATTAATATCGCCTATCAGCAAAATTCTCCGAGTATCCGCACCGGGAAAAATTGGTATGTTAACAGTTCCCATTTAGCTAAACCCCAGGCAGAGCACACAAAAAAACGGTCAATCGTCACTTCTTATAATAGCAAAATCCGCAGAAAAGTCAACACAATAGTCCCCGCAGACAATTGACGATTGGAACTCGTGCTACGTAGCGAAGTGCTACTTCGCAGAGTAGCAAAGGCATTAAAAATAATCAATTCGTGGGCAGGTCATCAAGATTCTTTTTGACCTGCTCGGCATAGAAGCTGTCGGCATACTTTTCTATAAAGCTCGTTAGAGTTGCTCTTGCGCCAGCCAAATACTTTTTCTTATATTCCGGATTTGACTCGCTCTGATATAGACCAATCTTCAAACGGGCTAACTCGTATAATGCCTGCATTCCGCCATCAGTGTTCTGGAACCTTTTGTGTAATTGTGATAATTTTTCAGCCCGCAGCTGCTCATCAGCAACGAGTTTCACTTGAGCCAGCAGGATATTGTCGCGGAGGGGGTCGCTGTTGCTCATCTGTTCCAGCAATTCGTCGAGGTTCCGTGCATAATCACCGGAGGCGTGCGGGTTTAACATAACGAATCTCGCCAAACGCTCTTCTGCTTTCGGCTCATCGGTTCGATTTTCCGTTCCTATCAGACTTCGCAGCTGATGTAATTTTATTTGCAGCTCGGTTAACTTAAACACCGTCATTGCCGAATCAGCAGGTCTCTGAAACAGACTAAAGAATCTGTCTTCCTGCGTTTGTTTTTTTTCAAGCAGTTTCAATCGCTCGGCCGCCATATTCTCTGCCTCAGCAAGAAGTTTGTCTGCTTGCTCAAAGTCACGTTGGCCTGCCAAATATTTCGCCAGGCGCCATCGTGCTTCCAATGATTCCGCACTGTCACCGAATTCCGCGTACAGCCATTCCCAGCTGTCTTGTGAGTGTTCGTATGGGTAATCGCTGTAAAAATGCAATGTTTCTTTCTGCTCAAACATCTCGATGTCGGGGCTGTATTCACTCAGAAGTGCTTTGTAGTAGAGCGCTATAGGCATCCGTCGGCTGGTGGAACGCCGGCTTATAAAGGAATCGTACTGGGCGGCCAGCCATCGTTTTTTCGCCTGGTAATTTAGCTCCGGCGGCACTGTAAACCACCACGGCCAACGGCCGCGACCCAACTCATCCTCGAGCTTCTCTTTCAATTTTGCACGAAGTGGTATCGGTTCGGTTGGGTAAAACGACCTCTCAAGATACCTTCTCACTCTGACAGAAGGATTGGTAATCATTTCGTCTAATGCTTCTCTTATACTGTGGTCGTGAAATTCGATTGCCTGCTCCGGATTATTCTTGGCTACATAGAGCTGGTAGTCTAATTCATCAAAGCCTATTCTTATTTCAAACGTCACAATAGCCAGCAAAAGGAAAACGCACGTAACAACCCACACCACCCCAGGCCGATAACGCGTAAAATGACCTATCCCAATAACTAATCCCGCTATACCTAAACCGACAAGCCACGCACAAATCCACGGCGTAAAAGAAAATCCCCACTTAATAGGTTCCACCCCCCTTGCACCGCCGAAGTAGGCCCAAAAAGCAAGCTGCGGTGCCGTACATAATACTATCGCAACGAATCGCGAACGAAAACGAAGTGGACGACACGCCACGGCAAGACAACTCACCAAAAGGCAAATTGCAAAGGCCGGCAAATTGGCCCCAAAAAACACCAACAATATAAAAAGCAAACTGTAGCGGAAACTCATAAGCTGCGATATCAACACCGGCACAATTGCCAAAATACCCATAAGCAGCCCTAAAACAAGAATCTGCCACGGATATTCAAATATGCTCAGACCGGTTATGACGACAGACTGCCCCAGATACCAAAGCTTGGGAGAAGTCACTGCCTGAAAGTTAAACGACCAGAACGAGCCGCTCAGTATTTTCGACCAGAAAAATGAGCTTACCCCAAAGGCCGCAACAGCAAGCAGCCAGCATCTCTGAACATTTTCATGGCTGTAGTGCAGCGTAGGGCCGACTGACAGAAAAGTCTTCGAGACCGTTTTAGACCCGTTTTTTGCCTGTTTATCTTCCATAAACTTTCTTTCGATGCTCATTTTACACTCTCGGTTTTTTCTTACGAACATCGAGTATCAAGCATCGAGTATCGAGCATCAAGTATCGAGCGACGAGTTACGTCCCTTCACCGCTGCTGGCAAGATAAATGACTTGTTCCGGCGTCAGCTTGTCTATTTCAATCGACATCGATTTCATCTTGAGCTTACTTACCTGCTGCTCTATCTCGATAGGGACATCGTGGACCGCAACAGCAAGTTTGCCCTGTTTTTTCATCACATATTCGGCTTCTAACGCCTGCGTGGAAAAGCTCATATCCATCACACTTGCAGGATGACCTTCAGCGGCTGCGAGGTTAATTAATCGCCCTTTAGCCAAAAGATAAATTCGCTTGTTATTTTTCAAAACATATTCATCAACGTGTCTGCGCACGCCGCGGTTCACCTTCTTGCTCATCTTTTTCAGGGCCGGTATGTCTATCTCAACATTGAAATGTCCGCTGTTGGCAACAACCGCCCTGTCTTTCATCGCCCGGAAATGCTCAGCCCGAATAACGTTTTTATTACCCGTAAGCGTTACGAATAGTTCGCCGACCTTCGCCGCTTGCGCCATCGGCATAACCCCAAAGCCGTCCATAGCCGCTTCAAGGGCCTTAATCGGGTCAACTTCCGTGACAACGACGATAGCTCCCATACCTCTGGCTCGCATAGCAAAGCCCCGGCCGCACCAGCCGTAACCTGCCGCAACGACCTTTTTACCTGCCATTAGAAAATCCGTCGCCCGAATAATACCGTCAACCGTTGACTGGCCTGTCCCATAGCGGTTGTCGAAAAGGTGCTTGGTCGCAGCGTCGTTTACCGCAATGACCGGAAACTTTAATTTGCCGGCATTTGCCATCGCCCGCAAACGGCTAACGCCCGTAGTCGTCTCTTCCATACTCGCAATAATCCTGCCTGCCTCTTTCTTCCTGCGGGTATGCAGCTCATTTACCAAATCAGCCCCATCGTCAAATGTAATGACCGGCTTATGGTCTATTGCCGCATTGATATGTTTGTAATAGGTGGCCCGGTTCTCGCCGCAAATGGCAAAGACCGGTATCTTAAAATCCTTTACTAATGAAGCCGCTACATCGTCCTGGGTGCTCAGCGGGTTGGAAGCGCATAGAACGACATTTGCCCCCGCTGCTTTTAATGTCCGCGCAATATTAGCTGTCTCAGCGGTTATATGCAAACAAGCCGAAACGTTTTTGCCTTTTAATGGCTTACTCTTCGCAAACCGCTCCCGTATCTGTGCAAGGACCGGCATATCGTTATCAGCCCACAAAATCCGCCTTTTCCCTTCAGCCGCCAACGATAAATCAGCTACGTCATATTTCATTTATCAACCCTTTAACAAATAAAACAATTAACAAATTAACCAATTGTCCATTTAACTAATCCCTCGACTTTACTCTGTATGGTGAGCGAAGTCGAACCATTGACCCTTTCAAAAATGCAGATAGAAGTGGTAACTATACCGCCGCCAACCCAATTTTGCAACCCTTTATTTCCCTGCCCCATTGTTTAGAGTGTCGTTTACTCTAATGGGGTCATTCCTGCAAAACCTGTCCTGAGCCTGTCGAAGGAGTCGAATGGGTGGCAATCTCAAATCCAAATAGTAAATTGTCAATAGTAAATAATAAATTGAAATGCCCACACCTGTCCACCGTGAGTTCTGCTAAAACCCGACTTTTTCAACAGCCCCAAATGTTCCCTATTATTTCCTATTATTTAATTGTCTTGAGTTCCTTGCTCATCCTCTATCTTAAGGATAAATCCTCGTCATATCTGTCTCTGTTTTTCTCCCACCAGGTTTTTGCTTCTTTATATGATTCAAATTCCTTATCAAGCAGCATACTAATAGCGGAACTGACTTTTTCGCGAAATTCGGCGTCTTCGTCTCGTAAGGCTTCTATCAAAATATCCACGGCGCGATGATCCCTAATATTCTCCAGCATAAAAACAGATTTTTCCTTTGTATCGCTGAATGGACAAGAAATTGCCGTTTCGAGCACCCTGAATTGAATCTGTTTATCTTTATATCTGGTTATGTCGAGGGCGGCGTCTCGTATATCTTCCGATTCATCCGACAACGCCGTGGCAAGCAAGTCGCCTGCCTTTGGGTCGTTAATATCTAAAAGAATGTTCACCGCCGTTCGCCTGACCTCCTCGTTGGGATACGCCATCGCATTAACTACCGCAGGCAGAACCTTCGGACTTTCATATCCCTGTAATAACTCAATCCCTGCCAGGGCCACATTGGCATCCTTCTCTGCCACCGCCATCTGAACTATTCCAATTACGCAGGGGTCCCGGTCGAACGCCATATCGAATAGAGACCTCAAAAGCTCAATTTTTCTTTCACCGCTGCTTGTCCTGTTAAATTCGTTCAGCAGAGTATCAATGGGTATTTTGACTTCAGGGGGTTTATTGATTTCTTTTACGGTTTGATTGGCATCCGGCAATGGTAAAATGGGCAAAATGGGCAAAGTGGGCGGTTTGGGCTCTTGAGCATCCTTGTCTGCTGAAGGGGTTTTATCGTCGGTTTTGGTAGGAGGGGATTTCTCGGCATTTGTTTCATCTTTTTTTGACGAACAGCCGATAACTATACATATAACGGAAAGAAGAATGAGGATATAAACCACCGAAATGGAAAATCCACAATGCTTTTTTGTTTTGACCATAGGAATGTTCCTTGATAGTTAACAAATTTTACATCAGGCTTAAGTTGACGACCTTTATGCTCCGTTTAAAGGGCACTAAAACACATAGTATATACCTTCGAGAATTTTGCAAAAAAAATTAATAAAATTTTGTTGAATTATTATAGAGTTTGGTAATTATATACCATTATGACAGGGGGTTCATAGAGCCATAAAGTATAATAGGGGATTCATAGAGTCATAAAGTATAACAGGGGGTTCATAGAGTCATAAAGTATAACAGGGGGTTCATAGAATCATAAAGTATAACAGGGGGTTCATAGAGTCATAAAGTATAACAGGGGGTTCATAGAGTCATAAAGTATAACAGGGGGTTCATAGAGTCATAAAGTATAACAGGGGGTTCATAGAGAAAGTAAGGGTATGTATGTTCCCCGTGAAGTTGCACAGTTTCAGGTTGCAATTAAGATTGGGGTGGTGAATTTTTATATATAGAAGATATGAATGGTTGCGTATATTTTTTTGCTGGCGGGCAGAAAGGGGGTTAATTATACCCAAAAAGGAAAGTGGAATGAAAAAATTATTAGAAAGGAGTATTAAAATGAAAAAGTTTAAGGGGAAAACAATGAAAAAGTTATTGGTGTTATTGTTTGTAGCGGCGATGTGTATGCCTTGCTACGCCGTCGTCAACACAAACATTCTTGTGTACCAGTTTACGCGCACCTTCGATCCGTGGATTGATTACAGTGACGCGAATCAAACTCTTGCCACAAATGTTGGTACACAACGGACGACTGGATATCTTGTGTTAAACGCTGATGTAGACGCAGATGCAAACACATGGGAACTTAATGCTGGTGCTGACCCGACGTTAATCTTCTACGGTGGCACAGGAATTAACAAATGGGGTGTATCCTTTAATGTCAACGACGATGTCAACGACGCAAACGGTAGTATGGGCATCAGACTATTTAGCCTTCAGGGCAAGACAGATAAGGGTTTATTGTTTGTCATCGATGCGAATACTGAACAGGAGACAGTGGGGGCTTCTTATAGCACTTTATACGGCAAGACCGGAAAACTTGATATAGGTAAAGGTGCACTACATAAAGAAGGCGTTCCCAGCAGTATGAAAGGAATTGTTGAGGAATGGGCTGATACGGTTGACTCTTTTGAAGGTTTCGGCAATACGACGATGACCCTTAACTCCTTATACACCAAGTGGGCAAACGCGGGGAGCAAAAACCAGGCGCAAACTGTTGATAAAATCATCGCAGATTTGGGGAACCTGGGCTATCCTTTTGCGGGAGCCCTCCAGGCCCGGATAGACACCGCCCTTGCCAACCGTGCTGCTGGTTACCCACCTGTGATAGTTCCCGTTCCTGCTGGAACGTATCCTGGGGACGTGGTAATTAACGAGCCCAACGTTACGCTTAAATCGGCAAGTGGCGCTGCTGTCACCATTATACAAACCGCAACTACAGAACCCGGCGTAAGCATCAATGCTAATTATGTTACACTCGGCGGCTCGGCAGGTCACGGCTTCACTATTACCAGCAAGAACGCCGTTGACATGAATGATTACGTGGATAGTGTGGTTACAGTTCAAGTTGGTGTCGCTCACACCAAAATTTCTCACAATACTATAGTCGCTGACGGTCATGCACACTATAACCTGCTCGTTTTGACCGGCGCAAGTGACCTTCTTATCTCAAACAATACTTTCACCGGAGATTCAGAAGCTCTACCGGACGGTGCAGGTGTCATGCGGCTGATACAAGTCAACGATATAAACGTAATCGGCAACATAGCTAATGGCAACGGTTTGATACACTACGGCTTCCAGGTAAATGGTTGTGGCGGAGACGCCCTTATCGCCGACAATACCCTCACCAACTTTATTGGTGCAGGTGGCGTAGTAGTGACATCTGATGTAGGTACCGACAGTGTAGAACGGATGACTATCCACCACAATAACATCAGCGGCTGCAAGAGGGGTATATTGATTACCGACGAAGACGATGATGACAGCACTGGCGATATTAACGATGTGACCATCACACATAACACCATACAGAACAATGTTACAGGTCTTAAAATCGGCGGCTACGGTGACGATAGCAAGGTACTTGTTGCTAACTTCGTTGTTGAAGACAACAAATTCCTCGGCAACGTCCTCAAGCAAGTAGAGAATGTCACTGGTACTGGACTTGATGCTGAGCTTAACTGGTGGGGCAGTGCATCTGGGCCTTACCATAGCTCGAACCTAGGCGGTTTAGGCGGTTCCGTATCTGATGATGTTGACTTCGCGCCTTATTGGATAAACGCAGCTATGACTATCCATAACTGACCCGAATAGCTAAATGAGAGTTTGCCAGGCGACCCCGCCTCTTGTGAGGTGGGGTCGCTTTTTTTAGGATTTGTTACGGCTGCAAACGGCAGTCTTTGCAGCAATTCCAAAATTGACTGTCGTTGACTTTCGCACTTTGATTTTTGATTTGGTTTCCTGCCTGTTTGCCCCTCGAAGCGTAGCGTAGATTCCCGAGCGATGCTCACTATGCCAAGAACAGGAGACCCACTTCATTCCTTCCGTCGTCTGTCTTCAGTCATCTGTCTTCTGTCTTACGCTCTCTGTTAATTTAGGCAATCTGCGCCTAAAAATTTTTCTCGCAGCGCAGCGGAGACCCCAGAACTTCGTTATCTGGGGTCCAGAATTTCTCGTAGCGCATGCGTCCAAAATTTTCGAATATTTTCAACCGTTTCTATACAATTTTCAAACGTTTCTATATAGTTTTCGAACGTTTTCGCTCGTTTTTGCCCCACCTATTTTGCCCAAACCCCACAGATTAACTTACCAAACCCCATTTTTACCTCAAAAACCAACGTCCCACCCCAAAATCCCCTCAAAAAAACTCAAAAATTCCTATTTTTTTCTAAATCAGCATGCCTTCTAAAAACCAACAATCAAAAGCGAATTTTGTTGTAAGGTAATTCGGCTGAAATATAATTAGCACCGCTTGTTCAGTCAAAAAAAAGGAGCAGCTTTTAATGCCGAAAGTATCAGTGGACCTGACAGGAAAATGGGAATTTAAGCAATACCCGGCCTCGGCCCGGCGAATGCGCGACCTGGACTCCGCTGACTGGCTGCAAACCAGCGTCCCCTGCTCGATTTTTAGCAGCCTGATTGCAGCCGATAAAATAAAACAAGATGATATTAACGCCCGCCCCGAAGATTTCTTCTGGGTCAGCGAAAAACTCTGGATATACAGAAAAATTTTTGACGCACCGGCTGAACTGCTCAACCACGACCGAGTTGACCTGGTCTTCGACGGCCTGGATACAATAGCCAGCATCTGGCTCAACGACAAGCTCATCGGCAAAACAAACAATATGTTCATTCCATTTCGCTTTGATGTAACGGCACTTCTGAAGTCGCGAAATAATTCATTATTAGTCAAATTCGAGCCAGCAGTCCAATACGCCAAGAGACTGATGAGCCGATATACCTCGTTTAGCGAATCGGACTTTATCAATCCATATCGTGTCTACATAAGAAAAGCCCAGTACCAATTCGGCTGGGACTGGTGTCCGGGTCTGCCGGGCTGCGGGATTTGGCGGCCTGTCCATCTTGAAGGCACCAAGAAAGCGCGATTTGCCGACCTGCACGTTCGAACGGTGGATTGCAATCATCGCTACGCTGATATCAAAATCGCGGTAAAATTAGACACAGTGACAGAAGAAGAATTTCTTTGCAAGCTAACTTTGTCCTGCAGCGAACAAGCAATTGAGCACAACTTGACTTTCAGGCCGGGCGAAGATTCTCAATCAACGGTGATTCGGATTAAAAGCCCACTACTTTGGTGGCCGGCCGGCTACGGGCAGCAGAATCTCTACCATCTTGCGCTTGTGTTGCTGAACGGCGATGAAATTATAGACCAAACACAAAAAGATATCGGGATAAGGACAGCGAAACTGAACCGTTCGCCGGACGAATACGGGGAGAAATTCCAATTTGAAATAAACGGCCAACCTGTATTTGCCAAAGGCGCAAACTGGGTGCCGGCGTCGATATTTGCAGGTGCGGTCGGCAGCAGCGATTATGAAAAACTTTTATCCGCCGCAGCCAAATCCAATATAAATATGCTTCGTGTATGGGGCGGTGGGTACTATGAAGCGGAGAAATTTTACGAACTCTGCGACCATCTCGGCATAATGATTTGGCAGGATTTTATGTTCGCCTGTGCCTATTATCCCGACCGGCGGTGGTTTCTGGAGGAGGTGGAAAAGGAAGCAGCCATAATCATAAAGCGGCTGCGGAATCATCCGTGTTTAGTTTTATGGTGCGGGAACAACGAAATCGACTGGCTGCACCACGCCGGCTGTCTTGGGAAGGGGAAAAAATTCTATGGCAAAGCAATTTATCATCGGCTTCTGCCGCAATTAGCTGCTGAGCTGGACCCCGATACCGATTACATACCGACGACACCGTTAGGTGAGAAAGACGAATTTAAGACCGGCAAAACACTAACAACACACAACTGGGGCGTCTGGTCGGGCCATCAGCCGGTCCGTCAATACCAATGCCTGCCTGAAGACGTTCCGCGATTTGTTACTGAATTCGGCATGCAATCGCTGCCCCATATAAAAACTATCAAAAATTTTTGTCCCCCTGAACAGCTGCACATTGGCAGCTATTCAATCGAAAAACACAACTATCAATTAGACGGCAACAGTCGTCTATACCGCTATATAGGTGATTTATTCGGCACTGCTGAAAACCTTGAGCAGTTTGTCTATTTCTCACAAATCACACAGGCTCGCGGCGTCAAGGCATACGTCGAACATTTAAGGGCCCACAACTTTAGAAACAATGGTGTATTATTCTGGCAGTTCAACGATTGCTGTCCCGCAATAAGCTGGTCGGCAATAGACGTAACAGGCGAACCAAAGGCGCTTTATTATTACGCAAAGCGATTTTTCTGTAAGCTACTGATTGCGGTCGTATCCGAACCGGAGAAAGTACAGCTCGGTTTGCCGTCGGCGTTGCACCCGCTCAAAGTTATTGTGATAAATGACAGCGAACAACCAATAACCGCCACGCTAAATTGCCGACTGATAGATTTATTCGGACACCTGCTTGACCAAGTCGCACTTCCCATTGCGATTGCGCCGTTTAGCACATCGACCCCGCCGAAACTGCCGAAAACGATTATTTTCCCCACGCATCCGGACAAATCCTGCCTGCATCTTGTGATAGACAGAAACGGGGAAAAAATCGCAGAAAATCTGTTCTTCTACCTGCCCGACAAATATATCGATTGGCCCAAGGCAGAAATCAGCAAGAGCTTTTCTCAAATAACCGACAAGCAATGGAAGCTCAAATTAAAATCAAACGCAATCGCAAAAGATGTGCAAATCAGCACTTCTGTGGCAGCGCAATTCAGTGATAATTTTATAGACTTGATACCCCCGGATGAGTTCGAGGTAACAATTAACTGTGAGCAGGGCCTTTCTTCAATTGAGCCGGTATTGCAGCTACGCTCTCACTTAAACCGGTATTTCAAATAACCAGGAGGCGCACCAGGGGGTGTCATACCAGGAGGTACACCCTCAACCCCCGGTACTGGAACACGCCTGCGTTCACCCGGTCTGCCGCCCCAACTTCGCAAAGGTTCTTTCGGTTCTTTTTCGTATCTTTTGATTTCATTAAACTTACTCTGCAATGCTTCGGTCCAATACCTCGTTTTAATAGGCAAACGCTCTATGTCCTTTCCATCAAAACTGTAAAGCACGTCAAAAAAACGCCTATTATGCAGATTATTCCCGCCCGACCAATCATTTACAGGTACAATATCGACCAAAACTGCGCCGGTAGTATAATCAACCGTCTTGGGTATTGTAACTCCCCCTTTCTCTTCCTCTTCCGTAATCTTGTATTCACCAACCTTGCCTATAAGTTCTCCCTGCTTGACCGTAAAGTCCTTACTGTACCAATAACCTAACACATACCTGGAGACCTGCACTGTTACAGCCTTGGTGGCTTCTTGTATCTCACGCGGGAAGAAATATAACGTTCTCGGAATATCTACAGCCTCCGTTGCGTCAGAAAATTCGCTCCATAAAATAACTTTGTTTTTCAACGATTTGTCCTGCTCGCTGAACTGATTCGTCCCCGCTATAGGATTAAAAACACCCAACTGAATTCTGTACCGGTACTTCCCGGGTTCAACAGTATCATCATACGCCCAAAACAGTAATGGTTTGTCCATCTTGGCGATGTCTGTACTCTTGGTAATCGAAATCTCATCAAATTCTTGATAAACATCATCTATTGTCTTTGAAACCTCCTTACTTTTTTGCGGACGTTCCTTTTCCTTCTCACTCTTGCGCTCAGGCTGGCTTCCTCTTGTTGGCAGCGTTTTTCTTACAGGCGCAGGAGTACTTGGACCCCCCGCTCCTTCCATTCCCCTTCCCATTCCCGTTCCCATCCCCATTCCCGTTCCCATCCCCATTCCCGTTCCCATCGGCGTCCCCACCCCAGGCTGACCGCCTGTTCCTCCTGCTGGGCGTGTTTTTGTCCCCGCTGGTCGGCTGCGCCGCTCTGAGCGTTCTCCTTCACGCTCCTCCTTTTTCCCCACAGCAGCTTCACGCCTTTTTATTACATCTATCTCTTTTTGATACTCCACATATTTCCCGTGTAATGAAGGAGGAAACCACTCTTCTTTTACAGAGGCAACCTGATAAGCCTCCGGCTGCAACAGGTCTATTCTCACTTCCGCATCATCAAATTGAAGCAGACGCACTTTTATCCCACCGGCCGGCAAATCATTAATATCCTCTATAACCTCAAACATTCTTTTGCGAGGGTCTATCTTGCTTCGAGGCACGGTTTGCCAATCGCTCCAACTGCCATCGGAAAGCAACTTCTGTCTTTGTAATTGCACAGATGCAAAAACCGGTTTTGCAAGGCACGGGTCACGCCAATCCTGCTGAATATCCTCACCGGCAAAACTTGTATTAAACTTTTTATATAATCCCGAAACATCAAACTTCGCTTCCACGGTAACAAAATCAATATCATTTGGCTCACTATTATCTGGGCCATAAACATTTTCCTCACCAACCTTTCCATTAGGCACATAAGCCACCGTTCTGATATGCTCAGCCAATACCTCGTTGACTTCACCAATCAGCGGAATACGATACACTCTGTTATCAGTTATGCCCTTTGGATTAATAGGCTGTGGCAGACCGAGGCTAATGTCAATGTTACTCACAGCCGAGTCGAGCAGAGCAATAAAATCACCAACTCGCGACTGGTATGGCTGCTTTGGCTCAGGATTGCGATTCAGTTTGTTCTCCAAAACTTCAGCCTGCTTGCTTAGTATGTAATTATCAATAGCGCTGGGGCTAATCTTATGCTTATCATAGCTGACTGCGTTGGGACTTTTAATAACAAAGAAATACGAAAGAACGATACATCCCACCACTACCACGGCCAAAACGACCTTCTCAACATGTTCTTCGAAAAAGTTGCTGTCTTTTTTACTCATGCCTCGTATCCCGCATAACGCTTCAAGAATCTACATTTCCGTTCGTTCTTCCACCTTCTTCAGCGATTTTTTGACCGATTCTGGTTTAATCTCATCGCAGCCGTTTTTGTTAAAAATATATTCGCAAATTAAATCCAATTCTACCACAGCATCCTCGCCGTAGCGGTAGAGATTATGAGCTGTATCCTTCCGGTCAATCGACTTAATATTATTCTCTAAAACCGTTATTTGATTATGCTTGAAAACTTGTTCTTGCTCCTCACCGGAAAATCCTCTGAACTTATGCTGCTTGGCACTACAAAGTTGCTGCATAAACGGCAAAACCGCCTTCGTACTAACCACAACAACAACATTAAAATGCACAACATCAATATCATCATTGCAAAACCTTCCTGTGTGAGGCTCTGTAAGCGCCCCTTCAATCGAAAGAACATAACTGGGCCTTACAGCCGCCGCTTTTCCACCGGTCCCCTTGTCGCTCGCGGCAAAACTTACATCCAGAAGCCGTTTCACCGGCGATGTGAAAACGCTATTCGACCCGGAATTCAGAGCATCTATCGTATCGAAAATGTCTTCGATGATCCAATAAGCTAACTGCCAATACCAGCAATCCTCAACCGCTGTGTCCATTCCGGTATATTCATATTCTTCCCAGAATTCGTATCCGCTCAAATCCGCCGGATTAGCATAAACAAGCGCAGACTGTGCCTTCTCTCGGCAAAGAACGTCCGTTATCGTAGCGTCAACCTCGCTCAACCTCAGATCCGACCTTCCCTTTTCCATGCTCCAATCCAGACCCCGACGAGAAGATGGTAAACTGGAGCCCTGCAAATTTCTCTGCAGTTCGGCATCCGTGGGACAATCAAGTGCATTTGCCTGGGCAATTAGTTTGTCTATCCCGCCGCGAAACCGCTGGCCAAATTCCTTGAAAATCAACGTGGAGGTATCCTTCGGCTTAGGAAATATTTTATAACTTAATAACTGCCTTTGGCTGCTTTGCTTGGCTAAAAGTGCTGTCTGATTGGCATCTCTCTCGTAAGCCTGCTGATACTCTTGCTCAACCTCCCATTGGTTACGGGAAACGGTACTTTCGCTTAGGGATTGAACTCTTTTGCCTATAGAAATACTTTCATTTTCTACCCGTTTCTTGAGTTTACTGCTCATCAATTGGGTAGGTATAAAAAGAAGCACTGCAACCAGAATTATAATAACCGGCAGTATCAGCGATGAATAATTCCCAAGAAAACTTAATCTCTGTATAAGGTCTTTAAATTTGGAGATATCCATTTCAACTCACCAATCTATATCTGCTTTTTGGATCCTCTACTGCGTCGTTTCTCCGGTCAAAATGCCTTTATAACCTCAGAAACTAATCTCTTCGCCCCCTCTTCGGCGTTTTCCCGTCCCCTCCGTCTTCTTAGTTTCCTCAGTCCTCTTAATCTTCTCAGTTTCCTTAATCTCCTCGGTTTCCTTAATCTCCTTCGGTGCATCTTTCCAGATAAATTTAACATCTAATTTGAACCAGTGGTCATTGCCTTTATAAACAACTTTGCCGGACCTGTCGGTTTTCTTTTTTCCCTTCTCGTCCAGCTCGGCGACCTTACTGATAATCTCCTTTGTCATGGGGTCAATCAAAATCCGCTCATCACTATCTCCACGCTCAGCCTTTTTTGCTTTTTCAAATTTGATATCTTCAAGGCCTACCCCTACAGGCATTGCAGCTTCCAAAGCTACTTCACCTGTTTCCAACTTGAAATGCTCAATCTTGGCTTTTCTATACAGTTCAAACTGATTTTTCCAGGCAACAATATCATCAAGATGCAGCAGTCGAGTAACAACTCCCCATTTATTCGGATCGCCTTCCACTCCGACAGGGTCCATCAGTTCACCTATGTCCTTATAGGGACTATACCCGGTTATAGTTACCACAAATCCGGGGCCGCTTTCAACCTCTTTTCCCTCCTCCGCCGAGTAATCTTTTTTGCTCTTCTTAGAATACGCCTTTTGACCATACTTAGACGCTGCTCCACCCATCCCCTCACGGATGCCGGCATCAGCAGGCCCCATACGAGACAGGTCGTAACCAGGCGAACCAACTCCGGCTCTGCCCGTCCTCCCTCCACCACCTCGCTCCGTGAAATCTGCGGCACCAAATTGCGCAGAAGCAATATCACCTACAAAGTAAACTGACATACCCGTTACAAATATCTGCTTCCGTTTCTGGCGTTCAAAGTTCTTTACTCCCCTTACATCGCCCCTGGCAAAGGCCTCATAAAGCTCTTTTTGTTCAGGATTATTTTTTTCGTTCGGCAAGACTGATATTATGGTTTGATACAATAGGGGAACCACGTTACGATAGTCAAAAGATTTAAGTTCTTTTTCTATTATCGCTTCGGATTGTAACCCCTTGCTTTCCTCGGCTTTGAGCTTGTCGCTGGCCTGCTCGGCGGCATTAATGATATTGTCGACCCTTTGTCGAACCTGATTGTTATTCGCATAATTAACTCTATCCAGAGCGGTCCTCGCGAAACACATAAGCGAAACCAGCAATACCGCACACGCTGCAGCAGTAAAGTATCTGGTTTTACCTGCCCAGGCCATTGACCTTGCGATACTGCGGGGCAACAGGTTACTTTCTATCCTGGCCAATCCTAAACCTTGCAAAGCAAGGCCATAAACAATACCAAAATCACAAACACTCTCGTGAAATTTCGCTGCTGAGACAGCTGAACTTATCGTAAGTCTCTTAAACGAATCCGGCATTTCAACAGGTATCTGCAGTGTTTGCCGTAAGTATTTGAGCAGGCCGCGCATCCTCGTTCCGCCGCCCAAGGCAATAATCTTCGACAACTTAGTGTTTGGATTAGAACTGGTGTAAAAGCCCAATGACCGTTGGATTTCAGAAGCTAAATCTGTAAAAACCGGCTTCATCGCCTGGAATACCTGCCGGGCATATTTGCTCATTGGAGCGGTGCGTTTTAGTTTTTCAGCTTTTTCAAAATTGAGTTTAAACGCATCCGCTATCGCCCTGGTAAAAGCATTACCTCCCATGGGGACACATCTTTGCCAAACTGTCGAACGCGTACAGACAACCAAATCGCTATTTTCCGCACCTATGTCAAGAATAACGGTGGCTTGATTGTCGGACTTACCCAAATCGCTGTAGTCGTACAATGCGTAATTATATAAAGCCATTGGTGCCATCTGAACATAGCTAACCGTCACATTTTCTCTGGCAAAATGCTCCAATACCGAGCTGACCACATCACTCTTAACCGCAAAAATACCCACTTTTGTTTCAGGACTGTCAGTCTCTGCCATCAACTGCCAGTCCCACTGCACATCATTGATATCAAAAGGAATCTGCTGAGCCGCCTCGAACTTAACGATTTCAGGAATGCGCTTCGGCTCAACAGGCGGCAGTTTCACAAACCGTGCAAAACTGTTCTGGCTCGGCACAGAAACAACTATATCATCCTTGCCCAAATCGTTCTGCTTCACAAACTGGCGCAAACTCAACGCAATCAGCTCATCCCTTTCTTCCGGTTTTATACCACTTCCGGTAAGAACTTTGCCGTGCTGGATATTGTCGAAGCCGATTACTTCAACAACGCCCCCTGCGCTCCTTAATCGCAATGCTTTCAGGGAATTATTGCCTATATCTATCGCCCAAACCGAACTGTATTCTAACGCCATAACCAAACCCTCGCAATTATGGTCCAAACATGATTTGAACGGTGTTGTAAGCTCGCCTCAACAATTATATATTGTAACATACTATGAAAACTTTTGCCATAAATACTATTGGCTGTAAAGTCAATCAATATGAAAGCCAGCAGATTCGGGAGCTGCTCGAACGGCTCGGACTCAACCAGGTCGAAACGTCCAAAAGTGAGCCCGACCTGGTTGTTATCAATACCTGCTGCGTAACTCTATCCGCCTCTGCAAAAAGCCGACAACGCATCCGAAAAGCCCAAAAGCTAAGTCCTGATGCTATTATAGTTGTTTGCGGCTGCTTACCAACGGTACAAACAGGCGAACTAAACAACCCTGGTAAAAATACCCATCTGATTAGCCATCGAGAAACCATAGCTGCGACTTTAAGCCAAATAGTCAATGGCAAAGCCGTTGCCTCGATATCCCAAAACTTTCAATCAGACCAAAACACTATAATTAAAACAGAAAACGGTTCTAAAATCAAGCTTAAAAATAAATCGGCTGAGCTGCCGAAACTTACCCAATTAACATCATTTAAGGGCCATACGAGGGCTTTTTTAAAGATTCAGGATGGCTGCGACGGATATTGCAGCTATTGTATCGTACCTAAAGCCCGTCCCTTTGTTCACAGTAAGCCGGCTGAGGCGGTCCTCCAGGAGGCACAAGCCCTCGTTGAAGCAGGTCATAAGGAAATCGTCGTAACAGGCATATTTGCCGGCGCTTACGGCCAAAAAAGCGTCCGGCGAAAAAACTGGGCTAACCAGCAAAACGACAAATTAGCAGATTTGCTCGATAAAATGGGAGAAATACCAAATCTCGCAAGAATAAGAGTAAGTTCGCTGGAGCCGGGCGATGTAACATCGCGATTGCTCGATACTTTCAGTAAACATCGTAAGATTATGCCACATCTGCACTTGTCACTACAGTCAGGTTCAAACGCAGTCTTAAAAAAGATGTGCAGACAATACAGTGCCGACGAATTTAAAGAAAAGATTGCGTTAATCAAAAGCCGGCTCGACAGGCCTGCCATAACCGCTGATGTCATTGTTGGTTTTCCGGGCGAAACGGATGCTGATTTTGAAGCAACTGTTGAGCTGGCAAAAGAAGCAGGCTTTGCAAAAATGCATGTTTTTAGTTTTTCGAAACGGGCGGGCACGGCCGCGGCAGGCCTGCAAGGTACTGTAAATAATAGAGTTATAAAGGAGCGCTCCCAGATATTGCGGGGTTTGGATGCCGAACTGGGCTATAAATTTCGGCAGCAATTTATCGGCGAAACAGCTGAAATTTTGGTGGAAAATAGCGATGGGCGGTGTAAAGGCAGAAGTGAAAGGTATTTTATGGTCTATCTCGAAAAAACAGGGGAAAATCCGCAAAAAGGCGAACTGGTGAAGGTGAAATTGGTTAAAAATGGCGTAAATGGGCTAATTGGGCAAGTCGAAAGGCGGGACAATTAACAGGTAAATCTCAATCAAACGCGCATCCGCCTTCGCCAAGGCTTCGGCGGGACAAGAGTTTATTCGCAAAAGCGTAAGAATTTCAATCAAAAGTGCAGATTTTCGCATCAAACGCGCAAGTTCGTGTAAGAAACGTTCGAAAACGTTTGAAAACGTTCGAAAATTGATATGAAACGTTTGAAAATAGTATAGAAACGTTTGAAAATATTCGAAAATATTCGACAATTTTTTACCTATATGCGCATTTGATTGAAATTTGTTGTCGGCCACGAGGACATCCGCCTTCGCTAAAGCTTCCGACTTCGTCCCGATATAAGACGTCGGGACTACGCCGGACAAGCCGGCGGACAGGCTCCGACACGAAGAAGAATTAGCTGCAGATTGCCTAAATTAACAAAGAGCGGAGGAGCGGAAGAGAGAAAAGACTGGGTCCCAGATAAAGGAGTTCTGGGATCTCCGCTACGCTACGAGGGTCTTCGCTACGCTACAATACAATTTTCTGGATCCCAGATAAAAGAGTTCTGGGATCTCCGCTGCGCTACGAGAGGAAAGTCCAATGAAAATGCGGTTTTGGGTTAGTTTAAAACGACGACTGGATCCCCGCCCGTCGTTCGGAATATCAACCTCGAAAACATCACCAGCAAGAAAAGTAAATACGCACTGTTCCTTAACGGTTATGAGCATTCGCCGATAACAGAGTTGTCAATAACACTGTTGACGAGCTATCCACTGTAGGTAGCTCGAGTGATAACTGAAGATAATCAGGATTAGGCTGCCATTTAGAATGTCGAGCAAAATAATGCTGGACAGGAAAGTGAAAAAAAGGTAAAAATGCAGTGATTGGTGATTAGTAAATGGTAATTGGTAATTACCAGTATCCAGTTACCAAATACCAAAGGTTATATGTAATGAAGAAATTAGTTATATTGCTTTGGTGCTTTGCTTGGCTGTGGCAATGAGAATACGCCGGGACAGATTTATCTCGACACTGCAAAAATAATAAAAAACGTATCGCTAAACGATAAAGCAATACCATTCGAACAATCTTCGCAAAAAGTAAAAATCTCCTATGACCACAGCAAAAAACCTTGCACGCTTATAATAAAAATATAGAGGAGTAAAAACAGATAACGATATAACCGTTCAGGCCATCATCTGGTCATGAGGCGCCCTGTTAGTGTATAATAGTGGAAATGAAATCGGGAAGACAGAAATAAAAAAGAAAATAGAATGAAAAAATTATACGTGGTTATTTTATTACTATCCGTATTTCTGATTGTGCATAATTCATTTGCACAAGAAAATGACGAGTAAGGGATGTATTTTTCTAAAAAAGTTTATCAACCCCATCCGCTTCCGAAGTTTGATGAAACGAAGAAGTTACTTCCCGCTCCTATCTATGATGAAAATCCTCTCTGGATTGATATGTACTGGAAAGCGTGGGAATTGGCATTCAAAAATTTTTATGAACCGGCAGAAGGAACTGGTTTCGTTTCTCAATTTATTGACGCCGCCTTTAATGCAAATATTTTTCTGTGGGATACCGCTATTATGACGATGTTCCTCAACACGGCTCATCCATTAGTCCCCGGAATCTCTTCTTTGGATAATTTTTATGCAAAGCAATATCCTACCGGAGAAATATGCAGAGAAATAAACAGATGCACTGGTGTTGATTTTGAACCGTGGAGAAATACTGAAAATCTTCCCCTGTTCAGCCGCTGGGGATTTGACGAATATTTCAATCCGTATCGCGCTGATGTAATTTATAAAGGACGAGAAACGCCCACTCCAAATCCCAAACTGACTCTCGATGCATTGAACCATCCGATTGCTGCCTGGGCAGAAATGGAAAGTTATAAATGGACGGGTGATAAAAGACGATTGGAAATGGTTAGAGAACCATTGATAAAATATTATGAAGCGCTGAAAAAATATATTCGCCAGGGGAATGGGTTGTACATAACCGATTGGGCAAGTATGGATAACTCACCAAGAAATATTTGCCTTGCCAAAGGAGGAACGGGCATAGATATTTCAGCGGAGATGGTTCTCTTTGCCAGAAATTTAGCTGAACTCTCTGCGGTATTAGGGTACAAAGACGCTGCGAAGAATTTTGGAAATGAAGCGGATAACCTTGCATCTTTGATAAACCAAAAGATGTGGAATGATCAAAAGAAATTTTATTATGATTTGACGGTTGATGAAGAATTTTGCCGATTCAAAACCATCGGCGCTTTTTGGACACTTGTTTCAAAAACAGCAACAAAGGAAAGAGCTGAATTACTTGCCGGACAATTGAAGAATCCAAAAACGTTTGGAAGATTGCATCCCATTCCGTCTCTCGCCGCCGATGAAGACGAATACTATCCCGAAGGAGGATATTGGTCTGGCGCAGTTTGGATAGCGATGAACACAATGGTTATTAAAGGATTGGAAGAATACGGCTTCAATGAATTAGCTGAAGAAATTGCGATTAAACATCTCAATGCAATGGCGACTGTTTACAAAAGGACTGGCACTATCTGGGAGAACTATGCTGCCGATTCAATTAAAGAAGGAATAAATACCAATAGCGCCCAAGTTGCAAAAGATATGGTCGGCTTTAGCGGTGTTACCCCTATTCTTCATTTCATTGAACAGGGAATCGGTTTAAAACCAAATGCGCCAAAGAATGAGCTGCTCTGGAAAATAAATTCCGATAAACGCAGCGGCTGTGAAAGATTCAGATTCAACGGACATGTCGTTGATTTGATTGCCCAGCCTTTGAAAGAAGGCGGCATGAGAATATCCGTTCGTTCCGACGGCAAATTTCGGTTAAGAGCAATTCATAAAGGAAGAGAAAAGATTTTTAACGTCAAAAAAGGAAAAATGATTTGTTCTTTATCCCTTAAAAAAATATGAGAAAAATTTCAAACATACACCTATAGAACAGGAGACCAATGCAATGTGTATCAATCGTATATTACTGTGCGTTTCTTTCCTGGTATTTTTTACAGTTTTTTCAACCGGAAAAGCAAATGCTCAGGAGCAGATGCTTGATGATTTTGAAACGCCTGAGGGTTGGAAGATAATTGTTTCCGACGGTGTTACGCTCAACATCGCCTCGGATAAGGGCTTCAGCGGCAACGCAATACGGCTCGATTTCAACTTTGTCGCCGGTGCAGGCTATGCAATCATTCAAAAACATATTCCCATCAGTCTGCCCGACAACTACCGTTTTACTTTTTACCTGCGGGCTGATGCGCCGGTCAATAACTTTGAGTTCAAACTTTTAGACCCGACCGACAATGTATGGTGGAACAAAAAGGTTAATGTGGAGTTTCCGCACGACTGGCAGAAAACAGTCATCAGGAAACGCAACATTTCCTTTGCCTGGGGAACCGACAACAGACCGCTCAGGAAACTCGACCGCATCGAATTTGTCGTTTCAGCAGGCAAAGGCGGCAAAGGTTCGATATACATAGACAATTTGACCATAGAGCCTATTGACAAATCAAATAACAACGCACTTCCTGTCGCTGCCGCCTCTTCTGCTGCAAAAAATGCGAGCCCGGAAAATGCGATTGACAGCAATCTTCAAACGGTATGGCGAAGCAGTCCGGGCAAACGCCAGTGGTTTCTGCTTGATTTTAAAAAGGCCGCAGAATATGACAGCATAGTCATCAACTGGGACGATGCCTATGCGGCAGATTATCAGGTGCTGACTTCAAACGATGGTCAGAATTTCGACACGGTTTTTCACGCACGAAATGGAAACGGCCAAAGAGACTATATCTATCTGGGCGAGTGTGAATCGAGATTCCTCAAGCTCATTATGAATTCAGGCCCCCAAAAATATTACGGCATCTGTTCGCTTGAGGCAATACCGACAGATGCAAACTCCACACTGAACAAACTGTATGAAAGAATTGCCGCCGATGCCCCTGGCGGACATTTCCCGAAGTATTTCGATAAAAAACAGACATACTGGACGGTTGTAGGGCCGGAAGGAAACAGCAAAAAAGCACTCATAAACCAGGAGGGCGCAATCGAAATCGACAAGGCAGGATTTTCTCTTGAGCCATTTCTGTTTGTCAACAATCATCTTATTACATGGGCTGATGTCTCGACAGCTCAGTCGCTGGAGAACGGCTATCTGCCGATTCCATCGGTTGTCTGGCAGCACAAAGACATTGAGCTTAAAGTTACGGCATGGGCAGCAGGAAAACCGGGGGCGTATTCTCTTTTCTCGAACTATCGGGTCTCGAATCCGACTGAGCGGACAGTCCGCGGCACATTTTTTCTGGCAATAAGGCCTTTTCAGGTACTTCCGCCATCGCAGTGGCTGAATCTCATTGGCGGCACAACTAAAATAAAAAACATCAATTTTGACGGATACAAAGTCTCTGTTGACGACAGGTCGATAGTGCCGCTCGCAAAACCAGACAGGTTTATCACGGCGGAATTCGCAGATGGAGATATCACTGAATATCTAACCTCTTCAAAAACGCCCGCCGGCAGCAACATTTCTGACGAAACCGGTCTTGGCTCTGCCGCTTTAGGATACAGCTTTAAGCTGAAACCGAAACAGTATATTGATATAGTTTTTGAATCGCCGTTCGATGGCGAATCTCAATTACAGCAGGTGGCTGCGGATGAGCGAATGGCTTTTGCCAGGCGAACGTTCGATGACGCAAAAACATCATGGCAAGGCAGGCTCGACAGAATCGACATCACACTTCCTGCATCGGCGCAGCAGATTGTTCAGACTCTCAAGACGAACATCGGATATATCCTCATTTGTCGAAACGGCGCCGCTATTCAGCCTGGCGCCAGGACGTATGACCGTTCATGGATTCGTGATGCCTCTTGTACATCGGCAGCGCTTCTGCGAACTGGAAACTCGGAGGAAGTGCGTGAATTTATCGACTGGTACGCCGAGTATCAGTACCCAAACGGCAAAATACCCTGTGTGGTCGATTGGCGAGGAGCAGACCCGGTTAATGAGTACGACAGCACGGGGCAATTCATTTACGTAACGGCGGAATACTTTCGGTTTACACATGACAGGGCGCATTTACGAAAAATGTTCCCAAAAATTATTAAAGCTGTCGAATACATAGAATCTCTGCACAATGAACGCAAAACAGAACTTTATCTTTCAGGAACTCCGGAGCAGCAGGCGTGCTACGGATTAGTGCCGGAATCTATCAGCCACGAAGGATATTCCGCCAAACCGATGCACTCGTACTGGGATAATTTCTATATCATAAAAGGACTCAAAGATGCGGTGGAGATAGCTAATGCGCTCGGCGAAAAACAACTTGCTGGGAAATGGGCTAAACATCTCGAAGAATCTCAAAGGAATCTGTACGCCTCGATGCGGAAGGCGATAGCGAACAAGGGGATTAACTATATTCCGGGCTGTGTCGAGCTTGGCGACTTTGATGCAACATCAACGGCCATCGGCATCTTTCCCTGCGGTGAACTTAATTGCATACCGCAGCCGTTTCTGAATAATACCTTCGATAAATATTTTGACCATTTCACTAAACGACGGGACGGCAAAATAGAATGGAAAGATTATACGCCCTATGAAATTCGCATTATCAGTGCGTTTATCCTTATGGGAGACAGGGAAAGAGCCAATGACCTGCTTAACTATTTCCTTAAAGACCGCCGGCCTCTGAGCTGGAATCACTGGGCAGAAATCGTCTGGCGGGACCCCAATGAATCTAAATTTATCGGTGATATGCCTCATACATGGGTCGGCTCAAGTTATATAAACGCCATAAGGACGATGTTTGTATATGAACAGACTGCGGACAGTGCGCTCGTTATCGGCGCAGGGATACCTGAAGAGTGGCTGAAGGAAAAAGAAACAATTGCCATCAGAAATTTCCCAACATATTATTGCACATTCAGTATGTCGATGCAAAAAGCTGACAACAGTGTAATCGTTGACATTCAGACGAAAAACAAGGTTTTGCCCGTTAAGGTCATATTGAAATCGCCATTGGCAGAACCGATTAAAAGCGTTGTGGTCGATGGAAAAACAATAACATCTTTTACGCCTGACGAGGTGCTGATTGATGATATTCCATCCCGGGTGGTTATTTACTATACTAAAAACACAGGAGATATTTTATGAAAAAAAATAATTTATGTATCTGGGGTTTGATTATGATATTCGCTTGTGGAGTTGCCTATGGAAAGAGCAATGCTGTATGCTCAAAACAAGACGAGATGTATTTGCGCGAAATCCTTCAACAAAGGGGAATCGTGGCTGCTTGTTACACCTAATCAAGAAAAAATCGACAAAGAGCAGCGAGTGTGGGTAAGCGTAGACTGGCAGAAAGCACCAACCGGGAAAAACAGTGCTGCGCTTACTATCACCGGCCCAGACAAAAGCCAGGCCGTGATTCATGCTCCCATTAACAATCCTGCATCTCCGAAACCAGAGCAGGTCACCGGTTTTGTCGAGAGCAATGGCTACGTTTCTATAGAGGCCGAGCATTATTCCCGCGCAATCAATGCAGAACCAATCAAATGGCTGCGTATCCCTGATTTAAGCCGAACACTTTCCGGAATGACCCCTGTGCCAGTAACAGCTCAAAGTCAGAAACCTGAAGGAGATAGTCCCCGCTTAGAATACCGTATGTATCTTTTTGATAGTGGTAAAGTTGAAGTAAAAGTGTATCTATCTCCTACCCAAAACTATCATAACACTCAAGGATTGCGGTATGCTATTTCATTCGATGATGAAACGCCACAAATTATTAACATCCATGTGAATGATACAATTCCTGACTGGAAGTATCCTCCAACCTGGAATCAAGCGGTAAGTGATAATATTAAAGTGATGAGCTCTGAACACCTCCTCAAAAAGCCAGGTGAGCATGTTTTAAAATTCTGGATGGTTGACCCGGGCATCGTGCTGCAGAAACTCGTCGTAAATACAGGCGGCGTTAAGCCGAGCTACCTTGGCCCGCCAGAAAGCTATCGCAGCGGCGGTTCAGTTTCCTCGCTCGAAGGTTGTTCCCGTTGAAAGTGGCGTTGCCAGTTCAAGTGCTTTCGTCACCGGCAACTACCGCAACCTGTTCGTTGAAGCTGACTTCTCACCGACATGAAGAACCGGACGCTTATTATGGGAGAATTTCATACCTACGACCCGCTTAGTATGCGCTCTTTACAAAAGCTGTTGGGTTCAAAGGTCACAGGTTCATATCGGGTGAAATTAAGGGGGCAAAAGAGATAACTTCCTGCTACAAGAGAAGTTATCTCCAGGTCTTAATAGCGGGGGCAGGATTCGAACCTGCGACCTCCGGGTTATGGGCCCGACGAGCTACCAGACTGCTCTACCCCGCGGTCATTTTTCGCAATTCATAATTCGTAATATAATTGACAATACCACAAAAAGCTTTTTTTATCAAGAGGCCGATGTGAAATTACAAATTTTCACGGATTTTAACAGCGATTTGCTCGATTTTTCCTTTCTCATATCTATAAGCCGGCCAGCGGTCAAAGACACCATCGCCGGTATTACGAGGGATTATATGAAAGTGCAAATGCTCGATGAGCTGGCCAGCCGCCCTGCCGTTATTGCACAATACATTATAGCCCTGAGAATTCATCGCACCTACTACGGCTGCGGTGATTTTGCCGAGATGTGAAGCAACCCGGCCTAAAATTTCAGCAGGACACTGATGTAATTTTTCAAAGTGCTGCTTAGGAATCACCAAAGTGTGGCCATCACTTATGGGGCCGATATCCAAAAAAGAAAGAACAACATCGTCTTCATAAATTTTCGTAACCGGAATCTGTCCGGCCACCATTTTACAAAATACACAACCATTTACGCTCATTCTATGCTCATAGTCTAAATAATGAGTTACTGCTGTTTGCTGGATTCGTCCGCCTTGCTTTTGGCCTCGGCAGTTTCTTTTTTAGCCTTTTTACGAGAAGCTTTTTTGGCAGCAGCTTTGGTTTGTTTTTTTGTGCTTTTGTCCTGGCCTACGAGCTGCAACAAGACGAGCCGGCTGTTATCACCCAATCTTCTCAGAGACAGACGGATAATTCTTGTATAACCGCCTGGTCTGTCAAGGTATCGAGGGCCAAGCTCGCTGAACAATTTTCCGATTATGGTGCCCTTGCTGACAGCTTTGCCATCTTCATAAGCTATAATATCACGATTGCCAAGCAGCATAATGGCTCGACGTCTGGCAGACAATGTACCTTTCTTAGCCAGTGTAACTAACTTTTCGGCAAAGGCTTTTACCTCTTTGGCCTTTTCGGGTGTTGTTGAAACCGTTTCGTGCTGGATGAGTGAAGCGACCAGATTTCGGCGCATAGCCAAACGATGCTCGGCTGTTCGACTTAACTGACGCCCTGCTATTCTATGACGCATACGCCCAAACCTCTCTTATCTGTTACTACCGTCTGCAACTGTTATTAAACTAAACCACTCAAACTAATCATTTATACCTGTCATTCCCAAAGATAAACCGATATCCGCAAGTTTTCTTTTGACCTCCCGCAAACTCGTTTTACCGAAGCTGCGAACATTCAGTAAATCAGCTTCTGTCTTTTTCACCAGTTGGCCGACTGTTCCGACCTTTATTGACTCAAGACAGTTGCTAACCCTCACCGATAACTCCAATTCCTGAATAGGAATACTTAGTTTTTTGGTTAATTCCTCATCCACCGCTTCTTCCAATACTTCCTCCAGAACGATTTGCTCGGCAACGGTTTCCTCTCCAAGCTCGAAATACTGGACGAACGGATTGATGTGCTTACGCAATATTTTGGCGGCCTCTACCAGCGCCATATCCGGAGTAATTGTTCCATTGGTCCAAATTTCCAGAATCAGCTTGTCATAATTGGTTCGCTGGCCGACGCGTGTGTCTTCAGTTGTGTAGCGAACTCTTGTAACCGGCGAATATACCGCATCGATCAATATTCTGCCGAGTTCCTGCTCAAATCTGTCTGCGGCGGCGATTCGTTCTGAAGCCGGTAAATAACCGCGGCCTTTCTCAACTACCATTTCCATTTCAAAACTCACATCTTCAGTCAAAGTGGCTAACACCATATCTTTGTTTATCAGTTCTATGGCCGGGTCTGCAACTATATCGGCAGCCGTTACAACTCCGGCTTTGTTTGCCGAGACTTTCATTACCTTTGGACCTTCATCGTGGAGCCGAACAATAAGACTCTTGACATTCAAAACTATCTCAGTGACATCCTCCATTACGCCCTCCAAGGAGGTAAATTCATGGTCGGCACCTGTCACTTTAATGGATGTTACAGCACTACCTTCCAAGGAAGAAAGTAATACGCGTCTTAAGCTGTTACCGACAGTGGTGCCAAAACCACGTTCGAAAGGCTCGATGAAGAATCGGCCGTATTTATCGCTTGACACTGCTGTATCTCGTTCAACATGAGTCGGCAACTCCAAACCACGCCATGTAACTCGCATATATACCTCCTTAACGTCTATTAACAATTCACTATCGACCAGCAAAATCTAAAATCAAAAATAGTCAACCCGGTCCCCAAGCACCTTATCCGGTGTTTGGGAACCCTCTTCAAATACTACCTTGAACAGAACTCCACAATCAACTGCTCCTGAACAGGAATCTGAATATCATCTCTGGTGGGTAGTGCAACAATTGTAGCTTCGGGCTTTTCACTATCCACCTGCAACCAACTCTGTGTGGTAAAGTTTGGGTTACTTTCCAATTGTCCTTTTATCTTCTTTTTGCTTTTTTCGGAACCCTTGACCGTTATCTTGTCGCCGACTTTTATAGTATAATCGCTGATATTAACTTTGCGTCCTTTCACATAAATATGGCCGTGTGTAATAATTTGTCTGGCAGCCTTGCGTGACGGCGCAAAATTCAACTTATACAGCACATTATCCAAACGTCTTTCCAACAATTGCAGCAGAATTTCACCAGTATTACCCTTCATCCGCTCAGCTTCGTGGAAATACCTCATAAACTGTCGCTCCAGAAGGCCGTAATACCTTTTGACTTTTTGCTTTTCACGCAACCGAACACCATATTCGCTTGCTCTGCCTCTGCGCCAACTGTGCATACCGGGACTTAAATTGCGCTGTTTTTTTTCGACCGGGCACTTGGCCGTCTCACACCTGACGCCCTTGAGCATCAGCTTCATTGCCTCACGACGACAATATTTACAAGATGAACCAAGATAACGTCCCATCTTTTTTATCTACCTCCAAAAACCATTACAGGGTGCCCCATTTTACAACCAAGCCACAAAATGAAAACACGTTCCGGCACCCTTTGCTTTATACTCGTCTTCGCTTCGGTGGTCGACAACCATTATGTGGAAGCGGAGTGACATCTTCTATCGAGGCGATGCGCAATCCAGCCTGCTGGAGGGCTGAGATGGCAGATTCACGACCCGAACCAGGACCCTTAACCCTAATTTCAATCTCGCGCACGCCGTTACGCATAGCGATACCGGCGCAACGTTGCGCAGCCTGCTGCGCGGCAAAAGGAGTACTTTTGCGCGAGCCCTTGAAACCAACACAGCCCCCTGAACCCGAGCAAATTGTGTCACCATTGGGGTCTGTAATTGTAATCAACGTATTGTTGAACGTCGCCTTTATGTGCACTATAGCCCTAGCGATATTCTTCTTAACTTTTCGTTTTGCAATCTTTGGCATTATTAGAAAAATCTCCAAATAACAAAACTATCAATTTTTAGCAGCGAAATTGAGCTCTTATCGTTGTTCCTTCACACCCTTCTTGCCTGCCACCGTCTTTCTGGGGCCTTTGCGAGTTCGTGCATTAGTCTGAGTGTGCTGGCCCCGAACAGGCAAACCTTTTCTGTGTCGAATGCCTCTATAACAGCCTATATCGCGCAATCGAGCGATATTTTGAGAGGTCTGCCTGCGAAGCTGGCCTCCCACGATGTAATTGTGGTCAATAATCTGAGTTATTCTGCTAAGCTCGTCTTCACTGAGTTTGCCGGCCTTGGTGCTTTTTTCGATCTTGGCCTCCTTCAAAATCATTACCGAAGTATACCGGCCTATACCATGAATATAAGTCAATGAAATCCATATGGATTTGTCATTAGGAATATCAACACCTGTTATACGGGGCATATCAGCTCCTTTTCATATCCGGCCCGACGATACAATTAACCCTGGCGTTGTTTGTGTCTTGGGTTGGTACAAATCACCCGCACAACGCCTTTGCGACGAATAACCTTGCAATTCTCACATATACGCTTTACAGAACTTCTAACTTTCATTTTTTGCAATCTACTTTCGTATCCTATATCTCATTTAGGACGCACTTCTCAATTTCGCAGAACTATTCGGCCTCTATTCAAATCATACGGTGACATTTCAACTGTAACGGTATCACCCGGCAAAATCCGAATAAAATGCATCCGCATTTTACCCGAAACATGCGCCAAAATCCTGTGGCCGTTTTCCAATTCCACATTAAACATTGCATTCGGCAACGCATCAATCACTGTGGCCTGCAATCTTATTGTGCCCTTTCCTGCCATAGGCATCTCCGAAGCTAAAAGCTGGAAACTTTTAAATTCAAAGTTCCGCAGCTTTTCGCTTTTCCGCCACACTTCTGGCGGATTCTGCTTTCATTACTTTACAGTCAGCACTTCACAACCATTTTTCACTATTGCAATTGTATGCTCAAAATGAGCCGAGCATTTTCCATCCTTTGTTACCACTACCCATCCGTCTTTCAGTGTTCGCACATCACTGGTGCCGGCATTAATCATCGGCTCCACTGCCAAGACCATACCTTCAGTCAGAATAATATCACATCTGAGCAACTCATCACTGACAAAGTTGGGGACTCTGGGCTCTTCGTGCATTTTTCCACCAATGCCGTGCCCAACAAAATCCTTTACTACCGAAAAGCCGGCTGATTCAGCATAATCCTGCATTTCGGCGGCTATCCGGCTCCATTTGACACCCGGTTTCGCTCGAGCTATCGCAATATCGAGAACATGCTTAGTCACGTCTATAAGTTTGCGCTTATCCTCAGAAATCTCACCAACAGCGACCGTAACAGCAGCATCTCCACAATAGCCATCGAGTCTGGCGCCAAAATCAATGCCGAGGATATCACCATCCTTAAGCATAACGGTCTCGGAAGGAATTCCATGGACGACCTGCTCATTTATCGAGGCGCAAACGCAGGCTGGAAACGGAACGCGAGCATAAGGACTACGTACACCCTTAAACAAAGCCACTGCCCCGGCTTCAGTTGTAATTTGCGAAGCTACGCTGTCCAACCAGGCAGTAGTTACTCCCGGTTCTGCAACCTCTTGTAATTTTGAAAGAACATCGGCTACAACAGCACCTGCTTTACGAATCAACTCAATTTCTCTTCGGCTGCGAAGCGTTATAGCCATTTAATTTCGTATCTCGCCTCACATTTGGGCTCCCCCTAAGGGGGGTCCCTCACTCTCTGGCGAGGGTATCCAAATTCTCGAACAGTAAAGCGGTTACCTCATCGGCATCTTTGTCAGCGTCAATATCATAAACAGTATTGTTTTTCCTATAGTAATCCACCACTGGCTCCGTCTGCCGGTGGTATGTCTTAAGCCGATTCGTAACTACTTCAAGACTGTCATCTGACCTTTGAATAAGGGTGGCGCCATCGTTATCACATATTCCTTCGACCTTCGGCCTTAGGTTTTCAATGTGATAAACCGCACCACACTGAGGACAGCTTCTTCTGCCGGTCATTCGCTCAGCTACTATCCGGTCATCTACCTTTAAGTTTAAAACAGCATTTATTCTTTTGCCGTTACAAGCCAACGATTTGTCAAGCCTGTCGGCCTGATTAACGGTTCTGGGAAAACCATCCAGCACGAAACCGGCCTGCGGTGTCTTTTTAATCGCACCAGCCATCATTTCAACTATTACTTCATCCGGCACAAGCTCACCTGAATCCATATAACCCTGGGCACATCTACCCAGTTTGGTTCCTGCGGTCCTTTCCTGTCGCAAGATGTCTCCGCTGGATAAATGGAGCAGACCATATTTTTCAACAATGCGCTTACACTGCGTTCCTTTGCCCGCACCTGGAGCACCCAACAAAACTATCCTCACGCATAGGCTCCTTTAATTCTGCCGGTTTCACTAAAACCATCGTAGCTGCGCATCAAAAGGTTAGCCTCGATTTTCTGCACCATGTCCAGCGAGACACTGATAACTATCAATAAGCCGGTGCCACCCAAGAAAGATGCTATTCTCCAATCAACTCCTAATAATATTGTAACCACCGACGGCACAACGGCAATTATGGCTAAGAATGCAGCTCCAAAATAAGTGATTCTGGTCATTACCTTTTCCAAATAGTCAGCGGTTCTGCGCCCCGGGCGAAGTCCTGGGACGAAGCTGCCTGAATCCCGCAAATTTTTGGCCATTTCCTTCGGCTGAAACTGTATTGTTGTCCAAAAGTAAGCGAATAAGAATATCAATAACATATACAAGACATTATAGGTATAAGCACCAGGACCCAAAGCATTCTGCAAACTCTGAAGAAATACCGAAGCCGGGAACATGTTTGTCAACTGGCCAACAACTACCGGCGGGAACATCATAAAACTCGATGCGAAAATTATCGGCATCACTCCACCGTGATTAACCCTAAGCGGCAGATAATGTCTTTGGCCGCCATACATTCTACGACCACGCATCTGCTTTGCCTGCTGAATAGGTATTCGGCGCTGGCCTTGAGTTATTAGTATGGCCCCCGCAACAACGAACACAAACGATGCAATCAAGAACAATACCTTTGCCGGACCTATGGTTCCGGGCGGTGCACCGACGCTGAAGTCAACATTCTGCCAAAGCGTCTGGATTGCCCAGGGCATTCTGTCGATAATGCCTGCCATAATTATCAAACTGATACCATTACCTATGCCGTATTCGTCTATCTGCTCGCCGAGCCACATCAGGAAGATAGTACCGGTCGTCATACTAACAATGCCCATTATCATAGCCTGGGTGTACATACCGGCATAGATATAGGCCCCCAACCCAAACATCCTCATATACATTATCGCCTGAAAAACACATACCGGCACCGTCAGGTAGCGTGTGTACTCGTTTATTTTCTTATAACCGGTTTGGCCCTCCTGTCGCAACTTTTTCAAGGCTGGAACAACCTCGGCCAGCAGCATAAGGAAAATCGATGCCATAATATAGGGCATAATTCCCAGGCCAAACAAGCTACTATGGCTCAAGGTTCCACCTGTGAACATTTGGAGGTATTCAGCAGCTCTGCCTAAAGGACTATCTGTGTCTCTTGTGCCGACGGCAGCTTCTAACTTCGACTGGTCAAAACACGGCGTAGGGATATGGAAACCAATCCTGTATATCATCAGCAACGCCAAAGTAAAAAGAATCTTGTTGCGCAAGTCTGGGATTCTGAATATGTTAAATACCGCTCCAAGCATTTTTATATTCGCCGCTAATCTCTCACTTTTATAATAATTAAAATCAGTTACTCTATTATTTTCGCTGTGCCGCCGGAAGCCACAATCTTTTGCTCTGCGGTTCTGCTAAATTTATGAGCCGTTACCCGCAATTTTTTTGTCAACTCACCATCGCCAAGAATCTTGACTTTATTTTTGAGGCTGTCAATCAGTCCGGCATCGGATAACTGTTCCACACCAACGGTAGCACCCTCGTCAAATCTCTCCAATTGCGATACATTAACAATTTTGTAGCGTGTTTCGAACTTGAAATTGCTAAAGCCGCGTTTGGGCAATCGCCTAAACAAAGGCATCTGCCCACCCTCATAAAGCGATACGGAAAAGGCCCCGGCCCTGCTGCCGCTGCCTTTGTGGCCTCGGCCGCTGGTTTTGCCATGACCTGAACCAACGCCTCTACCAATACGCTTGCGAGCTTTATGTTTACCTGCGACAGAAGTTATTTCGAAATTCAACATTTAAATCATCACCACCTTTTTACAGCTTCAACTTCTACACCACGAAGAGATTCAATCACTTCTTTACTGCGTAACTTCAACAATCCGCTTAACGTAGCTTTGACAACATTTTTAGCGGAGGTACTTCCATAAACTTTTGTAAGTACATCCTGCACGCCAGACAATTCGAGCACTGCTCGAGCACTTGAGCCGGCGATAACCCCTGTGCCGGGGCTGGCTGGAACCAGTATTATCCTTGTCGCTCCGTATTTGCCGCGGACCTGGTACGGAATCGTCCGGCCAAGCAGAGCTATTTTGTGCAAAGATTTCTTGGCATCTTTTATACCTTTCTCAACGGCTAATGGGACTTCATTAGCCTTACCATAACCGGTACCCACTGTACCTGCACGGTCACCAACTACAACCAGCGCCGCAAAGCTGAACCGTCGGCCTCCCTTGACCACTTTGGAACAGCGAAATACTTTTACGACCGTATCTTCCAACGGTTGTTCTTCCTGAGCAGACAGTTTGACCTCGTTAGAAGGCCGCACCAAAGGTGCGACACTCTTCTCCGAGGTCTCACTTCTAACAGGATTAGCCGATTCTGCTGTCAATTTTCTTCTCCAAACCTAACTCTGTTCTTTAAAAAACCAACCCGGTTTTTCTCGCCGCCTCGGCAAGAGCTTTGACTCTGCCATGAAACTTATAGCGGTTTCTATCAAAGCAAACACACTTAATGCCAACGCTCAGCGCCTGCTTTGCGAGTGCTTCACCTACGATTTGAGCGGCTTTTTTGTCACCGCCGCGAGGCAATTGGTCCCGCAGGGCTTTTGCTCTTGTGCTTGCAGAAACAAGTGTCGCTCCTGCAACATCATCCGTAATCTGGGTGTAAATATGTCTGTTTGAGCGAAATACCGACAGTCGCGGCCTGTCTGGTGTTCCAAAGACCTTTTTTCGCACGTGATATTTACGTCTCAGGGCTGCTTTTTTTGTCATGTCAATTCTCATAAAAACCAAATCCTAACTACACTGTTCCTGTAGCAAATGCTTTGCCGACTTTGCGTTTTACGTATTCGTCGGCATAACGGATACCCTTGCCTTTATAGGGTTCCGGCGGCTTTACTTTTCTTATATCCGCAGCAAACTGTCCCAAGAGACATCTGTCCGTCCCCAAAAGCGTAAACCTGGCGGGAACTTCATCGCCTTTGGTCGCACCGGTCTCAATGTTCACCTTTATACCCTTTGGTATTGGCTTCTCTACCGGATGGCAGAAGCCAATTTGCAAAATCAGTTTGCCCCCCTGTTCCTTGACATTATATCCGGTGCCGTACATCTGCATCTTCTTTTCAAAACCTTTGCTGACGCCAGTTACCATATTGGCAATCAAGGCACGCATTGTGCCGTGCAACTGCTTGTTCTGGCGTACCTCGGGACGTTCATTTTCAACCAATACTTTTCCCGCAGAGCTGTCAATCTTTATCTTTATCCGCGGGTGACAGTTCAACTGCAAACTGCCGAGCGGCCCTGAAACCTCGATACACAGGCCTTTTTGCTCAACCTTTACCCCTTCAGGGATAATAACTGGTTTTTTTCCAATACGACTCATTAACTCACCGTACAAAGTACCTCGCCGCCAACGTTGTCCTTGCGGCAGTTTCTATCACTCATCACACCTCTACTTGTCGAAACAATCGCTACACCCATACCACCCAAAACGTGCGGTAATCGGTCAACAGACAAATAAATTCTTCTGCCGGGTTTACTTGTTCTTGCTATCTCACTAATAATAGCCTGGCCATTCTGGTCATACTTTAGGGTAACCCTCAGTATCCCCTGTTTGCCATCATCGATGCGGCTGAAATCTTCGATATAACCTTCCTGCTTAAGCACAGCCGCTATGCCTTCGCAGATATTCGATGCCTTAATGTTAACCTCGGTCTTATTTACCCGGATCGCATTGCGAATTCTCGTCAGCATATCAGCTATTGGGTCACTGGCACTCATAATTGGGTTCCAAGTCGATCTCCAAATTACGATTTTTCAATTGTAAATCGCTTTACCAACTGGCTTTTTGCACTCCCGGTATTTTTCCTTCGTTGGCTAATGTTCTAAAACAAATGCGGCAAATTTTGAATTTGCGATAAACAGCTTTGCTTCTTCCACAAAGCTGACAACGCGTATATTGCCTAACGCGAAACTTTTGTTTCTTTTTTGCCTTATTTTCCAGCGCTTTAGTCGACACTTACATGCTCCAAACCAATCGTTTACTTTCAAGCAGTCGCTAAATACTACAGCCCCGGCGCTGCTGACTCCCTGAAGGGCATACCAAAAAGCGACAGCATTTTCATTGCTTCTTCATCAGTATTGGCCGTAGTTATAAAGGTTATGTTCACACCCTGCTGAAACTCGATTTTCGCGGGGTTGATTTCCGGAAAAACACTCTGTTCAGCCAACCCCATCGAGTAATTGCCCCTGCCGTCAAAACTTTTTGGGCTAAGGCCCCGAAAATCTCTTACTCGCGGGATTGCAAGACTAATCAGTCTATCCATAAATTCATACATTCGCCCGTGGCGGACAGTCACCTTCAAACCGATTTCGTTACCTTCACGAAGCTTGAAATTCGAGACGCTTTTTTTAGCCTTACATACGAGCGGTATTTGGCCGGTAATCATCATCATGTCCTTTTTGGCAAGTTCCAGAAATTTCTTGTCCTGCGTCGCTTTGCCTACTCCCATAGAGATAACAATCTTTTCCATCCGCGGCACAGCCATAGGATTTTTGTAGTCAAACTCCTTGATCAATTCCGGAACTATCTTGGACTTATATAAATCCTTCAAACGTGCCATCTCGCATCTCGCTTTAGGCTTTATGAGCCCTCTTAACAACGCTAATTTCACTACCATCGGCTGCAAGGCGTTTTTTACTTCCATCGGCGTTTACCTGATAATGAACCCTACTACCTCTTGAGCTTTTTGGACTTAGAGGCAAGACATTACTTATATGGATGGGCTGCTCAACATCAATACGACCTCCATGCGGATTTCTGCGTGAAGGCCGAACGTGCTTTTTCGCTATATTGTGTCCCTGAACCACTACCTTATTCTTTTCCGGTATGACACGCAGCACCTTACCGGTAGCACCCTTATGGTCACCTGCTATAATCTCAACCATATCACCTTTTTTTATATGTAGGGCCATCTTTAAATTTCGTATCTCTCTTTACACGACAATAACCAACTTCTTCAGACTACCTCGCTTGCAAGCGAAATAATTTTCATATAGTTTTTTTCACGAAGCTCACGAGCAACCGCGCCAAAAATCCTTGTCCCTATGGGATTGCCTTCATTATCAATCATAACAGCGGCATTATGGTCAAATCTTACATAGCTGCCGTCAGGGCGCTTCAGCGGGCTTGTGGTTCGTATAATAACGCATTTATGCACCTTCTTATCATCCAGCTGACAGGTCGGAAGCGACTTTTTGATAGCAACACAGACAGTATCGCCTACACCGGCTATAGTGCGCCTGAACTTTCCCCTTGACCCTCCTTTGCCAAGAACCCTGATGCACAATGCCAACTTGACACCTGAGTTGTCGGCTATATCCAACATTGTTTCCTGCTGAATCACCTTATTTCCCGTTTCTCGTATTTCACTTCGCGCATCTCTTAAGTTACTCTTGCTGAACTGTTTTTTTCAGGACCCTTACAAAACGCCAACTTTTAGTTTTGCTATAGGGCCTACACTCAACAACCTCAACGACATCACCCACGCCAGCCTGATTATGTTCATCATGGACTGCGAGCTTTGTTCTACGCCTTATGTATTTGCCGTACTTAGGATGCCTGACCTTGAAATCAATGGCAATTTTGATGCTTTTATCACCGCTGTTACTTATTACCACGCCGGTTACAGTTTTTAATTTCTTATCCTGCATCTTCGTTTTCCAATCACCACAGCTGTAACAAACCATTACCTGCCCGGCTACGGCACGCTCCGCCGTGACGAGCTTTCACGCATTATCGTTTTAATCCTGGCAATATCACGTCTGACATTAATTAAAGCTTTGGAATTCTCCAGCTTCTCCGTAACCGCCTGCGAGCGCAAATCAAACAAATGCCTCTGCATTTCATCAAGTTTGTCAATAAGCTCATCCGGACTCATTTCACGATACTGCTGGGCCTTCATCTGGCACTTTCCTTTTACAAGGGATTTTGCCACTTATTGCAAAATGGCAACCCTACAATGAATGTCTTCGCTTAATAAACCTGCACCTAATCGGCATTTTATGAGCGACTCTGCACAATGCCTGCTTTGCGACGTTCTCACCTACTCCACCGATTTCAAAGCAAACCTGCCCTGGTCTGACTCTGGCGACCCAAAATGCGGGCTCACCCTTACCTTTGCCCATTCGCGTCTCCAACGGCTTGGCACTTACCGGCTTGTGTGGAAATATCCTAAGATAAACCTTTCCTTCACGATGCAAGAAATGGGTTGCCGCAACTCGACCTGCCTCAATTTGCTTGGCACTTACCCAACTGGTTTCCATCGCCTGTAAACCGTATTCGCCAAACGCTACAAAATTGCTTCGAGAGGCATTGCCCTTCATTCTGCCACGTTGGCTTTTACGGTATTTAACCCTTTTCGGCATCAATGCCATTTTTTCAGACCCTTGCAAATTAACAATTGATTATTGATTATTAATTACTGATTTCTCCGGGTTTTCTGTGTCCTTTAAGCTCTCTTGGGTTAGTTCTTTTTTAGCTCTCGTCACGGCGGAGCGTGCCGTAGCCGGGTCGGCAGTGCTTTCACCGTCTTGTGCCACCGCAGTTTTAGTCCGCCTCCTGACACTCTGGCCTGCATCAACACGCCTCGGTGAACGACGCCGGCGACTCTGCCTCGGCTCAATTTCCTCACCAAATTTGCCCTTATAAACCCAAACTTTGATACCAATTGCTCCGTATGTTGTTCTGGATGTTGCCGTGGCGTAATCTACATCGGCATCCAAGGTCTGCAGCGGGATACTACCGAGTTTCTGCGTCTCCTTACGCGCCATTTCTGAGCCCGCCAACCGTCCGGCGCAGACAACCTTAACCCCTTTGGCGCCAGCGTTCATCGCCAATTCGCAGAATTGTTTCATCGTGCGCCTAAACGAAGCCCGCTTACTTAGCTGTTCAGCAATTGCTTCAGCTATCAAAGTAGCATTAAGGTCCGGCTCTTTTATCTCGATAACATTGACGCTCATCTTCCGACCTGTCATCTCCTCAAGCTCTTCCCGCAACTTATCGACTTCACCACCTCTGGGACCAATAACTATACCAGGCCGAGCACTGTGCAGTGTTACCTTCACTTCATTACGTGTTCGGATTATTTCAACCTTTGCCACAGCGCCCTTGGGCATCTGACGGTTAAATTTCCTGTCAATATACTGGCGTATCTTCTGGTCCTCGACAAGAAAATCACCGTAATCGCCCTTAGAAGCAAACCATGTGCTTTGCCATCCACGCGTTATTCCTGTTCTAAAACCTATTGGCGATGTTTTCTGACCCATAATCTCGTATTTCGTATCTCGTGTTTCGTATCACAGCTGGCGAGATACATTTCATACTCCCTTTGCTTCTGTTACTGTTATATGTATATGACAGGCCCTTTTCTTGATAGGATACGACTTGCCTCTATCTTTCGGTATCCATCTTTTGGTGCCAATACGCCGCCCTGCATCGTCAACACGAGCTTCACTGACATAGAGATTATCAACGTCAGCCTGCTGCTCATCGGCATCCGCCACAGCACTTTTTAGAACTTTGTCAACCATTTCTGCAGCTCGTTTTCTTGTGAACTTCAAAATATCCATTGCGTCCTGGACTCTTCGGCCGGCTACCAATTGTGTAACCAATTTAACCTTACGAGCGGAACTCGGAGCAAAGCGATAAGACGAACACCATTCAACCAAATCATTTACCTCAACAGATAAGGCGGTCGCCAGACGGCGAATATCCTCTCTACGGGGTATAGGCTTAAAAAGACCTTTCTGCCAGTTTTTGACAGCCGCCGCTGCTTTTTCCTTGTTCAGTCTGCCTCCGACAAGCTGACCAGCTAACTGCTCTGTGCTCATCCGCTGCTGTTCGCAAAGCTTTTTTAACTTATTAGAACTTAACATATCGTATCTCGCCCACCTGACGCTCTATGGTTCGACTTCGCTCACCATCCCGAGTGGAGTCGAGGGATTGCTATGTTGCTATTTTCTTGCTTGAATGACCTCTAAAGACCCTCGTCGGCGAAAATTCGCCCAGTTTATGTCCAACCATATCCTCTGTAACGAAAACCTTATGAAAAATTTTACCATTGTGGACCATAAAGGTAAAACCAACGAATTCGGGAATTATCGTGCATCTTCTCGCCCAGGTTTTTATCGGCTCACGAGAGCCAGATTCAATTCGCTTGTTGACCTTGGCAAAAAGCTTTTCATCAACATAAGGCCCTTTTTTAAGAGATCTTCCCATTCGAATTTACTCAACCTTCAAACTTCAATAATTACGCGACCATCTATTTTTGCCTTCTACACGCTAATTACGCCACGAATTGAAAACGTCCGCTTTTTCGTCTTCGAATAATCCTTTTGCTGCTCGTCTTTCTTCGGTTTCTGGTTTTCCCACCTTTTGCCAGTACGCCCGTAGGTGAGCAGGGATGCCGTCCACCATTTGCTCGGCCTTCGCCACCACCCATCGGGTGAGAAACCGGATTCTGCGCCTTGCCTCTGACGTGAGGTCTGCGACCCATGTGTCGCATTCTCCCAGCCTTGCCTATCTTAACATTCTGGTAGTCGGGGTTACTGAGCTGGCCAATTGTAGCCCTGCATTCTTTGCGAACCATCCGCATCTCACCACTTGGCAAAACGATGGTAACCCAATTACCTTCTTTCGCCACAATTTTTGCAGCACTACCAGCACCTCTGACTAACTTTCCACCCTGGCCTGCGGTCATTTCAATATTATGAATCTCAAGGCCGGCAGGAATTGCCATCAGCGGCATCGCATTACCAATCTTAGGCTCACAATCAGAACCACTTTCCACCCGATCCCCCAGCTTTATACCCAGCGGTGCCAATATATATCTTTTTTCACCGTCGGCGTAGTGCAGCAGTGATATGAAACAATTCCTATTAGGGTCGTATTCAATCGCTGCCACTTTTGCAGGAACACCATCTTTATCACGCTTAAAATCGATGAGACGGTAAATTTTTCTTGCCCCGCCGCCTCTGAACCGTACCATCGTCATCCCGCTGTGATTTCTGCCGCCTGCCTTCTTTATGCGGACACAAAGTGACTTGGCCGGCTTATCGGTAGTCAACTCGGCATAATCATTTACCGAGCCATTTCGACGTCCGGGAGATGTTGGTTTATAAACTCGAATACCCATAACTACTGCTCCATACCCCCCATTCTTGCTTTCGCAAGAAAGCACGGGGGTTGTTTTTAGAATAAATCTATGTGATAGTCCGGTTCCAGAAATACCACGGCTTTCTTCCAACTTGCTGTCATACCGAAATTTCTGCCCTTGCGGCGGTATTTGCCTCCGTGATTAGCCGTTCTTACCTTGCTCACCTTAACACCGTATATTTTTTCAACAGCGTTCCTTATCTGGGTTTTATTGGCCTTTTTGTTCACCTCAAAGGAGTACGCACCTTTTACATTCGCAAAGTGCATCCCCTGCTCTGTAATCAAAGGCCGAATTATTATATTAAGATTATTAAGCATTCGCCGTTAATTCTCACTCTTCTGGTCTCTATTCAAGAGGGACAAAAATGCCTCTTTAGTAAACAGTATTTTGCGGTGGCTGCAAATATCGCCGGCGTTTAATTCAGCCACAGGCATAACAACTACCCTCGGGATGTTCCTGGCTGATTTATAAAGATTGCCATCATAGCCGCTAATCGTCACCAGGCAACTGCGTTCAATTTTCAAATTACCTAAGACACTTGCAAAATCGCTGGTGTGCGGCTTCTCAAATTTCAGCTCATCAACCACCACAATATCGTTTCTCAAAAGCTTTGCCAAAATAGCCGAGTCTCTGGCCAATATTCTCTGCTTCTTAGGCATACGTTTGCTGAAATCCCTGGCGACCTTGGCAAAAGTAACGCCCCCACCTACCCGTTTGCCCGTTCTCACCGTTCCCGCTCGGGCGTTGCCCGTGTGCTTTTGCGCATAAATTTTTCTTGTCGAGCCTTCAACCATCCCTCTGCTTTTTGTCGCGGCAGTTCCGACACGCTTGTTGGCGTGGTACATAACGATTGCCTGTTTAAGCAGCGGATATCTAACCGAGCCGCCAAGAAGTAACTCGTCGACTTTTAAGATGTCAACTTCCTGACCATCTCTGTTGTAAACAGATAAATCAATCATTTCTGAATTCCATTCTCCAACATATCAGGCCTCTTGGGCACTACGAACTATAACATAGCCGCCAGAAGGGCCTGGTACAGAACCTTTGACCACTAATAAATTTTTCTCTTCATCTATCGCCACCAAGCTATGGTTTTTTGCTGTCGCTCTGTGGTTACCCAGATGTCCCGCCATTTTCTTGCCTTTTTTGATGCTCCCGCCGTGGCCACGGTCGCTGGTAAAACTTCCGATTGAGCCCGTCGTTCTATGTTTTCGCTCCGTACCGTGCGAGGCGGGGAAACCGTGAAAATCGTGTCGTTTCATCACTCCGGCAAAGCCTTTGCCCTTGCTTGTGCCTACAACATCAACGAATTTATCTTTCCCAAAGACCGAGACCGTAAGAGAGTCTCCGACTTTATACTCCGGTTCGGTATCGTTCGGCAGACGCATCTCTTTGACGAATTTCTTCGGCACTGAATTGGCTTTCTGGGCATGTCCAATTTGCGGATTCTTTCTGCGCGACGGTTTTACATCGTTATATCCCAGCTGAACAGCGTTGTAGCCATCTGTATCTGCCGTTTTGACCTGCATAACAGTGCAAGGACCGGCTTGTATGACTGTAACAGGCAGCAGTTTGTCCGCCTCGTCATACATCTGAGTAATCCCTATTTTCCTGCCCAGCAACATTGCCATTATCTCGTACCTCGTATCTCAGGCTTTAATCTTCACAAAGACGCCGGCTGGTACCACCAAACGGTTCAACACCTCAACCGTTCGTGCGTTGGCTTCGTGAATATCTATCAGGCGTTTGTGAGTCCTCAATTCAAACTGCTCACGCGACTTTTTATCAATATGGGGACTTCGCAAAACGGTGTATCTTTCAATCCGCGTAGGCAACGGCACCGGACCACTGACACGGGCATTGGTCCTTCTGGCGTGCTCTACTATCTCCTTGGCAGATGCATCAAGAGCCCTGTGGTCGTAGGATTCCATTTTAATTCTTATCTTTTCAGTTTCAGTGGGCACAGTTTTCCTTCCCGTTTCCGATAAGTCGCCTCTTTACTTCAAATTCCTAATCTGAAAACTTGTAAAAACCCTAAATTGTACATACTTATAAACAAAATGCAAAACAATTATTTTCAGCACATAGTCTCTCTCTTTCACCAAATACATCTTGGTTTGATTTTGGCAGGAAAGGCATTTCTTATCGGACCGTCTTTAACTATCTACCGATGACTAAAAACACGACACCCAACCAATAAATTCGCCTTCCTTAAAGAATTCGGGTTCGGACCAATTACGGCCATCCCAAAGCCATTTATCGGCTTTGGCATACCCCTTAGCCTAACAAAGTAATTAACAAACCATCCTTGACCACTACATTACAGATATGCAACAGCCCAACTCGTAAACGCAAAACCCATCCCTGGTTATGCTCGCTACGGCTGAAAAAACGTAATAATACTACACAAATCTACTCATATCAAACAAAATATCGAAAAAATTTTGCTAAAAACCGCAAAAATATATGCTTTTTTATAAAATAATCTCCTTAGCAATCTGCTCCGGCACCCTTTCATAGCTTAACGGCTCCATAGTGAAGGTTCCTCGGCCAGCTGTGGCACTTCTAATTTCGCTGGAATACCCAAACATCTCAGCCAAGGGTACCTTGGCATCAATTATCCGCATATTTCCATGCATCCGACAATCCGTAATTAAGCCCCTTTTCCCGAGCAAATTGCCTTGTACTGCCCCAAAATTGGCCTCCGGCACTATTACTTGAAGCCGCATTACCGGCTCAAGCAAAACCGGCGCTGCCTCTTTGCACGCCTTTTCCACCGCAATTTTGGCAGCTTGCTCAAAAGCCAAATCCGAAGAATCCACCGAATGGAATGAGCCGTCAATAAGCGTAACTTTAACTCCCACAACAGGGAAACCGGCCAACACACCGCTGCCCATAGCATCCTTTACCCCCCTTCCCACTGCGGGAATATACTCTTTCGGCACTGCATTGGAAACTATTTTGCTCTCAAATTCAACATCGCGGCTCCAATGGCCGTTTTCTGTCAACAGCGGCTCAACCGTCAAAACCACATGTCCATATTGGCCATGACCGCCTGTTTGACGCACAAATTTACCTTCTGCTTGAGATAACCTGGTAATAGCTTCCTTATAGGCGACCTTTGGCTTGCCAACCCTGATATGAACCCCCTTCTCCCTTACCAGTTTGTGCTGGAGTATTTCCAAATGCAGCTCGCCCATTCCGCGGATGATTGTCTGGCCTGTTTCGCCATCTACTTTACACTCAAAAGTTGGGTCTTCACGCTTCAAATCCGCCAGGGCATCTACCAATTTTGCCATCTCTGCGCCGGTTTTGGGCTCTATCGACATACTAATAACCGTCTCCGGGAATGTAATACTTGGCAGACAAACTGGATTTTTGGGGTCGCAAATCGTATCGCCTGTAAGTGTTTCCTTTAACCCTACAACTGCGACAATATCGCCAGCAACAGCTAAGTCCAAAATTTTTCGCTCGTCAGCGTGCATCTCGAATATCCTGGTAATATTTTCTCGTTTGCTGCGATTTACATTTAAAACCCTCGTGCCGGACTTTAATGTCCCTTGATAAATTCTTAGAAAGTACAAATCGCCGTGCATATCGCTGGTAATCTTAAATGCAAGAGCAACGAGGCTGGCATTTCGGTCGCACTTAACCGATATTTCTTTACTTTTATCTTTACTTTTACCAGCCGGTCTGTGTCCAACTATATCAGGCTTATCCAACGGAGAAGGTAAATACGCCACAACACCATCAAGCAGCCTTTGCACACCAATATATTTCAGGGCTGAACCAACAAATACCGGATGAAGCTTGTTGGCTAAAGTTGCCTTTCTAATCGCTTTATTAATCATCTCAACATCGATTGGCTTATCGTGAACATAGGCGTTCATCAGCTCTTCGTCGTATTCAGCTGCAAGCTCAATCATCTTTTTTCTTTGCTGCTCTGCAGTTTGCCGCAATTCGGGGGGAACTTCGGTTTCTTCAAAGGTCGCCCCCAATTCTTCGGTCTTGTAGAAAACCGCCTGCATCTTTATAAGGTCTATTATTCCAGCAAAAGAATCTTCCGCTCCGATAGGAATCTGCACACACAGAGGAGAAGCTGCGAGTTTGCTGCGAATGCTTTTGACAGTCATCTCGAAGTCGGCGCCGACTTTGTCCATCTTATTCACGAAGCAAAGACAAGGCAGGGCGTATTTTTGTCCCTGTCTCCAGACAGTCTCACTCTGAGCCTGCACACCTTCACTGCCGTCAAATACAGCTACAGCGCCATCGAGAACACGCAGAGACCGTTCGACCTCAGCAGTAAAGTCAATGTGACCGGGCGTATCGATAAGGTTAATCTCAAAACCCTTCCAAGGACATTTCGTTGCGGCGCTAGTTATAGTAATGCCCCTTTTCTGCTCCTCTTCCATATAGTCCATAACCGCGGTGCCGTCGTGGACTTCCCCCATCTTGTAGGTTTTGCCTGTATAATAGAGTATGCGCTCGGTTACCGTCGTTTTGCCGGCATCGATATGAGCCATAATTCCGATATTGCGTAATTGTTTCAATTTGTTCATTGTTCATTGCCGACCCCCGTGCTTTCTTGCGAAAGCAAGAACGGGGGGACGAACTATAAACTCATAACTATAAACGAGTAAAAAAAATAGCGGACAAGAAAAATTATACCCTATCCGCTATCTGCTATACCCTATTGAAATTACCAGGCGAAGTGAGCAAATGCCTTGTTGGCCTCAGCCATTTTGTGTACATTATCTCGGGTGGTCATTGCACCGCCGCGCCTATCATAAGCATCCATCAATTCAGAGGCCAACCGCTCACAGAAAGCAGAGCCTTTTTTGCTCCTGGCCGATTGTATTATCCACCGAAACGCAAGCGACTGCTGGCGACTGGGTCTTACCTGCATCGGAATCTGATAACTGGCCCCGCCGATACGTTTGCTACGAACTTCAAGTAATGGTTTTACATTATTAACAGCGGTTTCGAACACCTCAAAGGGGTCAACGGATTCCCGCTTGCCATCTTTCGTGGTCCCCGCGTCCTTGGGTCCCATTTCGCCATCTTTCGGGGCTCCCCGGGCTTTGGGTTCTTTCGCGGAATGGGCACCCTTTATCTTTTGGGATATAATATCCATAGCATCATAAAAAACTTTCTGTGCGACGCTTTTCTTGCCGTCCCACATCAAAGCGTTAACAAACTTTGATACCAGTTTGCTATTGTATACAGGGTCCGCCTTTAATTGCTGACCCGAAGCAGTAAGTTTTTTCGCCATAACTTCGCCCTTCGTGCTGCGTGGTTTATGAATCTTCAGCCGAATCACAATTCACTATCCACGATTGGGTTCCCCCTAAGGGGGGGTCCCTTCACTATCTTGGCCCTTTTGCCCCGTATTTACTTCTACCCTGTTTGCGTCCAGCCACGCCGGCACAGTCAAGTACACCACGAACGATATGATACCGAACGCCCGGCAAATCCCTGACTCGGCCTCCGCGAATTACAACTGTGCTGTGCTCCTGCAGGTTGTGATCAATACCCGGTATGTAAGCTGTAACTTCCTTGCCATTGGTCAGTCTGACACGAGCGATTTTTCGCAAAGCGGAGTTTGGCTTTTTGGGCGTTTGAGTTCTTACAATCAGACACACGCCTCTTTTCTGCGGCGAGCCACTGATTTCAGATACTCTTTTTCGGCCTTTCGATTTTGCTCTTGGCCGTCTGACCAACTGGTTTATAGTAGGCATAATTCACCTTTTCTTATATTAAAAATCAAATATCAAAATGCAAAATTAAGGAAGTCATCGCCGCAAAAGCGGCGATTCCACAATTTTGATTTTTAATTTTTGATTTTTGAATTCTTCTAATTGATTCCCAGAGCTTCCTTAATAGCGGCCTCTGCCTTTGCCTCGGTCTCTTCAACTTCTTTAATATCTGCAAACTCCTTCGGCAGCGGAGCTTCAGCAAGGTGCTTGACCTTAATATCAAGATGCGGTTTGAAAGCCGTGCCGGCCGGTATCAGATGACCAAGTATCACGTTTTCCTTTAAGCCACGAAGTCTATCTATCTTAGCAGACAACGAAGCGGCAGTCAAGACCTTAGTTGTTTCCTGGAAGCTAGCCGCTGCGATGAAGCTTTCGGACTGCAGTGAAGCTTTTGTTATTCCCAAAAGTAATGTCTTAGCAGTTGCGGGCTTTGGCTTTCTCCCTTTTGCAGGTGTGCCGCCGATTGCTTCAACTCTTTCATTCATCGCAGCAAGTTCATCGCTGCTGATAATCTGACCTTCCTGCAAATCGGTGGCATCTCCAAGGCTGGTTACCTTGACACTATTGGCTAATCTCTCATTCTCTTTTCTGAACTGGAATTTATCAACGACCTCACCCGGCAGGAACGAACTGTCACCAACAGATTCAATCTCAACTTTACGCATCATTTGGGAGCAGATAATCTCAATGTGTTTGTCATTGATATTTACATTTTGTGAACGATAGACATTTTGAATCTCTGCGATTAAATATCTCTGCAATGCCTCTTCACCTTTAATTCGCAGAATATCGTGCGGAACCAACGGTCCATCTGTCAATGGGTCGCCGGCTTCTGCCGTATCTCCGGCGTGAACATTCAGGTGTCTGTCGCGCGGAATGTGGTGTTCCTTCTCCATTCCGGATTCAGCTCCGCGAATTATAACTGTCATTTTGCCTTTGCGTTTATCGCTTCGCAACTCGACCCGGCCCGATATTTCCGCCATTGCAGCGGGGTCTTTAGGTTTGCGTGCTTCAAATACTTCAGTAACTCTCGGTAGGCCGCCTGTGATGTCCTGGGTACCAGCGGCCGCCCTGGGTTGATGAGCGAGCAACTGGCCTGCCCGGACTTGCTGGCCTTCGTTAACCTCAATCCTGGCCCCAGCAGGCAGATAGTGAACATCGAGTATTTTACCGTCTGTATCTTCTATGATAATTTGTGGATGCGTATCTCCTTTATGCTCGATTACCACAGGTCTGCCGAGCTGACCTTTTCGCTCTTCTTCAAGCCGAATTGTTTCGCCCTCTATGATATCTACAAACGCAATTTGCCCTGACACTTCAGCCAGAATCGGCGTGCGGTGCGGGTCCCAGGAGAATAACAGTTTACCTATAGAACACGAATGCCCGTCTTCTACTTGCATAAGTGCACCATAAGGCACCTTATACTTTTCAATCTCGCGGCCCTTTTGGTCTAATATAGCAAGTTCACCACTGCGTTTCAGTACAACCCCTTTAGACCTAACCGGCCTTTTTTCTTTGGGCTTTTCAGTTTGTGGCTTTGTGTCTATACGGTATATCTTGCCTTCCGAGGTGAAAGAGCGAGAAGGTTCCCCCGGGTCCTCAACAACGCCTAAATTTCTGAACTCAACTTTTCCTTCGGAGCCGGCTTTCTGGCCGCTCTCAAGTATGGCTCTCGCAGCGATGCCGCCGGTATGGAACGTACGCAGTGTCAGCTGCGTGCCGGGTTCACCAATTGACTGTGCAGCAACAATGCCAACTGCCGAACCCTCTTCGACAAGATTGCCGGTACTCATGTCCCAGCCAAAACACTTCGCACAAATACCAAACGTGCTGTCACAGGTTAGAGAACTTCTAACTCTGATGGCATCAAGTCCCAAAGCCTCAATCTTCGCCGCTGACTGAGGGGTAATAACTTCGTTCTCACGAACAATCATTTCATCGGTAATTGGGTTGCGGATATTATCTCTGGCAGTTCTGCCGACAATAAGTTGAGAAAGTGGTATATCAATCTGCTCGCCTCTGCTGATTATACTTTTGGTAATTCCCTGTAAGGTTCCACAATCGCGCTCGGTGACAATTACATTTTGTGCTACATCGATTAGCTTGCGGGTAAGATAGCCGGAATTAGCAGTCTTCAATGCGGTATCAGCCAGCCCTTTACGAGCTCCATGCGTGGAGCTAAAGTACTCAAGAACAGTCAAACCCTCGCGGAAGTTCGACTTAATTGGGGTCTCGATAATCTCACCGCTGGGATTAGCCATTAACGCTCGCATCCCCGCAAGCTGCTGAATCTGGTCGACACTACCTCTTGCACCGGAATCGGTCATTATGTATATCGGGTTCAGATACGGAGAACCATCCTCCTTTGTATCTTCCCTAAGGGCACGCATCATCTCGCCGGTAACCGCCACGCGAGCATGTGTCCACGCATCGATAACCTGGTTATACCTTTCACCCTCCGTCAGAACACCATCGCTGTAATTGGCATGGATTTTACTAACCTTTTTTTCTGTCTCGTCGATAATCTCCTGCTTCTTTTCCGGTATTTTCAAGTCCGTAATGCCAAAGCTCAAACCCGCAAGTGTGGCATGTTTGAAGCCTAAATCTTTTATTCTATCAAGCAAATCTACTGTTTGTGCACTGCCGGCCAGTTCGAAACAGTCACTAATTACCTGGCTCAATTTTTCCTGCGACATCGTCATATTGTAAAACGGCATCCCCTCAGGGAGCATATCGTTGAAAATACACCTTCCGACCGTTGTCTCAATTATTTGGTTGGAGAGCCCCTTAGGGGAACGTTCCACCACCGCAGTTTCCGGAATCGCTTCTTTTCGTCGAGCCTTAGGCTGTTTGCGTTTTGAGTCCTTTTGCACAATGGGAGCGGAATCCTCAAGGGTTACGCCCTTGACCGGTTTATCAATCTTCACCCTAATCTTCGCGTGAAGCGTGACTTTTCGCATTTGATGCGCCATTATTGCCTCGAACACATCTCTAAAAATCATACCGTGACCTTTTTCGCCCGTGCACATAGAGGTCAAATAACAGTTTCCCATAACCATGTCCTGTGAGGGTCCAACCACAGGAGAGCCGTTGGCAGGCGAGAAGATATTGCTGGTTGGCATCATCAAGGTATGACATTCAGCCTGGGCTTCGATAGATAGCGGCAAATGGACGGCCATCTGGTCACCGTCGAAGTCGGCATTGAAGCCCCTGCAGGCCAACGGATGAAGCATAATGGCGTTGCCTTCCACAAGAATCGGCTCGAAGGCCTGAACCCCCATTCGATGAAGGGTAGGCGCACGGTTGAGCAAAACAGGATGCTGATGAATGGCTTCCTCCAAAATATCCCATACCTGCTCATCCCGCCGTTCAATTATTCTCTTGGCGGATTTAATCGTATCGGCAAGGCCGTGCTGCTTGAGCTTCCGAATAATGAACGGCTGATACAGCTCCAAAGCTATTTTCTTCGGCAAGCCGCACTGATAGAGCTTCAGATTAGGTCCTACTACAATCACCGAACGAGCTGAGTAGTCCACGCGCTTGCCGAGCAGATTTTCGCGGAATCGACCCTGCTTACCCTTAATCATATCTGTCAAGCTCTTCAACGGCCGACTATTACTACCGAGGACCGGCCTACGGCACCGGCCATTGTCCAGCAGCGAATCAACAGCCTGCTGCAGCATTCTTTTTTCATTGCGGATAATCACCTCGGGGGCATTGAGGTCTATAAGCTTTTTCAATCGGTTGTTACGATTGATAATTCGCCTGTAAAGGTCATTTAGATCACTGGTTGCAAAGTTGCCACTTTCAAGAAGAACCAAAGGACGCAAATCCGGCGGAATAACGGGAACAACTTCAAGCACCATCCACTCAGGCTTGTTATTGCTGCTCCTAATTGCGTTGACCGTCTTAAGGCGTTTCGTAAGGTCTTTGATTTTCTGATTGCTGCTGGTCTTGGCTACGGCGGCTCTTAGCTCATTGCTCAAGGCATCCAGGTCAAGATTTGTCAACAGGGCCTTGATGGCTTCGGCGCCCATCAATGCCTTAAACGCATTGCCGTATTTGTTCAATGCCTCACGGAATTCTTCTTCACTAAGCAGTTGACCCAACTTTAAGGGGCTTTGGCCAGGGTCAGTAACAACATAGTCCTGGAAGTAAATTATTTTTTCCAAGTCTAACGCTTTCATTGCCAAAAGAGTGCTAAGATGGTTCGGTATAGCCTTGAAAAACCATATGTGCACCACCGGCGCCGCAAGATTGATATGTCCCATTCGCTTGCGACGAACACGACTATGCGTAAGTTTGACGCCGCAGCGGTCGCAAATTATCCCCTTGAACTTGGTGCCTTTATATTTGCCGCAGGCACATTCCCAATCCCGCTCAGGACCGAAGATTCGTTCGCAGAATAAGCCGTCCTTCTCCGGCCGATATGTACGGTAGTTGATAGTCTCGGGCTTGCGCACCTCGCCAAAAGACCAACTACGAATATCATTGGGGCCGGCCAATGAAATCTTGACCAAACCGTAATCATTAATGCGATCGTATATACTTCCCAACATTTAAAGCTAACTCCTTAATATCGTATCTCGCTGCTTGTGACTCGTTTTCCTTCTTTTGACAATTCACGCATCACACTTACAGAGCAGCGCTTCCAAGCCGTTTCTTTTCAAGCTGAATATTCAATCCCAATCCTCTTAGCTCGTTGCACAACACATCAAAGGAAAGTGGGGTGCCCGCTTCGAGCCTGTTTTTTCCTTTGACCATTGATTCATAGATTTTTGTTCGGCCCTCAACATCATCGCTTTTGACCGTCAGCATCTCCTGCAGGGTATAAGCCGCCCCGTAGCCTTCCAGAGCCCATACTTCCATTTCGCCGAACCTTTGTCCGCCGGTCCTGGCCTTGCCACCCAACGGCTGCTGTGTAATCAGACTGTACGGCCCGGTTGCCCTGGCGTGGATCTTGTCATCAACAAGGTGATGCAGTTTCATCATATACATATATCCTATAGTGGCAGTCTGGTCGAACGGCTCACCCGTCCTGCCGTCGTACAATTGAGTCTTCAGCGTGGTTGGGACGTTCACAAAAAACTCATCGCCAGGCGGTGCCTGTTTATTTTCTTCCAGCTCGGCCCTTCGTTTGCTCATATACTCGTTTGCTTCGACTGTGAGCTTTTGGATATCATCCTCAGTAGCGCCGTCGAAAACTGGCGTGATAGCCTGAAAGCCCAGTACCTTTGCTACCCAGCCAAGATGGGTTTCGAGAATCTGGCCGACATTCATCCGGCTTGGCACACCAAGAGGATTCAACAAAATGTCCAAAGGTGTGCCGTCCTCGAGGAACGGCATATCCTCTTCAGGCATAATCTTGGCAATAACACCCTTGTTGCCGTGGCGTCCGGCCATTTTATCACCGATTGACAATATTCTTTTAGTGGCGATGTAAACCTTTACCATCTCCAGCACACCACTGGCCAACTCATCACCGTGCTTCAAACTCTCAATCCTGCGATTTTTTTCTTCTTGAATCTCAGATAATCTCACCCGGAATTTATCCACAATTTTCTGTACATCGTCCCGGACCGAAGCGGGCCTGACCCACTTAACATCAAAGCTCTCTACCTGCTCATAAATAACCTCATCATCAGCGCTGACTCCGACTTTCTGACGTGTGGATGGGTCAATGATATTGACATCGAACTTCTTGTGAATAGCCTCAATCATTTGCCTAAATATCACACATTCTTTGGCACGCATCTGTTCTTCATATTGTTTTATCTGGGCCTTGAGGGCTTTCTTTTGTTCCTCACCGCCTGCGCCGCGTCTGGTAAATCGTTCTGTTTTTATCACCACTCCCTCATATCCGCTGGGCAGTTCAAGCGAGTCATTTTTGACGTCTTCGCCCGCTCTTCCAAATATAGCGTGCAGCAATTTTTCCTCGGGCGTCAGCTCGGTCTTGCTCTTGGGTACTACCTTGCCTACCAGAATATCGCGGGAACACACCCTTGTTCCCGCACGAATCACACCGTGTTCATCAAGATTCCGCAGGGCCTTTTCGCTAACATTGGGAATATCACGGGTAAATTCTTCCCTGCCGAGACGGGTCTCTCGAACCTCTGATGTAAATTCGTCAATATGAATACTTGTGAAACTATCGTTCCTGACAAGTTTCTCACTGACAATAATTGCATCTTCAAAGTTAAAACCATCGAAAGTAACAAATCCCACAAGCAAATTTTTACCGAGGGCCAATACGCCGTTGGCAGTGCCACCACCGTCTGCTATGATTTGGTCTTTCTGAACCTTTTCGCCGAGTTTAACTATAGGCTTCTGATTAAGACAGGTTCTTTCGTTCAGACCAATAAACTTGGCAAGCTTATATTCTTCAGTATGGTTGATAACTATCTTAGTAGCATCCACCGAGGTAACAACATCGCTGCTCTTCGCACGGATGACCATACTCGAGTTTTGGCCGACTACTTTCTCCATACCCGTGCCAACCAAAGGCACCTCTGTTTTTAGCAGCGGAACCGCCTGTCGCTGCATATTTGAACCCATCAAAGCTCGGTTTGCATCATCGTGCTCCAGGAACGGAATAAGCGAAGCAGAAACACCAACAATTTGTTTGGCTGAAACATCAACGTAATTCACCTCCTCGTGGGGAACCTGGGTCAGCTCCCCTCCTTTCATAGCCAGCACCATTCCCTTTTGGATTTCACGTGTATCTGGGTCAAATGTGTTAGGCGCAGCAATCACTGCCTTCATATCTTCATCCGCCCGCAAGTAGTCAACTTTGTCGGTGGCCTTACCTTTTTCAACTCGTCGATATGGCGTAAGCAGAAAGCCATACTCATCAACTGTGGCAAATATCGCTAACGAGGAAATCAAACCAATGTTTGTTCCTTCCGGTGTTTCAATCGGACAGATTCTGCCATAATGGCTAATATGAACATCGCGAACTTCAAAACCTGCTCGTCTTCTGTTTAAGCCACCGGGGCCAAGAGCCGACAGTCGTCTTTCGTGTGTCAATTGACTTAAAGCGTTGGTCTGGTCGACAATCTGGCTCAGCTCTCCGCGACCAAAGAAATAGTTGATACTGCTCGATACGCTCTTGGAATTCACCAGGTCCGCTATCCGCACCGATTCATCAACATCTCTTTTAAAGCTCATTCGTTCCTGAACAGTTTTGCGAAGTCTCAGCAGCCCTTTCCTGATTTCATCGCCGGCAAGCTCATCGATTGTTCGCAGCCGCCTATTACCCAGATGGTCGATGTCGTCAACCGTTCCTTCGTTGCTGCGCAAAGCCAGTATGTATTTCATTGTATTGAAGAAATCTTCGGGTCTTAGCGTCATCTCGCCTTCGTCCACCGTCTGCCCGAACTTACGATTCAATCTGAACCTGCCGACCTTGCCCAGACGATAGCGGTTAACATCAGAGAATTTCTCATCAAAGAAAGCTTGCGCCTTTTTTTCGTTGGCCGGATTGCCGGGCCTTAATCTCATATAAAACTTTAACAACGCCTGCCCATGGCTCGGGCAATCATCCTCCGCAAGGGTGTTCAAAATTAAGGCATCCCGAACCTCATCGATAACTTCAACCTCAACGGGAGATTTCTTCGACTTTTTGGCCTTACCGTCTTCTTTTTCTCCTTTGGCTAATTGTTTTATCAGAAATTCTTCGATTCTTTTACGTAAACTATCACCTGGATTCTCGGAATAATGGCTATTCTGCATTCGTTCATAAAGCCCTTCACCACGGCGTTCGCCAGCTATCCCGATGTATCCGTGCTTAACATCTTTTGTTTTTTTATTACGGAAAAAGTAAAGTCCAGGATTTTTAAAGTCAGGGTTTTTGTCTTTAGCATCTTTTGGGTCTGAATACCACGCAGTTTTATCATCTATTTTCTTTTTGCACTCTTCCAGAGTATCCTTTTGTTCCTTGGTTGCTTCCTTGTCCCATCGAACTTCAAATTCGCTGATTTTCTTTTTGTCGTTTTTGGGAACTTCGTTATTTTTAGTATTAAATCTAGGTAGGTGCGCCGTTTTCTCGTCGTCTTTTTCAGAATCTCCGAAGAATAGCATAAGCCTGTTCTCAATAAACTCTAAAAAAGATTTGAGTTTCTTCTCATCATCTTCGAAAGGATTTTGCACAGATACATATTTAAATTCTAGCTCATCTCGCAAATACTCTGTTATTTTATTCTGCGTAACTCCAATTTTTGGCTCAAGCGAGATTTGTTGTATTAAAGACACCTTATCGCCGATTTGCGTGCCGGCTTTGACTATAATTTCGCCGGTTTTCACGTCCGCAATCGGTTCCACCGCCCACATAGCAGGGGTAAGTTGCGCCGACGAAACAGTCTTTGTGGGATAAAACAGACGCAGGATTTGCGCGGTGGTGCCGTAGTCCGGGCCCATTGCCCGCAAAAAAATGGTCGCCGCTATCTTACTGGACTGGTCTATCTTGACAACTAAAACGTCTTTGCGGGTCACACCTATCTCTATCCAGCTGCCCCTTTCGGGTATGATTCTGCCGCCGTGCAGCACTCTATCGCCTTCCTTGCTCTCGATAAGAAAATCAACACCCGGACTTCGGTGCAGCTGGCTTACTATGGCACGCTCGGCACCGCTGAAGATAAACTCTCCGCCGCCTATCATAACCGGCATTTCGCCAAGGTATACCGACTGCTCAGCCAAATCTTCGCCCTCTTTAGTGCGCAATCTACAACAGATTTTTAACGGGTGCCCGTAGGTCAGCCGTAACTGCCGGCACTCGTTGGGCGTGTAACGGGGTTTTTCCAGTTCGTAGTAAAGATATTCCAAACGCATCGTCTTATCGTAGTTCACGATAGGGAATATCTCGCGAAATAAGCTTTCGAGCCCAATGCACTTCCTTCTGGTTGGCGCAACTTCAGCTTGTAGAAATCGCTCATAACTTCGTTTCTGTATCGCTACCAGGTCCGGAATCTCAACAACATCACGGACTTTGCCAAAATTACGAACGGCTTGTGAAACCATTTGACTCTCCCATTAACAGCGTATGGAGTTTAGTTCCTTGCCTATCTGTTATAAAACTGGCCATCATTTATTACGTCAATTCAACCACCGCACCTACGGCTTCAAGCTTCGCTTTTGCGGAATCGGCATCGGCTTTACTTAGTCCTTCTTTGACCGGCTTTGGAGCGCCTTCGACAAGGTCTTTAGCTTCCTTCAACCCCAATCCGGTAATCGCTCTTACTTCTTTGATAACCTGAATCTTCTTATCGCCGACTGCTTTGAGAACCACATTAAAGCTGGTTTTCTCTTCCTTTTGTTCCGCCTGGCCTTGTGCAGCAGGCCCCGCCATCACAACAGCACCGCCGGCAGCCGGCTCAATTCCATATTCATCCTTAAGATAATCGCCAAGCTCTTTGGCCTGCATCAATGTCAGGCTGATTATCTTGTCACCAAGCTTCTTAATCTCACTGTTCCATTTCTTTGTCTCTTTAACTTCCTTTGTCTTCTTAGGTTCCTTCGCTTCTTTAGCTTCCTGCGATTCTCCTGTTTCCTCGGTCTGTTTCGTTTCTTTTGTCACTTCTTCTGTCATCTTTGTTAACTCCTATTAACTAATGCCCGGTGGTAGCCGAAACTCCGTCGTTTCGTTTAACCCATAATAGGGGCAGCCACACAAGCAACCATATCTCGTATCTCACTTTACGCCGCTTGTTTTTCAGCCCTTTCTGCGATAGTCTTTATACAACCTGCGATAACTCCTGCAGCAGCACCGAAGGCAGCGGCCAATCTTGTGGCGGGCGACTGTATTAAGCTGACAATCCTGCCCTGTAATTCTGCCCGCGTCGGCATTTTTGAAAGCCCTTTTGCTGCCTTGGCATCCAATACCAAACCTTCCAGAAAGGCCCCTTTAATCTCTATCACTGGAATCTTCTTGCCATACTCAACTACCTCTTTTGCAACGTCAACTATGCTGTCGCCACCATAAGCAATAGTGCAGGTACCGCTGATCAGAGCTGCCGCCGGTTCCATCTGGCGATTACACAACGCTCGTTTGAACAGCGAATTCTTCACAACCGATAATCTGATGCCTTTGCCCTTCAACTGTCCGCGTATCATGTTTGCGTCAACACCGCCGAGGCCTTTGGTGCTGATAACCAAAAACTCCTTGATATCTTCACTGACGATTTTCTTTCCCAGTTCCGACTGCAGCAATTCTTTTACGTATTTGCTCATCTTTTCACCTTCAATCTCAGTGTACCCATCGTAAGCGCCCTTGCGCTCCTGCCTTAAATGCTGACCATTACGCTCGGACTCATCGTCGCAGATATACACATTTTTTTGATATACGTGCCTTTCATTGACGCCGGTTTAATTTTCCTTATATGCGTGAGAAAAGCCTCGATATTGCCGACTAATTTTTCGGCCTCGAAGCTCTGCTTGCCGACTACTACGTGGACGTTTCCGCCGGCATCGCTTTTAAACTCGACTTTTCCAGCAGCAAACTCAGCTACTGCGGTTGCAACATCGGCGGCTACCGTGCCATTTTTTGGCGAAGGCATTTTCCCCTGCGGCCCAAGAACTCGACCAAGCTTGCCCACCTTGCCCATCACTTTTGGTGAGGCAACAGCTACATCGAAATCCTGCCAGCCATCAGTAACCTTTTTTACCAGCTCATCACAGCCGGCCTCAATGGCACCAGCCGCCCGTGCCGCTTCGATGTCCTTGTCCTCGCAGAAAGCAATAACTTTCTTCTGCTTACCTATCCCGTGAGGTAAAGATATCGAGCCGCGAATCAATTGGTCGGTCTGCTTTGGGTCAATGCCCAAATGCAGCACACATTCTATACTCTGGTCAAACTTTACCGAGTTAAACGATTTTACTTTTTCGACCGCCTCGGCCAAGCTTATCGGCTCTGGGCTTTGCTGCTCCAATTCCTTTTTGTATCTCTTGCTTCTAACCATGCTTCGTATCTTGTACCTCACTTGATGTTTCACGAGATACCACCTCGATACCCATACTTCGGGCGGTACCTTCAATAATTCTTTCGGCATGCTCCAAATCGTACGCATTCAAATCCTTGAACTTGGTCTGGGCAATTTTACGCACTTGCTCAGGGGTTACTTTTCCGACCTTTTCTTTATTCGGAACGCCGCTTCCCTTTGCAATTTCCGCCGCCTGTTTCAGCAAAACCGCAGCCGGTGGACTTTTGACCTCAAAGCTAAAACTTTTGTCCTTATAGAGGGTTATTACAACCGGCACAATTGTTCCGTTAAGCTCTTTTGTTCGTTCGTTGAACTGTGAGACGAACTGGCCGATATTAACGCCGTGCTGACCCAACGCAGGCCCTATCGGCGGGGCCGGCGTCGCCTGTCCGCCAGGCGCCTGTAACTTAATCTTTACTGCCACTTCTTTGGCCATTCTTTGCCCTTATTTTTTCAGCTCTTAGACTACCAAATCAATTACAATTTCTCGATCTGCCAATACTCTATATCCAGCGGCGTGCTTCGGCCGAATACCGGAACAATCACCTTCACAATCCCTCTGCTGGAATCGATCGAATCGACCGTCCCTTCAAAATTCTCAAAAGCACCTTCCCGAATTTTAATCATGTCACCTTTTTTAAACTCGACCTTGATGCTTGGTGCTTCCTCCGGCTTTTCCGCCTCTAAAAGCATCTTGGCCACGTCTGTATCGCGCATCGGGGTAGGCATTCCTTCGGTGCCGATAAAATCTCCCACACCAGAAGTTTCCTTAATTATAAACCATGCGCCTTCCTGGACCCGGCCGTTCTCCGTCGGCTCCATTTCCATAAAAACATAACCAGGATAAAGTTTTCGCCGATGGATTGTTTGCTTGCCGCTTCGAATACGCTTAACCTGCTCAACGGGAACCTCTATCCTGCCGACAATACCACGCAAATCCTCCCTCTGCACTTTCTGCAAAAGAGCTTCTTTAACCTGCATCTCTTTATTTGCCGCAACTCGTAAGACATACCACTGCATACCAACGCCTGCCACTAAAAATCCGACCGGTTTAATCCTGAGTGGTCGAGACTGATTCGTTTGCGCTTTCCATCATCATGATTCCCAAAATTGGTCCATCCGAGTAAGTTACGCGCCAACTTAAATGCCAAAAACCTCGGAAAAAAAGAGCTTAAAGCTTAAATCTGCAACTCCAAGAAGTATCGCCATAATAACCACAAGCACAATAACGATAAACGTCGAAACCGCTATTTCCTTTCTGCTTGACCAGCTGACCTTTTTCATTTCGCCTTCAGCGGCAATCAGAAAATCCGCAACCAAAGGTTTACTTGACAACCAAAAAATCAAAAGTGCAAACCCGGCAGATACGCCGACCGGAACCATTGTTGCCACCCATAATCCCAAATCAGCACCCTCTAATTTCCTGTATAGCAGCAGGCATCCCAACACCACAACTATCCCAAAGCCAAAAGCGCTACCCAGCCTTGTGTATTTACCCTGGCCAGGTTTATAAATACCAAATACCATATCTGCCCAATCCCTTTTGACTTCCGAACTTCAATTTATAACCTTCAATCGGTTCTACCAAACAGGCCAGGGAGGAATCGAACCCCCAACCTTCGGTTTTGGAGACCGACGCTCTGCCAATTGAGCTACTGGCCTATCTTTTTCTCCTATTGTCACCGCAGGTCGGTTCTATATTACTTACGCCGTATCTTATGAACGGTATGCGCACGTTCATTTCTACAAAACTTTTTTAGCTCTAATTTCGGCACACCCTCTGCCATACTAACATTCGTGCGGTAGTTTCTATGGCCACACTGCTTACACTCAAGCCAGACATACTCCCTTTTGCTTTTCTTTTTAGCCATAAAACCTATCCCAGCTACGCAGGTTCGCTCACTCGAAAAAAACTTCCTTACCCATGCAGGTGCCCAACAGGCTCACTTAGCAGATGCGAGCACCTTTGCTCTTGACGGTTATGGAGTTCAACGGCTGTTCAGAGATACGTTTATTCAATTATCTTGGTCACCACTCCGGCGCCGACCGTCCGGCCTCCCTCACGGATAGCGAAGCGAAGACCTTCCTCCATAGCAATTGGCGAAATAATCTCCACTTCCATCGCGATGTTATCGCCCGGCATACACATTTCAGCCGGTTTGCCTTCACGGCTCTTTATTGCCTTGACGGAGCCGGTAACATCGGTTGTTCTGAAATAGAACTGAGGTTTATACCCCGGGAAGAAAGGTGAATGACGTCCGCCTTCTTCCTTGGTCAGTACATACACTTCGGCATCAAAATGTGTATGAGGAGTAATCGAGCCCGGTGCAGCTATAACCTGTCCGCGCTCTAACTCCTTCTTTTCTACGCCACGCAAAAGCACGCCGATGTTATCACCTGCTTGACCTTCATTGAGTGTTTTATTAAACATCTCCACGCCGGTTACAACCGTTTTTCGTATATCTTTGGACAATCCGATGATTGCCACCTCATCGCCGACATGAATTTTGCCCCGGTCAACACGGCCCGTTCCCACCGTTCCTCGACCTTTTATACTGAAAACATCCTCTATCGGCATTAAAAACGGCTTATCAATATCTCGAACAGGGACCGGGATATACTCATCCATGGCTTTGAGCAGTTCAACGATGGGTTTACACTCAGGGTCGTCAATGCTCTCCGCCCTCATCGCCTTAATCGCACAACCCCGGATTATCGGCGTTTCGTCTCCGGGAAACTCATATTTGCTCAGTAATTCTCTTGTCTCCAATTCAACTAAATCCAGCAATTCGGGGTCGTCTACAAGGTCGACCTTGTTCAGGAAGACCACGATTCTCGGTACATTGACCTGACGGGCAAGAATAATGTGCTCCCGGGTCTGAGGCATAGGACCGTCGGCTGCACTGACGACAAGAATCGCTCCATCCATCTGCGCTGCTCCGGTTATCATGTTTTTGACGTAGTCGGCATGTCCGGGGCAATCGATATGGGCATAGTGCCGATTCTCCGTCACATATTCAACGTGCGCTGTGGAGATGGTCAAAATCTTTGTTTCGTCACGTCGGCCTTGAGCTTCCGACGCCTTGGCGATTTCATCGTAAGATTTGAACTTGCACAGTCCTTTGAATTCCATCACCTTTGTCATTGCTGCCGTCAATGTCGTTTTTCCATGGTCCACATGACCAATAGTTCCAACATTTACATGTGGTTTTGTCCGCTCAAATACTACTTTAGCCATCTTAATATAAACCTCCAATGTGCAGGGTTAGTATTATCCCTATTCTCATCCTCTAAAACAAATCTCAAACCTTATATAAACTCCAAGTCAAACCCACTATATCCAGCACCAATGGTTCGATTTCATCCCTAAGGGACGGAGTCGAAGGACAGATGTCGCCGGATAAAACGCCTTGACTGCGAAATAGGCCTTCTTAACTTGGCCTGCTTTCATTCAGCTGCTGATGGGACTTGGACCCATGACCTCGTCCTTACCAAGGACGCGCTCTACCGGCTGAGCTACAGCAGCAATACCGAATTCACCGTTCGATATTCTGTCAGTCTCGGCAAGGCCGAGCCTTGACGGAACGGTGAGTCAAACAAAAGATGCACTCCAACCTTCTCTCCTGCCTCAATAAATCTAAACAATTAGCGCAGGAATTCATAACTTCTGTCAACTTTATTTAGTGCAAAACAAGCAATTTATGAAAATAAACGTAAAAGTGCAAACATAAAAACCAAAAAAAATACAAAAAAAGCAAAAAAAACCAAAAATCTTCAAATTTTCACCTTTTTTGCGAAAAATCACCTTGTCCTGAGCACAGTCGAAGGAATCGAAACGGCTTTTATCATCACACCATTATATAAGCCTATATTTCCTAGGTAATAGGTAATAAATGAACAGGATTTTGATAGTATAGAGCTTATGGATGCCATACAAGCCGGTTTTGGCTGTTCTGACTTGGAGAACCCGATGGGTGAAGCATGCAAGGATGCTTTAAGAGTAAATTCCGACGTGGCGGGACTGAAGCTGGAATTTAATGAAACAAAGGTTACCAGTAACGCCGGAAAGAAACTTAAATTGGTGGCAATTCGAGTAAGGTTTTGATATTATCGTTGAATTGAAAGGCTTGGTTGCGTAGCCAGGTGTTTAATCCGCCAGAGGCGGATTAATATGGGAAATCCCGGACCTTAAGGGTCTATAGTTACACTTACAGCCGGATTCTTAATGAACTTCGAATATTTTTGTTTAGCAAAATGGACCATTTTGTCTGCTTGCATCACGCGGTAAGAAGCATATCGCTTATGCAGATTAGCTAATTCTGGAAATCAGGAACGTAAAATATGGCAGAGTATCATAAGTATCGTCATGCACTATGCCTAAATCCTTATTATTTGGGGGAGAGGGGTACAGGTATAGACTTCTTTCCGCCGACAGGGTTGGAGTACGTGGCGACCGCCTTAAAAGGTCACGTAGACCAAATCAGCTTAATTGATCTCCGTCATAAGCGGTC